>Ga0315909_10000095_pt1 | contig 112477 bp, 104 predicted proteins | sample LakEriMetagenome_11_FD_203527 | JGI IMG/M metagenome (GOLD analysis project Ga0315909, IMG submission 203527) | Freshwater fungal communities from buoy surface, Lake Erie, Ohio, United States - Buoy 2 MA125 | ecosystem: Environmental > Aquatic > Freshwater > Lake | place: USA: Lake Erie, Ohio... | reverse complement strand
CCAGAGGAGACCACACCTTTTTCTCCTCAAAATCCCTTTGTTTATCAACTTTTACCTTATTCACAGCGACACCCTACCAGCCCCAAAAAGCATCCGCAAGTCAAATGTATGCCTGGCAGTTAATAAGGCAGTTAATAAAAAGATAAAAAATCTAGCCTCGCTTCCCTGCGTCTCGCCGCAAGGAACTATCGCGATCAAAGTTCATAACCCGAAGAGCGTGATCCACTACAAAAACATCCGCCTCCGCAAGCCACCTTGATCCATTCACCGAAAGTGATCCCAGCCGCCTTTTAGCTCATCTCCCTCTACGGGTTTTACCAAGCGTCCTATCTTGGTTAGCTTCAGCGCAGGAAATTTCTGCTGCCATTCACGCTCTAGGCCTTGTCCTTCTGGAAATGTGAAAAGTAATTCAAAATCTTCTCCATCCTCCAGTGCCTGTTTCACATCGCAACCCTCGCACAGAGGCATCGCGGAAAGATCTAACTGAAATCCGCAGGATGATGCTTTTGCTAATCTTGGCAAATCCCGAGCGACCCCGTCGGAAAGATCCATCATAGCGGTCGGTTTGAAATGTTTCACCAACCAACGTGCTTGATCGAGCCTAGGAGTGAAATCGAGATGTTTCCCTGCTAGCGATCCACCCAGCACACCCGTCACCCAGATCGCATCGCCGAGGTTTCCTCCTGATCTCATCACCACATTCCCCCGCTCCACCCTGCCCGTCGCTGCTATGGAAATAACTGCCGCCGAACCCACTGGAACCCGGCATGTTTCACCTCCTACTAAAACCGCGCCATAACGCTCAAAACACGTTCCCATCCCACGATAGAAATTTTCAACCCAATCCAAAGTCATCGAAGCAGGCAATGCGAGGGTGACAAGAAATCGTTCTGGAGTTCCACCCATTGCCGCGAAATCAGAAACCACCCGCGCCACCGCCTTCCAGCCAACCCTTCTTGCATCCGCATCTCTAACAAAATGAACACCCTCCACTAAAGCATCGGTTTTCAATAAAACCAAATTCATTCCCCCATCATCCATCACCGCACAATCATCGCCAGGCCCTTCCTCGGCTTGCCCTGTCGGCACCAATCGGACCAACCTTGCGATCAGTTCATCTTCTCCCATTCCTTCCAAAGGTTTCATTGAAGCGTTTGCTCAGGAATATAACCAAATCGCGTTAATAACTGCACAGTGACCGTGGCCGCGTTGAAAAGGAAATGCGCGCCGATGGGTGCCCAGATGGATCCTGTCCGTTCATATAAAAACACCAGTACTACGCCGAAGATAAACAAAGGCAGCAAAGCAGCTAAACTTCCGTGTGCTGCAGAGAAGATCAAGGCCGATACCAAAGCAGCAATCCATATTCCGTTAAATTTTTTCAAGGTAGGATAAATATACCCACGGAAAACTACCTCTTCACAAAGCGGTGCCACAATAACAGCTGTGATCGACATCAGGATTAAAACACTTGTATCTTCAGTTGTCTGAAACAAATCAACCGAATCTTGAACAATTTCCACTCCCAAGTTTTTCATCAATCCCTCGTAACCCATTGCGTAGAGTCCCGCAAAACACGCCCACATTGTTAGAACCGTAACGGGTGCGATAAGTGCAACCCACGGCCATTGACTCCATTTTAAACCCAACCATGTTACTGGATGAATTCGACTTGCTAGCACCGTTATAACCAATCCAGCGAAAAAAAACTGTATACCGATATTGAATACCAAATCCCACCCAGAAACCACATAATCCTTCATCTTATGGGCAAGCATCGCATTGGTTAGAACCATCAGATAATAAAATCCCACAATGATACCCACCACGAGCAGATCGAGCTTCCGATAATACCAATCTGAAATTTTACCCAATGGCAAAGCTGGCGGCAGACTTCTATTTTGTGCACGTGAGTACATCTTAGCCAAGGCAGCTCCTAAAAATATAGCTACCGCCAAGCCATATGAGGCATTCATGCTAATGACAGTGACAAGATCCATCGTGGCTAATAACTTGACCCCTACTTCGCTCCAGCGCCACCGCAAAGTTTCTGGTATTAAAAAAATCCTTTCCTTATCGCATAAGGTGGATTATCGGAGGACATGGCATTTTTCCTCAAGCAGTTCCTCGCTTTCTGCGTTCTCGCAGGAATGGCGTCTGCTGTGATGCATGAAAATACCCATTCTGACCATGAAAGTTGCGCTCAAACCCATGAGCATCATGAGCATCACGACCACGACCATCATCCAAATCCCGATGATTGTGAAAATCATGACAGCACCCCGCATCACCATCATTGCTGCCATTTTCCTGTGGCGGATCGACCTTCGATCGACCGCTGCTATCTCGCTACTTTCCATGGAAGTTTGTTGAAAATTTCCGTCGAAACCTCACTCATTCCTGATGAGCCGTTTTTCTCCTTGGATAAACCCCCTCTGATTTAACGCGCCATTCGGGCACCCTCGTGTCTCCGAATTTGTCGCTCGGTCATTACTGCGCACAGAACCAATCACTCTTGCGCGATCTCGCGCACACCTGCGTCCTTCTGCGTTCTATTTCATTAACGGATTATCCATTTTATAACATGCATCCATCTATCACCGCTATTGCATTGCTGTGTTTATTCGCAGCGCACCCACTAACAGCCTCGCCCTCAGAAATTCTTTCTTTCGAGAGCATTTCTTCGCGAATCCGCAACCACAACCCAGAACTCGCCGCTGCCCGCTTCCGCATCGACGAAGCCGTCGGCCTCGCCAAACAATCGGGCCGACTCTCCAATCCAAGCTTCGACAGTGGGATTTCAAGCAACACCCGCGCCAATGAGGGCAACATCGAGATAGGAATCACTCAGAAATTCCCACTGACTAATCGACTTCGTATTGAAAAGGAAATCAGCGCCACCGAAATCCAAGCTGCAGAGGCCGAAGTGAAAAATGTCGAGCGACTTCTGATTTCAGACGCTCGTCAGGAATTCGTGAAAATCCTAGCGATACGCGAACGGAAATCCCTCCTCAATCAACAACAGGAACTCGCCATCGAACTTGCTGAATTCATTTCTGAGAAATCCAAACAAGGTGAAATTTCTCCGCTCGATGCCGCACAAGCAAAGCTCGCTTCGCTACAACTCACCACCCAAGAGCGATTATTAAACACGGAGGAAACCGCCGCCCTAGGAAAACTGCGACCTTTGTTAGGGATCGCTCCGGAAACCGCCGTCACCCTATCAGGCAATCCTTCTGCGATGGCTGCATCCAAAAACATATCCATCGAGCGTCCCGATCTGGCTGCCGCGAAGCTCCATCTCCGCGCCACAGAAGCCGGCATCGCGCTCGAACGAGCCAACCGTCGGGAAGACATCACCGCATCGTTTTTTGCCACAGAGGAACGCAGCGAAGACGCACCAAACGGTTTTGATAACGAAACCATCATCGGTTTCAAACTCTCCATCCCGCTTCCTCTTTGGAACAACAACCAAGGCAACATCGATGCCGCAACGGCGCGCCGTAACCGCAAAGAACAAGAGGTCAAAGACCTCGCAAACCAGATCACCCACGAATCCAACACTACTCTAACCGAAATCCGGCAATGGGCGGCGCTCATTACCGAACTCGAGGATAAACTTCTACCTCTCGCTAAAGAACAAACGGATCTTTTAGAAAAATCCTACAAACAAGGCCAAGGCGATCTTCAACTTGTTCTCAACTCCCGCCAACAAACTCTCGAATTACTCGCCTCAAAAATCGATGCCACTCGCGAATTTTACCTCGCCAACATCCGCCACGAGGCGAGCCGTGGCGGCAACTTTTAATAAAACCTCTTTTAATAAATCATTTCTAACATCATGAAATTTTTATCAATCACCCTGTTATTCATCAGCAGCATCTTCGCTGCCACGCCTCCGCGCAACGAAACCACTGTACCACTCGGCGAAGCTGGAGTTAAAAACCTAGGCATCGAAACCATCGCCGCTGAGGAATCCACTTTTGAACAAACCATTTCTGTGCTCGGTGAAATCGATCACACTTGCGAAAGCCATTCCGTGCTCTCTAGCCGTATCCCGGGTAAAATCATTCAAGTCGGAATTCATAAAGGTGAGTTCGTCAAGAAAGGTGATGTCCTACTGCGCATCGAAAGCCGCCAGCCAGGTGATCCACCACCTATCATCGATCTGAAAGCCCCAGCCGATGGACTTGTGATTAAATCAGTAGGGCACCTCGGAGCACCTGTTGAGCCAGAGTCTACTCTGATGGAAATCATGGATATTTCTAGCGTCTGGGTTATCGCTCGCGTCCCGCAACATCATGCCGCGATTTTAAATGAAAATCTAACAGCAATAATTCGCATACCTTCAGTCGGCGATAAAATTCATAAAACCAAATTTTTACGACTCGGCACAGAAACCACAAATTCATCTACCGTGGATGCAATATTTGAAATCCAAAATCCTGATCATAAAATACGTCCTGGTATGAGAGCTGAACTATCTCTGATTACATCAAAAAGAGAAAACGTTTTCAGTATCCCACGTGCTGCTTTGCTGGGAGATCGCGCAAATCGCTTCGTTTTCATCAAAGACTATGAGCTAGAAAATACTTTTGTACGCACTCCAGTTGTTGTCGGAGAAATGAGTGATGAACGAGTTGAAATCATATCCGGTCTATTCCCAGGAGACGAAGTTGTGATTAAAGGCGCATACTCATTAGCTTTTGCTGGTAAGGGTAATGTCTCATTGAAAGAAGCACTGGATGCCGCACACGGCCATCCTCACAACGAAGATGGGACGGAGATGACAGCAGAAGAAATCGCCGCTTCCAATAGTGTTCAAGACCATGGCCACGATCACCGCTCTAGCGATTCGATCGTTATGTTCCTCGGTATCATCAGTGGTGTGCTTCTGCTGCTACTGATCGCCAGTGTGTTTCTCCGCAAACCGCAAAATGGAAACGCTGCCTAATTTTTAAATATCCATTTTCATGCTCAATCATCTCATCCGCTTCTCCTTGAAAAACCGCGCGCTGGTCATTGCGACAGCGTTGCTGGTCATTTTAATGGGCGCACGCACCGCGACTGAGCTTCCAGTTGAAGTTCTACCAGACATGACCAAGCCCACGGTCACGGTTTTAACTGAAGCCCCCGGCCTCGCTCCTGAAGAGGTCGAAACCCTCGTCACTCGTCCGCTTGAAAACACCCTACTCGGCATCGGCGGACTCGATAGACTCCGCTCCAACTCCGATGTCGGACTCTCTCTGGTATTCGTCGAATTCGCATGGGGCACTGATATTTATAAAGCCCGCCAACTTGTCCAAGAACGCCTGCAAGCTGCTAAATTGCCGGATAACACCCGTTCTGGAATGACTCCGGTTTCCTCGCTCATGGGTGAGATTCTTTTGGTTGGCCTGAAGTCAGAAGACAACTCCATCGCTCCGATGGATCTGCGTACCTTCGCGGAGTGGACGGTCGCACGACGTTTGCAAAGCATTCCGGGAGTTGCGGAAGTCCTGGCCATCGGTGGTGGCGTCAAACAAGTCCACGTCGAGCCAGACCCTCTCAAAATGCAAGTAGAGGGAGTTTCGTTAGATGAGTTAGAAAATGCCGTTTCGCTCGCCGCCGGAAACGCCACAAGTGGCTATCTCCAATCCGGCCCACGCGAAATCATGGTGCGCAACCTCGCGATGACTGCGGATCCAGCAGACATCGCCGCATCCAATGTAAAGCGTATCGGCGACCGCAACATCACCATTGGCGACGTTGCTGAAGTGAAATTCGGTGTCGCCACCATGCGCGGCGACGCAGGTATCGCTTTCGAAGGCGATGAAAAAGAAACTCCGGGCATCATTCTCAGCATCGATAAAGCACCTGGTTTTGATACCCTGAAACTTTCTGCTGATATCGAAAAAGCCCTGGCTGATTTACGACCCAGCCTACCCGCCGGAGTCGAGGCGGAAATCCTTTTCCGCCAGGGTGATTTCATCGATAGCGCCATCGGTAACCTCAAAGAGGCCATCCGTGATGGCGCGATCATGGTCACGGTTATCTTGCTGCTTTTCCTACTCAATCTCCGCACCACCTTTATCACTCTAACAGCTATACCACTGTCGTTTGCTATCACCCTGCTAACTTTCAAATGGTTTGGAGTTAGTGTCAACAGCATGACTCTCGGCGGTATCGCTGTTGCGATCGGGATGGTGGTGGATGACGCCATTGTCGACGTTGAAAATGTTTTCCGTCGTCTGAAAGAAAACGCCTCACTCCCCCTACCAAGACCTCGCCTAGATGTCATCGCATCCGCTTCCAGCGAGGTTCGATCCAGCATCCTCTACGCCACCATACTGATCATCTTGGTGTTCGTTCCGCTGTTAGGTCTGGCAGGCCTCGAAGGCAGACTTTTCCAACCCATTGCCATAGCAACGATTGTCAGCATGATCGCCTCCTTTGTGGTATCGCTCACGGTCATTCCTGTTCTCTGCTCGTTTTTACTTAAACCCAGAGAAGACAAGGAGCACCGCGACGGCTTTTTGGTAAGATCACTTAAATCCTTCACCAAAACCACTTTCCTCCGCGCTGCATTCGGTGCTCCACTGGTCGTGATCGGTGTGGTCATCATGCTCGTGGTTGGTGCCGCCATGCTTTATCCGAGCATGGGGAAAGAATTTCTCCCAACCTTCAACGAAGGCAGCGCAACCATATCCTTCGCCAGCGCACCGGGTAGTTCTCTCAAACAATCCAACGAAGTCGGCGAAACCGCAGTCAAACTTCTGTTAGAGATAGACGAGGTGAAATCCGTCGGCCGACGTGCCGGACGTGCCGAGCGCGACGACCATGTCATGCCGGTTTCAGTTAATGAGTTCGATGTTGAATTCCACAAGGGCGGACGCGACCGCGAAGTTGTTTTTGCAGAAATCCGCGACAAGCTAAAAACCATTCCCGGCACTTTCGTCAACGTCGGCCAACCGATTGGTCATCGTCTCAGCCACATGCTCAGTGGCGTTTCGGCGAAGATCGCAGTGAAAATCCACGGACCTGATCTAGCGACTCTCCGCCGCTTGGGCACACAAGTCAAAGAAGCCGGACAAACCATTTCCGGACTCACCGATGTGAACCTCGAAGCCCAAGTCCCCATTCCTCAAATCCGCATTGAGGTCAACCGAGTCCGCGCTCGCACCGAAGGACTCTTACCTGGAGAAATCAATCAACAAGTCTCCCGTCTGTTAGGTGGATCAGTGCTCGGCGAGCTTCGTGAAGGAGAAACCACGGTAGACCTCGTTTTACGATTGCCCGAATCTTGGCGCACCTATCCGGAAAAAATTAGCGAATTACTTATTCAAACACCAGACGGACGGCATATACCCCTTTATCTGGTCGCAGATATATACGAAGTCACCGGCCCCAACGTTATCAATCGCGAAAACGGCCAGCGTCGTATTGTCATCGGAGCGAATACGGATGAGCGCGACCTCGAGTCACTGGTGAAGAACTGGCAACTTGCCGTCGCCGATCAAGTGAAACTCCCGCCAGGCTATACCTTGCGCTTTGAGGGTGAGTATCTCGCTCGTCAACAGGCCTCAAAACGTATTCTCATCCTTTTCGGAATCGTCGCTGTGGTCATCGCCGTTCTTCTAACAGGTTACTTCCGCAGCGTTTCGCTTTCACTCCAAGTGATGCTCAATCTTCCGCTCGCACTTGCCGGAGCATTGGCTTTCACTTGGTGTAAAATCGATAACATCAGCATCGCCACATTGGTCGGTTTCATTGCGGTGGGTGGCGTTGCCGCACGAAATGGAATCATGATGATTTCCCATTACCTGCATCTCATGCGTCATGAAGGTGAAACTTTCGGGATTGCCCTCATTACTCGTGGCACGCTTGAACGACTCGTACCCGTGCTCATGACCGCCCTCTCCGCAGGCATTGCGCTTATTCCGCTCGTCCTCTCACCCGGCGAACCTGGAAAAGAAATCCTTCACCCCGTCGCCGTCGCCATCGTGGGCGGACTGATTTCTTCTACTCTTCTCGACCTTGTCGTCACTCCCGCCGTGTTCTATCTCATTGGTAGAAAAGCCGCAGAAAAAGCTCTCAGGCTGGACGCTCCAGCCACCCGCTAATCCATTAAAAAACACACATATATGAAAACAAAACTACTCGCTACCATCCTCTCCCTGACAGCAGGCTTTGCCTTCGGCCATGGAGATATCGAACTCGGCCCGAACAAAGGCCGCATTCTTGAATTCAGCACGAATGAAACTATGCATGGTGAAGTGACAGAGAAAGATGGAAAACTCTTCATCGCCGTTCTCGATAAAGACATGAAACCTGTCGCCCTCGCCGCGCAGGAAATCACCGCCACGGCAGGAACTCGCGATAAGCCCGTTAAAATTGAGGTTACCAAAGATGCTTCTGCTTTCAGCTTCACCGCTCCAAAAGCAGGCGAATGGATCATCCTCCAATACAAAGAAACCGCGGATGCCAAAGCCATCGTCGCACGCCTACATTATGATACCAAGGTTTGCGCACCCTGCGGTAATCCAGAATGGCGCTGTGCATGCCCTCCGAAAAAGTGACTTACCACTTTAGATGTGGATTTTAACCACTAAAAAAACGAATAACACAAAACGATTCTGAACCTGACAGATAAAATTCACTTTCGTGTCGTTTGTGTTTTTTGTGGTTAATTCTTCTTACCTGCGACCCTTTTCATAGAGTTGCTTCGCGATACCTTCGGTCAACTCATACAGCACACCTTGGATGGGGACGGAAATAGGAATTCTACCACCATTTGCAGTCCCGGGGAAAACAGCCTTCAACTCTGGTGCGCGATCAAACGCTGTTTGCATCAAGGTGATTTTAAATTCGCCTTCGTAGCGATAGGACTGGCTTAGCTTCTCCGCTTCGTATTCTAAAATCCGCCTGTTTATACTCATGATAGCCAACTTACCGAAGAGTGACTTATCATCATCTGTTTCAAAACCCGATTCACGATCTTTGGAGTCCTTACCTGCCTCAAGCAGCGAGATATTGATATCTTTTGCTAAATCGTCTTCCTTAACAGTCTCACCAAAGAAATCCGAGCCATCATCCAATACCAACTCCTCATCCGCCTTTGGTTTTCTAACAAACATGTCGCCGATCAAACTCATTTTATCATCCGCAAACATTTTTACGTCAGATATCATCAATCCTTTTTCCTGAAATTTTAACTTAAAGGATCCTGTTTTGAAATCCATTCGGCGATAATTGTTATTAGCATCCACGACAGTTAGAGCCCTGAGTAATAATATCCTGTCGCGCAAGGTGATCACATCGCCGTTTTCCAAAATCACTTCTCCGTCAAAGGTAATTCCCTCCGTGGTATTAGTTGATCCAGCTACCTCAAAATTTCCCGATATCTTTCCATCTGCATAAGCCCTCGCCACTACTGGCAACATGCTCGAAATACTCATCGACTTCATTTTCATTTTTCCAGAAACTTTAGGAGTGTAACCGGCAACAATATCGAATTCTTCCAAGACCAGCAGCCCGCCATCTTTACTGAAAACCGCTTCTTCGAATTTGATTCCTTGCTTTGATACCAAGACATCGAGTCTTTCGATCTGAAGTTCTCTAAGCCAATTTTGTGAAAAGGTTCCTCCACGAAAACTCAACTTCCAACCATCGCCCTGAGGTATCGCCTTCATATTGCTCGATGTGATTGATCCTCTGGAGCGCTCTGTAAAACCCCATCTCATCGACATATTCGCCACATGAATCGCATCAGGCCTCAAATTACCCATTTCCTGAAACAGCACACCTGCAATCGCCTGAGCGCTCTCCTCTGAGTCCGCGCCAGCCCTTAGCGAGAGATTTGCCTTAGATATTTCAACAAGCCCCGGCTTCCAAGTCCTTCCAAAATCCACAAAAAAATCTCTCTCACAGACCAAATTTGAAAGCTCCAAGCCCGTAAAAAATGAGCTTTTGTCCGCAATCATTGCCAGCCGAAAGATCGTAAATTTGCCCCGCTCGCGACTTACCCCTTGGATCTCAATTTCATCCGCAGCAAATTTTTTCTCTACCTGATCACTGAAAAGCTTAGTGAATTTCTCCTCTCCCGTGAATTTCACGACCCCCACCCAGACCAAACCCCCAAAAATCAGAAAAATGACCAAACGGAGCGTCAAATGTACAAAATGTAGCATCAGCCCGGGCTTCTTCCCCCCTAAAAACAGGGAATATTTTAGCTGAAACCAAAATCCTTGCTTGAAAATCCAATAGGTCAGCCGTTGGTTAAAGTTTTGCCATTGCTCTGAATCGATATTTCCGCTCATGTTCGCTCTACATCAAACCCTACCACCATCGATCTTGCCAGATTAAATTCCCACAGATCCCCAACCTCTTTATCCCTTGGAAAACACCGATTACAAAGTTCAACTGGAAATCTTTGAAGGTCCGCTGGATCTCTTGCTCTATCTTATCAAAAAGGACGAGCTGGATATCCAGGCGATTTCGATCGAGAAAATCACAAAACAATACCTCGATTACATCAACACGTTCAAGCTTCTGAACATCGACCTCGCTTCCGAGTTCATTGTCATGGCGGCCAATTTGATGTATCTAAAATCCAGAACCCTGCTGCCACGCACCGAGCAACCCCCGGAACAGGACATCGAGGAAGATGATCCGCGCTGGGAACTCATCCGTCAGCTCATCGAATACAAAAAATTCAAAGACGCCGCCGGCTTCCTCTCGCTCCGTGAGCTCGATCAACAAGGCCGTTTTGCCCTCCAGCCAGATCCCGCAGACAAACCTGAAGAAGAACCTGCTGCTCTCGCGGAAATTTCCATCTTCGACCTCATCCGTGCATTCCAAAACGTTCTCAAACGTTTCGAGGAATCCCATGACTTCGGCGACATCGTGGATGATCGCTTCACGGTCGCCGATAAGATCGAATTTCTGCTCGATCATTTCAAACCCGGCGAATCGCTCAGTTTTGATGCTCTTTTCAAATCCGCTACCACTCAATCGGAAGTCATCGTCACGTTCCTCGCTGTTTTGGAACTGATGAAACTCAACCAGTTCATCATCCGCCAAGATCACCTACTCGGAAACATCACCGTCATCCGCCGCACCGCCGTCGACATGCTGCACGAGGATCCTAAGGAAGAGTGAAGAGTGAAAGCAGAGCGAACGCCAAGCGAGTGTTAACGAGCACTCAAAACATAGGCGGAGCAGAGATGGCTTAGACGGAATGAAATGGAGTCAATTTTAACGAGCACTCAAAACATAGGCGGAGCAGAGATGGCTTGGACGTAACGAAGTGGAGTCAAGGGTGAAATTTTATATCCGCCTTTTGCTCATTTCTCCTCCCTTTTTTAAACCCGAACTCTGCTTCCCTCAGCCTCCTCTGCGTCTCTGCGGTGAAAAATTACCTCCTCTCCCGCGATTCACCCTTGCCACATCGGCTCATTCACAGGCACAACCAAGGCATGCTTGAAACTCCATCCGACGTTGCCGCCGCGCCAGTTGATGCCCAAATCACCGCTTCTGGCCTTGCATCCAAACTTCTTGCGAGCGGATCCGGCTCAAGACATCCAAAAGCCACCGACCTTGTCACCGTGCACTACTCCGGTTGGACCACCGATGGCGAACTCTTCGACTCTTCCGTGCAACGGGGTCAACCCACCAGCTTTCCTCTCAACGGCGTCATCGCTGGATGGACCGAGGGACTTCAACTCATGGTCGAAGGCGAATCGCGCCGCTTCTGGATTCCTGCCAAAATGGCTTACGGCGAAAACCCACCCGCTGGTTATCCAGCAGGGGTTCTCGTGTTCGATGTCGAACTCATCAAAATCGCTTAATTTGAAAAACGACCCACAAGCATCGCATTCTAACAGACGGCAAATTTTTCATGTCGCTTGCCTCGTCGCTGCGTGCTTGAATGTTACATCGTGCTATGATCCGAAGGACAAGCCCATCCCACCTCTCAAGCCAGCGGCCGGAAAAGACGAGACTTCTGAGGTCCTCACCGCAACCGCAATCACTCCGGGAACCGTCACCCGCATGCCGCTCGGGACTCTTTATCAACTCCACCAAAGCAAGGCGGCGCTGATCTTCGATGTGCGACCTCTCATTTTTTACAAAATGGGACACATCGATGGTGCAATCAGTTTTCCAAAAGCTGATTTCGATAAATCCATCGATAAACAAGAAACGCTGATCAAAAACGCGATTAAAAATCAAATCCCCGTCGTAATATATTGCACGGATCTTGCTTGCCCTGATGCAATCACGGTCGCTACTAAGCTGTCCGAGCGCGGTCACAACGTATCCGTCCTCCAAGGCGGTTATGAAGCATGGAAAGCCGCCACCGAATAAACCAACCTCTCATTATCACCTGAAATCCTAACATGAATTCATTCTCAAACGTCACTGTCGATTCCATCGCGAATATTTATTTCGATGGCAAAGTTGTCTCACACACCATCCACCTTGCGGATGGCTCACGCAAAACCCTCGGCCTCATCGCGCCGGGTTCATTCTATTTCGGCACAGCCGCCGCAGAACTGATGGAAATCACCGCGGGTTCTTGTGAGGTCACCATCAAGGATTCCGGAAAAACCGAAACTTACGCAGCTGGCAGCTCTTTCCATGTTCCAGCCAACAGCGGTTTCGACATCAAGGTCAGCGAAGGTCTTTGCCAATACATCTGCTCGTTTCTTTCCTGAGCGTTTAGCGTATCGAAGAACCTATAGCTGCAACCATCCAATGAACCCATCGTTTATTAAATGGATCGCAACAGGTTTAATGACCGGCGCACTGAGCTCCTGCCATTTCCTTACCATGCCTCCTGCACCAGAACCATCATCGACTCTGGTGCAAAGAAACACAGTTGCCAAATACAACCCGGAGCGACCTCCTGAAGTACAAGTCTGGATGCTCGCCGACAAGCTACACACCGGCATGGTGTTTCCTTACGATTGGTTGTTAGAATCCGGTTTCAATCCTCCGCAAAATTTTCCTGATTGCAAATACGTCACCCTCTCATGGGGTGATCGCAATGCCTATGTGAATAAACGCTGGCTGAAACCAAGCGAAGTCTTTTACGCGATCTTCATGCCCTCTCCAGCCGTCATGGAATGTATCCCTATCCATGGAAATGTTGCCGAGGTATCACCGCATCAACAAATTTTCATGAAATCCATCCCTCGTGAACGCGGCCCTTACGTCGCTTCCTTTTTGAATCACTGCAGCGTCACAGACTCTAGCGGCAAACCCAGTATCGCCGGCCCATCGAGCTGGGGTAATGGTGTTTTAATTGATTCCCCTCAATCCTACTATTTCCCCAGAATCTGCAACGTCTGGACTGGTCACGCACTCGAAGCTTGTGGCGCAGAGATCAATCCCGTCATGTCCATTCACCGAGATCTCATCATCAAAGAAATCGAACAAAACGGCTTCACCCAAGTCTGGGACGGCTCAGGCTTAAAACAGTAAATAATTAAAAAACATAACGATATAACTCAGTTTTTATCACGTATCCTTAAAAAATCATCTTACCTTTGCTCCTTCCTACTAGATAAACTCTTACTATCATGACACTAAAACAAAAACATCTCATCGCCGCTATCTGCGCCCTTATCTCCCTCTCCGCCCAGGCTGCCGTGCGCAAACCCAATTTCATCTTCATCATCGCCGATGACCATCGCTGGGATGCCATGGGCGTCGTCCAACGCGAACAAGGCGAAAACGCCCGCTATCCATGGTTTGAAACCCCGAACATGGATCGTCTAGCCGCCGATGGCGTCCGCATGCGCAATGCCTTCATCACACACTCGATCTGCTCACCGGGTCGCGCCAGTTTCCTCACTGGCCAATATACCCACGTCAACGGCGTGATGGATAACAATACTCCGTTTCCTGAAACGGCTGTCACCCACGCCAACTTACTCCGCGATGCCGGCTACCGTACCGCCTATTTCGGAAAATGGCACATGGGCGAGCAAAAAGGCCCACGCCCGGGCTTCCAACACTCGGCCAGCTTCATCGGCCAAGGTATCTACCAAGATTGCCCCTTTGAAATCAACGGAGTAATGACCGAAACCAAAGGTTGGGTCGATGACGTCACTACCGACCTCGCGATCTCCTGGCTCAAGCAAAGCGATAAAACCCAACCCTTCAACATGGTCATCGGCTTCAAAAGCCCACACAACAAACGCGGCATGAATAACCTACCCGATCGTCTGCGCAACCTATACGAAGGCAAAACCACCAAGCCCACCCCCAACTGCAAGCTTGCAGCCATCTATCACAAACCTCTCACCCCCGAAGACGACGGCAAAGAACGCGGACTCTCCGCAAACTCGGTCCACCTCGATTACCTACGCCACGTCAAAGGCATCGATGAAAATCTAGGAAAACTGTTAGATACCCTCGATACTCTTCAACTCACCCAAGACACCGTAGTTGTTTACTCAAGTGATAACGGATATTTCCTCGGCGAACGCGGACTCGGCGACAAACGCGCCCTCTACGAAGAAGGCCTGCGCCTGCCATTTATCGTCCGCTACCCACGGATGTTTGCTAAAGGTAAATTGGTCGATGAAATAGTTTTAAACATCGACCTCGCACCCACCTGGCTCGACCTCGCAGGTCTCCCCGCCAACGCTGGCATGCAAGGCAAAAGTTTCAAAGAACTCGCCGCCGGCAAAAAGCCAGCCGACTGGCGCACGTCCTTCCTTTCCTACTACCGCAAAGAACTCGGCGACACCCCAACCTGCGTCGGCGTCCGAACCGCAACCCAAAAACTCATCCACTACCACGGCAAACCCGATCTAACAGAAGCCTACGATCTGGCCAAAGATCCCTACGAACTCAATAACCTCGCCAAAGACAACGCTTTCACAGCACCACTAAGAAAAGAGATGAATCGCTTGGCAAATGCGGTGAAGTATCCGTTGCCTGAAGAGGTTGTGGTGCCGTTGAAGTGATAGGAAATGCCGAGGTGAAATTCACCTCTTCATTCAAAAAACGGAAATCAACAATCAACAATCAACAATCAACAATCAAAAATCATCAATCATCAATCATCAATCATCAATCGGAAATCATCAATCGTAAATCAAACTGAAATACGAAACCGCACCGCCCAATGGTTTGATTGACTCCGCTACGCTCCGTCCAGGCAATGAGGACTTCGTCTTAGAATAGAAGTTCGCTACCGCTCACAAGGCATTGACGATTGATGATTTCCGATTGTTGATTTTTGATTTTAAAGAAAAAGCTCTCTTCAGCTTATCTTGGAAATTTCGCTCCTCACTCGGCGGAGGAAAGCCTCCGCACTCCAGACTGAACATCACAAGGGACAGGAATGTCCCTTCTCCTTACTTCTTCTTCCTCCACGCCCGAAACAACTCCAGAAACGCCGATGAAAAATCCTCTGGCTGGCTTTCGCTCCATGCTTCGATTTCGCTCACCGGAAACGGCATCATCGAATCGATTTCCGCGGCGGGGAAATTCACGGCTCCATCGTGTTGGGTGGTGAAAAGATGGATGTGTTCCCAGCCCGTGGCTTCGGAGGGTTTTACGGAAGCTCCGAATTCGAGATCTTCTGCTTTTTTCTCAACCCCGATCTCTTCACCAAGCTCGCGGATTGCGGCTGTTAGATAATCTTCTTCGGCATCAAGGTGACCCGAGACACTGGAATCCCAGACGCCCGGATTTTTATCTTTTGCTAAGGATCGCTTCTGCAACCACAGATCACCATTGCGATTGAACACCAACACATGCACTGCGCGATGGATGAGATTTTTCGCATGCACCTCGGCACGCGTGGCTTTGCCGACGGGGACATCGTTGTCATCGACCACATCGAAAATTTCATCGTCGCTCTGAGCCTTATCTTTCAGCGGATGCGTGTCGTAGGCGCGGGTCAACTCAATCCATTTCTTCAGATCCAGCTCTTCGCCCCTCACTGTGGTGGATAAGCCGAGTTGCTCCGCGATCTCTTTCCAATCATGCGTATCGGGAAGCTGCTTGCCCATTTGCTTGCGGCGTTGGGCGAAGCCTCTGCGCACCAGTTCATCAAACAAGCGTGCGTCAAACACCGGCTCGTTCTTTTCATCACGCGGAGTCAGCACCGCCACGGCGGAATCAATCGATGGCCGTGGATGAAACGCTTCTGGCGGGACGACTTTCAATGGCTGGATTTTCCAATTCACCTGCATCCGTAAACTCAGGATTCCGTAATCTTTCGTTCCAGGTTGCGCGCCCAAGCGATCGATAACTTCCTTCTGCAACATGATCACCGCCCGCGAAAACGGATGGGGCCTGCTCATCAGATTTTTCATGATCGCTCCGCCTGATGAATAAGGCAGGTTTCCGAGAAATTTGACGGGTCGATGTTTAAATAAAAACCTCCGATCAAACTTCGCGCCATCCGCCAAATGCACCTCCACATCATCTCTATCCTTGAAACGCTTGCGTAGATCCTCGGCGAGCCGAGCATCGAACTCGATCAGGATCACTCGCCGGGCTTTTCCTAACAAATGTTCCGTCAGCGATCCCGCACCGGGTCCCACTTCCACCACCGCCTCATCCGATTTCAGCTCCAACTGCGAAACGATCCAACGCGAGATATTCGCATCGATCAAAAAGTTCTGCCCAAGCTGCTTGCTTGGCATCACCCCCGCTCTATCCAAGACCTCACGAATTTCCTGACCATTCATCTTTACCAAACTGTATCAACACCCCCCATCTGACCAGAGCAGATTCAGGGGTTCATGGGCAGGGACGCGTATCCTTACGCGTCCATATCTGACGGCGGTTAGGAAAGATAGCTTTCAGAAGGGAAATCCGGCCGTGAGATATGGACTTTTAGGGATAAAAGTCCCTGCCCTTGCGGCGATTCATGACTGGCGTTCAGATATTTTCAGCGTATTTTCCCTCTATCCATGGTCTCCCAAGAGCTCAAAGCTAAACTCCGTGATGTTCCGCACCAACCCGGTGTCTACATCATGAAAGACCGTTTGGGCTCCATCATCTATGTCGGTAAGGCCATCGATCTCAAACGCCGGGTTTCCTCCTATTTTGTTCCCTCGGGAAAAAACCGCGCCAGCCTGAAAACCCGCGCCTTGATGGATTCGATCCATGATTTTGAATTCCACATCGTCCGCAACGACGAGGAATCACTCATCCTCGAAGGCAAGCTGATCAAAGATTACCGCCCGCGCTACAACATCGCGTTCAAGGACGATAAACGCTTCCTACACGCCCGCGTCCGCTTGACCGATCCCATCCCGCGCTTCACCTACGTCCGCTCCAAGAAAGAAGACAACGCCCGTTACTTCGGCCCGTTTCCGCATTCCAGCGCACTAATCGAAACCATCAACTGGCTGAACCGCCGACTCGGCCTCCGCGTCTGCCGCGCCGCCAAGCCCAGCGAGAAAGATTACAAACATTGCAACGCCGACATCATCCGCAACTGCTCGGCTCCATGTATCGGCCGCATTTCTCAGGAGGACTATTTGGAAAAAATCCAAGAAGCCTGCCTGATCCTTGAAGGAAAAGGCAAGAAAGCCCTCTTCGATGAACTCGATGAGGAAATGCAGGCCGCTGCCGATGCTTTGGATTTTGAAAAAGCCGCCACGTTTCGTGACATCATCGCGAACCTGAAAAAAACTCTAACACCCACTCGTCAATTCGCACGCGGTCGCGGAGTCCCGACCACTGTAAAACCCACCGAAGACCTGGCCGATCTAGCAGAAGCTCTCGGTCTTGTTGCCCCACCGCGCGTGATGGAATGTTTCGATATTTCCAACGTCTCATCCAATCACATCGTCGCCTCCATGGTGCGTTTTACGAACGGCCATCCCGATAACCAAAACTACCGACGCTACCGCATCCGAACGGTTTCCGGACAAAACGATTTTGCATCGATGGCAGAAGTCGTGTTCCGACGTTACTCCCGTATCCTTAAAGAAAATACTTCTGAGGATACCGAGTACTCACAGGAATCTCTCATCGATCTCCAACGCCGACTCGCCAGCGAAGGCAAAGCCAAAATCATCTTGCCCGATCTCATCATCGTGGATGGAGGAAAAGGCCAACTCTCAAGCGCATTCAAGCAACTCCGCGCCCTCGGTCTTCAAGAACTTCCCATCATCGGACTCGCCAAACAACGTGAGGAAGTCTTTTTCCCCGGCCAATCCGAACCCCTCCTCATCCCTCACGATCGAGGTGCGCTCAAGCTCCTGCAACGCATCCGCGACGAAGCTCACCGCTTCGCCAACGGCTACAACGAACTCCTCTACCGCCGCCGCATGAAAGAAAGCGCCCTCGACGACTGCCCAGGCATGTCTCCACGCCGCAAAGCATTGCTTTTAGAAAAATTCGGTTCCGTCGCCCGAATCAGAAAAGCATCACCCAAAGACATCGCCAAGATTCCGGGAATCTCAGAAAATTTTGCCGTCGAGATTTTGAAACATCTTTCGTGATGTTTTTCTAAATCAAAAATCCAACTCAATCCACCAACGGACGTGTGAGCATGTCCTCGTAGATCGCGATGTATTTTCTCGCCACTTCCTCGTGGCTGTATTCTTTTTCACTTTCTAACATCACACGGCGGATCTGAGTGAATTTGAGATCTTGTGGCAACTCGTGGAACTCCATCGCCTGATCCACTGCCCAACGTAGAGCTTGAGCATCGTAATGATCGAAACGGAATCCGTTACCTGTTGAATTCGATACATCTATCGGACGAATCGTATCATAGAGACCACCCGTTCCGTGGACAACTGGCAGCGAACCATAGAGCGGTGCGGTCATCTGTGGCAAACCGCATGGCTCGAACAACGAAGGCATCAGCATGAAATCCGATCCTGCATAAGCCATGCGCGAAAGACGCTCATCGAAATCCACAATCGCCACCCGCTTGCCGAGATTGAAATCCTTGATGATCTTTTTGAAATGCACCTCATGCGGTCCATTAGCCACCACTGCAACCTGCAAACCCTTGTGCCAGTAATCGGAGACCATTTTGAATAGAATATCCGTAACCAACTGTGGACCCTTCTGAACGGGATCCAAGCGCGATGGCCAGAAGAACATCGGCGCATCTGGATCTTGCTCCAAGCCAAGCGCATGCTGCAAAGCCAATTTATTCGCACGCTTCCCTTCTAAGAAATCATGGGCACCAAATTTTTGCGCCAAAGCATCATCGGTCGATGGATGGTAAGAAGCATCTGGGGCATTCAAAATTCCCGAAGCACAACCCGCATAATATTTATTCCGTATCTCCTGCCTAACAGACCAAGGCACGACGGAATGCCAACCTTCAACAATTTCCCAAAGGAAGCGCGGGCTGACTGTGTTGATGAAGTGAGAAGCGAAAATTCCAGATGTCAGCAAATCGATAGGAAGTTTAGAACGCGCATGATCGTAGCTCACTGGATTATCTGAGAAATAAAGATTCATCCAAAATTCCGCAGCATCGATTCCTGTATCCTCCACTTGAGCTAAGCTCGCTTGTCTGGTGTGGATGTTATGAACTGTGAACAAACTTTTAATCCCACGGCGTTTCGCCATCGCTGGAATCAATGCGGTCATCCAGTCATTGCAATGGATCAGATCCGGTCGAGCTTTCGGGACGATGTGATTAATCACCTCTCGCTGAAAGACCAAAGCAATCCGCATGGCTTCATCCGAGTGACTGCTGTATACCCTATCCCGATAATAAAAGATTCTGTCCTCCGCAAGGTGGATGTGATCCTCAGGCAAAACCTCATGGTATTTTTTCAACTCTTTCTCGTGGAGATTGAAAACATCGCCTTGGAACAGCTTCCGATAGTTCGGCATCGCCACGTGCACATCAGCGCCAAGATTGAACAAGGCAGACACCAAAGAAGCCGAAACATCCGCCAAACCACCCGCTTTGGCCGACATCCGTTGCGCCATATTCCCCATCCCAGCAGGAAGATAGGTGATCTCCGGCGTCACAATCAGGATTCTGGGGTTCTTGGATTTCGGTTTCTTAGCCATGGTTAAATCGGAAGCATCGATACAGTTATGTTCCGAAAACCAATTTTTGAACCACTAAAATCACGAATGGCACTAAAAGTTAAGGAACGGGGGAGATAGTTAAAACTGCACTTTATAATGCATTTACCATACCTGTTTCATCTTAATTTTTTTGTGTAATTTGTGTTTTTCGTGGTTCTGATATTAGAAATCGGTTTCAGCGCACTTTCATTCATATTCTCTAGATGCAGGTGACTCCAAACAAGAAAATCTATAACCATGTTACAAATTATTCACCGGCACGGGCAGCGCTCTGCAGACATCGTGCCAACCTGGGAAATTCCATGTATTCGGAAAACCCGCACATTGGGCGGGTTTCACCGCATGGATCAAGCATCCGCCATTCTCCAGCATGATGCACTCATGATTCGGCTTTTCTAGGATAGAAAGCCCCTGCCGATTCATCCTTAAACGGGTGTATTTCTCAATAAAATCAGGCTCAGACATCCCCAAAAACGACGAAATTGCCACCACATCGGCATCCTCAATCCGGACATCTCCCGGCCATTTGCAGCAGGCATTGCAGCGCTGGCAGACATAATGCACATCCGGCTCAAGCACCGTTTGATCATTCAAAGGACTACCATGTGAAATCCCACCCATCTCACTCAAGCCGCTGATAATAATAATTCACCCGACTCTGAAACCCGCGCCATTTCTTCCCCGGCTTGCCGTTATCCATCAGGAAATGCGGGCAGTTCTTATGCAGCGGGCTCGATCCTCTACGCGGCCAATGATAATGAGGAACCACATTCCTCAGAGGAATCCCATGCTTCTTCATCAAGATCGCCGTGAGCTTCGCAGTCCGATCAACCGTCGCCTGCTTGTTCGAACCGCGCTCCTCACACATCTCAATACCAATCGAATATCGATTTCCAGGTCCGTCAAAATCTGCGTGTTCACCCTGCTCAGAGGTCGGCATGTGCTGAATCGCCATCCTCTGATCCACCGTAAAATGCCAGATCAAATAACCGATCCGATTTCCCCCAGGCCGCTTCGGCGCACGCAAGGCACCGCGTTTCAACGCCAATGAATGCTGCTCCGCCCCCGCCGAATAATTCTGCGTACTGTGAATGGTAATGTAACGCGGATTCATCGGACGCACCACTCTCCTACCATGCATACCGCGCGAAACCATATCCACTTTCAAGCGCACATCCCGCATCAAAGCCGATGAGGAAATTTTTGCCCCAGATGAAGATGAAGGCCTCGATGGAGGGACGGGTGCACAGCCTGTTCCTCCGAAGAAAAACAAAAAAACGACCGCAATACCTAGATTCCGAAGCACAACAAGAACCTAACGTTCTCGTTGATTTTGTGAAGATAAAAACCTCAGCAATAATAAGGAGAGTGGACATTCCTGTCCACTTGTTTGAGTGATGTTTTTCAGAGTCCAAGCGGACAGGAATGTCCGCTCTCCTCAACGTGTTTAAATCTCAGCCTCAGCGACGTGGTCGACTCCGCATAATTAACCTCATCACGAATAACGGGATCGAGCCGATGATCCATCCGGCGATCGCTATTTGCATCCCCGGAAACACCCGTGTCCTGCCTTTTTCCAATCCTATCAATGCCTCTTCGACCACACGTTCTTTAGTCACATAAAATAATTTCCGCGCTGAAGGCATCCCGCTGGACGCGCCCTCACGTCGGGCAACCTCACCAAACTCGGTCTTCACCGGCCCGGGACACAAGGACATCACCTCAACCCCCGAATCCTGCAATTCAATCCGCAACGCTTCACTGAAACTACTCACGTATGCCTTGGTCGCAGCATACACCCCGAAGTCTGGAATCGCCAAGGTGCTCGCCAATGAGGAAACATTTAATATCCAACCACGTTTTTGTTTCACCATGCCTGGCAAAAACAAATGAGTGAGATGTGTTAATGCATCAATATTCACCCGCAACATCTGATCGATCATCGCCCAATCACCTGTGATAAACTCACCGTAATCTCCCAATCCCGCATTATTGATCAAAAGATCTGGAGTCAACCCGGCATCTGAAACCTTTTTTTCTAACAAAATTCTTTTTTCAGGATTCGATATATCTGCACCGATCACTAACACTTGGGTTTCGGGATGCAATTTACGGATCTCATCCGCCGTCTGCTCCAGCCTGTCTACCCGACGCGCCACCAAAACGAATTGATCCACCTGCCCTAACAGCTGTCTCACAAATTCCTCACCCAGGCCCGCGGAGGCTCCGGTGATCAGCGCACAGGTATATCGCTTTTCCATAATCCTTAAACTTCGGCATTCACCTTCAAAATCCGCAGCGGCAAACGCATCATCAACTCCCCATCATACCCGATATCGATCGAGTATATCCCGTCTTCAGTAAAACGAAGTCCTTGAAGATTCATCACCATGTTGCGTGTATTGAATGGAATTTCTTTAGGCATCTTCACATCGAACTCTGGTTCAATCGGCATATTCGCTGGATCCAATGACTCACCGTCTTCGTTGATGATGTTGATCGAAAGCTTATGCCGACCCACATCCTCCTGCGTGAAGCAAAACCGCATTGCCAACGCACATGACGGATGCACCACCGGCAAAGCCCGCGCCGCTAAGGTGTCAAAAGTCCCTGAGATCACCAGCTTGCCATTGTAGTCAGCCGCAAAGTCACAAAGTGTCGCAATTTGAATATCCATATAAAAAAGGTTAACAGCCCATGATCGGGCAGGTCTTGTCTAAACCACCCCACCCACAGGTAAAGCCCAAACTCTAAACTCCACGCTCCACGCTCCACGCTCCACGCTCAAAACAAAAAAGGAGCAGCCCTTCGGCCACCCCTTCTTTTTGTTTCAACACAACGCGCTCAACTACTGCTGAATATCTATCGCTGCGTATTCACCATCCTTCCTTCTGTAGATAATCGTCAAGCAATGGCGGCGAGCACTTTTATAAAGCACAAACGGCCGATCCGATAACTCCAGCTCCATGATCGCATCTTCTTTAAACATGGTTTTGACAGGATATTTCTCAGGGAAAATAATGAATGGCTCCGGATCGTTAGCCGACTCCTCGGGGTGATCCATCGCCTCTTCTTTGAAATGTCTCTCATCGAGATAACGGATCGACTCATTCCGATGCGGCCGGTTTTTCTTCATCAAACGCGTTTTGTGTTTCCGCATCCGTCGAGCGATTTTCTCAATCGTCTCGTCGAGGGCGACATACATGTCGCGTCCTTCGGAATGAGCCTCAATCGTGATATGATTCGTACAGAAAAGAATGATTTCCGCGATCTGGCGGTTTTTCTGAACGTCTAGGATCACTTTCGCCTCAATGATTTTTGGATAATCGAGATGTAAACTCTCAATCTTCTTATATACATAATCACGTAGGGAATCGGTCACTTCTTCATGCCGCACCGTTACGGTGACAGGCAAATTGACGTTTGCAGTTTGCATATTATTTATGGTTTTAGGTTAATATTTTTACACACAGAACTTCTATGCGCGTCTATTACCATGAACCATACTCGGCAAAAATGCCATGCACAAATTGCTAAAAACTCACTTTTTTAGCTTATCGGCCCAATTCTTTTCGAATCCGCCGTTTCACCTCACTGAGTAGTTTGTCGTTACCCTCCAAAGCATCCGCTACAGCGCGAATCACCTCTAGGGTTGGCTTTGAAACGTGATGCTCCATGCCCTCGACATCGCGGTAGATCGTATCCTCATCGAGCCCGAACAACCTGAGAAAACGAGTTAAAGTTTGATGCCTCTCGACGATCGCGCCGGCGATCCGTAACCCTTCCTCGGTCAGCACGGTGCCTCGGTATTTCTCATGTTTCACCAAGCCCTCGCCATCCAGCTTTTGCAGCATGTTGGTGACGCTCGCTTGGGAAATCCCTAGCTTCCCTGAAATATCCACTGCCCTCGCATAGCCCTTCTCCTCGATCAAATGCAAAATCTGCTCAAGGTAGTCATCCATCGCTACCGAGCCGCTGGTTCGCTTTGATTTGGGTTCTGTCATCGCGCACCATCCTTTCCAGTCACGGCTCGAGTTTCAAGAACGGATGTTTCCGAATGAAAATTAACTCATCGCCTTACGCAAGCGATACCATGCCCCCGTGTTCGGCGCAACCAATGACCACAGCGGCAAATCCTGAAGCCCGTATTTATGAATCATCCATTCTAACAAAACCAGAGAAGCCACCGCATCGAACAAAGCATCGTGCCAATCCCGCTCCGGAACCAACTCTTTAACCTTCTCACCCAAGCCCAACTCCTCACACAAGGCCCCCAACGAATGCTTTTTCTGATCCGGCATTGCCGCCCGCGCCAACAACAAGGTATCGACCCATGGATCAAACGGATTGCCGGGAAATTTTCGCAGAAACCGTTTCTCCGTGCCTTTCGCATGCGCCACCGGCACCGCCTCGCCTCCCAACCGCCCGTTCACCTCCGGCCACAGCGAAATCAAACTCGGCGCTCCCGATAAATGCCCGACATCGATCCCGTGAATCTTCTTCGCATACCAATCCACATCTCCGTCCTGCTCCAAAAACGAAACATAAAAATCCCCGTGCCCCTTATCCAAAGACCAAGTCGCCATCCCGATTTGCACCGGCCAATCCTCCTTACCCCGCTGAGCCCCAGCCCCCTCGAAATCAATCCCCGCAAACACCACATCCCGCACTTTTCTCTGATCCTTCACGCCCCCATCATTCCTATAAATTTCAAATTTCAAATTTCAAATTTCAAAAATCGTCATTCATCAAGCGGAAATCCATTAAGGAGAAGGGACATTCCTGTCCCTTTTTCTCCATTAACCCAGCCGCCACAACAATTTCTCCCCTTGGCAGTGCCTTCGTAACGACTTAGAAAATGAGTCCATGAAACATTTCATCCTAATCACCGCATCATGTTTTCTGGTCAGTTGTGGCACAAAACTCATTAATCAAACATTTGTCGGCCCTGGTCCTGATCCGGCATGCGGTGGAACTGAATTAAGTGTTACAAAAAATGGATCCAAAATCGTCGCTATCCAGCAAACTTATTACGCAAGCTCTAGAACCTTGGTCGAGAAATTCACACCGCTTCAGGATGACAATTGGCAAGCATCATTGATGCTATATTCGTCTCGTTGGCAGAATGACGAGGCACTGACACCGGATCGCTTGATTCGCACCAAAACCTTCCAGACCAACATCACTGAAAATGAAGCCATGGCGATCAATCGAGAATTCGGATTTAATTCGGTCGATTGGGAAAAAGAACCCGCTAGGCTGCTTAATTATTTCAACTCAAATCAAACGGAATTCCAGCCGGAATAAGCTCGGAAATTTGAAATTTGAAAATGGATACCCAGCATTCCCAGAAGTCTGCACCCACACTTAAAAGCGAAAAACTTCCTTACTAGATGCAAAAATCCTAATTTCGAAATCGAAACATATATGAAAATTTCACCGATCCTTAGCCAAGCATTTCTCGTCCAATTACTAGTGTCTTGTTCCACAGATGTATCACTGTTATCAACGTTGAAAGATCCCGTTGCTTACTCTGGAGCCATGGCCGGCTCCTTACATGAAGGGACGAGAACGGTGAAGGGCCAGTTAAAAATTGAACCCACTGAATTCAGCAGCTACATCAACGCAATCATCACCACGCCTCCCGGTGAAACCATCGAGGCAAGCTGGCCGCAATGGTCCAAAGCACCCAAATTCATCGATCCAGCAAAAACCTATGACATCGAATTGCTGACGAGGATATATGTGGATCCGAATTATGAATTTAACGATGTTCTTCGCGTATCCGAAGGCGGAAAGGTGCTGATTGATTCTTCCATTTGCCATCTTCACCATCTGCCAATGACCCGCAGGATTGAAGATGGCAGAAGCAGAGAGTCTTACCCTCCATATATCGATCAGGTTCATAGAATATATTTTCCGCACGACGGCAATGTGTATCTAGGTTGCGGCTCTGGAATCTCCCACCCAACCTGGAGGTGCAAGAAATGCTACAAAGAGTTTGAGATATGGGCTAAGCGTAATGGGATTGAAGAAACCTTTTAACGATCTGACGAAAGAACTGCATGAATCCTCTACTCAAACTGATCTATCTGGTAATCTTCGCCTCTCTAATCAGCTCATGCAGTTCAACGTCCAGTCATGGACCGATGGTGAGAATAACTTCGATTCCCTCTGGAACAGCTGGCAGCGTTAAATTCAACAATCATTCCCCTCACATGGTGGGGATAGAACTGAATGGAACTTCCAGAATGATTCACCCGGCCATGAATACAACTTTTGGCGGTTTGCCCGCGTTATCCACATTGAGGCTTTCCGTCTTGGTTTCTGGAGATTTCAAACCTCAAATTCAAACTACCATCAATACATCTGCCCATGGCTTGAATTGTGACATTCGGTAGAACTCTTGAAGATGAAATTCATGGATTCTCGCGTAAAGCCGCTAAGACGCGAAGGAAGCGAACTTTGCAATCTATCCCCAAAACTTTGCGTCTTAGCGGCTTTGCGCGAGAACTCCCCCTCCACCCCCAGGCTTTTCTCCCCATTTGGAAATTGAAATTTGAAATTTGAAATTTAATGCCCAGCATCCCCCCATGTCCGCAACCACACCCATGATGGCCCAATACCTTGCGATGAGGAAAAGCCTGCCTGCTGACATCATTCTCTTCTACCGACTCGGCGATTTCTACGAAATGTTCTTCGAGGACGCGAAGACCGCCGCCCCCATTCTCAACGTTGCCCTGACCAAACGCGGCGGCACGCCCATGTGCGGCATTCCTTTCCACGCCGCCCAGAACTACGTCGCTCGCTTGCTCAAAGCGGGAAAACGGGTCGCTATCGCCGAGCAGACCTCCGAGGCGATTCCTGGGAAACTCGTTGAGCGCGAAATCGCCCGTATACTCACCGCGGGTTCCATCGATGACCTCACCCTCCTCGACGACCAACGCCCCAACTACCTCGCCGCTCTCTCGAAAACTTCGAAAGCCTACGGCCTTGCCGCCATCGATCACACAACGGGCGAGTTCATCATCGCTGAGTTTCCGGATGCTGCCCAACTTTTGGATGAAATCGGCCGCATCTCTCCTTCTGAGCTCCTTATCCCCGATCACCAGATCAGCGATTTCTCAGAAAACTTCCCCCACGCCCTGCCCTACGATGGCTATACCTTTCTTCCAGAGCACGCGGTTGAACTTTTGAAATCCCATTTCAGCGTTCATTCGCTCGATGGTTTTGGTTGTGCCGATAAACCCGCCGCATCCGCCGCCGCTGGCGCAGCGCTTCACTACCTTTCCACGCAACTCCGCCGTTCCTGCGATCACCTCAATCCGCCACGTCTGTTAGAAAACGATCAGCACGTTCTCATCGATTCCGCCTCCCTTCGCAACCTTGACCTCATCGATTCCCGCTCAGGCCCCAAGCACACCCTGCTCGGAGTGTTAGATCGAACCCAAACCCCCATGGGCGGCCGACTCCTCCGTGATTGGCTTCTCCATCCGCTACGCGATATTGAAAAACTCAACCAACGCCAGGAAATCATCGCCGCCTTTCTCGCCGAGCCTTTCCTTCTGTCCAAGACCCGCGAGTCGCTCAAAAACATCCGCGACATCGAGCGCACCACCTCCCGCCTCTCCCAAAACTCCGGCAACCCCCGCGACCTCCAATCCCTCTCCCTCTCCCTCCAACAAATCCCAACTCTCAAGGAACTCTTATCATCTCTCAGCTCCAAGCTCTCAGCTCTCAGCTCAAAACTCCACCCCCTCCCTGAGCTCACCACTCTCCTCGAAGCCGCTCTCTCCGACGAACCACCTGCCAACATCAAAGACGGCAACATCATCCGCGATGGTTACAACCCCGAGCTCGATGAACTCCGCTCCGCAGCGAGCGGTGGAAAAGATTGGATCGCCCGACTCCAAGAAGATGAGCGCAAACGCACAGGAATCGATTCCCTGAAAATCAAGTTCAACAACGTCTTTGGATATTTCATCGAAATCACCACCTCCCAGCTCGCCAAAGTTCCTGACGATTACACGCGCAAACAAACCATGTCGAACGCCGAGCGCTACATTACGCCTGCACTCAAAGACATGGAGAACAAAGTGCTCGGTGCGGAGGAGCGTTCCAAGCAGCTCGAATACGAACTCTTCCTTCAGCTTCGCCAACAAGTCATCGTCCATCTTGCTGAGTTAAAAGAAACCGCCAGCAGCATTGCCACGATAGATACTCTCTGCGCCCTCGCAGAAACTGCGCAACTCAATCGCCACAACCGACCCACTCTAACCCAAGGCACCGAGCTCATCATTCAAAATGGTAGGCATCCCGTTCTCGAACAAACTCTAACCGATACCAAGTTCGTCCCTAACGATACCGAACTCCTCCCCGACTCATCACGCCTCCAAATTCTAACAGGCCCAAACATGGCGGGAAAATCCACCTACATCCGCCAACTCGCTCTCATAACCTTGATGGCACAGATCGGCGCTTACGTCCCAGCCGACTCCGCAACCATCGGCCTCACCGATCGTATTTTCTGCCGGGTCGGCGCCTCTGATGACCTTTCACGTGGCCAATCCACCTTCATGGTCGAGATGTCGGAAACCGCTCTCATCCTCAATCACGCCACCGAGAAATCTTTGGTCATCCTCGATGAAATCGGCCGCGGCACCGCCACCTTCGACGGACTTTCCATCGCTTGGGCGGTTGCCGAGCATTTGCACGATGAGATCAAATGCCGCACCCTCTTCGCCACCCATTACCACGAACTCACCGACCTCGCCAACACCCGCGAAGCCGTGGTCAACTGCAACGTCGCGGTGCGCGAATGGAACGAAGAAATCATCTTCCTCCACAAAATCCTCCCCGGTGCTGCAGATAAATCCTACGGCATCCAAGTCGCCCGCTTAGCCGGTTTACCCAAACCCGTCCTCGCACGCGCCAAATCCATTCTGTCTCACTTGGAAATGAATTCCACCAAACCAGAAGCGCAAGAAAAACATCCCAAGCCAAAAACCACGCAGTTAGAAGACGCCCTCCCAAAAGCGAATTCTCCGCAGATGAATCTGTTTGATTTTTGAACGTGGCGGCAAACGTGGCGGCGGATTGCATCCGCCATGCCTAATACAACAACCCAACCCACCAATGAAGCCTCTCTCCCTATTCATCGCACTCTGCCTACTCACATCCTGCGAAAGAAAAGAGCCAATCCCACCACCTGCAGGTCTGAAATCTCCTGATCTCCCCACCACTCTCCACTCAAGAGTGTTAGAAGAAAAAGAATCTCACTACATTGAAATCGTCATCTCCGAAGACAAAACTGAAATCTTCCACGAAGGCAAACCAGTCACCACTACAACAAATCCTGAAGATCTTTATACTGCACTCAAACAACTCCGGGACAAAAACGACACGCTGGGTTGTGCCTCTCCTCTCTTAATCAGTGCCCCGCCATCAACTCCTTTTACTAACATCGTAGATAGAATTAGAACAGCAGCGGAAACCGGAATTGCTCAGATTCTATTTCTTGTCCACTCTGATCAGAATTCTGAGCCAAGAGTCGTTTACATAGAGTTACCGTGTATAGGTCAATCATTACCCAAGATTGATCCATATTTTTTACACATCACATCGGACGGTCATGTCTACAGCGGAACTGGGGAATCCAGAATTCAAATGGATAACGGCACTCAAGACCAACGACTCGATAAACTTTCAGAAAACCTGCAACTTTTTAGCGTCGCTGCTAAAGCCGCAGGCATATCAAGCGCACCCTGCCAAATTTACATTGAACCGAATGCAACTTATCAACGTGCCATCGACGTAATTTCGTTAACAAACAAATATCAGATAAAGCCTTTTTTCACAGATATGATCGAGGAACCTGAAGCAGAGCAACTCCCGGAACCAAAGAAAAAACCTTTACCACCAAGCTCAGAAGTTAAGCCTTTGGGACTCGCTCCAAAGTAGTGAAAAAACCTCAGAACTTCATTTCCCCCGCTTTGCCTCTATCGCTGGCAGACCCCTTAAGGATGGAATTATGAAAATCTACCCCTTTGCGTCTTAGCGACTTTGCGCGAGATCCTATCCTTCACTCACCCGCCTTAATCAAAGGCAGCCCCGCCTCTCTCCATGTATCTATTCCCATGGTCAGCACATACACCTCGTAATCGCGCAAAGCCAGTTTCCTCGCGACGTTACGCGCTTCCGCGCAAGTCATACTGAAACAATAAAGCACGACTTTTTTCCCTGCTGCCTGAGCTGTTTGAATTTCAATATCCCGCATCTGGACTTGCTCTTCGTATTTGTCATGAGGCCAGTTGAGCGCTCCAGGTATGTGGTCGATCGCATAAAAATACGGAACTCGAACATCGTAGATCAGCACATTTCCGGATTGCTGGAGCGTGTAAAACTCATCGAGTCCTATCCCTGTCGACTTCCCTAACTTCTTCAACTTCGGCGGCATTTTCACCGGTTTGCTTTTGATCTCCACATGCTGAGGCGGATCGGGTGTTTTGATCTCTGGTTTGGCGCAAGATACCAACGCCAATGCAAAACCTAACAAAACGAGATTATTGAAATTTCGGTTCATCATATTTTCAAATTTTACTCTAAAACCAGATCCATCGTAACGTCGTGATCTTCCGTGACAATATGATCCACGATCTGAAACGGAAAACACACTCCAATTTTCACCGCTGTAGGTTTTGCTTGTTTGAGCATCCGATCATAAAACCCCCTACCCCGACCCAGCCTACCGCCTTTGCGATCGAATCCCAGCCCAGGGCAGAGAAACACATCCACTGCATCCACACTCACTTCTTCGAGTTCATCTTTGGGTTCCAGAATTCCAAACGCGCCAACCTGCATCTCCGCCTCCAAGTTTTTCACTCGATAAAATTTTAAATCCTCGCCCCTCACTCGCGGAAACACCCATTGCTTATCGATCCGTCCGAAAAGCTCCTGCAAATCCACCTCACCCGGCATGGCCATGTAGGCCGCTACAATGCGCGCGTTTGGAAGTCGCTCCAACTCCTGAACCAACTTTCCCACCACGACTCCGGAATCCGCAGCGTGATTCAACGACACGATGCGTTTCAACTCCGCGCGCTGTCGTTTTTTATCCACATCGTTCATTCGGATCGTTTGCTAAGATGAATTTCTAGATCAAAAACGAACGCATGGCAAATGACTTCATGGTTTAGATCTGAACAGCCGATTTATTGCAAAGAACATAGTTAACGCCATCAGTGTGATCAAATAATCCACGGGACGCATCTGCTGAAAAACATCTCTCCAGTCAGTTGTGAAAATCATCCAAAAACGGTAGCCAGCATTAACAATCACACCAACCATGATCAATACGCAGGCAACCACGAAGCCAATGTATGATTTGCGGTATTTTGATTTCATGAACAAAATTCGAATGACACAAACTCTCTGCGTCCCTCCGCGACCTCTGCGACTTTGACTACACTGCGTTCCGTCTAAACTTATTGGCTTTGCTAAATTAATGAGCTCGCTAGTGCTCACAGGGTTTTGCGGTGAACTTATTATTAATCTAAGAAAGAAGCCGGCCAGAGGCGCGGCTCTCCAGTAGTGGATATCAAACAGGAGCCTTATCCAACTCAAACGCATCATGCACTGCGCGGGCTGCATCTTCGATATGCACCTCGTCCACAGTCACCGCGATTTTGATTTCCGAAGTGGAAATCATTCCGATGTTGATGCCTTTGTCGCCAAGAGCTTTGAACATGGTTGCCGCCACACCAGAATGTGAACGCATGCCAATACCAACCGCAGAAAGCTTGGCGATTCCTGCCTCGGTTTGAATCTCTGCATTCGGCGAAAGCTCGGCAAGCACTGGCTTCAACGCCGCTTGAGCCTTACCGAGGTCGGACGAGTGCATGGTGAAAGAATGACGAGAGAGGCAATCATCGTTCGAAGTGTTCGAGACAATCATATCAAGATTGATTTCCGCATCAGCCAGCACACCGAGAATTTTTCCGGACATACCGGGAAGATCTGGGATTCCGGAGATGGTGACTCGAGCTTGCGAGCGCTCGATCGATATACCACGGATGACGACGTTTTCCATATTGGGATGTTCTTCTAGCACAAGGGTTCCTGGGTTGTCATTAAGTGAGGATCTAACCTCGAAAACTACGCCGAATTTTTTCGCGAATTCGACCGAACGCGATTGCATGACTTTCGATCCTGACGATGCCATTTCTAACATTTCGTCATAGGAAATTTCTGGCAATTTGCGGGCGTTCTTCACCACGCGTGGATCACAGGTATAAACCCCGTCCACATCGGTGAGAATCTGGCAGACATCGGCCTTCATCGCAGCCGCCACCGCAATTGCGGTCAAATCCGAACCACCCCGACCCAAGGTATGAACCATGCCGTCCACTGTGATCCCTTGGAAACCGGCAACCACCAAAGTTTTCCCTTCCACGATAAAGCGCTTCATCAGCGATGGATCCATGTTGGAAATCCGACCCCGAGTATGACTGCCCGTCGTAAAAATCCCTGCTTGTCTACCAGTCACCGATGCCGCTTCAACCCCCAACTCGTGCAACGCCATCGCCACCAAGGCGATCGATTGCTGCTCACCAGTCGCAAGTAACACGTCCAATTCGCGCTCTGAGGGATTTTCTCCGAGTTCCTTCGCCATCCCGATCAGTTTGTCGGTCACGCCCGACATCGCGGAAACCACGCCGATGACTTGATTTCCCTCATCACGAGTCCGCTTCATCCGCGCAGCGACATTGCGGATGCGATCAATGGAGCCTACGGAAGTTCCGCCAAATTTTTGAACAATTAAAGCCATGGTTGTGGGGCGGGCGGATTCAAGAGGGTTCTTTTAAAAACATCAAGGGGGATTATTTATTCAAGCACGCACCCGGCACTTCACCCCGCTTATCCAGAATTCCGTCTCTTCCTCCGCACTGCGCTTCAAATAGCCCAAGCCAATCTCCCCCTCTACACTGGTGATTTCCCCACAGACTTTTCCTTCTGTATTGGTAAATTCGCCGAGTGAGCCCACCCCCTCGAACGCCAGTTTCACCAGGCGTCGATTCACCTTACCTGCGCTTTTGATCCGAGAAATGACCTCCTGCCCGATGTAGCAGCCTTTGTTGTAGGAAATGTCCGTGAGATCCAATCCCGCTTCTGGCGGTAGCATCCCTTCAGTGATTTCCGCGCCCCAACGTGGGATTCCTTTTTCGATTCGTTCACGTTCACTCAAATCAGAATGAGGGATCGCACCTGCGGCGATGACAACTTCATCGCTCACATTTTTCACCTTCACATCATCGGCGATGAGGTAACGGGTCAATCTCGCTTCAAGGTCTTCTAACATTTCCTTGAAACCATAGACCCACACAGTGCCATCGACCTTGCCTTTTCCTATCCAGATTCTGAATTGCAACTTGCCTTTTGCATCGGTCACACAGCTAGGCAGCGGGACATCACCTGCAATCGCTTTCCTAACATCCTGAGTGATCTGGCCGTTTAGAAAACGCACGGCATCAGGTCCGGAAAATTCTAATACTCCTAGATCATTCATACGCTTTGATCAGTGCCGAGTAATCCAGATCCGCCATGCCTTGATCGCAAAGTTCATTCATCCTTTGAGAAACCACCGAAATCGCCGGCAAATCCGCACCTGCCGATTCAGCGAGAGCCAGAGCGTATTTGCTATCCTTGAGCATATTCGCCATCGTGAAATGCGCATCGAAATCGCCTTTGAGCATGGTCGGATATTTCATCGCCATCAAGGGCGAGCCCGAGCCGTTTTTGATCGCCGCTTCCGCGAAAACTTCAGGTTTCACACCGTGGGTCTTCGCAATCGTCATCGCCTCACTCATCGCTTGAATCGTGCAGGCAGAAATCAGATTCGTGGCGATCTTGGTAACCGTTGCCGTGCCGATCTCGCCGCAATGCATACAGGCCTTTGAGCTAACCGCGAGATACTCCGACACGCTCTGCATCGTTTCCTCACTACCACCGATGTAATATAGGAGCTGTCCGGCCGCAGCCGCGTCCTTGCTGCCTGTGAAAGGCGCATCAAGGAAATCGCAACTCCTCGCCGCGCATTGCTCTGCCAACCAAAGCGTGGTTGGTAAATCGATGGTCGCATGATTGATCACCAAAGTTCCTTCACACAAGGCTTGCTTCGCTGAACCAAAAACTTCTCGCACCATGGGCGCGTCTTTGAGATAGATCGAGACGATATCAGCTTTTTCCACCGCTTCTTGCGGACTTTGAAACTCACCATCCAAACCACGAAAGGTCCGACTCCAGCACGAAACTTTGTACCCAGCATCCACCAATCGCTGGCGCACTCTGGAGCCGACAATTCCCAAACCCAAAATCGCGATCGACTGTTTTTCCATGATGGTAAAATCTAACTGATCTCAATAAAATCAGTCTTGTCTTTGCAGCGCGAGTTTCACGAGCTTGGCTGCCTGCTCTCTGATTTCTTTAACCTTGTCTTGAGTAGGATCTTCGTTTTCACCAATGACCATCTCATTTCTCAGGCCAGAAAGTAATTCACGAATTGTGATGTAGTTGGGTCGCTCAGAAATTCTTGGCTCCAAGCCAGCGACGATCTCGGTGTAATAATCGGCGATGTCCTCACGCATGATCTTGGTCGCACGCTCTACGGAAAATTGTTTGTCGACCGCAACCGATGAAACTTCCAACGCCCGGATCCAACCACCGAGAGAAATCAAGTGAGCGAGATCCGCATCGCGCAAAGAAACCAACTCCGCCTCCACGTCTTTCTGTGTGGCAGCTAGCTCTTTTTTCAACTGAGGGATATCCTGTTTTTTTGCACTCTCTAACAAACTAGCCGCATGACGGTTAATTCTATCTCCCGCACCCAAAGCTTTACCGTAGCGTGTCAGTTCAGTAGCGAGACGCTCCACCTGATCCATCTGACCCGCTTGCACGACAAGGAAACCGTCAGCAATCAGGAAACCCAGCTCAATCGCCAGATCCGCACGATCCAAGGGCATACGCTCGTTCACCACACGCTGCGTTTCAACCAAAGGCAATGGCATCAAAAATTGCAGGGTATCAAATAGTTTAGAAATCGAAGGTGCAGTGAACTCATTCACACCCAGCTCCTCTTTCAAATGCTCATCATCCACCAAATCCTCAGGAATCGCGGCTTCTCCATCCTCTAGTTTAGCGTCTTCAGGCTTGGCATCCGCTGGTTTAGCCTCCTCGGGTTGAACTTCCGCTGCTTTGGCTTTCCGTTCCGCCACCTCAGGTTTTTCTGCGCTCACCGCTGGCTGCGCCTTTTCTTCTCCGAAGCAAAGTTCAGACATCAAGATACCCAAAAAGAACGCAGACCAAAATTTCATATAAGCAATTTGGCATTTTCAGCCACAATCGGCAACCGCCAATTCAACCTTTAGTCCTGAGTTTGTCGAAGGACGTCACCGAGTCCGCCTTGTTCCTTGGAGTTTAAAGTTTAAAACTTAAAGTTTTTGACCCGCCCCCCTCCTTCCCCTATGCAAAGCACCAACGAACCGCCCTATGTCCAACACGATCATCTACACCAAGACCGACGAAGCCCCAGCTCTTGCCACCTATTCGCTTCTACCCATCGTTCAGGCGTTCGCCAAACCTGCAGGAATCAACGTTGAAACCCGCGACATTTCCTTAGCTGGCCGCATCCTCGCCCAGTTTCCCGATCTCCTCAGCGCAGGCCAACAAATCCCCGATCACCTCGCCGAACTCGGCAAAATGACCCTCCTGCCTGACGCGAACATCATCAAGCTTCCCAACGTTTCCGCATCCGTCCCCCAGCTCAAAGCCGCGATCAAAGAACTCCAGGACAAGGGCTACCCGATTCCTGATCTCCCGGAAACGGCATCGACCGATTCCGAAAAAGACATCCGTGCTCGTTACGCAAAAGTGATGGGTTCCGCCGTGAACCCAGTTCTCCGCGAAGGAAACTCCGACCGCCGCGCCCCGAAAGCCGTTAAAGACTACGCCAAAAAACACCCGCACTCGATGGGTGCGTGGTCGAAAACCTCCAAAACCCGTGTCGGTTCCATGAACGGCAAAGGCGATTTCTTTTCTAACGAAAAATCCGTCACAACCCCGAAAGCCACCGACGTCAAAATCGAACTCATCGGCGACGATGGATCTTCAACCATCCTCAAAGAATCCACCCCGTTGTTAGAAGGTGAAATCCTAGACGGCACTTTCCTGAGCAAAAACGCCCTCACCGCGTTTCTCGAAACTCAAATCGCTGAGGCGAAATCCTCCGATGTTCTTTTCTCGCTCCACATGAAAGCCACCATGATGAAGGTCAGCGACCCCATCATCTTCGGCCATGCGGTCAAAGTTTTCTTCAAAGACCTCATCGCCAAACACGCAGCCGTGCTCGCGCCTCTCAACATCGATTTCAACAACGGCTTCGGTGATCTCGTTTCGAAAATCCAAGCCCTTCCAGCCGATCAAAAAGCTGCGGTCGAGGCAGACATCCTCAAAGCCTACGAAAGCGGCCCGGCGCTCGCCATGGTGAATAGCGACAAAGGCATCACCAACCTTCACGTCCCATCGGACGTCATCGTCGATGCCTCCATGCCCGCCATGATCCGCACCTCCGGACAAATGTGGAACGCCGCTGGCAAATCCCAAGACACCCTCGCCGTTATTCCAGATTCGTCCTATGCGGGCATCTATCAAACCGTCATCGATTTCTGCCGCGAAAACGGCGCACTCGATCCGCAAACCATGGGCTCCGTTCCAAACGTCGGCCTGATGGCGAAAGCCGCCGAGGAATACGGCTCACACAACAAAACTTTCGAAATCCCAAGCGATGGCACGGTTCGTGTGACCGATGCTTCTGGTAACGTGTTGTTCGAGCACAAGGTCGAAAAAGGCGACATCTGGCGCGCTTGCCAAACCAAAGACGCCTCGATCCGCGATTGGGTGAAACTCGCCGTCAATCGCGCGAGAATTTCTAACACCCCAGCGATTTTCTGGCTCGACGAAGCACGCGCCCACGATGCCCAAATCATCGCCAAGGTGAAAACCTACCTCGCCGATTACGATATCACCGGTCTCTTCATTTCCATCCTTCCGCCCGCTGCCGCTTGCTTGGAAACCCTCAAACGCATCGTCAAAGGTTTGGACACGATTTCCGTCACTGGAAACGTCCTACGCGATTATCTAACCGACCTCTTCCCCATCCTCGAGGTCGGCACCTCCGCGAAAATGCTTTCCATCGTTCCACTCATGAACGGTGGTGGCTTATTCGAAACCGGTGCCGGTGGCTCCGCACCCAAACACGTCGAGCAGTTCCTTGAGGAAAACTACCTCCGCTGGGATTCGCTCGGTGAGTTCTTCGCGCTCGCTGCATCGTTTGAGCACCTCGCACAAACCCAGAACAACGCGAAAGCCAAAGTCTTAGCCGAAACCCTCGACGCCGCCAACGGCCAGTTCCTAGAAAACGACCGCTCTCCAGGTCGCAAGCTCGGTACCATCGACAACCGCGGCTCACATTTCTACCTCGCGCTTTACTGGGCAAAAGAAATCGCCGCACAAAATAGCGATGCTGAACTCAAAGCGATCTTCACACCTATCGCAGAGAAACTCATCGCTAACGAAACCACCATCGTCGCCGAACTGATCGCCGTCCAAGGCAAGGCCATCGACATCGGCGGCTACTACATGCCGGATGATGCAAAGGCGTTTGCAGCACTGAGACCGAGTCAGACGCTAAATGGAATTTTAGGTTAAGAACTAGACAGCTCAAAGATAGGTTCCTGCTTTTTCTTTAAACGGAGAGACGGAGGAAACGGAGACCACGGAGAAAGTTAAATCTGATAAGGGTTTAACCACGAATTTCACGAATGACTCGAATGAATAAGTGATGTTTTGAAATTTAATTTCTCACCTCTTTAAATTCGTGCGATTCGTGAAATTGACTACGTCAAACTCCGTCCATACCAAGTGAGCTTTGCTTCAAGAAAAAATTCACTAAAGTTCATTGGGTATTCGTGGTTCAAATTCCTTTGCGTCTCTGCGGCTTTGCGCGAGATAAAATTCTGACCACCTACTTCAAATCCTTCGGAACCAAGATCACTGAATAGGGATCCAGCTCATAACGCATCCCGGTTTTCGCGCAGATTTCCTTCAAAACTTCTTCAAACGAAGAATCGGACATCTGGAGTTTATCGATATATGGCGTTTCCATTCCCTTGGGAATATACACAACAAAATTGATCTTTCTATCGGTTTCCATCTCCGCAGATTTCAACCTTAGAAAATCAATCGCTTCATTAATGGATCTATTCTCGAAATCAATACGAGGTAGAATGATCTGACTCAACCTCGCAGAAAGAGCCGAGGTATCTCCTTTCTCTTCTATTACCTTACCAAATGAATTCCATGGAGCTTTTGGATCTCGAGGAGAAAATGTCAGACACTCATCCACCTCACAACGGATATCAGTCATTAAACAAATGTATCTCAGTGCAGCTGCGACAGAAACATTCCGCACTCTAAGCTCGGGGATTCTCTTAGCATCAGCACTCTCTATTCCACCACCAAGTAAATCCTCGCCAGCACCTAATTCTCCTACTGCAGGAGCCTCACCGCCCTCTAAAGCATTACCCTTAGGCCGACGAATCACCATACTCACTCCTTTTCTCGGAAACTCGGATTCGGTATGATCAAGCTCAACTATTCTAAGGCGTATATAGTCCAAGGCTTCTTCAACTGTGCGATCCTCAAAATCCAATCTAGGTATCATAATACGACTTAACTTATCCGCAATGATCGCTTCAATAGGATCCACCTCAACCTCTTCAGCAATCTGTTCATCAACCACTTCTTTATTTCCACTAAAAGGATCAACCCCCGCTATATTCCCACTAAAAGGATCTTCCTCAACCACCGCCTTTTTCTCCACATTCTCAACCTTTTCAGAACACCCACAAAACACACCCGTCAGCAACCCAAGACCTATCCATCGATAAAAAAGCGTTTGCATCATCCAACCATGAACAAAATCCCAAACTTGTCGATCTTCGCTTCACTGAAACCCCTTTGCGTCTTAGCTGCTTTGCGCGAGATTCTCCCCCAACCCAACCAGCTCCCTCTTCTTGAAATTTGAAACTTGAGATTTGAAATTTAATTCAAGCGGATCCCCTCTTCCGTCTGCGTGATCAATCTCTTCTTCAACAACGCTCCCAGCGTTTGTTTGAAGGTCCGCTTCGAAACTCCCAGTTCATTGTAAATTTCCTCAGCCGGGCTTTTGTCGGTGAGCGACCAGAAGCCGCCGCGCGCGACGAGTTCTCCGATGATTTGTTTCTCTAAATCATCCACTCTTGCCCGTCCCGGTGGCGTGAGGCTGAGATCGATTTTATCATCGCCTCTAACAGCCGATACCCAACCTTTGAGTTTTTCTCCGAGTGAGAGCTTTTGAAAAACCTCATTCGCATACAACAAGCCGGTATGAGCATCGTTGATAATGGCTTTGTAGCCCATGGGGGTTTTACCGTAGACAGTGAGTTGCACTTCTTGGCCGCATTCGTAAACCGCAGGTGTGAGATCGAGATAACGGGCGATGCGTCCACTTGCAATCAGGCGATGGCTCTTTTCATCGACCAACACCCGAACCAGATAACTCTTCCCGGGTTCCATCTTTGTTTTCTGTTCACGGAACGGAACCAACAGATCTTTACCCAAACCCCATTCCAAAAAAGCACCGACACCTGTTACTGCAACGCATTTGAGTTTCGCAAACTGCCCGGGCATTGCGCGCGGCGTTTTCATGGTTGCGACCAATCGATCTTCGGAATCGAGATAGATAAAAACATCCAACTCCTCACCAATCACCCACTCTCGCGGCATCTCACCGCGTGGTAGCAAAATTTCACCGAGATTTTCCGCATCCAGAAACACCCCGAACGGTTGCTCGCGGACGATTCGAAGATTCGCTCTGGTGCCTATTGTGATCATTATGTTGTATCGAAAGGTCTTAAAGGTTTATCGTGCCTTAATTTACAGGGATGGATGAGAGACAGGAGGAGAGGAGGATTTTTTACGATAAGGAAGCCATCAAAAATCCCATTCTAATCTTGTGTCTTCTGTCTCCAAGTCTTGTGTCTTTATTAAGGCGTGTAGTCTTTAGGAGCGAGGAGGATTTTCTCGATTGGATGTTTCGTCACGATATTGCCCAAACTACCCCGTGCTTTAATCCCGAATTCCGCGAAATGCAGCGGGCGTGTGAGATTACGCAGGCGTAGGCCTGATTTCATGTGAATGATCAACATCTGTGCCGAGCTTTCCTCGTTGGTGCTATGCCATTTGAAATACAACACCTTGCTACCTGGAGTGCCTTTGGTGAGATCGTATTCTTTGTCGCGCGTGATGCCGCCGATTGTGAACCGCTTCGCCATTACATTGCCGTCTTTGCCATCGCGGTAAATCATGGAGTAAATCAAATCCTCTTCCTTGCGTAATACCGCAACGCGCAGCGGCTTGGGTCCGACGAAAAACTTCTCGGCGACTTTGACAACCTTCATCTTTCCATCAGCAGAGATGATGATGACGTCATCAAGGGTTGAACATTTCTCCAACGGCTCTTCCTTTTTCAAACCTGTGCCTGCGAAACCGTTCTTCGCATCGAGGTAAAGCGTCTCGCTTGCAGCAACCACTTGGGTTCTGTCCACTCTTGAGAAAGAAGTGATTTCGGTCAGGCGCTTGCGGTCTTTGCCGTATTTCTTCCCAAGCTCCTCATACCAGCGGATCGTGTAACGCGTGAGGTTTTTAAGATTCTTTTCAGCCTCGGCGATTTCACCCTCGATCGCTTTGATCTCTTCGTCGGCTTTGAAGGAGTTGAACTTGGAAATGCGTTTGATGCGGATTTCTGTTAGACGAACCAAATCCTCTTCGGTCACTTCACGCTTGAGCAATTTTTTGTATGGCTTCAGTCCTTTATCGATTGCTTGAAGCACCGCTTCCCACGTTTCAGCCTCCTCGATATCGCGGTAGATGCGTTTCTCGATGAAAATTTTCTCCAAGGAGGAGAAATGCCACTTGTCGCCGAGTTCGCTGAGCTTGATTTCGAGTTCCAGCTTCAACAGCTCTTTGGTCAGGTCGGTGGAGCGTTTCAGGATTTCAGTCACTCCGAGAAATGCGGGTTTCCCATCCACGATCACGCCCGCATTCGGTGAAATGCTGAGTTCGCAATCGGTGAACGCATAAAGCGCATCACGCGTATTCTCCGGATCCGCTCCTGCTGGCAAATAAACCAAAATATCTGCATGAGCTGCGGTGTTATCCTCGATCTTCTGAATCTTGATCTTGTTCTTATCCGCCGCCGCCACAATCGAATCCATCAACCCACCCGTCGTGGTGCCGAAGGGAATTTCTGTGATTCGAAGGATGCCTTTTTTCTCAGCATCGATTCTTGCACGAACGCGGATTTTTCCCCCACGCAAGCCATCCCGATACTCACTCGCATCCATGATGCCAGCAGTTGGAAAATCAGGCAGCAGCTCAAACGGTTCTTTCCGCAAGTAAGCCACCGCAGCTGTGATCAGTTCATTGAAATTGTGCGGCAAAATCTTGCACGCCAAACCCACCGCAATTCCCTCCACCCCCTGCGCGAGCAAGAGCGGAAATTTCATCGGCAAGGTCAGCGGCTCCTGATTCCGTCCGTCATACGAAGGCAACCAATGGGTCGTCTTCGGATTGAACGCCACATCCAACGCAAATTTAGTCAAACGCGCCTCAATATACCGCGGAGCAGCCGCGCCATCGCCCGTGAGCGTGTTTCCCCAGTTTCCCTGGGTATCGATCATCAGATCTTTCTGCCCAAGCTGCACCATCGCGTCGCCAATCGACTGATCGCCGTGGGGATGGTATTTCATCGTGTTTCCCACCACGTTCGCCACCTTGTTGTAGCGGCCGTCGTCGAGCTCACGCATCGAATGCAAAATCCTCCGCTGCACCGGTTTTAACCCATCATGCAAATGCGGCACCGCCCGCTCCAAAATCACGTAGCTGGCATAATCCAAGAAATAATCAGAGTACATTGCTCCCAAGGAGGCATGCTGGTCTGGCTCGTTACTCATAGTCGCAATGTGGTAGTGGACAAGCCGGCCCCGTGCAAGCATTGCTTCGTGGGAATCTGACGGAATCGTAAAAACCTCAGTCTTGAAACATGCGTAGCTTTCCCTACGTTCCTGTGGAAATGACTGAAACACGCATCGGACGGAGAAATTTAATCAAACTCGGGGGCCTCGGCGCGGTAGCTTCTCTGCTCAGCAGCTGCGAGAAAAAGCCCGAAATCAAGAAGTCAGATAAGGTAAAAGGCGTCGTGTTCATGGTCTCAGACGGGATGAGCCAGGGAGTCCTCACCATGGCAGAAAATTTTTCCCACATCGTCCACGGCAAAGGCACCCGTTGGTGGGAACTGATCAACGATCCCAAATCCATGCGCGGCCTCATGGAAACCAGCTCGGCTGATTCCTACGTCACCGATTCCGCTGCCGCTTCCTCCGCATGGGGAGGTGGAATGAAAATCAATAATAACTCCGTCAACGTCCGACCCGATGGCAGTGAGTCCACTCCCATCCACCGTCATTTGAAAAAACTCGGCCACCGCACCGGCCTCGTCACCACCACCACCATCACTCACGCCACACCTGCAGGTTTCGCTGCCGTTACCAAAAACCGTGGCGACGAACACCTCATCGCTCCCCAATACCTCGGTGTGGTCGACATCCTCCTCGGCGGCGGCTTGAAATTTTTTGATGCCAAACAACGCGTCGACTCCCGGGATTGGACCACACCTTACCAAAAGTCTGGCTACGAAGTTCTTTTAGATCGAGATTCGTTTTTAAAATCTAACAGCCAAAAAGTTCTCGGATTATTCAACAACGGCCATCTTCCTTTCGAGGTGGACCGACTCAACAACGCCGACCTGAAGAGCAAAACCCCGACCCTCGCCGAGATGTCAGAGTTTGCCCTCAAACGTTTCCTTGGTGGTGAGGAGAAATTTCTCCTGCAGATCGAAGGAGGAAAAGTTGATCACGCCTGCCACGCCAACGATGTAGCGGGCTTGCTTTGGGATCAGCTCGCGTTCGATGAAGCGCTCGCAAAAGTGTTAGAAATGGTAGCTGATCGTGATGATATCTTGGTCGTTGTCACCAGCGATCACGGTAATGCCAACCCAGGTCTCAACGGCACGGGCAAGAATTACACAAAATCAAACGAAGCGTTCAAATCGATCACCCGCATGACCGCTTCTTATGAGAACATCTTACAAACTTGGGGAAAATCCAAAACCAACACCGCCGAAGCCCTCGCCGCTCTCATCGAAGAAAAACTCGGCTTCAAACTAAGCCCTGAAGAATCTGCGGTCCTCTACACAAGCGTCAACAAAGGCGAAATCATCGAATGGAGCGACCAACTGGATAACCCCAACGGCCTACTTGGCCAAATCGCCGGAAACCATACCGGTATCGGCTGGACGGGCGTTTGTCACACCTCAGATCCCGTTATGCTCTCCGCCATCGGTCCACAAGCCAAACGCTTCTCCGGCATCGTCCCCAACCAGGAAGTTTATAAACACTTTGTCGAACTATTAGCCTAGCCGCATGTGCAACCCATTAGCTATGATTTCCGATTGATGATTGTTGATTTTGGATTTTTGAAGTATTGAGACATAACTCTCCCACTCTCCCACTCTCCCACTCTCCCACTCTCCCACTCTCCCACTCTCCCACTCTCCCACTCTCCCACACTCCCACACTCCCACACTCCCACTCTCCCTCCACCATGCCAAAACTCGTCCGCGTCGAAATCATCGCCCTCCTCCCCACTCAAGCAGGTTGTGCGGTTTTTCTCGGTGATGGATCGAAAGTGATTTTGATCTATATCGATCCCGCAGTCGGGCTCTCGATCAATACCGCGATGACCGGACAAAAAGCACCGCGCCCCCTCACTCACGATCTCTACATGCTCACCCTCCAAGCTTTTGGCGCAGAAGTTTCACGAGTCGTGATCAATGAGGTCGATGGCGATGTCTTCTACGCTCGCCTCATCCTCACTGCGGAGAACGAGATCATGGAAAAGAAAATCATCGAACTCGATGCCCGCCCCTCAGATTGCTTGGCAATCGCCGCCCGCGCTGAAGCTCCCATCTATGTGACGCGTGCCGTTTGGGATTCCTTGGAAGATCGCAGCCACTTCCTCGATCAAATGAAAAACCAAGGAGATAACGATCAGGCGTGATCACGCCAATTTCGGAACCTCCAATCGGAACTCGGGGATGCGTGTGAAGATCCATTCCCCATTTGCCATTTCCCCAAAGAAAGCACCATTCACCAAGGCACTTTTTCCAATCACGTGATAGCTATTGTAAGAAAAATGCTCACCCGGCTTGATCGTGGGTTGCTGGCCAACCACACCTTCGCCTTCCACCACGGTCGTTTCGCCGCCGTCCTCAATCACCACCCACTTTCGTGCACGTATCGTTACAGGAATCGATGAATCGTTAAAAATTGAAATGAAATAAACGAAGGGATGTGGCTTATTTGGCGGGGCATCCAAGTTCGGCATGTAAATAACATCGTCCACCTTCACACGAAGCTGGTGAAATTCCTTGATGTCATCTTGCATGTGGAAACCATTGGAAGTCGCAGACAAAGAATCAAGAAGCAATGAATCAAATTGAACCATGCCCCGAAACCATTCGAGCAATCCTGACGATCGCTGGTTCCGATTGTTCAGCCGGTGCCGGCTTGCAAGCCGATCTTAAAACCTTCCAACATTTCGGCCTCCACGGCCTGACGGCTGTCACCTGCATCGTTTCTGAAACTGCCAACATCGTCCGCAGGGTCGATCCCGTGGATCCTTCCATGCTGCAAGATCAGATTCTGCTGATGCTCGATTCATTTCCTCTCACAGTCGTCAAAACCGGCATGCTCGGTTCCGCGAAACACGTTTCTTGCGTTGCGGAAATTTTCAAAAGCCATCCACACATCAAACTCGTCATCGATCCCGTGATGATCGCCTCCACCGGTGCGAGCTTGATCGAAACAGACGCCATCGCAGCTTACCGCGAACAACTTCTTCCCCTCGCCCATCTCATCACCCCGAATCTTCCCGAAGCAGAAACCTTGCTTGGGGAAACCATCCCATCCGTCGATGCAATGAGCCACGCCGCAAAATTTCTAACAGAAAAATACACTTGCTCGACTTTGATCAAAGGTGGTCATCTCGACGCTGAGGACTGCACCGATCTTTTATACGATGGCAAAAAAGAACATCGCTTCACTTCCCCACGCCTCGATGTCAAAGCCTCGCACGGCACTGGCTGCACCTTAGCCGCCGCGATTGCCGCCAATCTCGCGATTGGGAAAGATTTACCGGATGCGGTCTCAGCAGCTAAGGATTACCTCAATGATTGCTTGAGACATTCATATCGTTTCATCCATCCAAATGGCGAAGTCATCGATGCACTGAATCAGGGAACTCGATTTTGATCACAACGACCATAGGCATACTCAGACCTTTTTCTGGATCTCCCCCTATTAGAAACTTGTGTAATAATCACAAAACCGAAAACGTAGGCAGATTATGAAATGGCTAATTCTTTCGCTTTTCCTCACTGGGTTAGTTACAGCAAAAGCCCCAAACATCATTCTCATCATCACCGATGATCAGGGATATCCCGCAGTAGGCGCAAACGGCACTTCGTGGCTCAGAACACCCAACATGGATAAGTTGCGTAAAACAGGCACAGCCTTTGATCGCTTTCTCGTAAGTCCAACCTGTTCCCCCACACGTTCCGCACTGATGACGGGTCGGCATCCGATGAAAAACGGAATCACACACACCATTCTTGAACGCGAGCGATTAACCCTCAATGCCGTCACCTTGCCGCAGACGCTTGCAAAAGTTGGCTACCACAGCGGCATATTCGGAAAATGGCATCTTGGTGATGAGGCGGAGTATCAACCCGAGAAACGCGGATTCGAGGAAACCTTCATTCATGGTGCTGGCGGCATTGGACAAGCATACGACAGCTCCTGCGCGGATGCGCCTGGAAACAAATATTTCGATCCGGTCATCCGCCACAACGGACGATTTGTAAAAACCAAGGGCTTTTGCACCGATGTGTTTTTCAATAAAGCAACCGATTGGATAGGCAAAATGAAAGATGGCAAGGAACCCTTCTTCGCCTACATCGCAACAAACGCTCCGCACTCCCCTTACATCGCACCCGATGGATCCAAGAAACGCTTCCTCGACATGGGATTCGATAATCCATCCGCAGGTTTTTTTGGAATGGTCGAGAACATCGATGAAAATATCGGCAAGCTCATGACCAAAATGGATGAGTGGGATCTCTGGAAGGACACGATCGTCATTTTCATGAGCGACAACGGCATGGCTGGCAATGTCGGCAATGAAGGAAAAGTGTTAGGAAAAGACGGAGAAATCGAAATCAAGGGCTACAATGCCAATACGAAAGGCCACAAAGGCTCATTGGACGAGGGTGGCGCGCGGGTTCCGTTTTTCATCCGCTGGGATGGGCAAATAAAAGCAGGGAAAACAGTAAACCAAGTGGTCGCGCATATCGATCTTCTACCGACCCTAGCAGAAATCGCTGGTGCATCTCTCCCAGATAAACAAGTCGAAGGCCGGAGCTTCTGGTCGCTTGCTAAAGAGGAAAACGCCGAGTGGCCTGATCGCATGCTATTTGATCACTCTGCTCGATGGCCAAAAGGGGCAAATCCCGATGATTTCAAATGGAAAAACTTTTCGGTTCGAAACTCGAAATATCGCATGGTTGGCAAAGAGGAACTCTACGATATGGAAACCGATCCAGCTCAGAAGAAAAACATCGCAGCAGAGCATCCCGAAATCGTCGCAAAATTGCTCAGCGCTTACGAGAAGTTCTGGAACGAGACGAGACCGCTGATGGTGAATGAAGATGCACCACTCTCCAAAGAACGTCCATACCACGTATGGTATGAGCAACAAATGGCTAATGGAGGAATTCCTCTAGACGATAGTGCGAAGTAAATCCATCTACTCAATAAGAGAACGAGTTTTGTATCACCTCGAAGTTGATATCATTTGGCTCACTGACCCCATCATGATCTCTCAAGAATTCCAGGTCATCTCTCACAAAATAATAAAGGTGGCGCAGGCTCATACCCATCGCCACCTTTATTAGGTAAGTTTGTTACGTAGTCGTATTAGAACGAGTAGGAACCGCCGACGTTCACACCGTTTGCAACATCTGCATCTGTGCTGAACTCTGCACGGTAGTTGATCCCAAGACGGACATCTTCGGTCACTTGGTATTGAGCACCTATACCGATTGTGAAGAAATCATTGCCAAGTCCTGGAGAAGCAACCGCAAATGGGGTGCCACCTAGGCTTGCTCCGATGTTTTTATCACTACCGCTGAGGTTGTGAGTGTAGCTGAGATTGCCATTCAAGCTAACTTGCTTGGTCAATTGATATTCTGTCTTAACACCAATCTCTGAGAAGAATGCATCGTAGTCGTGAGCATGCACTGAGAGACCACCTAAACCAGTTTCGGTGAATGCTTCTGTATCCGAGTAGATGTAATGGAATCCAACGAACGGTGTTACGCGAAAATCGTTAGCCGCATAAGCGTCTCCTTCGAGGCCGACATGGATATCAAAGACATCGGAACCCACATCATCGAATGAGGCTGTAGTGCGAGTGCCGCTGAATTCGTAGCTACCGTAGGTGATTCCACCAGTAACAACCAGATTCATCTCAGGCTTGATGGTGTAACTCGCGATTGCGCCGAGGAGTAATGCCTCAGAGTCGGAGTTCAAGGTAGATGAGTTAACTTCACCTTCGTCCACTCCGAGGAAGCCTCCAAGCATTAAACTACTGACTTCATGGCGGACACCCACGATGCCACCGTTGCTTCTAATATCATAATCAGCTCCATTGATTGAGGAATCCGTTCCCGTGCTATAGTGAGTGTAACCAGCGAAAATAGACGTAACAGATTCACTCGAAACTCCGCTAACCACTGGCTCAGAAGATGTGCCTACTGGAATTCTGACCGAACGAGCCGATCCGTCATTGCTGTAGCCTGGCATGCTAAGAGCAGCCTTTGTATATGACCTGATGGTCTCAACTCCATAATCCGTAAGTCCGGCGTAGACTTCCTGTGAGATCACGTCAAAAATGAGTCGGAAAGAAGCAACTTCATTTGCGCGAAGTTCACCTACCCCCCCCGTAACTTGCGTCAATGACTGACCGGGAACTGAAGCCGAGCCATATGGGTCAAAATCGCTATCGCCGCCGTTAATTGAAATCCAATACGTTCCAGACACCAGAGACTGGTAGAAGCCAGAACCATGCAGCGTCTGAAAACCCGGAGTGGAGGTAAGATCACTGGTGAGATTGGCTCCCGATACAGTGATCGGAGAAAAAGCGTCACTCGACCCGGCCATGCCAAATGGAGCATTATTAGTCACGTGCAACCTTGCTGTCTTCCCTACGGCACTGGAAGCGCCGGCGTCATAGTTGTAGTCAAAGCCAGTGATGGTAATAGTAGATGGGATGGTAATCTGAGTCCACACAGTGTAATCCGTGCCGCCTCTGTTGATCCAAGGAGAGCCGGGGGTCGTTGCGTTGTAAAAGTGATCATACACGACTGAGGCCTGTGTTTGCTGCACGAATCCAATTGCTATGCAAACGGTGCTTATCATTCCAACTGCAACGAGGGGGCGCATTACACTCCGTAGGCAGAATCCGAGTATCAACATGAGGGCATTTACTAACTTATTGGTATTTTTCATGATGTATGTAAGAGTTTTTTTGATAAATTTGAGAATATTGGTGGGCATGTAGATGAAGGAAACAATTTCCAACGCATTAGTGATTAGCTGTTTTGCCACGGAGGTAAAGCAAAAAAGTGTTTATTTTAACTTATTCGCCTCATCCCTCCCTGAAAATAAAAAAAGGGAATTTAGGAGCTTTCTGAAAACTTCTGCGGCATGAGTGAAGCGGAGGTGAGAATCATGAAATGCTGAATCAGGAAACGAGCTTCTGAAGGAATAAGCCGTCAAGGTTCCTATACGACCTATTCCTCAAGCCACCTGCCTGTCCACGTCTTCTCTCAAATTCTCGATGATGTATTCCTGGCGGCTCGGGGTGTTTTTACCCATGTAGAAGGCCAACAATTCTTTCACGCCTTTGCCTTCTTCGTATTCGACAGGATCCAAGCGCATGTCGGGGCCGATCATGAATTTGAATTCGTCAGGTGAAATTTCTCCGAGCCCTTTGAAACGAGTGATCTCGGCATTCTTGCCGAGTTTAGCGATCGCTTTCACGCGTGAATCTTCATCATAGCAGTAGATCGTTTCCTTTTTACTGCGCACCCGGAACAAGGGCGTTTGCAAAATGTAAAGGTGGCCATCGCGAATCATCTCAGGGAAAAACTGCAGGAAGAAGGTCAGCAACAACAAGCGGATGTGCATGCCATCAACATCGGCATCGGTTGCGATGACGACTTTGTTGTAACGCAGAGCTTCAATCCCATCCTCGATGTTCAATGCTGCCTGCAATAGAGCGAACTCCTCGTTTTCGTAAACGATCTTACGCGGCAGGCCGTATGTGTTCAGGGGTTTACCGCGGAGCGAGAAAACTGCCTGAGTCTCGACATCGCGACTCTTGGTGATAGATCCCGATGCGGAGTCGCCCTCGGTGATAAACAAAGTGCTCTCTTCGCGGCGCTTGTGCTTGGAATCGAAACGGACCCGGCAATCGCGTAGTTTCTTGTTATGCACCTTTGCCTGACGTGCTCGCTCGCGAGCAATTTTCTGAATCCCTTTCAAATCTTTACGCTCACGCTCGGCAGCGAGGATGCGTTTCTGGATGGCTTCGGCAACTTGTGGGTGCTTGTGAAGATAATTGTCCAAAGATGATTTGAGGAAATTACCAATGAACGTTCTCAGCGATTCACCTTCTGGAGCGATGGTTGCGGAGCCCAACTTCGTCTTCGTTTGTGATTCGAACACAGGTTCGATGATGCGCACACAGATCGCGGCTTCGATACCTGCGCGGATGTCTGATGGATCGTATTGTTTTTTGTAAAACCCACGGATCACCTGAACCAAAGCCTCGCGGAACGCAGCCAAGTGCGTCCCGCCTTGCGAAGTGTTCTGCCCGTTTACGAAGGTATAATAATCCTCCGTGCTCTCCGCACTGTGAGTGAACGCGATTTCGATATCTTTTCCAACAAGATGAATGGGCGGATACAGCGCCTCGGTTTCCATTTCCTCACGCAACAAATCTAACAGACCATCTTTGGAGCGGAATTTCTTATCATTGAAAACTACCGTGAGTGCCGGATTGAGGTAGGAATAATACCGACACATCTTTTCGACGAACGCATCACGGAAACGGGTTTTCGCAGGGAAAATCGAGCGGTCGATATCAAACGCCAAGCGCGTCCCGTTCAGGCCACCGTCCTTGCGTGGTTTTTTCATATCCACGGTCAGCTGACCTTTGGAAAATTCCAACGCTTTGGTTTCACCTTCGCGCCAAGATTGGATTTCAAAAAAGGACGATAAGGCATTCACCGCCTTGATACCGACTCCGTTCAAACCGACAGATTTTTTAAACGCCTCACTGTCATACTTCGCACCTGTGTTGATCTGCGCGGCGCAGTCGAAAAGTTTTCCAAGCGGAATACCGCGTCCGAAGTCGCGAACTTCGACCCTACCCTCTTCGTCGATCTCGATCTTCACCTCTTTGCCATGACCCATGATGTGTTCATCGATCGAGTTATCCACGGCTTCTTTGAGAAGAATATAAATCCCGTCCTCAGGCGCGGAGCCGTCACCCAATTTTCCGATATACATTCCCGGGCGGAGCCGAATGTGCTCGCGCCAGTCCAAACTCTTGATGTCGTCTTCGGTGTATCCTGCTGCCATAATTAATACGGATTTCTAAAAGATCTCTCCCGCGGGCGCAAGCATCCAGAATCAAAACCCTAAAATTGGCTGTGAAGCTATATATGGCGTTAAAATGGGCGGGGCTTTTTTCAAAAATGAGGGAGGAGGTAAGGGAGGCAGGGAGCGGATTCTTTGAAAAATGAGAATTTAAATTTTTCACTCCTCTCCTCCATTTCCTCCTCCCTCCCTGTAAAAAAATGCCAGAAACCCCCGATGATTTACTCGCTACCAATCGCTCTGCTATGACATCTTTTTATTCCGTCCAAGCCATCACGGCTTCCCCAAAATTCTAATTTCTCATAAACTCGCTCACCCTTCACCCTTCACCCTTCACTATTGACTCTTCAGCCTTTCTTCTCACCGAAACTGCTTCTGATCTTCTCTGTAATCATACCCCGCCAACCGCAATTTTTCGATCAGATCTTTTTCTGATATATTATGGGTCTTCACCAAATCCTCGAGAGATTCCGAGTGATTTCTTAGCTCGGTATTGACCAATCCGACCAGCAGGTGCGGATCCATGTTCTGCCATCTCGATAGATCCATAAAGCTGGCTTATTTACCTTTGAGCTTCGTCAAAAGCTCCTGATTGAGATCGAAATTTATGGTTCCGTAGGGTGCAGGCGTTCCCTTTTCCTCGATTTGATATTCAAGGGCTTTGATGGGCTTCACCCCAGCGACTTCCGAAAGCAGATAAACTCGTATCGTGAGTGCTTCTTTGCCGGTGCCTTCATCAAGTTTACGGATTGCATACTGAACTTCATTCAAACCAGCACGTGCACCACCGATCACAGTCTCAGCCTCTTTGGCGTTGATAAATTTATGCTTACTTACCTTATTCACCAAAACCTCGACTTCCCGCCCTGGGCAAAACACATAGACTTTTGCAATCGTCGTCGCAGGTTGAACGGCTGCGGGTATGGGTGGAATAACACCTGAAGGTTGGGCTTCTGGGATACCTTTCAAATAAGAAATATCTCCCTTAACTAATTCTTCACGCACATCTGGCAAAGCTGTTAGATTTACGAAATCGGCTTTATCGTAAAGAAAACGATCTCCGCTCTGAATGAACGAAAGCACAAGAAGGTTTTCCGTAGGTTCACCACCCACACCGAAATCAATCTTACCGAAGTATGCCGCTTTGGCCGTGCGTCCTTTTTGATCAGCTGTTAGAAATTTCAACCCACTTAAAAGTGGAGGTGGGGCCGGCAAGTTAAAGATGGTTACGGGAAACGGAAGCTTCTCTGAGATAATCCGATTCTTCACCTCTACTTGGCGATGTTCTGCTGTTATTTGCTGCCAGATTCTAGCATCTTTTTTGACCATCGAATCGCGCCAGACGGTATAGGTTTTCTCTAAATTGGTCCGCAGTGTTTCATCCGCTATCGAAATACTGGGCAAAAACAGAAGAAAACTGAGAATTAAACCTTTCATAGACAAAACGATTGGACAAATCGTGTGAAATCACAACAAACAAATCCATGCGTTTTGAGAGTCTCTCGGAAACGCCTTTAAGCATCATGAGTCAGCCAATACAGAAGATCGCTCCGATCGGTGAAGAACGAGATAAAGAACTCCTCAAATCCGCGACCACTTACGTTTACGTGAACCACAACGGCTTTGATTTGATTGCTCATGTGTTTTTCCCAGAGACACCGTCATCGACTTCCCGCCCGGCCATTGTGTTTTTCCACGGTGGCTTCTGGGACGTCTCCATGCTTCCTCAGTTCGTACCTCACGCTCACCACTTCACCTCGCGCGGCATGGTCGCGATTTCTTTTGAGTATAGGGTCAGCTCCAAACATCAATCGACCCCGACCGATGCCATCGACGATTCGATTTTTGCCCTAAACTGGTTAAACTCACGCGCTGGGGAACTCGGGATCGATCTCACGAAAATGGTTTTTAGCGGAGCCGCTGGCGGTGCCTATCTCGCTTTGTTGTTGGGGATGAGGAAAGAAAAAGACCTATCTCCACCATTCCGCCCGAAAGCTCTGATATTATTTAGCGCCTTGGTAAACACCACGCCCAAAGGTCAACACTCTGAGCGTTTTCCATCGAAAAAAATCAGCACCAAGCTGAGCCCCACTCAACTCGTCCGTAGAAAACTTCCCCCGATGATTTTCTTCCATGGCACATCGGATCGGGTCACCCCGTATTCTGAGATCGTCACCTTTTGCCGTCGCATGAGATGGCGTGGCAATCGCTGCAAATTTTTCGACTTCAACGGCTCCGAACACAGCTTCTTCAACTTCAATGTCAGCCACTCGAATTTCGAACTGACCATCAACGCCGCAGATCGGTTCTTGGTTGATCTCGGAATCCTCGAAGAACAGCCAGAGGAAACTTACGAGGTTCGGGAGGTGTAATAAAAAATCCGCAGAGTAACTGCGGATTTTTTATCGTTAATGGTTAAACGTTATTATTTAAAAGGTATTTTCGGGAAAGGTATCCCTCAAAAACTAGGAACTAAGAACCAAGAACTAGGAACTAGGAACTAAACTCACCCAATCACCTCTGGCCAATCGGTATGGAACATTTCGCCGCGTGGCTTGTCGGTGCGCTCGTAGGTGTGAGCACCGAAGAAGTCACGCTGGGCTTGCAGCAGGTTCGCTGGAAGCACGGCGCTGCGATAGCTGTCATAGTAACCCAGCGAAGCGCTGAAAGCAGGAACCGGAATACCCGCTAGCGTTGCGATGGAAACGACCTCACGCCAGTTTTGTTGGAACTCGTTGAGGAGTTTTGTGAAGAACGGAGCGAGCATCAAGTTAGCGAGCTTGGGATCTTTGCGATACGCATCAGTGATGTCGTTCAAGAAACGAGCACGGATGATGCAACCCCCACGCCAGATCGCAGCAATCTTGCCGAGGTCGAGGCCCCAACCTTTTTCCTCGCCCATCGCAGCAATCAGGTCGAGGCCTTGTGCGTAGGAAATGATTTTTGATGCGAACAAGGCGTCGTGAACTTTTTTCACCAGTTCGGCTTTATCGGTGGAAATTTTCACTTCCGGACCTTTGAGGAATGCGCTGGCAGCAACGCGCTTGTCTTTCATGGAGGAAAGAATGCGCGCTTCGACAGCCGCGTTGATGGTGGAGATCACGACTGCGTTTTCAACGGCATTGATGAGCGTCCATTTGCCGGTGCCTTTTTGACCTGCGGTGTCAAGGATGACATCGACGAGTGCCTTACCGGTTTCAGGATCGTTTTGTTCGAAAATTTTCGCGGTGATCTGGATCAGGTAGCTTTCAAGATCGCCGTTGTTCCAGTCGGTGAAGACTTTCGCAAGCTCCGCAGGAGTGAACCCGGCGGCTTTGAAAATATTGTAGGCTTCACAGATCAACTGCATGTCACCGTATTCGATGCCGTTGTGGATCATTTTCACGTAGTGACCCGCACCACCTGTGCCGATGTGGGTGACGCATGGCTCCCCGTCGACTTTTGCGGAAATGCTTTCAAAGATTGGCTTCATCACATCCCAGGTGGATGTCGGGCCGCCGGGCATGATGGATGGGCCTTTGCGTGCACCTTCTTCACCACCGGAAACACCGGCACCGATGAAACGGAAACCCAGATCACCAAGCCATTTATCACGGCGCTCGGTATCGGTGTAGAGAGAATTTCCACCGTCGATGATGATGTCACCTTTGTCGAGAAGCGGGAGGAGCGATTCAATCACTGCATCCACAGGACCACCAGCTTTCACCATGATCATGATCTTGCGTGGCGATGCCAAGGACTTCACGAAACCTTCGAGAGTTTCTTCACCAACAATTTTTTTATCAGGATGTTTAGAAACAAACTCCTGCATCGCGCTGGTCGTGCGGTTGTAAACGGAGACCTGAAAGCCTCTTGATTCTACATTCAACACAAGATTCTGACCCATGACGGCCAGTCCGATTAGTCCAAAGTCACTGTTGCTCATAATGATAGCGGGGGTTCCGCTCGCGGGGAAATAGGAGACTCTGCGATTCAGTGCAACACCTTGTTGCCTTTTCTCCATCAATTTTGCACATTTGCTGCGTGAACCTGCCAAATGCGATCACCCTATCACGCCTCGTGCTTACAGCGGCGTTCGTTTTATTTGTCGCTTTGGAAGCAACTTGGGGCCACATCACCGCCCTGATTCTCTTTATGATCGCGGCCATTAGCGATTTTGTCGATGGCTGGCTGGCGCGGAAAATGAACCTCGTCACCCCTCTCGGAAAACTCCTCGATCCCCTCGCCGATAAAATCCTCGTCTGCGCTGCCTTCGTTTTCCTGACCGCCGAGGGCGTCTGCCCCGTCTGGATCACCGCCCTCATCATCGGCCGCGAATTCCTCGTCACCGGCCTCCGCCAAATCGCCATCGAAGCCGGACAAGTTCTCGCCGCCGACAATTTAGGCAAATGGAAAACCACCTTCCAGCTCATCTACCTCATCGCCGGCCTGATCTGGCTGACCTTTGAAACGATGACAAGCGTCCCAAGTTCACTAAAATTTCTCCAAACTCTCACCATCCCAGAATGGCCTTATGGAGGGAGGCTTATGCCCATTACTCTCGGCATCGCCGTCGCTCTAACAGTTATCTCAGGTTGGAACTACCTTTGGTCTTCGCGGTATTTGTTGAAGGGGTGATTACTTCACCCCTAACAAGTAAGCAAAGAGATCCTTGAGTTCATCCGCGTTCAGGCGGTTGATCATCGCGGGCGGCATCGGGGAGACTTTTGAAGGAGTCTTGCTCTTAATGTCGTTACGTCCGATTTCGATTTGTTGGGTGAAATCGAATGGGTTGATTCCAACTACCAGAATTTCATCTTGTTCGTTTAGGATACGACCTGTGGTTGTGGTTCCATCATGTTTCACGATCTCGGTGAATTCGTATTGATCAGAAATGACTTGGCTGGGATCGATAATGGAATGCGCGAGATCTTCGATCTTGAATCGACCTGCTAGGTTTGTTAGGTCAGGGCCTTGGGCTCCACCTTCAGAGCCGAATTTGTGACATGCGGAGCAGAGTGACGCCTCGAACATGGCTTTGCCATTTTCAAGATTGCGATTGGTTAGACCCTCGGCTGCGACTTTCTTAATCTCCTCAACTGTCCAATCACGGCCCGGGCCTTTTACTGGTGGCAGAGCTTTGGGTTTCTGTGCAGGAGCTTTTGCGTCAGCAGCAAAGAGTTTTTGTTCTTCAGGAGTGCCGTTTTCGTAAATCTGCTTACGGATCATCGCGATAGCGGCGGAGTAGCTATTGCCACCACTGCGGCTATCGATCTCGCGGAACCAGTTGAACACGCGTCTTCTTTCATCAGCTTTCCATGGACCTTTGACCGCTCTCAGGCAGTAGAGGTAATGAATCTGTGCGGTTGGCGGATGATTCTTAATCACTGCGTTGATGTCATTGCCGTATCGCGAGTTACGCTCAACCAGTATTTTCCAATCTTCGGCATCAGAAGCTGGAGCTTCATCCATCAATTTCAAGGTTCTGGAAACGACACTCGGCGCTTGAAGATAGCAAAGCATGCGGGCGAGTTCGAAGTTCATCGCGCGATCTTTAGAAGGATACGAGGCATCGATCTTCGCAATCGCCGCGAGTCTCTCAGCGTCGGATGGTTCGCCACCGCGAATGAAAATCAAGCCAGCCGCTCTCAGCCAGTTGATCTGTTGTTGTTGGGAAAGCGTTTTCCAATCGACTTTCATCAAGCCTTCCAAAGCAGCAGTGCGATGTTTTTTTCCATCCAAGCGAGCCAAAGCCATAGCTCCATGAATCTGTGACCATGCGTCTTTCTGAGCGGAAATTTTAGCGATCCATCCAGCATCCGGTGAGCGCTCCAATGCGGTGCGTGCCATGAAACGCAGCGTGCGTTCTTCAGAACTCAATTGCTTAAGCGCAAGATCGGCATCGAACTTTTTCGGATCGCGAATCATTTCCGCGAGTTTATCGCGAGTTGGATTTGGCGTGGATTTTGCAAGTTGGGGAGCTGTGGATTCTTTGCCTGTGTATACCACCCTCCAGAGATGAGATTTTCCACGACGACCACCCGTCGCGAAATACATCGATCCATCTTTTCCAATGACCGCATCTGTTAGAGGCAAACCAGCACCGGCGACAAATTCTTCTTTCTCGGCTTTGAACGAAGATCCATCAGGGGTGAGGTGTACTGCGTAAATCGTCGCGAAGGTCCAGTCGAAGGCATAAATGGCTTGTTGATATTTAGCAGGAGCTTTGAAGCCACGACCTGCAACCACGCCTGTTGGTGATCCCGGACCGATGTTTAACACTCCGTCCATGCTGTCCTCATAGTAGGCTGGCCATTTTCCTGAACCGTTTCTCCAACCTTGCTCGATGCCCGGCACGACATGGCAAATTCTTGTTGGGCGATACCATGGCATCCCGAAATCCCATTCCATGTCGGCATCATAGGAAAACAGCTCACCGCTATCATGAAACGCAGCATCGTAAGTGTTACGTTGTCCAATCGAAACGAGCTGCCAGTTCGAGCCGTCAGGTTGGAAACGCATAATCAATCCCCCTGGAGCCATGACATTTGCTGCATGACCTTTACCATCTGGGTTGCGTGGCACGAGTTGATCTTCTTGCCAAACTTTAGGAGCAAAGGAATCTGAGATTTCTGGAAGCTGAGCGTAATTTCCGGTGATTAAATAAATCCATTTTTTATCAGGAGATAGAACCAAGGAATGCACGCCGTGCTCGCCACCCGCTTTGATCGCTTTGACAAGCTCAGGCTTTTCATAACCCGTTGCGGTTTCTTTCGCTTTCCAGACTCCAGTCTCCACTGGATTTTTCTGCGACCGCTCATTGATCACGATGTAGAGCGTGCCTTCATGCCAAAGCAAACCGTGAGCACCACCGATAGGAATATCCAAAGCCTCAACTTTGGTCTCGCCGCCTGTGAGTGCTGGAACGGTGATACGGAAAAGACCGCCGTATTGATCAGCAGCAATCAATCTGCCCTGCCCGTCCTCCGTTAAAGCAACCCAGCTCCCCTCCTCTTTTTTTACCTCATAGATCTGCTCCAGTTTGAATCCAGCAGCGACTTTGAATTCGGCTGTTTTATCGGTGACTTGAGCACTGATCGCACCATGAAACAATGCCGCAGCGACAAGTGGGAAGATTATGATTTTTTTCATCGGTGAGGGATACTCAACAAGGTATAGTCCAGCTTTCAATCAGATTCTCATTTTAAGAAAAACTTAGTCCCGTCATGAACCTCCCATCCCCAGACAAAATCGCCGCTCTCGAACAGCGGATGCTGGCGCTTGGGATCGTGCCGGATGATCTATTGGAAAAATTCGTCCGAGGCTCGGGTGCAGGGGGGCAAAAAATCAACAAAACCTCAAATTGTGTCTTCCTTAAACACCTCCCCAGCGGCATCGCGATCAAGTGCCAGATGGACCGATCCCGTGAAATGAACCGTTTCCTCGCCCGACGCGAACTCTGTGATCAATTCGATGCCATCGCCAACGGCAAGGCCTCCGCGAAAACTCAAGCGATTGAGAAAATGCGCCGCCAGAAACGGCGGCGTTCGCGGCGGTCTAAACAACAATCGGTCGCTGACAAACGCATCCTTTCTCAAAAGAAATCCCTGCGCAAACCACCGAGCGAATAGTCGTGGCGGCGGATTGCATCCGCCATGCCTACCAATAATTAAATTAGAAAATTATGGCATGGCGGATGCAATTCGCCGCCACGTTGCGCTACTCACGCCTTCTCCAGCACGATTTTAAATTCGTAAGTATCAATCTCACCCGGAATCAGCTTCGCAATCAAAGCAGCTCGCTCCGCTTCAGGAACACGTTGCAAGAGCTTGTCGGTATCGTTCAATTTTTCGCCGGGAAAATACATTTGCGTGATCAATTCCACGTAGCCGAGTTTGGAAACTTTGAAATGGATATGTGGCGGTCGTGACCAATCTTTCGAGGCGGGATAAGATCCAGGAACAACCGTTTTGAATTTGAATTCTCCATTTTTTCCGCTCGGCACGATCGCCCATCCTTGGAAATTCGGATCCAGCGGCGCCTCATTCTTATCGCTTGGATGATTGTATCGTCCCGCTGCATTCGCCTGCCATAAGTCAACCGTCGCGTCTTCGACTGGAGTGCCATCGGTATTCAATATAGCACCCGAGATGATCACCACTTTACCTGCGGCTGTACCTTCTTGTCCTTCGATTTTGGTTAAATCAAAATCCTTATCCTTCTGAGCGACTTTTGGATAAAAAGGCCCCTCAATCTGCTTCGGTGTCTTCACCAACTCCTCTGCCGAAACTCCAGTGATTCCAGCTAGCGCGCCAGTCACCACACCGCCTTTGAAAAATTGCCTGCGTTTCATCATCTCATTCAAGCCCATGAAATCGTTTACGCAAGGATTTAGGAACACCTATTGAAGGCAGGGACGTTTATCCTTAAACGTCCATATCTGATGGCCCGATTAGCCTTTCGCATGCTAGCCGTTCTAACCCGCGTCAGATATGGACGTTTAAGGATAAACGTCCCTGCCCAATAAAAAAAACCGGACAGGCGAACCCGTCCGGCTTTTTTGAAAATCTCGGTCCGTATTACTACGACTCGGATAGAATTTATTTCTCGTCGCCTGGGCTCCACTCTTCAGAAGCGGCAGTCGCAAGGTTGAAAGCTTGCTCGAGGCCGACCATCTCGCTGGATGGGCGGAGGGACTCGAAGCTTGCGCTTTCTTTCTTGAGTTGATCTTCGGTGTAACCAACGGCTTTGATCGAGAGACCGATGCGGCGCTCGACTTTGTCGACCTTGATAACGCGAGCTTCGATTTCGTCGCCAACTTTGATGACGTCTTTGACTTTCTCCACGTGGTCTTCGCTGAGTTGCGAAATGTGGATGAGACCATCGATGTCGCCTTCGAGGGAAACGAATGCGCCGAAGGATGCGATTTTAGCAACCGTGCCTTTGACGAGGTCGCCGACTTTGAAGCGGTCATCGATCGCGGACCATGGATCACCTTCGGTTTGTTTGATACCGAGGGAGACGCGCTGATTTGCTTTGTCGATCGCAAGAACCACTGCCTCGATCTCGTCGTTCTTCTTAAGAACTTCGGATGGGTGATTGATTTTGCGTGTCCAAGACATGTCAGAAACGTGGATCATACCGTCGATTCCTTCTTCGAGTTCCACGAACGCACCATAAGCGGTGAGGTTGCGGACAGGACCGGTGATCGTTGCACCCACTGGATAACGGAGTTCGATTTCGTCCCATGGGTTGCCTTCGAGTTGGCGAACACCGAGCGAGATCTTTTGTTCCTCAATGCTGATGCCAAGAACCACCGCGGTGATTTCCTGACCGATTTCGAGAACGTCGGATGGACGGGTGATGCGTTTAACCCAGCTGAGCTCGGAAACGTGCACAAGACCTTCGACACCGCGCTCGATTTCGATGAACGCGCCGTATGGAAGAAGCTTGGTAACTTGTCCTTTGACTTGCTGACCGATTGGGTATTTGCGCTCGATGTCTTCCCATGGATTGTCGGACATTTGCTTGAGGCCAAGCGAAACGCGCTCTTTCTCACGATCCACGTCAAGGATGACAACATCCACGGACTGACCGATATGGAGCAGTTCGGAAGGATGGTTGATGCGTCCCCATGACATGTCGGTGATGTGAAGTAGACCGTCCATACCTGCGAGATCGACGAATGCACCGAAGTCGGTGATGTTCTTGATCGCGCCGACGACTTTGTCGCCGATTTTGACGGATTGAAGGAAAGTTTGACGTTGCTCAGAGCGCTCGGCTTCGATGACTTCGCGGCGGGAGAGAACGATGTTTTTCCGCTCGTCGTTAACTTTAACGATTTTGAATTCGTAGACATTGCCCACGTATTCGGAGAGATCTTTCGGTGGAATGATGTCCACTTGCGAACCAGGAAGGAAGGCTTCGACGCCAACGTTGACGGTGAGGCCACCTTTGACAACGGCTTTGACTTTTCCGCGAACCAAACCGCCGTCTTGATAGACTTTGACGATCTTGTCCCAGTTTTGTTTGTAGGCTGCCTTCTCTTTGGAGAGAACGACCATGCCTTCTTCGTTTTCGAGGCGCTCAAGAAGCACTTCGATTTCGTCACCGATTTCGATTTCATCATCCTCGAACTCGTTGGATGGAATCGCACCCTCGGATTTGTAGCCGACGTCCACGAGAACAATCTGTGGGCGGATTTCAAGGATGGTGCCTTTGACGATGGAACCCTCGCGGAATTCCTTGAACTTGGAGTCGATCAAATCGCTCAGTTCCTTGTTAGTTGGTTCTGCTAATGCAGTACTCATATATGGTTAGTGGTTTGGTTAGTTTGTTTACGTTTTCCTTCCGACAATTGCCCCGGAAAAGATGCATCTGGCGGGCACCGGGGCTCCGACCGCTCGCCAGACAAAAGAAAAACGGAGGGCGAACCTAGGGGACCAGAGCCCCTTTGCAAGACTAAAGATTGGCTGATTCGGCGCTTTTTGGGGATCAAATTAACCCAAAAGAGCAACTTCCCGCAACGAGCCCAATACCCAATCAGCACCGGCCTGTTCTAGCTGATCAGCGGTGAAATGCCCTGTGGCGACGGCCAAGCATCTTGCACCTATGGCATGTGCACAGGCAATGTCTTTGGGGGTATCGCCTATGATCAGGGTTCGGTCAGGAGTAAATTTCTTTCCAGTGACAGCCAAAGCACGCTCCAGAGCAATATGACCAAGAAGATTACGATCGGCGCGATCCGAGCCATAAGCACCGAAAGGAAAGTGATGATGCAAGCCATAGTGGCGGAGTTTGATCTCTGCACCGAGAGCAGTGTTACCCGTCAGCAGGCCAAGCTGGGCATTCTGGCCAGCTAGGCTCTCAAGCAACTCAAACACCCCGTCCAAGACTTTCCCCTCAGCTGGATTTGCCTCCAAACTTTCCTCAAGGTATTTATGATAAATTTCAAAAAAACGATGTGTTAGCTCAGGCGAAGGCTCGACTTGAAAATGAACGTAGAGGTTTTCGATGATGCCCAGATCGGTTGATCCCGCAAGATCCAGAGGCGGACCGTCACTACCGAAAACTTCGATAGCCGTTTTCTTGAGTGCGGTCATGCCTTTGCCGCCAGTATCAACCAAGGTTCCGTCGATATCAAACAGCAGCAACCAAGGTTCGACGCCTGATCTGAGACTCGCAAACAGGTTGCTAAAGTTTCCGTGCATCTGTTTGTTGGTTTAGTGGCCAGAGATCATAGGTCTTACATGAACTATAAGACCTATACTTTCAGGACTCTTTTGTTTCAGATTCACCCTTAGCCTTGACTTCGGAATCATCGTCATGATCGACATACTCTTCTTCCTCTTCATCGTGATCGTCTTCTTCAATCAGCTCACCATGGAACAGGTGAAAGTGACGTTTCCGCTGATGTGACGGAAGCGGTGATAGAATCATGGCGACGGCTCGACCACCCAAACGTGGTGGCTGATCGACTGCCGCCATGGTTTTCAAATCTTCAATGATGCGTTTGAAAACCACGAACCCGAGTTCTTTGTGGGCGTTTTCACGTCCTTTAAATTGCAGGACGAAACGCACTTTGTGGTTGGTATCAAGGAAAGTCTCGGCACGTCCGAGCTTGATGTTGTAATCGTGCTCGCCTGTGCCGACTCGAAATTTCACTTCCTTCATCTTGGTCGCAGACTTCGACTTACCTTTCTTGAGCTTGGCTTGGGTGTATTTGTATTTCCCGTAGTCGATAATCTTACAAACCGGAGGATCGGCTTGGCCGGCTATTTCAACCAAATCCAGACCAACAGCTTGAGCCTTAGCTAAAGCTTCACGTGACGACATCACTCCAAGCTGCTCGCCGTTTGCATTAACGACTCTGACCTTGGGCGCGCGAATTCGATCGTTGATCCGTGTCATATCACGAAAACGACCCCTGTTATTATTATTCTGTGGTTTAGATATAGCTTTGTCCTCCATGTGTATTGATCCGTCTTCTAAGTAAACAACTGTGCGATTGCACCGCGGCTAACCGGGATGAAGAAAATCTGAGTGAATGACCGAAACAGCACGTCATGAACAATTGACAAAACCGCACCGAATGGAAGCGGCGTTGATAGGGGCAAGGTGGCGTTTCGAAAATGTCATCACTAAAAATTTAGCTGCGCATTAAAGTTCGCAGCAATCTGGCTTACGTCGGCAAAATTACGCGGTAACATAGACCAAGCGCAAGAAGGAATTTAAACCTATTTCAACCCACAATTAGCCCATAACGACGAGGATTTGGTTACTTCGTGCTAATTTAAGATAAAAAAGAAGAAGGACGCCGAAGTGATATAATACGTGAATTCCATTAGTATTCTCAATCGAGATTGACCAAAAACCACTCCTCCCGCATCTTCCCGCTATGCCAATATCTATGCGTAAAATCGCACATTTCATTTTCCTCAGCGTAGCGATTTCGATCGCACTTCCCTCATGCTTCTCTACTCCTAGACCTCCGATTCGTGGTCAAGTCGTCCAGCAGCCAGATTCTCTTCTTATCGCCACTGTCCCACGCACCCCCCCACCTCCGGTCTTTGCTGAGAGTGTGCTTGTGGTCGACATGGCGACCAATCGCAACCTCTATGCAAAAAACGCTGATCAAAAGCGCGCCGTGGCATCGACCCAAAAAATCATCACCGCATTGTGTATTCTGGATGCGGGAAATCTCGATAAAGTCGTCACCATCAGCTCCTACGATGCAAATTGCGAACCAACCAAGCTCTATCTTAAACCCGGTGAAAAATACACACGTCGCGAATTACTGAAAGTATTGATGGTGAAAAGTGCGAATGATGTGAGCCGTGCACTCGCTCGTGATGTTGCAGGGAGCGTTGAAAATTTCGCAGTGCTGATGAACCGAAAATGCCAGCAACTCGGGATGAGAAATTCTCATTTCAAAAATCCTCATGGTCTTACCGAACCTGGCCAATACTCCACCGCTCGAGATATGGCGATAGCTGCACGCGTTGCTTACCAAAGTTACATCCTCCGTTCCTACAGCAACACCGAATCTTACTTTTTTAAATACAACGATGGTCGTTTGATTGAATTAGAAAACACCAACAAGCTCCTCAAAAAAGTCAGTTTTATCAATGGCCTCAAAACCGGAACCACCAATGCCTCTGGGCGTTGTCTAATTTCCACCGCAGAGCACAATGGAAAATCGGTCGTTTGCGTGGTGTTAAAATCTAACTCTGCAAACATCTGGAGCGATTCCGAGAAACTCATCCGCTGGGCTTTGGATCAACCCACTGCCGAGTGATATTTATCAATCAGTTAACATTTCACCCAGATGGATCCACGCCAACAATTAGATCAATTGGCGAACGATCATCTGCTGCGTTCGCTCCATCCCATAACCAAAAGCTTAGTGGATCTACGCATCATTCACGATGGATGCGAAATGTGGAACTTCGCTTCTAACGATTATCTCGGACTCTCGACTTCACCGGAAATCACTTCGGCTTTTATAGATGGTATTAGGATTTACGGCGCTGGCTCAGCAGCCTCCAGACTCATCACAGGAACATTCACCGCACATGTCGAATTAGAAAAATTGATCGCCTCTGCGAAACATTCCGAAGCAGCGCTGACATTTAGTTCAGGTTTTACAACTGCACTCTGCGCTATTCCAGTCATCGTTGAAAAAGGTGACTTCATCGTCGTAGATAGACTCGCTCACGCCTCTTTGATCGATGCCGCCCGCCATTCTCAAGCCACGCTTCGCGTTTTTCCTCACAACGATCTATCACAACTCGCGTCTACTTTATCAAAACTCCGTAGCAAACATCCAAAGGCACGAATCTTGGTAGTCACTGAATCGATTTTTTCAATGGACGGCGATCGCTGCCCTCTGCGTGAAATCGTTGAGCTGTGCGAAGCTAATCACGCGAATATTCTCTTAGATGAAGCGCATGCCATCGGCATCCTCGGCCCGACTGGGATGGGTCTCGCTGAGGAACTTGGCCTGCAGGATCGTATCGACTTTCAAATGGGCACGCTTAGCAAAGCAGTTGGCTTGTCAGGAGGCTACATCGCGGCATCGCGGGATTGGATCGATCTCATGATCAATCGCGCGAGGCCTTTCATCTACACCACAGCACCGCAACCTGCTATAGCGCACGCGGCGATTTCAGCTATCCAACTGATCCGTTCACAACAAGGTACGATATTGCGAGAAAAGCTGTTTCAAAATATTTCTATCCTACAACCCAAGCATCCTAGCGCAATTCTGCCCGTGATCCTGGGCGAGTATCAAACCGCTTTGGACGCAGCGAAAAATCTCAAGCAAAAGGGTTACCTTATTCCTGCGATCCGCTTTCCGACAGTCCCAAAACATACCGCCCGATTGAGGATTACGCTTTCCGCGAAACACCCAATCGAAGTAGTGAAGGATTTATCCAAGAATCTAAATCTGATTTACTAAAGCAGACTTACCTAACAGATTATTTCTTCTTCTGTTCAGCTTTGATGCGCTCGAGTTCTTCTTTACCCTTCGCCAATTCTTCTTTGGTCATGTTTTTCTCAATGTCCTTGATGACATCAGCAGCTGCTTTTTCACCTGCATCAGATGCGAGCTGAGCAAGGGCCCATGCAGAAGGTTTATTAACTGGTATTGCTGCACCAACTGCATTGAAGCGAGCCAATGCCAACATGGCACTTGGATTGCCTTGTTGCGCAGCCATGGTGTAAAGCTTTGCCGCGTTTTCGTAACTTTGTTGCACACCTGCACCGCGCTCGTGAAGAGCACCAAGATTATTTTGCGCTGCAGGCAATCCAGCTTGTGCTGCCCGACCAAACCATGAGAGTGCCGCGGAAATATCTGCCACACCCATTTTACCCGAGAGATAAAATAATCCGAGTTCATTCTGAGCGAGAGGCATTCCTGCATTCGCAGCAGTTAGAAGATGTCCGTAAGCTTTACCGATATCTGGCTTTTCCTCAGACATAATAGTTGTTGCTAAGAACAAATGCGCTTGGGCATTTCCTGCCTGAGCGGATTTCCCTAATAATTCGACCGCACGCTCAGCGTCCTTTTTGGTGCCTTTACCTTCCATATATAAGGAGGCTGATCTCAGCATACATTCTGCATGACCTGCTTCAGCACCTTTATCATAGAAGCCCAATGCTGCTTTAGGATCATTTTTAATGTTTGCTTGGTAATCTCCAAGAGCTAACCAGCCAGCAAGATTACCAGCCTTGATCGCTTTATCTAACCACTCAGTACCCTTTTTCTCTTCCGATGCAGGTGCATCCTTACCCATGAGTCGAATCCCCACTGCAACCATGGCAGCTGAATCGCCTTTTTCCGCAGCTTTGATAAAATATTCAAATGCCGTCTTGGTATTAACCAAAGGGGTTTTCCCAAACTGGCCATCATAAAGACGACCGAGGAGGACCATGGATTGCACATCTCCAGCATTAGCAGCTTTAGACCACCATTTCACTGCCGTCTCTGGAGCAGGTTCTGGAGTTAAACGACCCAATAAAAATGCTTCACCGAGGAGGCGTCCAGCAACCGTAGGATCTGTAGCAGCCTGCTTTTCTAGAGTCTCTCTGCCTTCTTGTGCCTGATCGCCCACACCTGAACTCAATAATAAACTCGCTAAGCGATAAATTGAGTCGGCATGATTTTTTTCCTGACCCTTGCGATAATACTCAATCGCCTTCTCCCGTGAACCTTCTACACCTTGGCCAAGTTCATAAGCGAAACCTAGAAGATAGATCGCATCCTTATCGCCTTTATCAGCAAGTGGTTTAGCTAGCTCTACCGCCTTGGCATGCTCGCCTTTGTCGAAAGTCTCATATGCTACCGAGGCGGGGCTGGATGCTGGGAGCTTTGGTGACGTAACAACGGACGTGGGTGAGGTCGGAGTAGTGCTTTCAGCGGCGTTAAGCGTAATCGCGGAATAGGCATTTAGAGTTCCCAGCAATAGAATAGCGGCACCGATATGGAATTTCATAGAAAGCTTTAATAAACGCAGATTCCCTCATCTGGCAAGTGTCTTGGTGGAATTTTCTTCAATATCACTCCCCCAGCATCGATAGTAAATACATCGCTAGGTCGTGTTTTGGAGCCTTATCAAATAGCTCAATACGATCTTTAAATACGAGAAGCGCCTCGTTTTCCGAGGAATCAAAGCCGATATCACTTCTTGAAACATCATTCGCGACAATGAGATCGCAGCCTTTTTTCTCAAGTTTCACCCGAGCATTCGCCTCAAGATGTTCGGTTTCTGCGGCAAACCCGACCAGAAACCCCTCAAAACCCATCACCTCTCTCGCAGAACCAAGGATGTCTCTGGTTTTCACTAATTCCAAACTCAGGCAATCCCGTTCTTTTTTAATTTTCTGATCCGAAACTTTCGCAGGCGTGTAGTCCGCGACTGCCGCTGCAAAAAACGCAGCACCCATCTTGGGCAAATACTTCGCAACCACGTCATACATCTCCGCTGCGCTCTCAACCGGAATGAAATCCACACCAGCAGGAACATCAAGCGAAGTCGGCCCGGAAACTAATAACACCTGATGCCCTGCGTGCACGGCGGCATCCGCAATTGCGTATCCCATTTTTCCCGAAGAACGATTCGTCAGGAAACGAATCGGATCGATCGCTTCTCGAGTTGGGCCTGCGGTGATGAGAATTTTCATAGCGTAAAGAAACGAATGCCCACTCATCCAATCAGGCGCAGCGATCTTTGAAAGGCAGAAACATGGGCTGCGACACGTTTACTGAGATCTGATCGACTCGGAGTCTCAAAAGTAAAGGATAAGGGGCAACCCAGTTTAGCGAGATAGATAGCCTCTGGCCATGCGTCCGGTAAATCCGCCTCCGCACCATGATAAATCCAACCCGGTGCACGCGGTTCATGTCCATCGATCTCATTACCGGACTCGGCAGGAAAAATTCCAGCCACCTCCTCCAAAATACCAGCCGCACGCTGTGGCTGATCTTCTAACAAATTGATTTCGTAAAAATAAAATCCCTCGGTCTCCCAATCCTCATGCATCGAAATAAACACATCCGGTATCCGATCCCGTTTTAACCACCTAGCATGTGCTGCAATCTCCGCAGAGGATTGCTGGAGGTAATCACGATTCAAATCTACCCAGTCACGATTCTCTCTCCTACCTATTGCAAGCCCGCTTGGATTCAACGCCGGACATATCGACCAATGATTACAACTCGGAAAACTACCCAGTCGCATTAGTTCTAACAAAGCCAGAGGCCCAGCCGGCTCATCACCGTGAATCCCTGCTGATGCATAAATCAACGGCCCATTGCCGTCTCTCTCCCAAGCCATCAGCGGTCCGTCCTGCGTATCCAATAAAATTTCAGAACGAAATCCCTGACGTAACGCAGCCGCTTCGAACTCATCGAGATAATCTGGCCATTTGAAAAGTTCACCCATGCAGATTGCGAGTTAAGACTTCTGGAAGATTTCAGCAAAGAACCGTTTCATATCTTCCCAAGAACGTTGATCCGCTTTTTCGTTGTAGGCAGCGCCTCTCGATGGATCATTGCCCGCCTCTTTCTGAGTAAACGCATGCACCGCTCCGTTATAGGAAACCATCCTCATACTAGCACCCGCTGCTTCCATTTCTTTTTTAAACGCATCAACTTCGGCGGCCGGCACAAAGGGATCCGCCGCACCATGCACAACCAACACCCTAGCAGGAATAGCGCCTTTTTTAGCTGTTAGCTCCGGCGCTGAAGACAAGCCACCGTGAAACGAGACCACACCATTTAACTTCACTCCCGCACGCGCAAGCTCCAGCACACCAGTTCCGCCGAAGCAATATCCAATCGCCGCAAGCTTGCTGGGATCGGTGTGTTGATCCGATTTCAGCACATCCAAACCCGCAAGCATTCGTGCGCGGAAAAGCTCACGATCTCCTTTATATTTTCCTGAAACCCTTCCCGACTCTGGTGGCTGAGGTCGGATCCCAATTCCATATACATCCGCTGCAAACACATTGTAACCCAACTCAGCAAGCATCCGCGCCCGCATCTTTTCATAATCAGTAAGCCCATTCCACTGATGAATAATCAAAACTCCAGGACGTTTGCCTTCGATTCGATTGTCGTAAACATGAAACCCCTCCATTTCAACCTCGCCGAGTTTGTATTTCACACTACTCTCAACCACTGCCGCACCCAACGGCATCAACCCGCATGCACTCACAAGCATCAAAATGATTTTTTTCATGCCACAAGAAAAGCCTTTAACCCACCTCCCGTCAAACGGCGATATTTCTAGATAAGAAAAATCAAACCACGGAATGCAGAACAAATGTTAATGAGTCTCAGTAATGGCGAAGCCGAGTTGGCATGGACGCAATAAAATGGAGTCAATGCAAGGAGTGAGTGTTGCCACACTGATCATTGAATTTTAAATTAACCCCACAACGAACCTAAGCACCAAACCAGCGCTTTAGCACCCATTCCGTGCATTCTGTGCATTCCGTGGTTAAAAATTTCTATTAACGCTTGAGTCGTATCGAAGTCGATTTCCCGTGTGCATCCAACCCCTCCAGCCGCGCAAATTCTTCAATCACCGACAAGGATTTCTCAACCGCGCGCTTGTCCATTTTCACAATGCTGGTGCGGCGTTGGAACTGATCGGCACGCAGTCCGGAAAAAGACCTGCCTGCTCCACCCGTGGGCAAGGTGTGGCTCGGTCCGGCAAGGAAATCGCCGACCGCTACTGGAGAATCCGCACCCAGATAAATCGCACCCGCCGTGCGGATTTGTGCAAGGACAGCTTCCTCATCTTTCACAATCAACGAAAGATGCTCCGGCGCAAACGCATTCACGATCGCAACTCCTTCATCCATCGATTTCACATGAAGCAAGAACGTGCTGGTTTTCAGAACCTCTTTGATGATTTTCGCCCGGCTCATCTGCGCCGTCTGCTTCTCAATCTCAACACGAACTTTTTCTAACAACGCAGTTGATGTCGTAAGGAAACCCACTGCGCTATCTCCACCGTGTTCGGCCTGTGCGAGCATATCCGCAGCGATGTAGGAGGCCTTCGCCGAGGTGTCTGCCAAAATTAAAATCTCACTTGGTCCCGGAAGAAGATCAATGGATACCGCACCCACGAGTTGGCGTTTTGCCTCGACCACAAAACGGTTTCCAGGTCCGAAAATACGATCCACCGGAGCTATCGTTTTTGTTCCAATCGCCATGGCGGCAATCGCTTGCGCACCGCCGACTTTGATGGCTTGAGTGACTCCCGCTTGTTTCAACGCATATAATAACGCAGGATTCACCGAGCCATCAGGACCGCAGGGAGTTGCCGCAAAAATTTCCGGAACACCTGCTGCTTGAGCAAACCCAGCCGTCATTAATGCGGTGGAAACTAGCGGCGCTTTCCCACCAGGAACATACACACCCACGCGATCAAAAGGCGTGAACCTCTCACCAATCACCGCGCCTTCCGCATTTTTCGACGACCAATCTTTGCGCATGCTTTTATGCGCAAACGCATGGATGTTTTTCAAGCTCCTGCGAATCGCTTCGCGCGTTGCACTTGATACCGATGCTTCCGCGTTCGCAAATTCTTTTTCGCCAATAAACAACTGACTCTTCGTCAGCTTTGCACCATCAAAACGATGCGTCAGTTCAATCAAAGCATCGTCACCTTCCATGGCAACTTTCGCGATGATATCAGTCACCAGATCCCTCACTGAATCCTCAGGAATAGCCCGCCGATTCAGCCGCTTGACGAACGAGGGATAGCAGGCATCTTTGTGGGACAAAATTTTCATACAGTTATTGTGGACGGAAAGATGCACACTCTTACCCATCACGCCAACCCTCAATAAAGGTTTCAATCACCGATTTTGTAAGAAACACCCCCAACATAACGTTAAACTTGAACCGTTTTGACAAAGTCCTTTAAGTTATATTGCCTGATCGCAGGCTTAAGCTCAGTCGGCCACCCTCTGATGGCTGGCGAGGTTAGCTTCAATCGAGACATCAGGCCTATTTTTCTCAAAAATTGCACCGCCTGTCACGGTGGAGTCAAAGAGGCGGGCGGAATCTCATTTATCTACAGGGAACGCGCGCTCCGTGAGGGCGAATCGGGAAAGAACGCCATCGTCCCCGGAAAACCTGAATCTTCCGAAATGATGCGACGCATCCGCAGCACGGACCCGGATGAAATGATGCCACAACCCAAGCACGGTACGCCGCTCAAGCCTGCCGATATCAAGCTTGTCGAAACATGGATTTCCGAGGGCGCAAAATGGGAAGAGCATTGGGCATTCATGCCGCCAATCGAAAAAAAGATTCCGGCGCTTAAAAACGAATCTTGGACAACCCAAGCTCTCGATCGCTTCGTTTTACATTCGATCGAGCAAAACAAGCTCACCCCATCTCCCCAAGCCAGTCCTGCTGAATGGCTACGCCGAGTCAGCTTTGATCTGACAGGTCTTCCGCCAACCATTGATCAGCTCAAAGAACTCGAAGCCGCATGGAACGCGGATGGAAAAGCCGCGCGTGAAAAAGTCGTGGATCACCTGCTAGCATCCCCTGCCTATGGTGAACGCTGGGCAACCGTTTGGTTAGATCTTGCCCGCTATGCCGATACCTTTGGATTTGAAAAAGATCCCCACCGCGACATCTGGCCATGGAAGGATTGGGTCATACGCTCACTCAACGCAGACATGCCTTATGATCAATTCACGATCGAGCAAATGGCTGGCGATCTTTTGCCCAACGCGACCGCCGATCAAATCCTCGCCACCGCGTTTCACCGCAACACCCAAACCAACACCGAAGGTGGAACGGATGATGAAGAATATCGCGTCGCCGCTGTGATTGATCGTATCTCCACGGTTTGGACCACATGGCAAGCCACTACATTCGGTTGCGTGCAATGCCACTCCCACCCCTACGATCCCATCGCTCACGAAGAATTTTATGAGTTTATGGATTTCTTCAACCAATCTGAAGACTCCGACCTCAAAAACGAATATCCCAAAATCAAACTTGCTGGAGACGAGTGGGTGAAGCTTCATCGTGAAACCCGCGCCCTGCGCGAAGCACTTGATGCTGAAGGTCGTAAGATCTCCGACACCCCTTGGAAAATTCTGGAAAATATTTCGTTCGCTCCACAGCACGGCACGATGCGCATGGATCAGGATGGCATGATCTTCAGTGAAGGAAACCTGCGCTCAGGAACCACTCACAAAATTTCCGGCCATCTTCCAAAAATCGACGCACTGAAAATCTCGATTTATCCGCAAAGTGATAATCCGAAAAATTGGCCGGAGATCGGTGCTTTCGTCACCTTGTTTCATATCGATAAAATTTCTCCCGATGGCAAACGCACCCCGGTGCCGATGGGTGAAGTCATCGCAGATCATCTCTCCGGCTCGACAGATCCCATGAGTGCGTTCGCACAGAAAGGCATCGGCGAACGCTTCCAACGTTTTAAAGACCCGACCGGCAGAGACGGCGCAACTTCTGGCCTAGGTGATTTTCCACGCATCGCCGGCCCGCGCAAATTTGTGATTCTTCCCGAAAGTCAAATCACCCTTCAACCCGGAGAGTTCATTGAAATATCCCTCAAACAAGGCGCCAATGCCAACGAGAGCCAAACCGCTTATGTCCGCAAATTCAAAATAGAGGTCACAGAAGACGCTCGCTACACCGCCCTTAGATCAAATCCAAAACGAATCGAAACGTGGCAAAAAGTTTTCGATAATCTAGACCGCATGCTGGCGCTGAAAGGCACGGAGGTTCCTGTTATGGCGGATCGACCTGCAGCAGGAAAACGCGAAACCCGATTGTTCGCCCGTGGCAACCGCTTAACCAAAGAACAGGTTGTCAAAGCCGATGTCCCCGATTTGCTTCGTGGAAATTTCCCGAAAAAAGAAGAGGCCAATCGTCTCGATATGGCACGCTGGATGGTAAGCACCCAAAACCCCTTGACCGCCCGCGTGATGGTCAATCGCCTGTGGGGTGAAATGTTCGGAATAGGCATTGTCGAAACCATGGAAGACTTCGGCACCTCCGGAACCCTGCCATCCAATCTCGCCCTGCTCGATCACCTCGCTCTTCGCTTCCAAGGCGACCACAAGTGGTCTATCAAAAAAGCCCTTCGCGAAATCACGCTCTCTTCAACTTACCTTCAAACATCCAAAGCCACGCCGGCGCTGCTTGAGAGAGATCCAAAAAACCAACTGCTCGCACGCGGCCCGAGAAACCGCCTCAGCGCCGAGATGGTCCGCGATCAAGCGCTTGCCACTTCCGGTTTGCTCTCTAAGAAAATGTATGGTCAACCCGTTTATCCTCCACAACCCGCAGGCGTATGGAATTCCGTTTATAGCGGCGCAAACTGGAATGAGTCCAAAGGCGAGGATAAATACCGCAGAGGTCTTTATACCTATGTCAAACGCACCAGTGGCTTCCCCGGATTCCTGACATTCGACGCACCAAGTCGCGATGTTTGCTCGGCACGACGCATCGTTTCCAACACGCCTCTGCAAGCGCTTGTTACAATGAACGATCCCGCTCACATCGAAGCCGCTGCCGCTCTAGCTGAAAAAATGCGCCAACATTCAGGAGAGATCGACGCACAAATCAGCTTTGCCTATCTGACCGTCACCCAACATCAGGCGGGTCCTCATATCATCAAGGAGTTAGTCGCTCTTTATCAGGACTTGAAAAAGGAAACACCCGAGGCGAAAGGTTCAATGGGACCCGATCCCGCACTCACCCTCACCGCCAACACGATCCTTAACCTCGACGCCGCACTCACCAAATGAACCGACTCGAACAAGAAATCCGCCTAACCGAACTTTCCCACCTCACACGTCGGCATTTCCTCTCGAAATGCACGACTGGCTTGGGTGCGATGTGGGCTTCTACGATGCTAGGAAACCAACTTTATGGTGCATCTCAAAAACTCGTTAAAGATCCGTCAAATCCTCTTGCTCCATCGATGCCGTTGCTTCCCGGAAAAGCGAAACGCGTCATCTACCTCCACATGGCGGGTGCTCCGTCCCAACTCGAACTCTTCGACTACAAACCCGAGCTCGAAAAACTCAACGGTCAAGATTGCCCGAAAGAATTTCTGGAGGGCAAACAATTTGCCTTCATTCAGGGCGTACCGAAAATGTTAGGCTCGCAATTCACCTTCAAGCAGCATGGCCAAAGCGGCGCGTGGATATCCGACCGACTTCCTCATCTTTCCACCATGGCGGATGATATGTGTTTCATCAAATCCATGCACACGGATCAGTTCAATCACGGTCCCGCACAACTTCTCGTCCACACAGGCACCCAAAACCTTGGCGCACCATCCATCGGGTCATGGGCGACATATGGCCTCGGCTCGGAAAACCAAAATCTTCCGGGTTTCATCGTTCTGACATCCGGCGGGAAAAATCCCGATGCCGGAAAGTCCGTTTGGGGTTCGGGTTACCTTCCCTCAGTTTACCAAGGCGTTCAATGTCGCTCGGAAGGAGAACCCGTCCTTTATCTGAAAAACCCAGATGGTGTAAGCCGGGACATGCGTCGCCGCTCGATTGATGCGCTCGACCGCATCAACCAAAAAATCGCAGAAGAAACCGGCGATCCTGAAACAGTCACGCGCATTGCCCAATACGAGATGGCATACCGGATGCAAATGCACGCGACCGATGCGTTTGATCTCAAACAAGAAAACGAAGCCACTCATGCGATGTATGGCACGCAGCCAGGCAAAGAATCATTTGCCAACAACTGCCTGCTTGCTCGCCGACTCGCAGAACGCGGCGTCCGCTACATCCAGCTATTCGATTGGGGTTGGGACTCCCATGGAACAGGCAAAGATACCGATCTTAAAATAGGTTTCACCGATCTTTGCAACCGTATCGACAAACCCATTACCGCGCTTCTACAGGATCTCAAGCGCCGCGGCATGCTCGAAGACACGCTTGTTGTTTGGGGCGGTGAGTTCGGACGCACTCCCATGCGCGAGAATCGCGGTGGCGGTGAAATGTCCTTCGTCGGGCGCGATCACAACCCCGGCGGCTTCACCATCTGGATGGCAGGCGGTGGCGTGAAAGCGGGAACATCCTACGGCGAAACCGATCCCATCGGCTACGAGGCGATCAAAAACAAGGTTTCCGTCCACGATCTCCACGCCACGATGCTCCACCTCCTCGGCTTCGATCACGAAAAACTCTCCTTCCCCTTCCAAGGTGTCGGCCAACGCCTGACCAACATCACCAAACCCGGCACGAAAGTCGTAAAAGGTGTAATTGCGTAGATTACCTAGCTCTAAGCTCTTCCCTCTAAGCTCTTCCCTCTAAGCTCTGAGCGAATTGCTCTGAGCGAATTGCTCTGATTGCAATTCCAAGCCCACCGATGACAAACAACATCGGAAACCAGATCGAATATCCCGCTGCTTTTGAATCTGGCTTGAGCATCGTAAAATTTTCATCGGCTGGATTCACGTAGACCGTGACCTTTTCCCCAACAGGATAACTGCTCATCAAATCTTCGATCTTATTACGCTTATTGTATTTCGGATTCCCCCGGAAACCATAGCGCTCCCCCGTTTTCCTATCCCCTTTCCAATCATAGCCGTATCGGATTATCAACCTGTACTCCTTGCTAGAAAATTCATTATACCGGTATTCCTCAATTTCAGAAGAAATGACCACCCCTTGCACTTGCGGCCACGCGCGTTGATCGACCGCCCGCATGAAACTCATACCCATCAACACCACAAACAATCCTCCGAGGCTGGCAATTATCAGCCCAAGGATCACCAAAAATACCGTAGAACCCTTCATGCGTTAAAGGCACAGAACATCCTTAACTCTCTAAACGCAACTTCAGATTCTCTGAACTATCAAGCGCCTGCATGGTTAGTTCTTTTTAAGCACTAACCATGGTGTTTTCCATCCAAGAAGATTCTTCGGACCAAAGCCACCAGCTTCGATGAAAAGGTAATCGGTGCCGCCGACGGTCTTCACGATCATTTTCTGAGCTATGTTTTGTTCAAGATCTAACAGAACATCACCTGACCATATCCAGCGTGGATCTTGAGTGAAGCCATCTGCTTGCAGAGTGATTTTTGGAAACGGAGTGCGTCCGATGGTTTGCTTCGCCGCAGGATCGAATTCCTCAATCTTGGCAACCTGAGCGATCACATTCCATGATCCAGTGGCTTTTGAATTAGCAACAAACTTGCCATCGTATTTGAATTTCCCTTCGTTTGGATCTTCTGCATCTTTGGATGGATCCTGTAAATTCTGCCACTCGGTGGAGAGCATAGGAATGAAAGATGCCGCTTTACGAAGAACTTCAGCATCAAGCGAAGGAAGTTTTCTTTCTTCCAGCCACATGCTGAAAATACCTTGAGCAACCGGAGGCATTTGAACAATGGCACGATCACCGTAGCGCATGAATGTGATCGCCGAAATGGTGATGGGTGCTTTGCCAAATTCCCCGCTGAATTCGGGAGTGATCCAAGCACCCTGAACGGTATCACCTGCACGACGCCCTAAACCTTCTTTGGTTTCTACGAGCGGTTTTCCATTGAGGTAAATTTTAAACCCGTCGCCCGCACCAACTCCTTGGCCGCGGCTGGCACGGAGACGATAAATATGACCAGGCTTGGGTGCTGGAATTTCAAAGACGCCACGTATAAGAAGAACCTCTTTATCCCATAGAGTGCGCGGAGCTTCACCCCAATGATTGCGGTCTGCTTTCGAGTTATCTGTTAGCTCGCCTTTGTATTGACCAAAAGGTGGAAGTCCTTTTTTCCAACCCGCTTTCGCAGCATCGAACTCCGGAGCATACCAATTTTCCATACCACTCGGCATAGTCACCGAACGATAACGCCACGGGGTTTTATCGTAGGCGAGTTTTTCCGCAGGATCGAAGGTGTGATAATCCCATTTTACATTTTTAAGATCAGGACCGAAAGGCTTCCAATCGTATTCAGTAACTCCAACTTTGTTGTAAAGAGAGACAAGTCCATCGATCGAATTTGTCACAACACCGTTTTGATTAGGCTTGGAAAGCTCACTAAAAATCCTACGGCGGTTTTCACCAATGTATTGGAAAACAAGTTTTTCACTGATCATTGGAAGTATGACTTTTTTAAGCTCAGGACCGAACCGTGCGGGATCAGCAGCAAGGAAAACCTCATCATGCGGCAAAGTGGAATCAGGATATTGTTTTTTAGAAACATTATAGAGCAGGTCATATCCACCCGGAACACCCGCAAGCGCTCCAGCAAGACGTCCAAGTGTTTGATTGCGGTGACCTGTCAAATCTTGACCCCCCTCCCAACGAGTCTTGCCACTGTAATTTTCGTATGCTGCACCCATCGCTTTCAGCGCTACAACACGAACTTTTTCATCTGCCGCAGGTAGTTTTTCTGCCATTAGAAAGAGCGGCCCACCCGTCGTGCTTTGACGAGGTGTATTCTGGAATAACTCACCCATAGGCGGGAGAACTTTTTCGTAACAACGGCTGTCTGTCGCAACTTGAGCCAATGTCATGAGCGCTCCGTTCTGAAGCCACTGCTCAGAGTGCTTGAGGTAAGAGACAATGATATCCACATGAGGAACGATCATGTCAGGTGTGCCTTTTTGGATAAGCGAGAAACATGCATCTTTTACGAACCATGATTCTTTATCGTCTTTGAGGCATTCGATCGCAAGATCGAACAGGCGCTTACTCCAATCGAGTGTTGGATCAAATGCTTTGGTAGCAGCACGGAATCCAGCATTACGTACGCGCGGATCGCTATGAAGAACGAATTCTTCTAACAATTTTGGCCGGACTTCGAAAGCAGGTTTCGGGAACATATAGTCAGCAGTTAGACCCGCAGCCACATTAGCGACCATGTTGCGAATAAGATATTCGGGATGGGAAACGTACTGGCGAATTTCATCGTCAGTAAGGGGCTTTTCATTCAGACGAATAATGAGTGGCTTGGAGGAGTCTCTAGCTAAGGTTTCACCTGCTATATCTAGTTTCTTACCAGCCTCACCCGGCACAGGATCCATGGAGAGGAAAATATCATCCGCCTCTGTCCCCCAAGGGCGAGTAGGAAGCTGATAGAGTTTTGAAAACTTGGATGGAGGCGCACCGGTAATACGCAGGGTTTTGCGTGGGACGGTGTAGGATATCGCGTAGCAATTACCCCACTCAACATTGTCATATCCCGCACCACCGAGAATAGCAAAAGATCCATCAAAGCGACGTGACATTTCATAATGCCATTTGCGGTTATCCATGAACTCGCGGTATTGTTTGGGTTCTTTCTCGTGCTTTAATCCCATCGAAGCACTGCGCCAGATTTCTCCAATACCGCCACCCGTGTGGCCGTGGAGCATGAAGGTGGTAGTGTAAAAACTGGTCTTCGCGCAGTTGTCACGAGCTTTCGCATAAATGGATTTCTCTCCTTCTGGAGTCAGCGATGCAGCGGCAGCCATGGCGTAGGCGAGTTTGCCGTGTTTGCCGTTATCAACAAAGGAGTTTTCCGGCCTATCATCGCCGTAAGGATTTATACCACGACCCGCATAGCGAAAAAAGTGGATCATCGTGCGGTGCAGAAGGCTATCATTCACATTGACACCGCATTGCTTTGCTAAAAGCAAAAATGTCACCACATGCGTTCCGCCGGCATTGAGGTGACCGTTGCCGTAACCAAGTTGAACAACACCACCACGTCCTGCCCATGCATCGAGGTATTCGCCTTTTGCTGCGGCATCGACCAAATCTTGGATAACTGGTAAAGCTTCAGGATCACCTGTGCGGAGATAGTATTCACAAACAGCAAGCCCGCCGTATCCGATATGCCATGCGTAACCTGATTGCTTTTTACCTTTAAGACTATGCACCCACTCCTTAACTGGCGCGATGTCTTTTTCCTCACCCGTTGAAAGTAAAAACAACATTCCGAAATCTGCGAAACCTTTATTAGAACCTGGCTTGACGAGGTAATCAGCCATATTTCTAACAATTTTATCAGACTTCGGACAATTCAATGGCCAGGTTTTACTGTAAGCGCCCAGCACCGGGATTTTCACAATAACCTCTTTAGCCGCAGCAGCAGCGTTGTCCTTTACCATGAACTTCACAGCACCATCCGTGGCCTCGGCTTTTTCAATGATATTGCCCAGCTGGATACGCGGATCGATGTCCTTGAGTTTCTGACCATTGATTGTCTCAATGAACTGACCCTTTTTCAATGCTCCGGTCGCCTCAGCTGGTGAGCCTGGCTCAATTTCACCAACAACCATCGTAAAGGCAGGTTGATGCAGCTCCAAAGCCATGCCAACTGGACCGAAACGCGTGAGTGCGTTAACCGTCAAGGTTTCAGCCGGCGCGGTGGAGAAAAGTGGGGTTTCTTTGTAGAAAGACTTAGCATGGGCAATTTCGCCAGAAATCACCATACCAAAGGCCGCAAGACCAAGGGCGAGGGACTTAACAAAAACGCAGCGGCAGCGAAGAAATGAGTTAATCATGGCTTGGATATGAGCAATGCACCTCATTTACGGAAGCTTTAAAATTTCTCCTGTGCATATTTATTACGTGAATCTTGCATAAAAACACCCCATCTAAAGCCTTATCATTCTTTGTCCCAAAATCCGCAATTCTATCTACCGGTTTCAGGTCGTTATTGACTCAAACTTATGAGCTATAAGGGCTAAACCCACTTCATATGGAAATCCAATATTCGAAGGCATTTTCCCCAATAACCCATAGCTTTTAACTTATAACCCCCTCAATACGCAGTTCTTACTGTGGATTTAGGGTTCAAGGTTGAGCTAGACCCAATTGCAGTACATGCTCTCATACATGTCCCGCCTACGCGACCCAGACGAACCGAAGATTTACTTCCTCCCAAACCTCATGACCGCCTGCAACCTTGCCTGCGGTTTCTTGGCTGTCCTCATGATTTTCAAGGGACAAATTGAAGTCCAAAAAGCATCTGGCGATGGGGTCATTGCAGCCAAAGAATATTACGAAATCTCACGCCAATATTACCAATACGCCATTCTACTCATCTTTGGTTCCTGTCTTTTCGATCTACTCGATGGCCGCCTCGCCAGGCTCGGCGGACAAGAATCACCCTTCGGCCAGGAATTCGACTCGCTAGCCGACATCATCTCCTTCGGCATGGCTCCCGCGATGTTGATGTCACGTGCCGTCCTGTTCCAACTCGGAACTATCGGCTGGTCGATCGCTCTTATTTACCTCATCTGCGGCGCGATGCGGCTCGCTCGCTTCAACTGCCTTGCCTCACTCCCAAAAAAACCCGGCGATAAAAATGACTTCCGCGGCATACCCATCCCGATGGCCGCTGGATTTATTGCATCTCTAACATTTCTTATCATCGATCTTTATAAAAACGACCATGAGGTCGGCGTCTGGAAATACGTACTCGCAACAGTCATGCTCGGAATATCTTGGTTAATGATCAGCGATGTTCGCTACCCGTCTTTCAAATCGGTCGATTGGAAAACCCGCGGCAGTTATACCGCTATCCTCGGTGCTGTTGTCTTAGTGAGTTTAACCATTCATTTCCGCTACATCATGCCAGTGGTATTATTCAGTGCTTACCTGATATATGGTTTCTTCAGACCTTGGATTTCCCAACGTTTGAGAAAGGAAATCGAGGAATTCTCTGAATCCGATGAAAACCCAACCACCCCAAGTGACAAGACGAAAGAATCCTAAGAATCATGAAGGAAAAATCAAAATCACGAATCCTCCCATGGCTTCTTGTCATTCTCCCGCTGTGGTTGATCGTATCTGCTGCGGTCTTCCTAGTTCAATATTTCAAAAACGAAGCGTCTGATAAAAGCTTAGCTGAGCAACGTTTTGCAAAAAGCGTATCCGCGGAATCCATTGCCGATGACCTGCGGAAAATCATCTCGGTCATTGGCGAGCGCAACACCTCCAAACCCGATCAACTTTCCGCAACCGCTTCCATGATTGAAGGCTCACTCGGACCATCAAACATAGGCTACCAAATTGAAAAAATTACCGGTTCACTAAATTTCCCCATCCTAAAAGTTACAATTCCATCTTCTGTACCATCCGCAGAACCCATTTGGATACTGACTTCCTACGACTCCCCTAAAAACTCCCGCGGCGCCGAAAAAAACGCCTCAGGCCTCGTCGCGACCCTCGCCACCGCTCAAGCTCTTGCAGATTTTTCCACACCGCGACCCATCCACTTTCTCTTCATCCCTCACGCAAACGAGGATAACTCGCCCATCCTTGAAACCGTCACTATCATTTCCAACCTCATTAAACCTAACAAACCCAAAGCCATTCTCTGCGTTGAGGCAATGAGCGATGCGGAAACTCTCACCCTCTCATCCCGCGATACCACCTTATTGCCCTCAGTCGATTATGAGGACTTAGGAAAAATCGTCGGAGCCGAAGTCATTTGCCTTGGGGAAGATTTTGACCTTGCCTCCACGTTGGTTGAAATGGGCCACCCCACGATCCGCATCTCAACACGCCCAATGCTTCTGCCCGACGAAGCCGACAACAAAGTGCCCTTTGCCCCAACTCTCGCAGCTTCAACAGGAAGATTCATCGAACTTGTGCGTAGGCTTTCCAAATTAAATTCTCCGTAATTCCTCTCTTGACCCATCCGTATTCCTGCCCGACCGATTGCACCTGACAAAACGCGCATGATATCCCCTAGCGAACCAGATACCAACTTTACCTCCCACGCTCCTGGCTACTGGCCAGATTGTGAAGCAGAGAATTGGGATGATTACAAATGGCAACTTCGCAATCGGATCAACTCGCTCTCGGATCTAGATGCGCACATCAAACTCACTGATGAGGAACGTGCTGGAGTTTTGCTCGCAGGCAACAAACTTGCGATGTCGATCACACCACACTTTTTCAACCTGATCGATAAAAACGATCCGAACTGCCCGATTCGCCGACAAGTCATCCCGCGCATCGAGGAAGCTTGGACCGCGCCCGAAGAACTCGCCGATCCCTGCGGCGAGGATTCTCACATGCCCGTACCGGGGCTCGTACATCGCTATCCCGATCGTGTGTTATTTCTCGTCACGGATCGCTGCGCATCCTACTGCCGCTATTGCACTCGCTCGCGTGTGGTTTCTGGTGTCGGCGAGCAACAACTCGAAACCCAATGGGAGCAAGCATTTCAGTATCTTGAAGAACATACTGAAGTTCGCGACGTACTACTCTCTGGCGGTGATCCACTTTTGTTTTCCGATGCGAAACTCGATAAAATTCTCACCCGCCTCCGCGCGATCCCACACATCCAGTTTCTTCGTATCGGTTCTCGCATCCCAATTTTCCTCCCCCAACGCATCACGGCGGAACTCTGCGACATACTGAAAAAGCACCATCCGCTTTTCATCTCCATCCATTCCAATCACCCCAAAGAACTCACCACCGAAGTCCGCGAAGGCTTAATCCGCCTTGCTGATGCAGGAATCCCGCTTGGCAATCAATCGGTTCTACTTCGCGGCGTGAATGATTCACCGGAAATTCAAAAATCGTTGGTGCACAAACTATTGATGGCTCGCGTTCGTCCTTACTATCTCTATCAGTGCGATCTCATCACGGGTTCCTCACACCTCCGCACCTCCGTCGCGGAAGGTGTGAACATCATTGAAACCCTACGCGGACATACCACTGGCTACGCCGTGCCACAATTCGTCATCGATGGCCCCGGCGGCGGCGGAAAAATCCCCATCAATCCAAACTACGTGGTCGATACCAGTTCTAACAAAGTCACCCTGCGTAACTTCGAGGGAGATATTTTCGAATACCCAGATCCAACCCCTATCCCAACAGCGGATATGAAGGCGCTCCATGAAAAAGCACTTTGTAGCTAGATAATCTTCAGCTATTTTAAGTCTAATTCTCAATTGGAGGAACTTCCACCACTTCGATCTCCGTGTAATACGTCACCATATTTTGCACAGTGTTGCAGGCATCGACATCCCCTGACCAAAATCCCACCTCTTTTGCCTTCAGTTTAAAGGTCAATTCGTGGGTTTTCCCAGGCGCGAGATTCTTGAAAAGATTATAGGAATGATAACCTATGATCTTCTCTGAGGAGCGTGGCTTTGGTGTAATACTAACGACATCAAAACCATCTAGCAAATCATCGTAAAAATCTACATTTGCTAAATTCACTTTATCCGATCCCACGTTTTCCACCGAGACTTTCACCTCAAATTCTTCACCTAATTCCACCGTCTCCGGATGCTCCACCAAGATCTGAAAACTCGGAGGCTCTTTATACATCAACCAATAACCAGCAGCACCAATTCCAAACCACACAACCGACGTAATCACCATAGTAACTACCGCCGTCAGTAAAATCAGCTTATTGCGATATGATGCTTGAGTAGGCGGATACATAAAAAAATATTCTTTATGTTATGAGAATCTGACAATGACAAAAACTCAGCTAAAAAATCCCCTTTCCGCCACATATTTCAACCACGGCAAAAAATCCAATTCTGGCGATACCTCTTTCGAGTAATCAGCGAGATCCATCAGCGATCGACTCCCATCCATTGCTGATAAAACTTTGATCTGAGAAAACGGAAACACGCAAGATTTGAGTTTCGGATCCACCAGTGGTAAACACTCCCGTGCGCACACTAAACGCCATGAATTGAGCTTCGGAAAATTCGGCACCTTGAAATTCTCATCTACCTGTTCAGGAATAGGCATAGATTCACCTAACAATAAATCGCTGCGGCAAAACATCTCAGAGCGGAAAGTGGTTTTGCATTTCTCATCTGCGGCGTCATCGCCTCTTGCACCTGTCACGGAATCACCCAACCAACGCAAGTCACTCAGCTCCGCCAATTTCAACATCGCACCCAATGACCAAGCATCCGTCATCGGCCCGAAATCATCGCAAGCCAGAACCTCTTCACCCTTCGCTAGCATGTCATCGACAATCTCAGACTCCCTATCACTCGCAACCGTTTTGAAAACCGCCAACGCGGTCATCTCATCGACCCCGCCCGCTTCTTGGATCGCCCGTACTTTTTCCACCACCAACATCCTCTCTCTCCAGCCCGCCACCACATTAAAACTCACCACCGCAATCCCATCTTTCGAGAGTCTCTTACCGATGAAATCCATCATCCCTACTTTCACTTCATTTGACACCCATGAAAAAACTCCGTGCGCAATGATGAAATCAAACTCCCCCTCGGGCTCGAACTCCAAGATCGATCCCTCATTAAAACTCACATTTTTCAACCCTGCCTGCCGAGCGAGATTTTTCGCCCTAGCAATATATTTTCGGGAAACATCCAACCCCACGCACTCCGCGGACGGCCAACAACTCGCCACAGAAAGCAAATGATGCCCCGTCCCACAGCCAATCTCCAAAATCCGGGCCCTCTCTACCTTGCTCACACCTACTCCAAAAAACCTTGCCACTCCCGCATTCACAGCCGGATCGGCACTCGGATGACTCATCGGCGGATAAACCTCTGCCTGATATAACTCTGCAAAAGCACGCTGCATCCCGCTATTTCCAATATGCAGATGGGCTTTGCAACCCCTTTCACCAAAAGCCCAATCCCCTCACCCACTAAAACCGCCATTTGCAATCTTTGTCCCAGCTGTGACAAAGATTGCAAGTGGCGGTTTGATTAATGGTATTTTGATACTTTGCGTCCGTTCTCCCTTGAAAATCACGTCCCGCAAATTTCCCTGAAATTTTGTGTTCCATCCCGCGCCGGAGATACATAACCTCCCGCCCCGTGCCCACAACCGCTATCCTTGCCCTTGAAGACGGACGCTGCTTTTCTGGAATTTCTTTCGGAGCCAGCGGAACCACCACCGGAGAAATTTGCTTCAATACCTCAATGACAGGTTATCAAGAAGTGATCACTGATCCTTCTTACCGCGGCCAGATTGTCGCGATGACATACCCGATGATTGGCAACTACGGCGTGAACCAAGAGGACAACGAATCCGCCGGTCCTCACATCCGCGCGTTTGTTATCGGCGAGCTTTGCGAAATCCCATCTAACTGGCGCTCACAAGAAAGCCTCTCTCCTTATCTTGAGCGCCACAACATTCTCGGTATCGAGGGAATCGACACCCGCGCTCTAACCAAACATCTCCGCTCTCTTGGTGCGATGCGTGCCTGCGTCACCACTGAACTTTCAGAAGCCGATGCCATCGCCGCTGCGAAAAACTCAGCTCCTATGGAAGGTTCAGACTTCGTCAAAGAAGTCACCACCAAGCAATCCTACATCTGGTCAGAAGAATCCCGCAAATGGACCCTGCCCAACGCCTCCATCGGCGAGACCGAAACTTACGAAGAACTCCCTCCAGTGAAATACCGCGTCGTCGCAATCGACTTCGGTTTGAAATACAACCAACTCCGCATGCTGCGCCAAGCAGGCTTCGAAGTAGAAGTCGTGCCTGCCACAACTTCCGCTGAAGCCATCCTTGCGAAAAAACCCGATGGTCTGTTTTTAACAAACGGCCCCGGAGATCCGGCTGCGCTCGATTACGTTCATAAAGAACTCAAACAGCTCATCACCAAACTCCCAACTTTTGGCATCTGCCTTGGAAACCAACTCCTCGCCCACGCCTACGGCGGAAAAACCTTCAAACTGAAATTCGGCCACCGCGGCGGCAATCAACCCGTCAAAGATCTCCGAACCGGCAGAATTTCCATCACCTCACAAAACCACGGCTTCGCAGTCGATCCTGATTCTCTCCCTTCCGATATCGAAGTCACGCATATCAACCTCAACGACAACACCGTCGAGGGCATGCGCCACAAAACTCTACCCATCTTCTCTGTCCAATACCATCCAGAAGCCGCACCGGGTCCCAACGACGCCGCCCACTTCTTCACCGACTTCGCTGAAATGATTGAAGCGAATAAACACTAAAAGTGTTATTTGGAAAACCACTTCCGCGTAAGGAAAAAACCCAGCACAAGCACCTCAAAATTTGAGGTTTAAAATTTAAAGTTTAAAGTTTCATGAATACTGTAATCACCGGCCTCCAATGGGGCGACGAAGGCAAAGGCAAGATCGTCGACTATCTAACTGAATCCGCAGACGTCGTTATCCGTGGCCAAGGTGGCAACAACGCAGGTCACACAGTCATCGCCAATGGCACCAAATACGTCCTTCACCTCCTTCCTTCTGGAATTCTTTGGGATGACAAAATCAACGTCATCGGCAACGGCGTCGTCGTCGATCCCATCGGACTCTGTATCGAGATCGATCGCATCGAAGCACAAGGAGTAAAAATTTCCCCAGAGAAACTTCTCATATCAGATCGCGCTCACGTCGTGTTGCCGTTCCATAAAGAACTCGATGCCGCTCGTGAAATCGCACTAGGTGATCAAAAAATCGGTACCACCAAACGTGGGATCGGACCAACGTATGCCGACAAAGTTAACCGCTGCGGCTTACGTATGGCAGATCTGTTAGATCGGCCTTTTGCCGAAGCGCTTATCACACGCCGCACTTCCGAAGTGAACGAGATTCTATCGAAATACGATCTTCCTACTTTCACCGCAGCAGCGGTCATCGCAGACACTTACATAGCATTTGAACGCCTCCGCCCATACATTACGAACACCATCCCAGTGCTTCACAAAGCATGGAAGGCGAAAAAAAATCTTCTTTTTGAAGGTGCGCAGGGAACCTTGCTCGACATCGATTTCGGAACCTATCCTTTCGTAACATCATCTAACACCACTGCTGGCGGCTCCACCACCGGCACTGGTTTGCCTCCGACTGCGATCGAATCCGTCATCGGCGTTTGCAAAGCTTACACCACTCGTGTCGGTTCCGGTCCTTTCCCAACCTGCGACGAAGGACTTTCTGAATATCTCCATAACCTAGGCCGCGAATTCGGGGCTACCACGGGTCGCCCGCGCGGTTGCGGCTGGCTCGATACCGTCCTGCTCCGCTTCGCTTGCATGGTCAACGGCGTGACCGGACTCGCCGTCACCAACGTCGATGGGCTCGATGAATACGATCATCTGAAAATTTGCGTCGCCTATGACATCGATGGTATCCGCCACGAACTGCCACCAGCAGATCGCAATTTCTGGAATCGCGCAAAACCGATTTACGAAACTCTACCTGGTTGGAAACAAGACACCACAAAGTGTTTGAGTTACAGTGAACTACCAAAGGACGCCCAAGCTTACCTTGCACGATTGTCTGAACTTTGCGATGCACCCATCGCATTCGTCGGGGTTGGACCGGATCGCAAGCAGACTCTACGCCTCTAATACCCTCAAATTTCATCATTTTACTTTTTGAAATGATGAAATTTGATGCTAATTATTCTCCATGAGAATCACGGTAGACATTGATGAAGCCATTTTGGCAGATCTTTTGGAAATCACAGGAGACAAAAATAAAAGTCCTGCGGTCGCAAAAGCGGTCACTGAGTATGTCCGTAGAAAAAAAGCCAAAGAATTCGGACGCCTCATCCGAGAAGGAGCGTTTGATTATTATGGCTCCGAAGATACAGCATCTTCTGACTTTACCGACCCCATTCCTCCTCTTTACCCAGACGAAAAGTAATGGTCCTCGTTGATTCTTCAGTCTGGATTGAAAGTTTTCGCCCTCAAGGCGACATGCGGGTGAAACTCGCACTCGAGGGACTGCTAGATGCCTATGAAGCCACATGGTGTGCGCCTGTACGACTCGAAGTCATCGGTGGTGCCCGCAAAGAAGAACGCTCCCGTCTAGGTCGTTTCTTTTCCGTGATTCCCTATCGCCCCTTCAAAGAGGACGATTGGAATCGTGCGATTTCTCTAGCCTGGTCGCTTCGAGGCAAGGGTTTAAGCCTACCATGGCTGAATGTCCTCATCGCCTCCATTGCCATTCATGATGATCTCCGTGTATACTCCATCGACAAACACTTCGAAATCATCGCCCAACACTCCTCTCTTTTCCTCTACAAACCGGGTTACGGTGGGATGTTCAAACCAGAAAACGAACAATGACTTCATCTGACCATCATCAGGTTTCCCACATCGCCATCATCATGGACGGCAATGGCCGCTGGGCAAAAGAACGTGGGCTCCCGCGTGCTGAGGGTCATCGCGCAGGTGCCGAATCTATCCGTGAGGTCACCGAGGCCTGTATCGAGCTCGGGGTGAAATACCTGACACTCTACGCGTTTTCCTCAGAAAATTGGAACCGACCTCAAAACGAAGTCGATGGTTTGATGAAACTGTTAGATCGATTTCTAGATGAAAAAGCTTCTGAATTAGACAAGCAAAACATCCGCCTCCAGGCCATCGGCGATCTGGATCGGCTTCCCGCCGCGACCCGCAAACGGCTGGATCACATTCAAGAGCAAACCAAGAACCATCAGACCATGACCTTGGTGCTCGCATTATCCTATGGCGCACGAGAAGAAATCACCGCCGCCGTCCGCTCCATCGCCAAAGCAGTCGTCGCAGGTGAAATTTCACTAGAAGAGATCAATCCCGAACTTTTTTCCAACCATCTTTATACCAAAGATATCCCCGACCCCGACCTCCTCATCCGCACCTCGGGCGAAATGCGCATTTCCAATTTCCTCCTCTGGCAGATATCTTACTCGGAAATCGTCATTGTTAAAAAAATGTGGCCGGACTTCCGCCAAGGAGATCTGTTCGCCGCCGTCGAAGAATACAACAAACGCCACAGAAGATTCGGAGCATTGTAGCGGCGATGTGGCGGCAATCGCAGCGCAGCGCAGATGGAGGGTATGAATTTCTTCAATCTACCCTCAAATTTTATCCGCCATGCCTAATTACACAAACATTCACTCCACCGTTCCCATCTGTATTTTGATCCAGGAAATACCCATTGCTCGCATATCTCTACGAAAAACTGTTCTTCTTCTCCAATTTTTATACCGAAGAAGCCGATATCTCCTTGGGTATTATCAATGATCACAGGGGTTGAGGAATCGGGTTGAAAGTGCTCTATAAATTCAGCCTCCGATGGAAATCTATAGAATACGATTTGAATAAAAAAAATGGATGGCAGTAGTAAACCAAGAGTCATCACGGCTATCGCTACCACTCTGATAAATTTATTTTTCATTCTTAATCAGTTATCTCGAAATCGCCTTCGTATGATTCAAAAAGACCCTCAAACAACCCTCGGCAACCTTAACGTCGCCACCGTCCCTGTTGGTTGATTCGGTCCAAGGGTGATTTCTCCGCCATGTAGTTGCGCGGTTTCACGCACAAAGCACAACCCCAACCCAGAGCTCTTGTGTCCCGTTCGAGGACGCGGCATGGAGAAGAATCGATCAAAAGCACGATCATACGCAAAGTCCGGCAAACCAATTCCTTGATCAAAAATTTCGATCAGCGCGTCGTTCTCCTCACAGCGCAGCTTCACCGTGATTGTAGAACCATCCTCTGAAAAATCGATGGCGTTTTGCAGTAGATTTGCGATCCCCAGCTCGATCAAGGTCGCATCGCCATGCAACCGAGCTTCAGCTAATGGATCAATGTGAATTTCTATTCCATGATTCTGCGCGTTGGGTGTTTTTGAATCCACGGTGCGATGAACCAGAACCTTCAAATCGAATTCCTCGCTTTGATCCAACTGTTTGCGACTTTCCAAATTCGCCAAAGCGAGCAGTTGATCTCCAAGTAATTCGAGCCTGCGACTTTCACTTTCAATATTGGCGAGAAGCTTTTCTCTTTGCGATTCAGTGGGTGTCCCATAAAGCAATTCCACCGCACCTCGAATCGCCGCCACCGGGCTTTTCATCTCATGCGTAAGATTACGCACGTAGGTTTCCACATGACGTTTTCCTTCCAGTGCATCCCGCATCTCTTCCATCATTTCACCAAGTCGCTTGAGATGATGCCCCGGCAAACGCGGTGCGGCCGGACGAGCACCACCTGCAACCGCTTCAGCATGGCGCGTCAGCTCACGCAGAGGTTCAGCAATCCAACGAGCGAGCAAAATTCCCAACAACAAGGCGGCTACACCACCGACAAGCGCGAACGCTTTGACACGATTTTTTGTCTGCTCAATAAAAACTAACAGATTGAGTTGAGGTTTGGCTAAAGACAGCACACCGACCATCTTTCCATCTTTATCTCTCACCGGAGCTGCCACATACATCACCGCACTCAATGGATCATTGGGATCTGATCGACTCATCCGCGCTCCATACGAACCCGCCAGCGTAAGCCGCACATCACGGGAATTGTGAGGTTTCCCGATGCGATCGGGATGGATCGAATCAAACAACACCGTCCCATCTAGATCAGTGATCGCGACATGCATATCCACCCGTGATTTTACCACTTCGTAAATTTTAGCCTCGAAATGCCGCGCATGTGCCCGTTTCAACGCCCCAGAAATGCTCGGGACTGCCTTGGCTTCCTCCCACCTATCACTCGCAATTTCTGCTAGAAAATTCGCAAAATCCACCATCGGTTCTTCAGCAGCCTCCAGATACTGGCGCTCCACGCGACCTAACACAGGATTCACTATCGCAAACCATGCCGCGTTACAAAGCAAGAGAACAGCAATGATAAAACGTAAAGTAAGGCTCATGATTGTGGATCAAATGAATAACCAAGACCGCGATGCGTGCGTATCATTTCCTCGGACTTTCCATGCTCGCGCAACTTTGCCCGCAACTGCTTGATATGCGCATCAACGGTTCTTTCCAGCGCACTATCCGGCTCCTCCCACACATGATCCATCAACTGTCCACGTGAGTAAACCCGACTCGGATTTTTTAAAAACAACCGCATCAATCGAAATTCATAACGCGTTAACTCCATCCCATGTCCGTCGATCAAAACACACATTCTTACATCATCTACCACCAAGCCGCTCACTCTATTGGCTGCTGCTTCGTCATTCGCTTTCTCCACCGCCATCGGAGCACGTCGTAAGACCGCACGAATCCTCGCAACCATCTCCCTCAAACTGAACGGCTTCACCAAGTAGTCATCCCCGCCGATTTCCAACCCAACCACGCGATCCACCTCGGAAGATCGAGCTGTTAGAAACAGTATCGGCAATTTTACCTGCTTCATCCGCCATGACCGGCACAGCTCAAATCCGTTTGTATCAGGCAAACCGACATCCAGCAGAACCAGATCGATCTTTTCGGAAGCAATCAAAAGATCAGCCTCCATACCCGTTCCCGCCCAACTCACTCGCATCGCTTCTGACTCCAATGCAATGATCACGTTATCTCGTAACGACGGCTCATCCTCAACGAGAAGAATATGTATCGGTCGGTTATCCATGAAATTTGAGAGGAAATAGTGAAGACGGAATAAGTCGGCTGCATGAATGGCGATTCGTCCAGCGGAATCGAACACCCATTCGACCTAACTGCCGATGCTAGGTCTAAGAAGCACTCAAGATCGGAGGTGGAACTTGAGCAGGTTTCTTAAATCGGGTGGACCAGTCGATTCGCGCCGAGCGGAACATCAAGATGGCAAGAGTCGCGACGGAACCAATGGTGATCGCCAGTCCGGTCATGCCTGGGAAAAAGAAGGTGTAGCTAAATAGGATCAAATAAACTCCCTGGGCGGTCATTGCTTGAATTGTAAAAGAACCTCCTGAAACCACGCGCATGTAACCACCCACCAGTATCATCGATACCAGTCCAGCGATTCCAAAAGCGTAATATAACGACATCACATCGACCAAATACGCAAGCAGGATATGAAATGCAAAAAATGCAGCCGATAGGAAAAAATAATTCATCGGATGCAGGTTTTTTCCGCGTTCAATTCCCTGCAGCACCAGCACGCTGAAGAAGAACAGCAGTGAAATTGGCGCAAAGAACGCGATCCGCGAAGTGATCGGCCCAGCATTCAACACATCTGGCATAGACATCCCGATAGCTGGCGCAGCGATCACATCCGGATACGCCCATGTAAATTCCCAGCCTTTACCGACATCACGACGGTTGCTCGGAGATCCCGTGCCATCGGGAAAATCAAACTCACGGAAATCGGTTTTCATGACCATGCGAAATTGGCTGACTCGCGAGTTGTCATTGAACCCATAACGCCATTCATCCACTCCACGCGCACGATAAGTCACCTTCAATGAAGTGCTTTTTCCCGCTGGCAACACCACCGCCTCACACAACGTTCCGTCCCGTGGACTGCGTTTGCTTTCACCGCCATCGCCTAACACGAAAGAGAAATTTTCATAACTCGTATGCCTGTCCGGCAATTCAAACGAAACATACACGGTTTGGGAAACAGGCGTCGTATTCATCACTTCATACGTTGCTTTGAAATCAACGAGGTAAGTGCGATGGTTGGTCAACCCACGTGTCAGCGGTTCAAAAGCAAGATCCACGGAAATATCCGATGTACTCATTGCCAACGGCCGACGACCGTTCGCCGCACCAGGTGCCGCATGCCATGCCACCGGATGCATTTGGGTCAACTGTGGCCCCCAACCATCGGCGATCCGATCTCCTAATTTTTCAGTTTGTTTCTCAGTGCGATGTTTCATCGCAGCCCCCAGCACTACCCAGGCAATGCTGGTCGCTGCAAAAATGAATCCAATCGCGATAAGATGTGTGATTTTCATGATGTTGTATTTTTCTGTTAGAATTTCAAATAAAAGTTCAGTTTTCCGAATTGCTGGAGCGATAATGTAGCTCCGCCTTCAAGGGTTCCCCGCGTGTGAGCATCCGTTTCAACCAAGCGGATCCGGCTGCCGCATTCGCAGGGGCCGATGCTGTCTCGGCATTGCTTTCAACAGCTTCAAGTCGTGTGCCATCCGGCAACCCGATACTCCAACTGATGCAGTGAGCGAAAAGCGGCGAGGATGGTGTCTCCAGTCCCAAACCACCCGCAACCTTATCCAATGCATTTCCCGAACCCGTGTAGGAAAAAACAACTTGAGTAGGTTCGGTGCCAGATGGCTTGGGCAATTCAAACTCCAACACCCCTTCACGATCGATCGGGTTGGTGCGGATTCCTGAAACCGTCGCCCCCAACAGAGTCATATCTTTCGGCAAAGACCACCGCGCGCTTCCTCCAGTGACATGACTGATCATGTAGGTTGCCGTCGTGTGCTGGGAACCATCCGCAACCACCCGCGTTGAAATGATAGCGTCTTGAATCGTCATCGTCGCGGTGTCCACACGCGGCAGCCATTTCACTTCAACTTGCTGAGGCTTGCCCGCAAGCATGACCATTTTTTGTTCCTCCGCCTGCGAACGCAACCAAGCCGGAAGCCTTGATGGATTGGGATCATGAATCCATTCCTTACCGATGATTTCCGCACCCTTCGGAACAGCAACGATGACACTGGATCCTGAATCCACATCAGGGATTTTTGGAATCCATTTCGTATCTTCACCAGTGATCTGCGTGCGATAACTCAATACGATGGTTCGTTCACCCGCCTCGCGTTTATTCCAGCGCAACAACAGCCCTGCCTCATTCCTCTCATACTCCAATAAATCCTCACTACTCACTTCGATGCGAGAGGGCGATTGCGGAAACGCAAGCTGCATGTTCATCCCGTCTCCACTAGTTGGTGTCGCTTGGAGATGCACTTTGTGATCCACCCATCCCGCATCGTAACTTAAATACGTAGCAGCAGATAAACTCCAGGTAGTTGGTTTTTTCTCTCCCGATACAACTTCAGTTTTCCGTATCACCACTTCATGCGCGGTCGCTGGAATTAGGTAACGCAACTCACCTTTTTCATCGCGAAGAAGTGTTGCACCATCAATTTGGTAATCCGCAGCCGCCTCATCACTCTGGATTTTCACGCTGTTGAATGTCGCAGGTAAAATCGGAAACCTCGCCGCAATCCCCAAGCCCGATGGAGCCGAAAAACGTGCACTTGCTTTATGCGGACCTGATTTCGGCATCAGCAAGCGAATCTCTTCTTCCGATGCAACAAAGGTCGATTCACCTCGTGGCTCAATCGGCAAATCCAACGAAGCCACCGCCACCCACGCCCAGGTATCCGTGAAATTTTCTGCCAACCAATCCACCGAAACCACCGCATTTCCCTGAGAAATTTTCACCACATAATCCGCTCGTGCCAGCAAGGCATTCAGCGGCGGCTTCACCTCTTCCACTAACACCGGCTTGCGCGTGAGCTCAAGAAATTGATGATATGGCAAAGTGACCTGACCATCCGCTTTCGGGGCTTCTGCATGCGCAGACACGGAGATCAACAGCGAGGTAACACAATAAGGTATGAATGTCTTCATGCCACCATCCTCCACAGCCACATGAACTCTTGATGAAGTCTCTGTGAAATGGACGTGAAATAATCAGCGGCTGAATGACCCTAAAAAGGAAAATGAACCACGGATAAACGCGGATGGACGCAGATTGAAGAGTCGGTGTAATACTAGAGAACCCAACATTTCCGACCTCTATCTGTATTCTTTATCTGCGTTCATCTGTGTCTCTGCGGTTAAAATACTCTTAGTGTCGTACTTGCTGTATTACTCAGACAGCCTCTCAAATTCCTCGCGCCTGCTGTTCTGCGCACAATTTCTCCCACTCTTTAGATAACGTGTCGCACGACTCCTGCTCTTGAAATTGCTTTTGACTCTTTCGAAAATAGCTCTCTGCCAGTTTTGCATCCTCAAAACCGCGCAATATGACCCGCATACGCCCAAGATGGGCTGGTAGCTCTTTTGGGTGATAATCTATGATTTTCTGATACTCATTCAGCGATTTCTCCCACTGCCGCTCGAGCTCATATCGCTCTGCTAAAATATAGGAAACTGGAGGAATCCCCGATGCCGCCGGCATGTAAAAGCGCGAAACCCATGTTCCGATCACTTCCGCTATCGGAAAAGCCACAAGAACCGCCACAATGATCAACATCGCAGCAGCCAATAACAACCAGGGAAACGCCCCAATAGCTGAAGACTCCCCCCTAATAAAGACGCGCCACAGACAGTATCCGCCGACTAAAATGGCCAAAACAGCAGTCATTATACGTAGACTAGGTCGTAAATACTGCAAATTCATAATAGAATGCGTTTAAGTGAGTAGCTTTCCTCTTTCCGAGCTACAACCTAAAAAGCGTCCAAACTCGACTCAATCAGGTATAATTTCCCAAAAAATCAGCGCTTGAGCCGCGAATTTTGAGTCATTTCACTTATTAGCTAAACGACCCATAGAATGCGAAAATAAGATTTTTCCCAATCTGACCCATCGAAGTTCTTGCCAACCCCCCTCAGACCCGATAACTCCATCTCTAACCCTGATAAAAAATTATGACTAACACCGACCAACAAAAACCCGACATGTTCCTGTTTTGGGGATGTTTCATCGCTTTGATTACAACGGCATTCGCCTTTATTACTCGAGCATTCCTTATCAACATCGATACTCTATGGCCTGCAGATTTCGGCCTTGATAAAGTTCAAGCCCAAGAGCTTTTCGGCGCTGGAATTTGGCCGTTTGCAGTCAGCATCATCCTCTTCAGTTTGATTATTGATAAAATTGGCTACCGGGTAGCAATGTTGTTTAGCTTCGTTTGTTATGCCGCCTACGCTTTCCTCGCCTTTACCGCTTATGGCATCGTGAACGCAGCTGGTCTTGAGGGTGAAGCACTCGTAGCAGCCCAGACCAAAGCTTTTGGCTTTCTCAAATTTGGCTCCATCATCCTCGGCTTAGGCAACGGAACAGTGGAAGCCTTCATCAACCCCGTGGTGGCCACCGTTTTCCGCCGCGAGAAAACCAAATGGCTCAATATCCTTCATGCAGGTTGGCCAGGGGGTCTTGTGATCGGTGGTATCCTTACCATCCTTCTCGGCAAACAAGCCGAGTCCGACTGGCGTATTCTGATTTACCTCATTGCTATTCCTGCATTTATCTATCTCGTAATGCTCCTTAAAGCTAAGTTCCCAGTGAACGAGCGCGTAGCATCCGGCACATCCTATAGAGAAATGTTGGCCGAATTTGGCGTCATTGGTGCAGCGATCGCAGGCTTTCTGATTTTCAAAGAAATTGGCAACGTATTCGCTCTTCCAACATGGACGATTTACACCCTTCTTGGTGTGTCAGTCGTAGCTTACGGCCTCTACTGTAAATCTTTGGGTCGCCCACTTCTAATTATCCTCTGCCTTATCATGATGCCTCTCGCCACCACTGAGCTTGGCACCGACTCTGCAATCACCGGAATTATGGAAGAACCTATGAAAGAGGCTGGCCACCATCCTCTCTGGGTTCTCATTTATACCTCAGCAATCATGACTGTATTGCGGTTTTTTGCAGGTCCTGTAGTTCGTGCACTTACACCGCTTGGTCTACTTGCTGTTTGCTCTATACTGGCAATCGTAGGACTCTACCTCCTTTCTTTTGTTCAAGGCATGTTTGTCATCTTCGCTTGCGCCACTCTTTACGGCATTGCGAAAACTTACTTCTGGCCAACTATGCTAGGTGTGGTTTCTGAACAGTGCCCCAAAGGTGGAGCGCTTACACTTAACGCTATCGCCGGCATCGGTATGCTCACTGTAGGTCTTGTTGGTGGACCTCTCATCGGCACTATCCAAGAAAAAACCGCCCAAACTTCATTGGAAGAGAAGAAGCCTGGTGTCTACACTGATATCTCGGTAGAAAAGACCTTCATTCTCGGCAAATACAATGCCATCAACGATGAGAAAGTAGCGCTCTTACCAACAGAGACTCAAAAAGAAGTCAATGCAATCACCAAGCAGGCTAAACAAGGCGCCCTAGCTAAAGTTGCTATATTCCCGGCAACTATGCTTCTCGCTTACCTTCTACTTCTACTCTACTTCCGGAGTAAAGGTGGTTACAAAGCTCTAGACATTGTTGGACATTAATTGCCCAGCCTCTCCAAAACGGCGTACCCCTCAAAGGTGCGCCGTTTTTCTTTTCTCTTGCCCCAACTTGCCATCAGAGGCTCAACTAAGCGCGGATGAGAAACCTCCTCAGAAATATCCAGATCTTTCAGAACTGCATGGGTCGATCCGCATCGCTTGGATTTTTTATCATTTTGTTCCTAGCTGCTTTGGCACCAAGCACTGCCTACGCGGCGCCCAAAGTCAACATCGCCGATGGCTTTGACTTCCCAGTTGGCAAGCCCGACGCGAATGGCTACTACAAATCCCGCGGCCTGCGGCTGCGCTCTCCCTCTCACTATGGCGAAGATTGGAACGGACGCGCCGGTGGAAACTCCGATATAGGGGCACCCGTTTACTCATGTGCCGACGGTATCGTCACCTTCGCTCATGATGTTAAGATGGGTTGGGGAAACGTCGTGCTGATCCGTCACGCATATCGCGACCCTTCGAGCGGAAAAGTGAAATTCATCGATTCCCTATACGGTCACCTGGATAAGATGATGGTAAAAGTCGGACAAAGCATGAAGCGCGGCCAACAGGTTGGAACCATAGGCACCAATCGCGGCATGTATCCCGCCCACCTTCATTTTGAAATGCGCCACAACATCAACATCGGTATGCACCGCAACGTTGCGCCATCCACGATGGAACATTGGGCAGATCCCACGCAGTTTATCACGAAGTATCGCAGACTCAACCGCGAGTGGCGCCCCGTCGCCGTCCCAACCGGCACATACCAAGTATTTGCCGGCTTCAAAGGACTCTAACAATTTTTTCTAGGACCGCGCGTCTCCAGACGCGCTCATTAAATAAATCAGCCACTGCAGAATCAACGAACCCATCTTTTTCATTAAAAAATCTCCCTTTCGTGTCCTTCGTGTTTTTCGTGGTTAAATTCTTCTCCCATACCTCAATTTTACCCGCTACACTCCCATCATGCGCATCGCAGTCTACGCTGGTTCTTTCGATCCACCAACCAATGGCCATATCTGGATGATCCAGCGAGGTCTTGAAATGTTCGACCGTTTGATTGTCGCCATCGGCTCCAATCCCTCCAAATCCTATTCCTACACCGTCGAGGAACGACTCGAAATGCTCCGTGCCTCCGTTCCTGACAGCGACCGACTTGAAATCGACCATTTCAACAATCGTTACTTGGTGGATTACGCGAAAAAGAAAAACGCCACTTATATCCTCCGCGGCATCCGTTCTCCGAATGATTACGAATACGAACGCGTCATGCGTCACATCAATGCAGATATGGCGCCGGAAATCACCACCGCTTTCCTCATGCCACCCCGAGACGTCGCAGAACTCTCCTCGAGCATGATCAAATCCCTAACCGGCCCAGAAGACTGGGAAGAAACCGTCAAACGCTACGTCCCCCCAGAAGTCTTCAAAGTACTGAAAGCTGGGAAGAAATAGTGAAGAGTGAATGGTGAGTAGTGAAAGCAGAGAACTCTTTTTTCACTATTTACTCTTCTTCATTCACTATTCTCATTCGTGCTCCGTCAGATACCGCTCCGCTTCTAACGCAGCAGCACAACCTTGTCCCGCAGCCGTGATCGCTTGGCGGTAATAATGATCCGCTACATCGCCTGCAGCGAAAAGTCCTGGAGTCTTGGTTGCGGTTCTACCCGGCACTTGGAGGATGTAACCGTTTTCATCGAGGTCCACCAAACCACTTACGAAACTGCTGTTAGGCACGTGACCAATCGCTACGAAAACGCAGTCGACTTCTAACTCGCTCTCCGAACCATCGACCAGGTTTTTCAATTTGATCGCACGCATCTCACCTTTTTCGTTCGTGAGATATTCACTCACCCCGCTGTTCCAAACTGGCTGAATCTTTGGATTTTCCAGAGCACGATCCGCCATGATTTTTGAAGCACGTAACTCGTCACGACGATGAACTAAATAAACCTTACTCGCGAAACGAGTCAGGAAACCTGCTTCTTCGCAGGCACTGTCGCCACCACCGATGACCGCCACTGGCACATCGCGGTAGAACGCACCATCGCAGGTCGCGCATGATGTTAGGCCACGACCAATCAAATCTTTTTCATTCGGTAGACCCAAATGCCTTGGTGCCGCACCTGTCGCAATGATTACGCTTTTCGCCTGCAGCGTCTCTCCGTTCAAATTCACGTTGAATGCGCCATCCGCATTTTTCGAAATCGACTCCACGGTCGCATACTGAATCCGTGTGCCAAATTTCACCGCTTGCTTCTCCATGTTCATCATCATCTCCGGCCCCATGATGCCCTCAGGAAATCCTGGGAAGTTTTCAACCTCGGTCGTGGTTGTCAGCTGACCTCCAGGCTGCGTGCCGGAAATCATTAAAGGATTCAAATTGGCGCGCGCGGTGTAAATGGCTGCTGTGTATCCGGCACAGCCGGTTCCGATGATGATGACGTTTTCCATATAAATAAGTGAATGAGAGTGGATCTGGGGCGAATTATTCCGACCCCACGCCAAAAGAGTCAACCGTCCTCATCAAACAATTTTAAAATAAATCACTAGTTTTCGAAAGATCCCGCAACAAATGTCGTAATTAGGAACGAAAATTGCTCAGGGAAACCTAAGTAATGACATAAAAACCCATCAAGCCTTAACCCCCAATTGCACGATGAAAATGATCCTAAATAAACCAAACCTCTCAGTAGATATCTCAGAAGCTGTAAAGCCAGCTCAAAACTGGGATGCAATCTCCGTAGCCCGTTTGATCCGAGAAAACTCCACCGCAGAGGTTTCCCCTTCCTTTCTCTACCTCGGTCGCACCGAGACCAAACTCCTCCGCGACCACCTAGCCGATGCCTTCGGCGCTGCGTCCGTCATGACCCTGAACGAAACCTACTACATGGGCCTCAAAGTCGTAAGCGTAGATGCCGATTCCTACCTTCAAACCGGTGGCAGCAAAATCATCCGCAGCACATACCTACCAAGTTTGTTAAATGCTTCGTAATGACCCAAGGAGCGGCTGCATCCTGCTGCCGATATTTTAACGGCATTTTTCCTACTCATACGGGCGATACCTGCAATCAGACAAGAAGTTGACACACTCAATGTAACACCTTAATGTGTCACATATGAAGCACGCAACCATACGCGAAATCAAACACGATACCAGTCGTGTCCTAGGCATGGTGGAAACTGGGCAGTCGGTCGAAATACGTCGACGAACCAAAGCGGTTGCTATCCTCAGTCCTGTAGCACAAAACAAAACACCCAAGCTGCCGGACTTCGCTGCTCGCCTGCGTGAGATTTATGGCGACACCGTATTGAAATCAACCCACACCGATCTCATCAACGAAGCAAGAGGCGAACGATAATGGTTTACGCTGACACCGGCTTTTTATGCTCTCTCTACGCACCGGACGCATTCACCACGAAAGCGCAAGCCGCCATGATGCGCATGCACAACCAACCTGCTTTTTCGTGGATTCATCAACTCGAATTCCGTAACGCACTCCGACTTCGGGTTTTCCGGAAAGAAATCACCCCAACACAGCGAGATGCATCGCTCAATCTTCTGTTAGCTGATCTTGCATCCGGAGTGCTGACTCATGCAGACATTGAACATCACTCACTCATGGTCGAAGCCGAGCGACTCAGCACATCATATTCAGAGCGATTCGGAACCCGCAGCCTGGATATCCTACACGTAGCCGCTGCTCTTGTTCTTGGTGTTAAGGAATTTCACACATTCGACACACGCCAAGCAAAACTCGCAAAAGCAGCTGGGTTGAAAGTGAAAGGCTTATAAGCTACCACGTAGCTGGAACATTTTGTTCCAGTCCGTCTCAGGGACATCCTGTCACCGTTCTACGAATATTAGCCCCATGCAAATCCCGAGTATTATTTATTCTCCGGCATGAAGGCGGTTCCATTGTATCGAAACGTGGCTTGAGTATTCCGACTCATATCTAACACAACTAATCGACCATGGCTGTACAGCATAGCCACCTGATTCGAGCCTATTGGATATCTGAGCACTTTTTCAGTGATATCTTCCCACCCATTGGCGCTACGCCGCAAGACTTCCAGATTCCGGCCTCTTTTATTGATAGAAGCGGCATGGTCTGGATTCTCTCCGTAGCCGACTGCAATGGCAATTGACGAACCGTCGAGGCGTAGAACATCAAAATCATTTTGCGCACCTCCTATTGAAATCGAGACATATTCCTCTGAAACTCCATCTGGAAACATCTTTTCAAGTCCTGCCCTAGTTGGCTTAGATTCCCAGAATTTTGATGGGAGCTTAAGAAGCAAGTCGGCCATTTTAATGGATTGGACACTTGTTTCTGAAATACGTGTCGAAACGTCAGGCTCAGACGGCGGAGTATAACCTTTTGGCCAAACCGTCATCCCACCTTCTTCAATCCGATCAGCTCGTACAATTCGTTCCACGATCCATCTTGAATCAACCAATGTTTCATCCTCGCGCTTATAGTAAACCCAGAAAAATTGATCATCATGATCAGCAGATCTGTATGTAAACCGAGGACCCGGCTGACCTTCCGAAGGACCCCATAACGCTTCTAGCTCATCCACGCTAACGATCTTCGGCAACTTTGAAAGCTGCGCATCACTGACCGCATTCATGGTCCTTGCTTCTCCAGCAGGATCAAGATCGTCATTATTCTGGTGATTGAAATAGCATGAATTGCAGACAATAGTCAGAATAGCTACGAGCAAAGGAGAAGTGATTTTCATGCGGTGGATTCTTATTATACCTCTTCAATTCATCGTGAGTTCTTTGCAATGAGAGAAGCTTTCCACTTGTTGTAATCAGATGCGAATCCTGTCGCAGCAAAAACATAGTTGGCATGAGAGCGACCTTCCAATGCATCGCTTGTCCCTGAAACCATCATTTCCCCATGTTTTTTAGCAATCCGTTCTCCAACGTCAGCATCAAGTCCGGGATAGTAGCGCCCAACTCCCATGGCCGAATAAATCTTATAATTGTGCGCACGGTAATCCGATTCAGCTTCAGCCTTCGCTGATCTCTTGCGGAAATCTGCCGCTTGACGATTATACTCGAATGATGTGCACGCCGGGAAAGACAGCAATGAAAACAATATAGCGACTATTTGGAGGGGTTTCATTTTAGTTATAAGATTTTTTATTCACACCCCACCCACCCGCCAATCTCTAAATGCTTTGAAGCGGAGTTCCTGATGGATCGCCTGCGAGGTCGCGATTGCAAATCGCGGTTCCTTTCTGGGGCGCGTCTGGAGACACGCGGTCCATGATTCAGCCATTTCTTCGTCTTGTGTCTTCCGTCTCCAAGTCTTCCGTCTTTATCCCACATCAATCACCACCAGCGTCGTGTCATCGATACCGGAATTATCAATCGCGCGCTTGAGCAAAACCTCTGACGTTTCCTGCGGAGTCGCGCATTCATGCAACGCCTCTGCGATGTGTCTTTCCCATACTCCATCAATGAGGCCATCTGAGCAGACGAGAAATCTATCTCCTTTTTCATAAGGCACCGCAGCGAAGTATGGAGAAACGCTCAGGTGTCCGCCACCCACGATCTCATACAACGCAGCACGGCGCGGATGACAGCGATACTGCACTTCTTGTATCTCCCCTCTTTTCCAAGCGGACCAAGCATAAGTGTGATCTTTACTCAGCTGCTCGGTCTTACCGTTTCGGCAAAGATAAATCCGTGAATCACCCACGTTCGCCAAATACATATTCTCAGGCGTGAACCAGACCATAGCCAAAGTCGCCGCCATGCCTTTCACATCCTCTGCCTTCGATCCTGCATCGTTGATGTGTTGGTGTATTTCTTTCAACGCGCTTTCCAAATGCGAGATCGAATCTGGAAAAAACCCCGAAGCCGCCGCTTTGAATGTTTCTGGGATTGCCACGGCCATTCGCTCCAAAATTAACGACGAAGCGAGATCACCTGCGTTTCCTCCACCCATCCCATCGGATATCGCGAAAACCATGTCCTGATTCGTGACCGAACTCTCGCCGGTATTTTCTAACACCTTCGCGCCATCGAGATTGGAAGAAAAAACGATCCATGAATCGTCGTTACGCGGTTTACGCGTTCCGCTAACAGAAAAACCTGCCCAACGAATGATATGATTCTGCGTCACGGCCTAGGAGGGTTCTTTGGGATGTGGTTCCGGTAAAATTTCCGCAAGCTCGAAATCGATGATGCAGAACCGACCCAGCTTATCCGAGTAAGTGATGTTTCGCGGCTCCGCATCCAAATGCCGCACACCGTAATCTTTCTCCAACGCTTCAAACAACGAATCCGCCTTCTCCTTCGAGATGTTCGGAGCGGGTCGACCGCAGTTGGTCGATACAAAATAAAACTCCTCGGGATGCTCTTCCAAAACTTTAGGCACATAAGGACAACCGCGTTGCTCCAACACTTTCAACACCGCGACCTCAGTTGCATAACGTTTCTCCACATCCGTCCCACGCAGGCGCTTGTGCACGTTTCCATAGAAATCAATCCTCACGGAGGATCTCAATCCGTCTTTCATGGGTTCAATCGACATCGCCGCCACCTTACACCGTTTCCCCAACTTGAAAACCTTTTAGAAAAATTCTCTCAGACAAGAAATTTTCGTGTAATTCGTGGTTAAATCTCTTCGTTCGCGGTTAAAAAATCCCCCTCCCGTTCTTCCTTGAAATTTGAGTTTTGAAATTTGAGACTTACCGCAGTGAGAATCATCGCAGGAAAAGCCGGCCGCATGGCCATCAAAGTCCCATCGGCCGTTGCGCGTCCGACCACGGATTTTGTCCGGCAGGCAATTTACTCCATTCTTGGTGAAACCATTTTCGATGCCCGCGTCCTCGATCTTTTCTGCGGTTCCGGCGCGCTCGGACTGGAAGCCCTCAGCCGTGGCGCCGCCTCTTGCGTGTTTGTGGACGAACACCGCCAAGCTATCGCCGTGACCGATGAAAACCTGAAAAAAGCCAAACTCGATGGCGGACGGACGGTCAAAGCCGATGTTTTTTCTTTCCTCCAACGCGATGTCGCTACCTACGATCTCATCCTCGCCGATCCTCCCTATTGGAAAGGCTATGGCGATACAGATCTTATTGCGAAACTTCTGGCGCTACCTAACCTTCATGAACGCCTCGCTCCCAAAGGACACTTGATCGCCGAAATTTCTTCAAACCAAGCCACACCCACCTTTCCCTACTTCCAACTCATCGATCGCCGCGAATACGGCAGCAGCGCCATCCTCATCTTCGCTCATCCCAACGCATGAAACTCAGTGGCAAAAATGATTCCGGATGCGTTGAATTGAACCGATTCCAACTTTACCCAGCCACTGAGATGCAGATAGTTCATCCCCTTCCTATCATCTGCGTCCATTTGACGAAATATTTTCGACCAATCAGTTCGTCCATTTCCGCTTCGCTCCAATTGCGGTTCAATTTCTCTTTCTAGCATGAAAGCTTTATTCACCCTCCTCATCTACCGCGCGATCCTGCCGCTGCTTTTCCTCATCGCCTTCCCTGGCTGGGTCGTAAAAATGCTTCGCCGAGGTGGTTTCGGAACCGCTCTCAACGAACGCATCGGACTCTACTTTGATCCACCAGACTTTGAACCCTCCCACGCCATTCACCTTCACGCAATCAGTGTAGGTGAAACCATCATCGCAATTAAACTCCTACGCGAATGGCAAAACATCTATCCCGACACCCGCTTCGTATTAGCCACTGGCACCGCCACCGGACATCAAACCGCTACCGGCGCTAACATTCCCGACCTACGAGTCACTTACGCACCTCTCGATTTCACTTGGATGATCAAGAGTTACCTCAATCGCTTCGAACCCTCGCAGATCGTACTCATCGAAGGCGAAACCTGGCCCAATCTTCTCCGCTTCGCAGAAAAAAAACACATTCCCGTTTCCCTTGCTAACGCACGCATCTCTCCACGTTCTGCACGTCGTTTTAATTTTTTCGCCTCATACCTGCGCCCGTTTTTTTCAAAACTCTCCTGTGTTTGTATCCAAGAAAAAGAACATCGCAGCATCTGGGAAAACCTCGGAATCCATTCAGACAACATCCATCTAACAGGTAGTATCAAGTTTGATCCACAATCCTCCTCCATCCCCGAGCAACGTCACGACTTTCGTGAAATGTTAGAGAGATTTGGAAAAGGCCGACCCATCATCCTCGCCGCTTCCACATTCTCCGGCGAGGAAGCTCTCATCGCCTCCGCCATCCGCGATGCCGATCCCAATGCGCTTCCTGTCATCGTCCCCCGCCACGCCGAGCGACGCCACGAAGTCTCCCAAGCACTCGACCGAGCCGGCTTTCACGTTACCATGAGATCCAGTTTTGAAACTCCGCTCCAACCCGAAAACGCCGTTTTCGTGATCGACACCACAGGTGAGCTCGCGACCTGGACCGCGCACGCCGATGCCGTTATCATCGGAAAATCCTTTCTCTCCACCGGTGGACAAAACCCAGCCGAGGCCATCCTTGCCAACAAACCCCTCATCCTCGGTCCTCACATGGAAAATTTCCAGCCCCTCGTTCGCCACCTCCATGCCGCCGAAGCCGCCTTAATCGCCCGAAACAGCGAGGAAATCTCTGCCGCCATCCGCCGCGCACTCAACCCATCCTTCTCACAAAAACTCACCCAAAACGCATCCGCAATCCTCTCTTCCCACCACGGAGCTACCCAACGCCACCTCAAGGTCTTGCATCTCCAGACAAAAACTGCCTGAATCCCCAAAACCTTGTTTGTCTTTTCACAACCTACTTCATAATTTCCGCCCGTGAGTGACTCTCCAAACCATCCTTTAGAAGGCCTTCTCGACCAGTTTGCTCTCGGTCCCGCCTGGGCGCGCGCCAAACCCTCAGGCACGGAAAAGAAATTTCGTGAACCCAAGGAAAGCGATTTTACCCCGCGCAACCGAGATGACCGTGGCGGGCGCAACCAACGCGATACTCGCCAAGGCGACAGACGCGATGACCGTCGCCAAGGTGGTGGAAGTAACCGTCGCTTTGAAAAATCTGGTCCACGCCCCGAACCCGTTCGCGAAGAAATCGCCCCAGCTGAAGGTGTTAACGTCACCCTCCTACCAGATAAATCCGCGGTCCAGCTCGTCTGCAAAGAAATCCACCACGTCGCCCGCGTCTACCCACTCTTCGATGTCGCTGAAATCATCCTCGCCGAGCGCGCGCGCTTCCGCGCCCATTTTGAAATTTCAGAAAAAAAACCACCCTTCTACCGCTGTAAATTGGAAGAAGCCATCTTCCTCACAAAAGAGGAGTCTCTCCAGTTTTTCTTAAAAGCCGAATGGCGGAATCAATTTATCGAGGAATCCACCGTCGAGATCGATCCACCGAAAGGGAATTTCCAATCCGTCGCCAAATGCGGCATCTCCGGCGAATGGTTAGGGCCACCGAATTACCACGCCTATCAATCAGAAATCCGCCGTATCCACCGCGAGCGCTTCTCCCACATGCCGCTCGAATCCTACATGGCAAAAATCCGCACCGAGCGCTCTGAAGAAGCCGTCAATAGCTGGCTGGAATCCATGAAACTCCAAATCCGTTGGAGAATTCTAACAGCAGATGACATTAAAAACAAAGAGAACTCATCACAGCCAGCAACTTCTCAAGCACCAGTAGTCTCTGATGCACCATTAGCCGAAGAAGCTCCCGCGCTTACGGAAGAAGAATCCGACGGATCAGACGGATCGCTCGAAGAAGGCAGGGACGGTCTCTCCGAGCCGTCCATATCTGAAGCGCTGCCTACCGAGGAGGCTCCCGCATCAGAAGAAACCCCCGCGCCCGTGGAACTCCCTACGCCCGCAGAATCTTCCGATATCAAATGGTTCACCGACCGCGCGGAATTCGAACGCGCCATCGCAGCCGAACTGTTAGACAAAGCTTTTAAAACCGTTCGTAAAGCAAACGTCTCCGCATCGATTTCTGGAAAAAATCTTTCCCCGGGCTTACTCGTCCGCCTCAAAGGCACCTACAACCACATCCGTAAACACGCAGCCATTCTGATCCCAGCCGTCTGCAAAGCCCTCGAAGCCGAGCACATGCCAGTCTTCAAACGCAAAGGTAAACTCTTCACCGGTCCCGCTCGCCCACACGCCCTCGCACCCGATGCCGTGCTCGCACCTCGCCCCGGCGAAATGGTGAAATGGATACGCGAAAATTCTCCCGCGAAACTCGAAGGTCTCTGGAAAGCCGTTCTCCCCGAAGGTGCAACCGCACCTCCAGCCGAATACGCCGCCGACCTCTTCTGGCTCCTCCAACAAGGCCATATCCTCCTCTACACGGATGATACTTTGGTGGTCCAAGAACCAGCCAAACCCCCAGAACCCAAAAAACCAAAAGCTCCCAAGAAAAAAGCCGAACCTGCAGCTGAGAAGCCAAAAACCGAGTCAACTCCAGAATCTACTGCTGAGGCAACTGAAGAGCAGACAGATCAGACTGATCTAACAGAAACTCAAGAGCCAGCTGCACCCGAAGAACCCCCTCTTCCTTAGGATTTGAAATTTAAAGTTTAAATTTTTCCCAATAGCCATGTCACGCCAACAAACACTCGCTAGCTCCGCCACTCTCGAAGGAACTTCTCTCCACACCGGAGAAAAAGTCACCCTCACCCTCAAACCCGCCCCAGAAAATCACGGCTTCAAATTCCGCCGCGTCGATCTTCCCGATCAGCCCTTCATTAACGCCGATGTCGATAAGGTTCAAACCGTCGAGCGTGCCACCACTCTAGCTGAAGGCTCGGTAAAGGTTCACACCGTCGAGCACGTTATTTCCGCTCTGACAGGTATGGGTATCGATAACGCGCTCATCGAAATGGACGCCAACGAACCTCCAATCGGTGACGGTTCTTCCCGCCCCTTCGTCGAGCTCATCAAAAAAGCTGGCATCCTAGCACAAGCCGCTGAACGCAAAGTTTGGGAAATCCGCGAGCCCATCCACCAAGAAATGGGCGACGGCACCATCATCACTATTGTCCCATGCAAAACCTTCAAAGTCTCCGTCACAAACGTCGGACCCGAAGGACGCTTCACTCAATATTTCTCCTGCGAAGTGACCCCAGAAACCTACGAGCGTGAAATCGCCGCAGCTCGCACCTTCGTTTACTACGAGGACGTCAAACCTCTGTTAGAAAAAGGCCTCATCAAAGGTGGATCGCTCGAAAGCGCCGTTGTCATTCGCGGCAACGAAGTGATGTCCAAAGAGCCCGTCCGTTTCTCTAACGAATTCGCACGCCACAAAGCCCTCGACCTCATCGGCGATCTCATGCTCTCCGGCAAACGCATCCATGGTCATGTCATCGCCGTCAAACCCGGCCACGGACCTAACACTAAAATGGCGGCCACCTTGAAAAAGGAATACGAACGCATGCGCGCCATGGTTCCAACTCCTATCACCATCCCCGATGGCGAGAGCGTTCTCGATGTCAACGAAGTCATGCGCATCCTACCGCATCGCTACCCTTTCCTCATGGTAGACCGCGTTATCGACTTCGCGGAAAATTCCTGCACTGGCTTGAAAAACGTTTCCATTAACGAACCGTTTTTCCAGGGCCACTTCCCAGGTCACCCCATCATGCCTGGCGTGCTCCAACTTGAAGGCATGGCACAAGTTTCATCCATCCTCATGCTGCGCAAACCCGAGAACCTCGGAAAAATCGGCTACTTCCTCTCCGCAGATAACGTCAAATGGCGCAAACCCGTCATGCCTGGCGACACCCTCATCACCGAAGCCACCACCACGAAAGTCCGTGGCAACATCGGCCAAACCTCCTGCCGCTGCCTCGTCAACGGCGAAGTCGTCTCAGAAGCCGAACTCAAGTTCGCGCTCTTCGATAGATAATACTGGAGAGCTACGCATCCGGCTAACTGCATCATTCTAACAAACCGCGCCTCTTGTTGACTTCGTTATGATTCAGGAAATCGGCTTGCCAAATCACTCCCAGTCATTCCATTCTCCCTTCCCCACAGACGCGCGCTTAGCTCAGTGGTAGAGCACATCCTTCACACGGATGGGGTCGTAGGTTCGAACCCTACAGCGCGCACCAGCCTTCGCCAAGGCTTCGGCTGGTAAGCCATCTTAAAAGAAGAAGGAAGCGAAGAAGGCTTCTGCGGGATCTAGCTGGCGAATTTACGCCCGTGGAACGCTCGCTGCACATGACCAGAGTGAAACGCAACAATGCCCTTCTTAGCCTTCTTGACCACCATAGCTTTAGCGACGGTCCAAGCGAAGTAGGTCTATTCTGAATGATACAAAGCACGACTTCCATTCCTGAAACTTGCGCCGTCGCTCTATGAGCTATGGCAGACAAGTCGAATGACAGGCTATTGAAAGTGTGGAAAAACACTTGGTGATGTTCCACCTAGCACGTCAAATACTTCACCCCTGCAAATTCAAGTTTCCTACTGAATTCGTCCTCAAGCCCATCCGTAATCAGAAGATCCAACTCCTCTGGCTTTACAAAAAAATGATCCGTAACCTTGCCAAGCTTGGTGTGATCTAACAACGCGCATCGCCATTTTGCATGACTCATCACGGTCGCTTTGAGGCGTGACTCCTCGGGATTCGGCTCGCCGAGACCTAGTTCAAAATCATACCCGTCGCCGGAAAAAAAGAACCGGTCGATACGAAATGCTCTCGCTCCCATTTCGGTGAGCATGCCCATGAAACGCCTACCTTTGGGTTCGTAGATTCCCCCCAATAGAATGAGTTCGATATCGGTCCGCATCGCAAGCTTCTCAACCACCCCATGCGAGTAGGTTAACACTCTAAGTTTTAAACCTTCTGGCAACTGCCGCGCCAATTCAAGCGCCGTAGAGCTCGCATCCAGCAAGATGGTCTCATCGGTTCTGATTTGTTTGGCCGCGATTTTCGCGATCGCTGTTTTCTCTTCCGCCTGCCGGCCTTCCCGCTCGTTTTGAGAATATTCCAGAAATCCCATCGAAAGATCCGCCGCCCCACCATAGGTACGCCTCAATAATCCCTGTCTCGCTAGAGTATCCAAGTCCCGACGCACGGTTTCCTCAGCAACCCCAAGCGCTGCGGACAGTTCCTGCGTCCTAACCGTACCGTCACGTCTGGCATTTTCAAGGATCCTTCTCTGGCGTTCGATGGCTAGCATGTGGGATTTTGTGGTTTTCTCTTGCTCTTTGTGTTTCTCAGCCTCATTGAACGCGCTGTCAAGAACCATAAAATATCATGCCTGAATTCAAACACGTTACTTACTCATGGGACGACGCCCATGCCGCTAAACTCGATCCCGTAGCCCGCCTCGTCTACCGCTCCAACATTCTCGGAGCCGACCAACGCATCACCAACACCGGTGGCGGCAACACTTCCTCCAAAATCATGGAGACCGATCCCCTCACTGGCCAACAAACCGAAATACTCTGGGTCAAGGGCTCCGGCGGTGATCTCCGCACTTCCAAACGCGAAAATTTTTCCTCTCTCTATCAGGACAAACTCATCGGCCTTCAGTCGGTTTACGCAGCAAAACCTAACAACGGTCTCAAAACCCCTGCCGAAGATGAAATGGTTGGTATGTATTTCCACACCACCTTCAACCTCAACCCACGCCCGTCTTCCATCGACACCCCACTGCACAGTTTCCTTTCTGGAAAACACGTCGATCACATGCACCCGAACGCAATCATCGCGATCGCCGCTTCCAAAAACTGCCAAGCTCTAACTAAAGAGATCTTCGGTGGTGAAATGGAATACGTGCCATGGATGCGCCCAGGCTTCGAGCTCGGCCTCGCAATGCAGGAAATCGAAAAGAAAAATCCCGGCACCCAAGCGATCATGATGGGACAACACGGTTTCATCTCATGGGACAACGACGACAAGAGGTGCTACGAACTGACTCTTCGTCTCATCGACAAAGCCGCTCAATACATTGAGGACAAATACCAAGCCAAAGGCGGCGATACAAAAGCTTTCGGTGGCCAGAAATATCAAACACTTCCCGAAGAGCAACGCCGCGATACCTTTGCAAAAATTCTCCCATGGCTGCGCGGCCAAGTTTGCCAACAGAAACGTTTCGTCGGAACGATCCAAGACGACGATAAAATCCTCCGCTTCGTCAACTCCGCCGATGCACCACGCCTCGCCGAGCTCGGCACTTCTTGCCCAGACCATTTCCTCCGCACCAAGATCAAGCCTCTCTATGTCGCTTGGAATCCGCAAACCGAAGACCTCGCTGCACTCAAGCAAAAACTCGCTGCTGGTCTCGTTTCTTACCGCCAAGACTACGCGAAATATTACGAAACCTGCAAACACGCCAACTCCCCAGCGATGCGCGACCCGAACCCAACGGTTGTCCTCATTCCTGGCCTCGGCATGATCTCATGGGGTAAGGACAAATCCGAATCCCGTGTCACCGCAGAATTCTACAACTGCGCCGTCGAAGTCATGCGTGGCGCCGAAGCAATCGATACCTACATTTCCCTTCCGCAACAAGAAGCATTCGATATCGAATACTGGCTGTTAGAAGAAGCCAAGCTTCAGCGCATGCCTGCTGAAAAAGAACTAGAGCGCCAAATCGTTATCGTCGTTGGCGCAGGTTCTGGCATCGGCAAAGAAACCGCTCACCGCCTCGTCAAAGAGGGCGCGCACATCGTTTGCGTCGATATGAACCTTGAGGCCGCTCAGGCAACCGCCAAGGAAATTACCGACAAATACGGCATCGGTATCGGTGTCGCTGGCTCGGGAATTTCTAACAGCGGCCCAGCCATCGCTCTTCAAGGCAACATCACCGATCGTGCTGGCATCCGTACGATGCTAGATCAAGTCGCGCTCGCCTATGGTGGATTTGATCACATCTGTATCACCGCAGGCATTTTCGTTCCATCCGACACCACAGGCCACATTCCAGATGACAAGTGGGGACTCACCTTTGCGATCAACGTCACTGGCTCCTACTTCGTAGCCGATGAAGCTTACAAAACATGGAAAGAGCAAGGTCTCCAAGGAAACCTCGTCCTCACCACCTCAGCCAACGCTGCCGTGGCGAAAAAAGGCTCCCTCGCCTATGACACCTCGAAAGCAGCAGCGAACCACCTCGTCCGCGAACTCGCCATTGAGCTCGCTCCGCTCGTCCGCGTCAATGGCGTCGCTCCTGCCACCGTGGTTTCTGGCTCCGCCATGTTCCCACGTGATCGAGTCATTGGCTCACTAGCGAAATACGACATCCCCTTCACCGAGGATGAAGCAACGGAGTCATTGGTGAACAAGCTCGCGCAATTCTACGCCGATCGCACCCTCACCAAATCCCCTATCACTCCAGCCGACCAAGCTGAAGCCTACTTCCTCCTCGTCACCAAACGCCTCAGCAAAACCACCGGCCAAGTCATTACCGTCGACGGCGGTTTGCACGAAGCGTTCTTGAGATAACGTGGCGGCGGTTTTCAACCGTCATGCCAATAGTTCTTAATCATCTCCGGCGCTCTCGATCGAGAGCGCCGGTTTTTTTGTAGCTGCCGCGTCCCGCGGCAGGCCGTGCAAGCGGCGTCTCGCCGCTCATCTAGTTTCCTAGTTTTAAACATAAATTTTCCAGTCTTCATCTGCGTCCATCCGTGTTCATCCGTGGTTCCCACCT
>Ga0315909_10000092_pt1 | contig 113009 bp, 98 predicted proteins | sample LakEriMetagenome_11_FD_203527 | JGI IMG/M metagenome (GOLD analysis project Ga0315909, IMG submission 203527) | Freshwater fungal communities from buoy surface, Lake Erie, Ohio, United States - Buoy 2 MA125 | ecosystem: Environmental > Aquatic > Freshwater > Lake | place: USA: Lake Erie, Ohio... | reverse complement strand
GCATTTTATCTTCCTAATACGCCACCTTTGGGGCTGGGTAAATCATGGAAAAGCGCAATGGGTCTGGACAGTTTTAAACTGTTTAAAAATCGCGACCACGCCGTGTTGTTCGGAGTTACAGGTTTGTTTTCCGTGCCGCTAATCGCGTTCTACATGTATTCCGCGGAAATGTTCAAAGACCTCGGAAATAAAGCACCCACGGCATCCGTCAGCGTGGCCCAGTTCTCTGAAGTGTTCGCTATGTTTCTGTTAGGATCCATGATGCTGAAATACAAACTAAAAACACTCATGATGTGGGGCTTAGGTTTGTCGATTCTTCGTTACGCCATGAGCGGTTACTCGGGCTTTAGCGGAGTGATCAACTGGCACTTCGCAGGCGTCGCTCTGCACGGAGTTTGTTACACAATCTATTTTGTCAGCGCTCAAGTCTATCTTGATAAACGCGTCGATCCCGCTATGCGCGGACAAGCACAAGGTTTGTTCGGACTCATGTCATCCGGTATCGGCCCGTTGTTTGGAGCTTATTTCTGCGCATGGCTACGCAGCGCCTGCGTCGATGATCAAGGCAACGGTTGGGAAAATTTCTGGTGGATACTAGCCGGCATCATCGCTATCTGCTGGGGATTCTTCGGCATGCTTTATAGAGGGGGGAAAGTGCCAAGTGAGCATTGATACCGGAGAGCCGCGCCTCTGGCCGGCTTGATGATCCATTGAGTCGAAGGTCTGAAAGTCTGAAAGTCTGAGTTACAATCGCTGGTGCGATTTGGCTTATGTAAAGTTGGAACATCGACCTTTAGACCTTCGACACCAGTGACTCTTCCTCCTCTCTTCTTGAGATTTGAAATTTGAGATTTGAAATTTCACATTTCTTTGACCATCTTATCCACCATGTCCTCATCCACTTCCACAACCAGCCCAGAAGCATCTGGTTCTCGTGCTGTAGGGATCAACTGGGGACTTTGGGTTTCTGTAGGGGTGACGACGTTGATTCTTGTCTGGTTTTTTTGCTTCGAGACTCGATACGGCCCGGGCCATGGACGATCTGCCTTGGGCTGGTTGCGTAGCACTTGGACTCCTGTAACAGATTACGAACATGGAAAAATTGTGCCGTTTGTCATCATCGGACTGATCGTTTATCGGTTCAGGGATATTAGAGCTTTAATTCAACCCGGAAGCTTATGGGGTTTGGCATGGATTGTTCTGGGTTGTCTGTTTTATCTAATAGCCTATCGAACCCTGCAGCCACGCGTGGCGGTTGGGGGATTGCCTTTCATACTTTGGGGCTCCGTACTATATCTTTGGGGTTGGCAGGTTGCTAAAATCTTGGCCTTCCCTTTGTTTTTTATCTGGATTGCTATACCCTTGCCTTCCTTCCAGCAAGCCACCACGCATCTGCAATTGTTAGCTACATACCTCGCGCATCATGGATCGGGTTTGTTTGGTGTGGAAACCTTCACCAAAGGCACCATGGTATTACCTGTGGAAGGCGATTGGAAACCACTCAGTATCGCGCATGGTTGTAGTGGTATTCGCTCGCTTATGGCATTGCTGATGATTTCCGCCGCTTGGGCGTTTGTTGCAAAATTTTCGCTCTGGAAAAAAGCGGTCCTGTTCCTCAGTGCCATCCCCTTAGCTATCATTGGTAATTCCCTGCGTATCATTTCCATTTTCCTTATTGCGGAATATGGCGATCAGAAATGGGCATCCACCACTTGGCATGATTGGTCTGGTTTGCTGCTATTCTATCCGTTTTCAATGTTTCTACTATTGATGATTCATTCCCTGTTAGAAGGTGGTTTGCCATGGAAAAAAGGCAAGCGCCGCCAAGTCCGCAGAGTTTCCGTCCAGAGCAATCCTACAAGCCCCTGATCTTTACCTTGATGTTACCGAAAGTTCGATACGTGTTGCTTCCTCTGTGCATAGCTCTGCTCTTGGTGCTGGTCTATCTCTTGCCGCAAACCGGATCCATGATCCCGTCCGCCGTCAGCATGAAACTCCCAGCCAGCGTCGCTGGCTGGGTCTTCCGACCTATCCCAGCAAGTAAGGAAGAAATCGATACCCTTGCAGCCGATACCGAGTTCTCCAAAGCGATCTGCCTCAAAGCACGTCCCGGTGAATTCGATCTGCTATACGGAAACCCTATACCAGATCGGATCGATCTCTCCATTGTGCTCTCGGGTCACGATCTCAATAACTCCATCCACCGCCCCGAACGCTGTATGCCTTCTCAGGGGCACATCATCAATAACACCACAGATATTATTATCACCTTGGATAACGGCCGAAAAATCACCGTCCGCCGATTGCTCTCCGTGCAATCCATCCCGACCAATGATGAGCAGACAGAATATCAATCCTTCGACTGCGTTACCTACTACTTCTTTGTAGGTAGCCACCTCACCACCCACGACCACCTCGATCGAACCCTATTAGATATGAAAGATCGGCTCCTCCTCGGTCTCGATCAACGCTGGGCCTACGTATCCATCTCGACCTGGTACGGCAACCTTCCATGGATACAAAAAAAAATCCCCCTCGAAGAGGCGGATGCTAAACTTAAAACATTCCTCCAAGAATACGGAGCAACGCAGATCGATTGGGAGAAAATCAAATGATTTTCGAGCGTAGATTAAGAGAATGAATCGTGCCGAGTGAGCAGTGATACTGGAGAGCCGTGCCTCTGGCCGGCTGCGAAGCGATAAATTAAGTGAAGAATTTTAACCACGGAGAGCACGGAGTAAGCGGAGTAGAATACCGGAGAGCCGTGCCTCTGGCCGGCTTAGTGAGTCGGATGAAGAAGTCTGAAAGTCTGAAAGTCTAAAGGTCGAAGGTCGAAGGTCGAAGGTCGAAGGTCGAAGGTCGAAGGTCGAAGGTCGAATCACCGGCTTTCTATTTTCGCTGCATCAAAGATTCAGAATATCACGCAATGCGGATTTTATTTTCTGAACAGTGAGTGGATCTAACACACCTAGTTTTCGACTTAAAACATGTCGGTCAAAACTTGCGAGTCCTTGGACATTGACGGCGGATTGCTTGGGTAACCATTTTGGTTTTCTAATTTCGACTTCGCCTCTCATTCCTCTTATTTGTGAAGTCAGTGGAGCAACAATCACTAAGGCACGTGCGTCTTCCATGGTTGGGTATGCAAGAACAAGCACAGGTCGAGACTTTGCCGTCATACCCAGATCAGCAAGCCATACTTCATCAGGTTTTGGCTCAGTATTCACCCAGTCCCTCCGTCCAAACTTGCATCTGTTGTTGTGGGCTCAACAATCTTTCTTGTTTGATGGTGACGTCAAATGGAAGCCCCTGCCTCAACTCGATTTGAGCCAATAATAAATTCACAGCATCTCCGGGATTCATTCCCAATCGTTTCAATACTTTTTCCGCTTTGCGGTAGCGCAATTCAGGCACTCGAGCACGGAGTAAAATGGAATTTTCTTTCATGACACAAATATGCTCAAAAATGTCTAAATGTCAAAACTAGAATACCGGAGAGCCGTGCCTCTGGCCGGCTTGGTTATACAAAGAGGAAGAGTTGATTGACTACGTTTCACTCCGTCCAAGCAGTAAGGACTTTGTCTTATTACAGGAGTTCGCTAATGCTCACAAAGCGTTGACGATCCGACTTCGCCGAGGCTACGACGGACAAGTTGATGATTTTTGAATGAAGAGAAATAATCGGTCGAGCGAGGCCGCTCGACCGTACCCTTATTATACATCACGGACAGGAATGTCCGTGCTCCTTACAGCCAGGCCGCGACGACCCTACCTTTGGAAGAAGACGGCGACCGATGAGCGCCGCTACGTTGCTGAGCGTAATTCTTTTCTCATCAGTTCTAATTCTTCGCGCAGGGGCTTCCAGTAGGCTTTGTCTTCCGCTACAACGGCAAGGCGTTCGCTTTCGAGAGCTTCTTCTACTAGATCAGAATCTTGATTGAGAGTTGCATCTAACAAGGGGCGATGTTTGGCTTCTGAAATTGTCTCGTCCGGAAAACGCCGCGCAAGTTCCAAGAGAATTTCAGGACTGCGGCACTCCTTAAGCCAAAATGTGATACGCTCAGAGGTGGGTTCATGTTGATGCTGGAACCAGTGCGATTCGATCAAGCGCTGTAACATTGGCCAGTCTTTGAGACGTTGCGTTTTTTTGGCCTGGACCAGATCCGGCAGCGACATCAAATCCACCTCAATCCCATCTATCAATAGGGTCGTCCGACGTTGCCAAAGCTCAGGAAAGGGATCAACCCCACGCATGTGTGTCATCACATCCACTCGCATTCCTTCAACTCCGTTTGCCTTACAGCGAAAATGCACAGCATGTCCTCTTAAAAGGTGCGCCTTTTCAAAGTTTGGAACAGCAATGACTTCAGCCTGCAATTCTTGAAGCGCCGCCTCCAGTCTCGCCAGATTTTCGTCACTTGAAAAAATAGCGAAGTCGACATCGCGGCTAAATTCCGCAGCTCCGTAAAACACGCACGCTTGACCGCCCATCAACAGGTGTTGGACGCCATGACGCTGCATCGAAGAAAGGACTCTCAGTGTCGGGTTCGGGTTCAAGGTTACCTCCTAAAGATCGAAATGTTTCCCACAGGCGCGTGGAATGTTCCCACCGCTCAATGGGTGTGAGATTATACCAATCCAACCACTCGGCTGAAATGTCATCATGCGCAGGCATGTCAAGACTATGAGACACAAGACGGCTAGACACAAGACACAAGATTGCGAACCGGAATACCGGAGAGCCGTGCCTCTGGCCGGCTTGGTGAGTCGTATGAAGAATGCTGAAAGTCGAAGGTCGAAGGTCGAAGGTCATTTTACAATCGCTGGTGCGATTGGTTTGTGTAAGTTTGGAGCATCGGCTTTTGACCTTAATACTTTTCGACGCAGGAGTCAGGAGTCAGGAGTTAGGACTCACCGCACACCGACTCACCGCTTTTCAGAATTTAGAACTAAGAAAGAACTAAGTATTAAGGACTTTGTTCAATAACCTCTTTGTTGCCTGATTGTCGTTGTGAGCGTGAGATAAGGCTTTGATACGCTGGCGTGCGGCTTGGTGAGGATCTTTACCATCCAGTTCTAGATCCATTGATTCAATGAGTTCCTGCATGTTTTTAACAACAGCACCCGCAAACCATTCGTCGATTCGTTCCACGCTAAATCCGCGAGAATTCTGATACTCCTCGCAATCTGCGAAGGCATGGATGATCGGTCTATCTACCAAAAGATAATCGATCACCACGCTCGAGATGTCACTGATGAGTAAATCGGTGGCGCCCAATAGCTCATAAAGTGAGAGAGATTTCTGATGGAGCCATGTATCATCCACGATCCATAAATGACTGAAGCTTTTAAGTTCTGGTTCTATCGCCATCGGATGAGGTTTTAAAATGATAATCACGTCTTGTTGGCGTAAGTAATCATTAATTTTAACGGGATCAACATCAGGAAGTGTGAAGGCATTTCCAAATTCCGTCCCATCATTCCGGAATTCACCGCGCACACTTTTTCGATAAGTTGGTAGCCATGCCAGTAGGCGTTGATTAGGATCGAGTCCTAGCTTTTGCAAGATGATCGCACGATCCGAAAAAAGCCGATCATTGCGAGGTAAACCACATGATAAACTTGGTAGTTTGGGTTTCATGGAGCGGTCCATGATCTCCGCCCAGAAAGGGGATGTCGCGAGCGCGTAGTCCGATGAAATTCCCTTGTTACATTCCAACATCAAGCCAATCCGTTTTATCGGCATCCCGTGCCATATGTTCACGGAAACCACATTCGGCGGAAATTCATACATGAAACAACGATGCGTGAAAAAAACATAGCGCGCTTTGCAGAACCACCACCATCCCCTCCAGGAATCTTTCTTCACACAAATCGTCTTACTTCCCAGTTTCCACGGTGGCGTATCATTGGGATTGGTCATCAGAAGAACTACCTGCTGGACCTTCGTGTCCTGCAATTTCTGCTCAACCGCAATCAAACTATCCTCATGATCCGGCCATCCCCAAATAACCGCCAAATCCCGCTTCGGTGTGAAACGATATATGAGGTATCCGAGGTATCTAACAAATTCTAGCATTTGTTTTTTAGTTTTTGGTTTTTGGGTGATGCTTTCCGCTGCATTTTCCTAACCAGAAACTAGGAACAAAACAACAGCGCCGTAGGCGCTACTCCTCAAACTCAATATTCGAGTTCTCATTGATTTTGAATCGAGCCTTTGTTTGTGTCGTGCTGATGCCTGAAGTTCTTGGTAAATACACCACTTCACACAGCGGCTTAAGTTCATCGAATTTTCCCGACCAGTCATCACCCATTACAAAGGTATCGATTTTATGTTCTTCAATATCTTGCTTCTTTTGCTCCCAGTTTTTTTCGGGTATGACGAGATCCACGTATCGGATCGCTTCTAAAATCAGCTTACGCTCCTCATAAGAATAGAAAGCACGCTTGTTTTTTATACGGTTGAAGTCATCCGTCGATACTCCGACAATCAAAAAATCCCCCATCGCCTTGGCGCATTTGAGTAAGTTAATATGTCCTCGGTGAAGGAGATCAAAAGTTCCGTAAGTAAGAATTTTTTTCATAAATATTGGAGAGCCGTGCCTCCGGCTGGCTACGAAGTCAAATGGATAGATCAAGAAGAGTATTGAGCGCAAGGAGCGTAAAGAGGTTCTTAGTTGAGCCCCGTGCTTCCGCTTATTTGTGGCAATTTGGAATGTAAAGACATGGACGTCAATGAAACGAGTACTCGCAGAGGAGCGCCCAAGGGCGAGGTCAAAGTCGGGTGAGGACTATTGAACCTTCAATCTCAGACAAAGTCTAGACCGCCTGGACGGAGCGAAGCGGAGTCAAACCAAGAATCTAAAACAGCATCAACGCTGCAGCGAAGCTGCGTCTCCACTCTTCCGGATCTGCGTTTTGGATCAACCATTCTCTTCCTTGTTCACCGCGTTTAGCGCGTTGCTCTTTTCCAGATTGCTCAGCGGTGATAACGGCACGGGAGAGGTCTTTTGGGTTTCCTGCTTCATGCAGCCAGCCGGTCTCTCCATCGGTGACAGTTTCTTCTAACGCTCCAGCACGCGCGGCGATCACTGGACGACAAGCGGCATAGGCATCGTAGGCAGTTAGGCCCAGCGGCTCCCACCAGATTGCAGGAGCCATCAACGCACGGCAACTGCGTACGAGCTTTGCTTTTTCTTCACCACTCACAAAGCCCACGCATTCAATACGTTTCATTTTTTTTGCATGAAGTCTCAATTCGCTCTCAAGCGGTCCGTCACCGGCTAGAATAAGTTTAGGACAGTTATCACCAAGTTCCTGCTCTAAGAGTCTCCATGCTTTAATGAGTGTAAGCACGCCCTTCTCTGGAACCATTCTGCCAAGAAAGAGGTAATAATCTCCCTCCACGGCATCTGTAAGAGGAGGAATATTCGCTACGCAATGACGAAGCGTCGTGATTTTATGAGCCGGAATCCCAGCTTCAATAAAACGATCGCGCATGAAATCAGAAATCGCAAGCCAGTGGGTAATGCATTCGAATAAACCTTTCTTTCGGGCAAGGTACAAATGCCTCGCAAGAATCGCGGTCTTTATGCGCGAGCCCTGCCAAGCACCACTTATAATCTCTGGCCATGAATTCCCATGCATGGCGGCATCGACCACTTTTTTTCCGTCCCATAAAGTCCCGCTTGGACTGAATGGGCGAAAGTTGTGTATGTAATAAAGAACCGGTATACCCAGCGACTTTGCCTCCTCAAATAAACCAAACGAACCAACCGGTATCACATTATGGAAGAGCAATATATCTGGCTTGAAATTCGCTACTCGCTCACGCAACGCCGCGCGGGACGCTGGGTTGTTACCCATCAAAAAAATCTGCTTGAGAGGGGAGGGAGCATTTTCACCGACCCAGTCATTACTGGAAAAACGGAGTTCATCCAGTTCATAGGAATCACCTAACAATTCAGCCATGCCATCTACCCAAATCTCTTCCCCACCGCGGAAGCGGTATTGGCTGAAAATTTGGAGAATACGCATGGGGGAAGGGTTTTTTTTTAACAGGAGGGAACGAAGGAAACGGAGGGTGCTGCGCGCTTGGTTATTGTATTTAGAATTTTCATAAATGGGGTTGCAAGACGGATGGATGCTTTTTTTGAATTGACTTCATTTTATTACGTCTAAGCCAAGTCGGCTGCGCCATTACTTAAAGTCATCATGATTTGTTGGGCGTTCCTGCGTTCCTAATTTCAATGCAAGGAATGAAGATTTACTTATGAGGAAGGCAGGAAGTTATGAATAATGGATTAGAATATTTATAAATACAGTTCCTTAACTTCTTGGTAAACATCATGAATGACTTTATCGATTGTTCGATTTGCGTCGATGACGATGAATCGCGGGTGGGTTTTGCAGAGTTGTAAGTATTTTCTTCTAGATTCTATCAAATCCTCTTTGCTGACTTCTTGTTTCCGTGAAAGCAACACATCAGGTTCAGCATCTAAGTAAAATACGATGGTGGGCTGTGGCATCAGGCATGATGCAATGCGTGCCAAATCCATAGGTCCTCCATATCTATAGCGCTTTGGATCGATGAGTAGATCTGCGTGATAGCGGTCAAATAAGATATATCCATTTTTGGCGATCTTCTTTTGAATGCGTAACCACCCAAGCCACCAGTTCAATCCGAGCCATCCTAATTTTAAAATCGAACTCAGATATCCCCTCGGTGCTTCACCATGTGGATTATCTGCGATGATCAATCCTTCTTCCGTCGATTCTTTCACAAATGCTCGCGGTCGCCAGTGACCGCTTATGACCTCTGAACCATTGGCCGATAATCGCTCTTTCAATCCACGAATAACAGCAGATTTACCTGAACCATCACAACCGAGGAAAGAAATAAACATATAAATGTGAGTGATTTGCGCGCGGGTGAAGCAGTTATACCAAGTTAAGAATAATTTGTCTAACTAGTAACTAGATACTCAACCCTAACTTTTCTAACAGTTCACTACTATCATTTTTAGAAATGAAATGACTGTGAAGAAGTCCTATCCGTAGTAAGTCTAACTTGTGATCAGCCCAGCCAGATGCGTTTACATAGGACTTCCATGTATCGGAATCTAATTGTTCCTGTATCCATGCGAGGGTATTAGAAGCGCTGAGTTTCTTAACCATATAGGCTTCTTGGCGTAGGGCGTGAACGAGATCAATTCCGGCGATTCCGTCTTCGGTTGCCCATTCCCAGTCGATTGCAAATAGTCCATTGTCTGTGTGACGGAGATTCCAGATGGCGAAATCACCATGTACCAAAGCACGAGAAATGGACAATGCCCCAACCTTGTGATGCCAACCGCTAAGTTTTCTATCAACCTGAACCTTTGTAAGGATGTCATGCATCTGTTTCCATTCATTGATGCGTTGTGTTTGTTCTAATAGCCATGAGCTGAGTAGTTTTGCGACGACTGGGAGATTGATCTGGCTCGGTGAGGTGTGACCTAGATAAGGAAGGCGCATCGCAAACCAATTTTCTCCCGAGGTATGACCCCTAGTTTGTATGACTCCTGAGTAACGTTCTTGCAGTTTCGTTATAATTTCATACTCACGCCTTACCGCTGTCTTGCTTTCATCTAGTCCAAGTTTAACGATAAAGCTTTCTCCTGAAGAGGGTGATATAGCTGCTACGATACAGCGAAGCCCGTGTGATGGATTGCAGCCAAGGAATCCCAAAGTCCCAGCTTGAGATGGCTCTTGTAACCATTTGATTTCCGGAACTAGAAGCGAAATACCTTCATGCACGTGCGCGCCTATACGATAGTTACTCTGACCCATAATGTCGGCCATTATCTTGAAAAGCCTACCTTTAAAGCGCTGAGGCTGATACAAATTCAACACCATTTCTGCTACTTGACGATCTTCCGGAATGGCCAACGCCACACGCTCACCAGCACGATACACGCGAAAAGACGTGGCACCAGTGGCAAGTTCGCCTATACGCTTCAGAGATGTTTCTAAATGATGTGACCAACTGAAATGCATATAAATTCAAATTATTTTTTAATCCAACAGGCATTAGATAATACCAGTAATTATTTGGATACTATTCATTCAGCATCTATTGTTTTTCTTGCATATAAGATTCTGAGTAAAAATCTAATGATGCGATAAAAATGAAAAAGTAAGGCTTCTATAATGCAGTTTAGCATTTCGTCTTTGAATAATTTAATTCCGTAAACTCGACGTGATGCACGTGATTCTGAGAGTTGTAGTTGGTATGCTAGAACACTGCTAATATCTTTTTTGCCAATATTTTTCTGACTAATGCTCTGATCGTGTAGACGAAAATCCGCAAGAACTCTCGGAAAATATTTAAAACGCTTACCTTCTCTATTCAGTCGACAATAATACTCGCCATCCATAACTGATTTAAAGCGGATATTAAGTAAATGTCCTTGAGCAATTGTTGTAGCTCTACGAAAAAATGTTGAAGTGGAAGCAATGTAACACCCGTAATTAGAAATCATACCTGGAACGAAAGGAAAGAGTGTCATCCGACGCTGAAACTTCCCATTGGCATCCATAAAGTTCCAACATCCATAAATGACATCTACTTTTGGATGATTTTCAGCAAACTCTTTTACCGCCCTCAACGCTCCGGGTTTCAATCGATCATCCGCATTCAACCACATCACCCATTTTCCCTTGGCTTTAAGGAAGCCCTTATTGATTCCATCGCTCATACCTTTGTCGGGCTCTTGGAAAAATTGGGCATGAGGAAACTTAGCAACCACATCTGCGGTGTTGTCTGTAGAATGAGCATCCATAACAAGATGTTCGACTGTCACACCATCCTGCTCTGCAACGCTAGCGAGACATTCACTGATATAGTGACCATAATTATAGCTGGGTGTGATGATGCTAAAATCCATAGCTATAGATATTCTGCCTTTAGAAAAATATGCAGGAGATGCTGCGCTTGTTATCGCTTGCGTCCAACGACGTGAAGATCAGAGCAGAGGGTAGGGAAGAATTGAAGAACCACTTGAGCGCACGCCGCAATACCATGTCTGAGTGATCTTGGGATCCAATGTAAGAATTGACTATCTCTCCCAATGAAGTTTCTACCATAATTAGCGATAACCTCTAAATTATTTCGTTCGCACATATTTTTTAGATCTGAAAGTATCGGTTCTCTAACGTGCCCACGGAAAACTGGTTCTTCCTCATACCATTCATCTAGGGGAGCCCAGTTATTGTATCCCAAAGGAACGGATATTCGTTTGCGAATATTGACGGCATTAGGCGTGGCCAAAAACAGCAGTCCTCCTGGTTTTAAAACACGATAAATCTCTGTAAAGAGATGTTTCGGAGAACGGTGCCAGTGTTCCAAACAATGAAAACAGGTTATGGCGTCGACACTACTATCTTCAAAGGGTAATGGTGTGCTCAAAATATCCTGTTCATGTATTGGAAATTTCCATTCCTCGCGGTATTTCTTAAGAATTTCCGTAGAATAACTTCGATCTGCATTATCTACGCCACCACCGCCACTGAAATCATCAACCAAGTGAACTTCAGCGCCTAGTAATTTTGTTAAAGGATTAAACCAATAAATTCCTGCGCCTAGGTCTACGATGCGCTTACCATTTTTCAAGAGACCAAAGTCTTCCATCATCTGACAGTAAAATAAAATACGCTCTTCAAGTTTTTCACCTGCGTAATCTTTTTCGTTAAAAAAACGATAAGTCTCATTGATTGCATTAGACCAATCTGGTCTTTGAGTGACTGTATATTTCATGAAGTAAATTTTTTGAGTTAGGATAAATTATGGAATAATTACTTCTAGTATCCGTTGATACGTTTAGTTGAGCCTATTGAAATAATGAACAAGTAAACGCCCAATAAAATCATATGCGGTTTTTTTCGTAGCACTTTGATTGCTTGCTGGGTGATGTATGTGATTGTCAGTAAAACGAAAATAGCGGTATTTTCCCAACCAAAAACGGGCGATGAGTTGGCAAAGGTCGCTACTTCCCTGATCCGCCCAGACAATACCCCCACGGAATATCGTAAGAAGTTTTTTCGGGCAGCTAGCCGTTCCGTAGGCTGCTTTTTCAGTCGGAAATAGCAGATCCATCTTACCAGAAATCATGTTGATTTCATCTCTTGATAAACCCTTACATTCGATGAAAAGTCCAGGTGGTCTTAGGATTCTAATACTGGAACGTTTGATCAGTTTGGCTATGTTGGTGATGCGTTGTTTGGGAAATCTCGCTGTGCGTAATAATTCTCGAAATTCGGCTGCAGATCCGTCCGCAATGATCTTCTCAAGCACTTTCTGAGGGAGTCCAAGATACGAATTAAAAAATTTAATCATCTCAGATCTATCTTTGCTGATTAACACATTAAGCCGTGCCTTGTACGCTTCCTTGATTTTTCCGGCCCAAGCACATTGGCTTAATAGAATTAATGCCTCATGTTCAGCAGACGGAATAGGAAGACCATCTTCAATAACGCATGCATCCAGAATAGTTTTTGAGTCAAGGAGAGTATGTGTCCGCAAACGCAATGCTGTGTCTATATCGATACGTATGTAACCGATATTCTCTGCGTGATAAACCAAACATAGATTATTGAATTGAGTCCTTGAGGCAAGGCGATAGCTGTTTTGGAAAGCTGATTTTTCAAGGCATTTTAGAGCAAGATTCAGGTGATGAGGCATGACCATCATGTCGATATCTGAAGGTCCATCTTGCCAGAAGGCATGGTGATTTCTTAAGATGCAAAATTGAACGTCGTTACTTCGTAAGCCATCCAAAAATGATCTTAGAAATGTATTTCTTTTGGATGCGGTGACCATTAGGCTTGGGAGATACGCTTGCTCAAGTTTTGCCTGATTATCAAGTAAAGCTGAAATGGCAAAATCGTTCTGAGAATCTGCTTTAACCAAAATACGATACGCAGAAATATGATGCCTTTGCCGTGCAACCAATCTGAAAATTGAGAGTCTGATGTCATACTTGTTACCACCAAGCAGTTGATGCTTCCATTTAGTGGAATATTGTTTGTGTTCCAACGCATTGTGCGAATTATTTCTAGACCATGTGAACGAGCCTCACTCGTAATATGTTGGCTGCAATATCCACCCGGAGGTGCGAGTATGCGTGGCGCGCGTCCTGTCCATTCTTTGATTTTCTGAATACTAATGGTTAATTCATTATTCAGTTCTTCACGGCTCATTCGGTCCATCCTGTGATGGGAATTTCCGTGGCATTCGATGTTGTGTCCTGCGTCAGCTATGCGCCTGACTTGTTCCTGGGTTAAATATCCTGGTTGGTTGATCTTAGCGGCGCTAATAAAGAATACTCCCTTAGCGTTATTAGATTCAAGCAATGGAAATACCTCATCAAAGTGATCCGAAGTTCCATCATCAAAGTGGAGCATGATGAGCGTATCGTCCTCTTTTGCTTGAAGAACATCGTCCACGCCTGCAATGTTCATGCAGTGTTTTTGAATTTCTGCCAGATGCCTAGCTAAGAGTCTGGGGCTGATCGTGTAAATACTGCCAGTTTTTTGCTCAGTCACCTGATGATAATTAAGCGCTATCATGGTTTTCTCGCAACAAAGTAGAGATGCTTTTCGGATAATTCCTTTTCACTAAATCGTGAAGAAAACTCCGGATGAATTTTTAGGCTTCTGAGTGATTTTATATCAGCCTCATCTCCGTGAGTAATATGGAATTCAATAATTTCAAAACCGGACAATTCAAGTAATTCTCGATAATCTCGAGACTTAAGCCGGTTGAAGGACATCATTTTGGAGTTTACCAAAGTGCGCCAAAATCGCTCGGAGTATCGTAGGTGGTTGTAGACGGAGATCGATTTATCTGTGTTCGAGTAAATATCGAAAAGATGATTTGTGCAAATAAACCACCCACCTGGCCTCAGTGCTTTGAACATTTCCTTAAAGCATTCAATCAATTGTGGGCGATCAATGTGCATTAGAACCTGAGTGCAGCTTACGAAATCTATTTTTCCTGACTGATCGCTACCAATGCCAAAATACGGGGCGTGGTAGGAGAATCCATGAACACTCATAATTTCCGATAAGTCGCCTAACTCTCTATCATTCGGTGGCGTTGGATTGCATTTACAAATCTTACCTTCACCAACAAGCTGGTTAAATATGCTTTGGGTTGATTTAAATGTAGCTGGAGTAATGATAGGGACGACATCACAGAGGAATTGCCGTTTTACACCATAAGCCTCGAATAAAAGCGGAATGGTTGGATGCCATCCAGAGCCTAAATCTAAATGGGTTTTTAGACTCTCCTTTGACACACCTAGTTCTTCAAACTTTTCCCAATATAAATTACCGATTTCTGCCTTTTGGAGCAGCCGCGAACGAGTTACTAATAAAGATCTCGTGAGGTTATTTTGGAGAAAGCTGTAAACGGTATTTCCAAAAGGTAAATACGACATGACTTTAAAAACAGTTGCTTTAAAAAACCAGTTCATGAATAGTTGAGTTTTTTGGAATACTTAATACGAGTGTAAAGAGACAGCGTGAAAATCTTACACTATTAGATCTGAATATATGCGGTTTACAACCTGCCATTTCATATCCCAGCGATATTCTTGATATGTACGATTGCGCGCGGCTTGCCCAAGCTTTTGAGCTTCATGGGGAGAATTGCCTAAGCGGATAAGCCCTGCATGAGTGTCGTTTATCACTTGCGTGGGACTTTTAACATCGATGAGAACGGCACTTTGCATGTCGACCATTTCACCTGGGCCGCCCCACTTAAGGGTTAAAATTGGTAGGCCTAAAGTCATTGCTTCCAGCAATGCCGAGCCGCCACTATCGCGTAGGCCAGGAAATACAAATGCCGAGGTTTCGCGATAAAATTGTTTTAATGATTCACGCGGGACAGCACCCGTAAATGTGATTTTATCGGTTAAATTTAGCCGTGCGGCATACGATTTCCAAAAATTTAAAGCAGCACCATTTCCTACCACCTTCAAATGCCAGTCAAACGGCAATCCAATAGCTAAAGCTTCAAATATAAGAGGCATGACACGTGTTGGTGCGCAGTTTCCTGCGAAGAGCAATTGAAACACGCCACCGTTTTTTGGAGTAGAATATGGTATATTTAGGTCTTCTTCTCGCAACGCATTCGGTGACATGACGACGCACTTTTTGTGAAATTCATCAGCCAGAAAATTCTGTGTGGTTTGGTTTGAAACAAGAATAGCGGAAGCTCTACGCAGTGAGGCAGTTACCCACGGCATCTTTGAATTGATTCTATTCACAAATGCACGGAAGCGCTCTGCAGTACGCGCTGGACCGAGATATTGATCGAATCCTTTTGGCGTTGATTCACCTCCTGCAATGGGACCCCATACTGAAGGAATCCCGAGTCTCGAGCATGAGAAAGGGATGCGAAACGTGTGAAAGGTCGTTTGATGTACGAGATCAAAAGGCTGTTCAGCATGGAGTTTAAGAGCAAGCTTGAGTGCCATGCGCTGCCACCAGTATTTACGTAACCAACCGCCAGCGCCGGGTGGGAAACGACTTAACCATCTGATCCAAACAGGTACATCTAGGCAGTGTAGTTCGATACCATATTTTGAAGTGTAATCTTCTAACACGGGCATGGCTTTGGATGTAGTGAGCAAGGTAACATCATGACAAAGGCTTGCCTCTTTTGCCCATCCCCATCCTAACCAATGTTCGCCACCCCCTTCAGGGTCGCATGCGTAAGCAACCATTAGAATTTTCGAACGCTTCATGGAATTAGATAAGAGTTCTACGACTTAGGCTTTCTTCTGATCGATGAGGATTGCTGCGTTTCGTCCTTCTATCATTGCATCTTCCATACCGCCGTAATTCCAGCCACCCCAACGACCACAGGATTGAACATTATATTTGAGAAGCTCGTCCAATATGGTCGCACGCGAATCTTCGTAATTGCTGTCGAACACCACGTAGGCATGAGGTATTGTGCAAAGATCCATGAATAGGACTTCGTCCATGGAAGAAAGGGTCCCGCCTTTGATCAAGTCTTGAATGACCCGCTTCTTCAGAGCCTCCGTATCTTCACGGTATTCCTCATAACCCCCTGATATCTCTACGTAGTAACTCCTGCAACCCTCAGGTGCGAGATCTGGATGCACTGCTGAGTAAGAGCCAACACGATAAAAGACAAAATCCTTTTCGGGAAAATACACCCAATGGAAATCAGAGCCACCCGCACCTGGCCCTTTCACACCGATATCAAAATAGTAAACAGTTGTAGCTCGTAGTTTTTTTGCGGATTCAGTCACACATTCAGGTGTGGAACTTAAAATTTGTAGTAAATTCACCATTGGCATGGTGTTTACTAAGTTATCATACTTTATCTGTCTGCCATCGCTGAGCTGGGCTTCATGTTTATCAAGATCGATCGCGGTAACTCGAACCCCGTATTCTGGCTGTAGCTGATAATGATTGACTAAAGATTGTGGCAGAGCACCGATTCCTCCTTCTTTTGGGTAGATAAAAGTCGCATTGTAGCCGAGCGATTCTTTTGAAACTCCAAACGCTCCTTTTAGAATATCCTCAATTGAAGGCTTTGGAACAAACCGTTCCGCATAACGTGGTGAAATTTCGGTGAGAGGGACACCCAACAGCTTTTCATTGTATGGCGTCATGAAATGTTTGGATATTCCCTCACCAAAAAGACGCTGAATGGACTCGCCGAAGCTTGTGGAAGGAATGTTATCTGCCACGAGTCCGAAGTCTTCGGGATGCCGGGCTTTCCATAATCCCGTTAGGCATTCCAGAATCACATCCTTGGGAAGGCCATCGAGATTGGCTTGGAAAGGAAATAGTGTGTGTGTGTCTTTTGAAAAGATACGAGCCCTACGGGTATACTCCACAATGTTATCGCCCAGGGCATCATAGACCATCTGCTTGATTTCTGGATTTCGCAAATGCAGCCAATGCCCCGTCCCATCACAATAAAAACCTCCGTGTTTAATCCGTGTCCTTACGATGCCACCAGGTTCGTTTTCGGCCTCAACAAGCAAATGTTCGCTTTCCAGATGGATAGAACAACTGATGCCTGTCAAACCTGCTCCAATAATTAAAGTCTTCGTGTGCTCATGCTTCATATATTTTCTGAAAATATTATTTAATACTTTTTTGTAGAGCAGTCTTGATCACTTGCACCCAAGTATCTCCCCAATTACTCATGTTAAAAGTATCATTTACTATGACTCTTTGACTTTCTCCGATATGTTTAGAATTCTTGAACGCTTCAATTAATGCAGCTCCCATTGATTCTGCGTTTGGTTCGCATTGAAGAGTCGGTAGATCGGTTAAGCCTGCAACATTGGTGCTGACAGTGGCGATGCCACAACTCATACTTTCCAATGCGCTTAACGAAGTCCCTTCTTTCTCTAGTGTTGGAATTAAAGTGACTGTAGCCGAATTAAACCATTCAGGCATTTGCATATTTGGTACAGGATCGCGAAAATATATACGATTTTGTAATCCTAAATCGGTGATCATCTTGTCGAGCTGCTGAATATAACTTGCGGCACCCCTATGGCGTTTACCTAAAAGACACATTTCTAGGTCTGGGTGATCTGAAGCAATTTTGGAAAAAGCATCAATGGCAAGGTGGATTCCTCGTGCGTGAACCATCTGGCGTGGTACAAGAATCATTTTCTTTCCCTCAAACTCCTTCAATCCATCACCAGGTTTGAAGTGAGAAGTGTCGACACAGTTTGGAATAAACCAGGTGCCTGGAATTATTTCAGTGAAGAATCCTTCAGCTGCTGGCACATTGATGCCTAACTGTCTTAGATAATGGGTATCATTTACCACATGCAGAAAGCGACCGAGGCATTCTTTTGCATTCTGCTCGCAGGCAATGTCATTCTGAGTCTGATCATTAACTTTCCATTCTACTCCATGAGATAAGATAATTGTTTTATCTCTAACTTTTCCTAGGGGAGTAGCATGGAATGCATAATGCGAAATAATTAGATCAGATTTGAATAGCTCACGCGGACGCAGAAGTGAAATCATGTAATTGAGCCACTTTCGGTCTAAACTTGGAAATAACCGAGAGAAAAATTTTAGACGTGGTATGCAGTAATTATCACTGGCTCTCTCTCCTCGAAAAACCTGAAAGACTTTACTTGTAAATCCATTGCGTTTGCAGACTTCGATAAGATTAGATATGTAGACTTCTTGGCCACCAATAATAGGCCGATAGTGCGCTGAGAGATGGGCTATTTTCATGTTAGCTATTAAGTTTAGCGAGACATAACTCCAAAATTTTGGATGAAGTGGTGCCATCTCCGTATGGGTTAACTAGCTGATGCCGTGTCTCTCCTTCTAGGGCTGATGAAACCGTGCTTACAATATTTTCTTCATCGGTTCCAACAAGGGTTGCAACCCCTACTTCTACGCCTTCTTGGCGTTCCGTCACGTTGCGCACGACAAAAACGGGAATACCTAGTGTTGGGGCTTCTTCCTGAACGCCTCCAGAGTCAGTCAAAATGAGACGAGATTTGGACATCGCCCAGATAAAGTTAGGGTAGTCCAGAGGTTCTGTGAGAAGAAGGTTAGGGATATCCTTCAGATGATCATATACAGGTTTTCGTATATTGGGATTTGGATGAACCGGAAAAACAAACGATACGGAAGGATGATTCAGGGCAAGTCGCTTAATCGCATTCAGGATACCAAGTAGAGCGTTTCCAAAGCTCTCTCTGCGATGTATCGTAATGAGCACCGAACCAAATGGATTCATCATCCGATCCAAGTCGTGATTCGTTGGCTGCCAATTTTTACCTAATATTTTCAGCCCGTCTAAGAGTGCATCGATGACGGTATTTCCAACTACAGAAATCCCCCCAGATTTACCTTCGGCAAGCAAATTGTCACGAGCGTTGTCAGTTGGGCAGAAATGAAGATCTGCTAAATTACCAACCAACTGACGATTGATTTCCTCTGGAAATGGTTCGTGTCGGTGACCAGTACGGAGGCCAGCTTCAATATGGGCGACCGGCACTCGTTTGAGAAATCCAACATAGGCACCTACAAATGCGCTGGTGGTGTCTCCCTGAACCAAAAGAATATTAGGTTTGATCTCATCGATGATAGTCTCAATACCTTGTATGGCTCTAGATGTGAGACTGCAAAGCGATTGTCCCTCAGTCATTAAATTCAGATTATAATCTGGGATGATTCCGAAAAAATGCAGGACTTGATCTAGCATGTCACGATGTTGCCCAGTCACTGCAACAATAGGTTCGATCTCCCCAGACCGCTTGAACTCCTTAATCACCGGTGCCATTTTGATAGCCTCCGGACGGGTTCCAAATATGAAGATGGCTTTCATTTTATAATGAAACACTTAAGTTTGTAAGTTGGAGTCTGAAAGTAAGACAGAATTAAGCTTTTCTGTAGCAGAGGAGGTTGCAGTAGGTTGCATCTCCAAGATTATTAATTAGATCTTCAAGATTATTTATGACACTTGTTTCTCCACTTTCATAAATGATTTCTAAAGAGAGACTTAAAGCGTTCAGCATGTTATAATAATCGGCTGATGTATAACCACCATTTTCTAGATTATGTGGACAGAATTCGATAATAATAAAAAGTGATGGAAACCGTTTAATCGTTTCTTTCATGCCTGCCAGAACCTTTAATTCGGCTCCCTCGACATCAATCTTGATGCAGTCAGGTGATATCTGAGGATGTTGATCCAAAAAAGTATCCAGCGTCATACATTCCACTTCAATCGCATGACTTGCTGCTTCAAATGTGACAAGCGAGTTTGCTGTGCCGCTTCCTGGATGGATATTAAGATCTGCCTTTCCATTTTCGTCTGAGATGGCGATTGGAGAAACCTTTACATTAGGACATTTTCGAACGTTATAGTTTAGAAACTCTCTTGTTTTTGGGTCTGGCTCAAAAACCCACACATGGCCATTTTTCCCAACCCGTTTTGCACAAATTCTAGTGATGAGGCCAACATTGCCGCCAATGTCTATAGCAGTCATTCCCTGTTTGATTTTCTTTTTTAGAATTTTAGAAACGTCAGGTTCGATTCCAAATAACAAAACTTTAACTCGATCTCTCTCACAGAAATAATCAGGAAATTTGTAACCTCTCAGGATATTCAGATAATCCGCAACTTTTGCTAAGCAGCTTTTGATAGTTTGATTCATTTCTTATTATAAGATATTTTTTATTAGATTTAGGTAGAATATATCTAAATGCTATGTATTGATGGATTTTTATTTTTTAATTATATTGTCGAGCATTTCTAACCATCTCATTTCAAATGCTGTTTCAGTGAAATCTCGATCTGCGCGCTTTATAGCCTTATTAGATAATTCACGCACTTGTTCAGGGGATTTATTGGAACATTGTAGAATTGTAGATTTGATTCCTTCAATAGTAAGGTCATTCATTATTATTACTCCCTCGCCACCATCAATTCCGGCTTCAGAAGATAAAATAGGAATCATGCCAAGCTTCATTGCATTTGTGATTGAGCCAGGAGATCCTTCTGCGCAGCTTGCAGATATTGTAAAAGTACACCTCTTAGCTATCTTTCTAAAACTACGACTCGTCACATCGACCCATCCATGCGAGTGAATATTTCGGGTATGAAATAGAATTTTTTCATAAGCTCTACAGAATCCGCAATCTTTTAGGTAATGACCACACACATGTAAGTGAAGATCTGGTGTTACATAAAATGCTTCCAGCAGGAGATCTAGACCTTTAGCAAGTTGTTGCCTACTTCCAAGAAATAAAAAATGCTTAGAGTCATCTCTTGAATTATTATCAAAATATTCAAGTTCTCGTAGTGCAGTATTCTGAAATGGAAAAACAGGGCAAGAAAATCTTGATCTCCAAGTATCTGCGACAGCTTCATTTCCGAAACAAAAAATAGCATCCGCGTTCTCTGTAAAGTGCATATCTTCATTATCCCAGATAAGTTCAATATCGTGTTGGCCATTACGCGATATAAATTCTCCCAATCGCCTTCTTTGCCTTAAATTGTGTGTTTTGTGTTCTGTACCAGAAGCTAAGTAAACTTTTACTGCATTTTTAAATGATGGATGATTAGCGTTAATGGTGGAGTTATGCGAGATTACAATTCCATATGATTTGAGCGGAATATCATCTACCTTTGTGTAGTCTGCGACATCTACCCGATAACCAAAGTAATCTAGAGATTTTGCAATGATCCTTGATTGTATCATATTCTGATGAAATACAAAAGCTGGATGATTTGGATTCAGGAGAAATGGTATTGTGCGATATATTATTAGAGCATCGCCATTAATTCCTTTGCCTCTATGAAATACGTCCTGAATTGGCCTGAATAATTTATCGGGACTCATTAGCATACGTAGTGCTAATATAAATTTTTGAACTATGATCCTGATAATCATACTTTATTTCCGTATTCCTGTAAAATAATTACATTGGTACGCGCGTCCATCTTCAGTTTGCATTACCTCTGTATTCCACAGCGCATTGAAATGAGTTTGTAAAAATTCACGGATTACCGAGTAATCTACTCTTAAAGGATGTCCTGCATCGAAGTGTGTTTTCGCTCTAACAGCTTCGGCTTTTGCATCATACATTTTGTCGGCAAATATAAAATAGCTCCCGTTGTTTGTCATTTCGAGGATCCGATCAAAGATTACCTTTACGTTCTGACAATGTTCAATCACATTGATCATCACACAAAGATCGTATGTTTGAGTAGGAGTAAATGATTCGATTCCAGTAGCATGGATCGTAACGTCGCGTCCCATTAGCTTCCCGATATTCCATTCGTCGAGTTTGTGTTTGTAAAATTTTACGGGATGTTTGAATCCACCGCTTTTACTCCAAGGTAGTAGCGTTGTTTTGAGAATACCGCCAAGGCGACTTTGTTTAAATCGGCAGAATGGATGCTCAAGATAATCCTCAGCCAGAGGATCGAGCAAATGAATATTGCTGATCTCACAATGGGAGAGAATTTTTCTGAGATTGGTAAATGGTCCACAGCCAAGTTCTATGGCACTATCAAATTTTTTTCCTTTGATCGCGAAGTAGCCTCCATAACAAGCTTCATGGTCTTCATTACGATCTGACATCGCGGCGACACCTTCCATCCATGTTTTTCGCTCATAGCGCTGAGCCTCTTTCCATCGTTCTTCACCTACCTTGCCTATACCTGTAACTGGATCGATTGTTTCTAACTCACGAGCTCGTATTAATTGGATGGCTTCATCTCCTTTGAAAATATTTCTATTTTCATCGATGAATATAGCTTTATCAATATCGTTATGATCTGTGCTCATTGGCTATTTTTTGGTGAGTCTTTATCGACCAGAAGAAATGCTAATATCTTTCTTTGGCTTAAATTTATCTGTGATTTGTCTTAAAATTGCAAAGATTTGAGATCTCATTTCTTTTGTGAAAATTAGCGGAAGGATAGCAATAATCATTAATGTTGCTACGCATACGGTAGTCGCGAACTCCAGGAATGGACTTAGCTGTAAATTACGAATCCAATCGCTGGCAATCATACATAGTGGAATCATGATGATGAGCCCCATTCCCTGTCGTAACAGTCCATTTAATAATTTGCTTATTTTTAACTCTGTGCAATGTGACATCTTCACGAGTAGAAAAAAACCTATCGCTAGCGTCGCGATAGGCTTAGCTATTAGAAGTGAATCAGGGCCTAAGAAGTAATGTGTTGCTGAAGCTATCAAAACATAAATCAAGCACTCCGATAACAAAGCCCATCTTAGTAACTTCATTTGGCGTGTGATTACCGCAAATCCGTACATGCATTGGTTGATGGATAAAATAGCGATCCACAAAGCTCCGGAGACATTTGATTGCCAATTCCATGTGATTTTATCGAGTAGCCACCACGACAAGAAAGCAGGATTTACACAAACTACGAACAGTGCTGCGCACACACCGACGCCGCCTGAGATGCCGGTAATTTTCGTCATCTGGTTGGCTGCTTTTAGTTGATTACCATTTGCGTATACGATGGAGAGAGGTTGAACTGACATATCCCCAAAGCGTGTTGTTACTGATACGAGCAGTAGGATTAATTTCATGCCTGCAGAAAGGTCAGCTGTTGCACTGAGGGCAAACCATGCCGTAGCTAGAATAATGGGAAGTGAAGCAAGAGTCTGTCCTCCAACTTGCCAGAGCATACTATCTCGTGCAAAAGAGGTTACTTCCTTGAAAATATCTTTATCAAATCTGCCTCTTAAGTTCAGTGATGAGAAATATGGAATAGAAAATCTCCAAAGTAGAAATGCAAAGATGATAAGTTGTATCGTGTGCGCAACAAAGCTACTGTAAATTCCAATACGATAATTGAGTGCTAACCAGAACAATCCAGCGTTAAGAATAGTCAATATGGATGTTGTCCAATAAATGATATAGTTTTTACCATCCGCAGCGATTGGAGCACTCAAGGGCTTCAGAGCAAAAGCAGCCCAAATCGCAAGACCTTGACCAAACATCAGAATCATAAATTCCTTCTGTAAGTTAGAGGGTATTGATAGCCAAGATGATCCAAAGACAGCAATGAGGGAAGCTGTCAATAGACCGATTAAACCTAGGGCATGAAAAATGTATGAAGCTGTGCGTAATCCATTTGCATAGCGTTCTCGCGTTCCTGTGTTGTAATCGACCAAGATTCTTGAGAATGCAACATAAAGACCCAAATCTAAAATTGATATATAAGTCGATACTTGTGCAAGCAAACTTAGAAGGCCGTATTCATCTTTACCCAGAAATGTGAGGGATAGGCGGATTACTAGTAGTGAATAAATTGATACTACTGCCAAATTAACCAAGCTTGCAGCTAAACTATGTAGATAAAGCTTTTTTGTGGAATGACTGGACACTGAAAACTATAATATTTTATCTAATTACTTGAATGAGTATTGAATCTTTTTTGATCTGTTACTGCTGAGCGAGGACTGGATTAGTCAGTTTTGCTTCTCGCTGACTCTTTTTGGTATAATCTGGTAGAGGAAGATTGTTTCGGAGTAGACGTAAAGTTGCTGCGTTAGTGAGCAGAGAAATAGAGTCCAAGCTGAATCCTCCGAAAATGAATATGAAAAAGAATGGAAACCAGATCATCGGTATACAAATAAATAGCGCCAGAGGGAACCATGGCGTTCCTTTGCAACGCATGATTTGTCTGTGGGCATGAACAAGAATACGTATTTGCATTAGAATCATCACCACTAGCCCTATATATCCAATCGTACGAATAGCACTGACCGAACCACTGTGATAGTCACCACTGGCAATCATAAATTCTTGCCCCAGAGTAAGTTTGCCTGTTCCAGATATACCTCCAATTTCCTTGTTTTTAAAAGATTGGATAAACGTGTATTCGTGTTGTGACATTCCCAGACCATCACCAAGCCACTTGTTCTTGATCCATTGTTCTGTCAATAAGGCCTCTTTCCACATATCAACACGCCACTCGGTAGAAGCTTTCGCATCTCGTACGTGAATTTCATCCCAAGTTCCGGGTAAGAAGCTGAGCGAGCGTTGAATGTTTGATGGAAGCGAAGCTGCTTGATTAACAAATGCTAATATTACAATAGCAAATAGTAGAGTCACAGAAGCAAGTAATACCGATGGAAACCCTCCGCGGTATGCTATGCCCACTAAATAAGTAAGTCCGACTGCGCCAATTTCATTCCGGTAGCCACTTAATGCAGCGAATGCGCAGGAAATTATGACTAGTGGTGCCCATATAGGGTGAAAGCATGCTCGAATTGGTGATATGAAAGAGCTAATCCAAAGTGCGAGATTGTTTGCAAATTCGCCTAGAAAGTCTACACGCGATGCTAGATCGTATCCGTATTGATTATCTGAAGGCGGACTTCCATCGACGGCGCTATAGTTGACAGATCCATACCATACGCCAACTCGTGGCACAAAATAGCCTATCGTATTGATCGTAAAGTTTATGAGACCACCGATGATCGATAATCTAATAAACCAACGAAGATCGGATGAATTTACTCTAATTACGGCTAAAATTAAGCTGCTTGTTAAAGTGATTGCATAAATAGCATAAGGTCTAGCTCCGATGCTCTCTCCACCTAAAATATAAAGTCCAACTGGGTTGCGTATATATACCTGTGCGACACACAGGGTCAATAATAGCATCCAATATTCAAGCTCTGTAAATTTAAATTGAAAATTAAGACGTCGAATCAGTAACTGAAGTAAACAGAATCCGATGAACAGAACTTGCGCGAGTAATAGGGTGTCCGGCGTCCCCCGAATCATCAGGGTGAGGTTAATCGCGCTTGCAAAAGGTAGAATCAGCCAGATTTTTCTGCCGAGAACTGCACAGGTAAGTATTGTAGCGCCACCAATAATATAGATTAGTGTTTCGAATTGGTTGATTATAATGCTCACGCCAAGCCACAGGCCGAAGAGTAAGATACCAAGGAAGAGTAAGATGTTAGAGATTGAGCGTGAGTCGGTCATTATTGAATAGTGAATTCTGAAGAGTGAAAGGAAGAAGAGTTTTTAGTTGAGAACAGAGGTTGCGCTGCGCGCCCTGTGAGTCGGTTGCGACTGGGCCGCGCGCTGATACCGTTTTTAAATGTCACGGACAGGAATGTCCGTGCTCCTTAGGGTGAGTGCTAGCGCTTCGGTTAGAGTTGTTGATGCTTTCCAGCCGGTGGTTGTTAGGCGGTCGATGTTGGCGCGGGAGTGTTTGACATCGCCTGGGCGGGTCGGGGCGTGGAGAATTTTTGATTTAGATCCGGTTAGTTGGATGATTTGCTGTGCGAGTTGGCTGATGGTGATGCTGTTGCCGTAGCCGACGTTGTAGGTGCCATGCATGTCAGTATTGCTTGCGGTGTGGGCGAGGGCGGCGGCGACATCTTTGACGAAGACGAAGTCGCGGGTTTGTTCGCCATCGCCGTAGATGGTGATGGGTTGGTTGGCGCGGGCTTTTTGAATGAAGATAGAAATGGCGGCGGCGTAGATACTGTTAGGGTCTTGGCGTGGGCCGAAGACGTTGAAGAAGCGCAGGGAGGCGGTGTCGATGCGGCCTTCGCGGCGGAACATTTCGAGGTAGTATTCGCCATCGAGCTTGGTGATGGCGTATGGGCTTTTGGGCTCCGGGATCATGTTCTCGTTTTTTGGGACAACAGGACTGTCGCCATAAACGGCGGCGGAGCTGGCGAGGACGAGTTTTTTCACACCGTGGTTGGCAGCAGATTCTAACACATTCAATAATCCGGTGACGTTGATGCGGGCACATTCGATGGGGTTCGACATAGATTCCGCTACAGAAATCATCGCTGCGAGGTGGAGGACAAAGTCGGTGCCGGGCATGATGGAATCTACCAAGGCGCGATCGGTGATAGAGCCGTGGATGAAGGTGTGATTGAGTCCATTGAGGTTTGTTAGATAACCCGAGCGGAGGTTATCTAGCACGATGATTTCCGAGGCAATGCCTTGGAAGTGCTCGACAAGATGGGAGCCGATGAAGCCAGCACCGCCAGTGATGAGGATTTTTTTAAATTTCAAAGTTCAATTTTCAAATTTCAAGGGAGAGTAGGAATGAATGATCAAGAGTGAAGAGGGAATGGTGAAGAGGGAATGGTGAAGAGGGAATGGTGAAGAGGGAATGGTGAAGAGTGAAAACGGTAGGTTCTTCTCGCTGAGTCGTATGAAGAAGTCTAAAAGTCGAAGGTCTGAAGGTCTTAGTTAGCATCGCTGGTGCGATGGTTTATGAAGAGCTGGAACATCGACTTTGACTTTTGACTTTTGACTCTTTGCTTTGCGAGGCGACCCTAACTTTTTTAAATGTCACGGACAGGAATGTCCGTGCTCCTCAGATATTTGAGATTTAGAGTTTTAGTCCGAGCGCGGTTGCCCATTGGTGCCAACGATCTAGCAGTTGATGGCGCGAAAGGATTTGTTGAAAGACTGTGATGTCGAAATCTGGCAGTTCTGCTAGGTAAACGAGACGAGCACGATCTTTAGGACGGCCAACCGAAAGTGCGATTGCAGCGAGATGTTCTGGACGCATGACGCGGAGGGTGTGGCTTTCCCATTCTACGATCATGGCCTGTTCGACAGCCTCTGATTCCAAACCGGGTGCGGCGCTGAGAAATTGAACAGGTAGATTATGAATTAATAAGCCTTCTTCATCGAATTGATTGAAGCCAAGTTCATTTAATCGCGACGGAAAACGGGGTCCAAAGTTGCTAAAATGGATCCAGTAGGCGGATCAAGAAATACGAAAACGTCTACGTCCCGGGTTGCCAATGGTTCTCCATGGAAACCGGCAGCGGTAGCGCCGCCAATTGCGTATCGAGTTAGGATTCCTTCTTGAAGGAGTTGCTCAAGGGTATCACAGACGGCTTGCATGATTTCTTCAATAATTCTAACTGGCGAGTTTCTTGAATGAATTGCCCGATCATTTGGAGCTTTAACCCGGGAGAGAGATTACGTTGTTTTTCACGCCAACGCGGCATTCCACGGCTGTGAAGTTGATCCATAGGTCAAAACATGAATGAAGGTGAAGGGATGTCAAGGGGTTGGCGCGTAAAGGGTCAGGTAAAGGGCGGCGTCCCGTGTGGTTTCCCACGCGATTATTTTAAAGGTAGGGTCGCCTCCTTCGATAAGCTCAGGACAACTGACGCTGAGGCGACCGAAGATCGCCGCTGCGGTTGAAGCCGGCCGGAGGCGCGGCTCTCCAGTATTGAGTCGCAGGTCTGAAGGTCGAAGGTTTTAAATACAATCGCTGGTGCGATTTGATTAGCGGGACTAAATGATCATGCCTGCGGCGACGGTTTCGTTGGTGCCGGGGTCGATGAGGATGAAGGATCCGGTGTTGCGGTTGCGGCGGTAGGAGTCGTGGATGAGAGGGACGGCGGTGCGGAGGGTGATGCGGCCGATGTCATTCATGGAGAGGGAATCGACGTCTTCGATTTTGTGGAGGGTGTTGACATCGACCTGGTATTTGACTTCCTGGATGATGGCTTTGGTTTCCTGAGTGGTGTGGCGTATGACGAGTTTCGCGCGGTTGGGCATGGGCTTGGATGAGAACCAGCAGACCATGGCCTCGATGTCTTGAGAGACGCGTGGAGGGTTGTTAGATTTCACGAGGGTATCGCCGCGTGAGATATCGATTTCATCGGTGAGGGTGAGGCAGACGGATTGTGGGGCAAAGGCTTCGGTTCTTTCGCCGTCCGGTGAGTGGATGGCTTTGATGTGGCTTTTGAAACCGGATGGGAGGACGGTGACCTCGTCGCCGGGTTTAAAAACGCCACCAGCGACGCGACCGGCGTAGCCACGGAAGTCGTGCCATTCATCGGACATGGGCCGGATGACCCATTGGACAGGAAAGCGGGCATCGACGTGGTTTTCTTCGCCTCCGACGTAGACGTTTTCCAAGTGATAAAGAAAGGTTGGGCCTTCATACCAATCCATGTTTTTGGATTTATCGACGACGTTATCGCCATTGAGAGCGGAGATGGGGATGGCGGTGATATCAACGATGTTGTCGAGGCGTGAGGCGAACTCGCGGTAGTCGGAGACGATTTGGTCGAAGACTTCCTGTGAGAAATCGACCAAGTCCATTTTGTTAACGGCAACGACAAGGTGTTGTATGCGCAGGAGGTTGGCGATGAAGGAATGGCGTTTGGTTTGTTCGATAACGCCTTTGCGGGCATCGATCAGGATGATGGCGAGGTTGGCGGTGGAGGCACCGGTGACCATGTTGCGGGTGTATTGGGTGTGGCCCGGGGTGTCTGCGATGATGAACTTGCGTTTCGGGGTCGCGAAGTAGCGGTAGGCGACATCGATGGTGATGCCTTGTTCGCGCTCAGCTTTCAATCCGTCTGTTAGAAGGGCAAGGTTGACGTTTTCGTCGCCGCGTTTGCGTGAGGATTCCTCCATGGCTTCGAGTTGATCCTCGAAGATGGATTTTGAATCATAAAGAAGGCGGCCGATGAGAGTGGATTTGCCGTCATCGACGGAACCGGCGGTTGTGAAGCGGAGGAGGTCCATAGTGATTAGTGGGAGTCGGGAGTCGGGAGTCGGGAGTCGGGAGTCGGATTAGTGCTTTGTTAAGAGGAATGGGGTTGGGTTTCTGAGCATCGATCCGAGCATGCGGCCGATAGAGCGATTCATTTCTACAAGTTCGGTGTGTTGAGTTTGATCGATGTATTGGCAATCCAAGGCGTAGTCCAATGATGTATCGGTTTCACTGTTTTCGCCGTCGCAGTCGGTAAGTTTTGATATAAAGTGTGCTTCGTATCGCCTTTTTGCCCAGGCCTCACGAAGATTCATACTAACCGAACGAGAACTTCTACGTATTTGAGATGTCAGGGCATAACGTTCCTCTGGAGGGAAACTCAATGAAAGTTTGAAAATCCGCATCGAGAGATCGTAGGCGTGTTGATAAACTTCGAGTTCTTTGGCGCTAGTGACTGACATTATTAGAAATGCTTTTGTGGTATCTTTGTGTGTTATATTTCCGATCCCTGACTCCTGACTCCTGACTCCTGACTGACGATTGTTGAATGAAGAGAGCGGAGCGCTAACAAGGAACTAAGAACCAGGAACCAGGAACGAAAAAAGGAAGGTTATTTCTTAAAAATAACCTTCCTTTTTTCTATCTTCCATAGCGGTTTCGGAGCGTTTGTCGTCTGAGCGGGTGCCGCGTTCGGTTTGACGGGCGGCGGCGACTTCGGCGATGACTTCGTCGAGGTTTGATGCGGTGGAGCGGACGGCGCCGGTGCAGGTGGCGTCGCCGATGGTACGGAATCTAACAATTTCTTTGGTGACAGTTTCGTGGTCCTGGGGTTTGAGGAAATCAGTGACGGCGAGGAGAGTTCCGTTGCGTTCGAAAATTTCGCGTTCGTGGGCGAAGTAGATAGATGGGAGAGGAATTTGTTCGCGTTTGATATACATCCAAATATCCATTTCGGTGAAGTTGGAGAGAGGGAAAACGCGGAAGTGTTCGCCGGGGTTTTTGCGTCCGTTGAAAAGGTTCCAAAGTTCGGGGCGTTGATTTTTTGGGTCCCATTGGCCGAAGTCATCGCGATGGGAAAAGAAGCGTTCTTTGGCGCGGGCTTTTTCTTCGTCGCGGCGTCCGCCGCCGAGGCAGGCATCGTATTGATATTTTTCGATGGTATCGAGGAGGGTGACGGTTTGAAGTTTGTTGCGGGAAGCGTTAGGACCTTTTTCTTCGACGACCCGGCCGGTATCGATGGAGTCTTGGACGAGACCAACGACGAGTTGGGCACGGAGGAGTTTCACGAATTCATCGCGGTAGACCATGGTTTCCTCAAAGTTGTGTCCGGTATCGACGTGAACCAATGGGAAGGGAGGACGTGCGGGCCAGAAGGCTTTTTTTGCGAGCCATGCCATGACGATGGAATCTTTACCGCCAGAGAAGAGGAGGGCGGGGTTCTGAAACTGAGCGGCGGTCTCACGCAGTATGAAGATCGCTTCGGCTTCGAGTTGATCGAGATGGGAAAGGTTGTAGTTCATGGAGAGAGTGAGAAGTGCCGAGTTAGCAGTGATCAGTGGGAAAGGAGGGTTAACTGGCCCCAGTTGATTGACGATTGATGATTTCCGATTGTTGATTTTTGAATGAAGAGAAAAGGTGCGACTCGTCGGTGGAGAGATTTGCCGGCCGGAGGCGCGGCTCTCCAGTAGGTGCGGCGGGGTTTTGGAGGGGATTTAGGGCGGGGTCAAGAAATAATTAGTAAGTTAAGTAAAATACTAAGGTATAAGCGCCGATGGAGCTGTTCGTTGCACCTGCGGTGCAGTTCTTGGTTCTTGGTTTGACTTCGCTGCGCTCCGTCCAAGCGGGCCGGACTTCGTCTTTCATTAAAGGCTCGCTATCGCTCACTCGGCTTTGTGGTTCGAATATGCGGAATCGCGGAGCTCAACCAGGAACTAAGAACTAGGAACTAAGAACAAGCGCTAGCGCGCTATCCTTTCGCGGACGGCCTCTACTAATTCAATAGCGGCTTCATCGATGGAGAGTTTCTCGGTGTGGAGGGTGAGATTGGGGTTTTGTGGGGGTTCGAAGGAGTTGTCTTTGCCGGTGAAGTGGGCGATTTCGCCGCGGGCGGCTTTGGCGTAAAGGCCTTTGACGTCGCGTTTTTCACAGGCCTCGTAGGAGGCGTTGACGTAGACTTCGAAGAGATTTTTTTCGCCGACGATACCACGGGCGAGGTCGCGGAGTTCGCCGCGAGGGGTGATGGCGGAGATAAAAACGATGACGCCATTTTCAACGAGGACTTTGGTGAGCTCGGCGATGCGACGGATGTTTTCGAGTCGGTCTTCATCGGTGAAGCCGAGGTTGGAGTTGAGGCCGGCGCGGAGGTTGTCACCATCGAGGATGATGGTGAAGTGGCCTTGTTTGTTGAGGACGCGTTCGGATGCGTTGGCGATGGTGGATTTTCCAGAACCGGAGAGCCCGCACATCCAGATAGCAAGGCCTTTTTGTTCTAACAGAACTTCCTTGTCGTGACGGTTGAGGAAGCGGTGGTGTTCGGGGTGGATGTTGTTCATGTTAAATTTCAGGTTTCAAATCTCAAATTTCAAGGAAGAGAGGGCAGATTGACGATCCGACTTCGCTGAGGCTACGACGGACATATTGATGATTTCCGATTGTTGATTTTTGAATGAAGAGGAAGAAATAGCCGGAACGTCAGATCAGCATTCAACAATCATCAATCGTCAATCAATGCGAAGCGCGTCTGGAGACACGCGGTCCCAAGAGGGGAGGCGGTGATCGAAGGTCGCGTTACGGTGTGAACTTTTTGACTTGGAGTTCGGAGAAGCAGCGGAAGTGTTTGGCGTTTGCAGTGAGCAGAGGTTGGCCGATGTTAGATGCGGTGGCTGCGATCAGGCAATCGGCGAGGCCAACTCCATGACTGAGATTTTTTTGTTCGAGCCAGAGGTCGGCGCGCATACCGATTTCCGGGCTGAGAGGAATGATTTGAAATCCGCCATCATTGAGAAATCGTTTTAGAAGAATGATTTCGGATTTGGTGCGACAGCCGACGATGAGTTCCATGCGGGTGATTTGGGAAATGATTTTCATTTCCAAGTTAGCGATGGTGGCAGTGGCTTTTGAGTTGCCACGCAGGCACCAGACGATGACGTCGGTATCAATCAGCATGAGCGTGGTTTGCGAATTCGGGTGATAAGTTCGCTTACGGATTCCTTTTGGTCGGACCACATGCCGATGGCGGGGTGTGAGGCGAAAGCTTTGGATGCTTTGGAGTTGGATTTCACGGGAACGATGGTGCCTTTTGCAGTTCCGCGATGGGTGAGGGTGATTTCCTCTTTTGCGTCCAGGGCGCGGAGGATTTCCTTGGTGCGATAACGGAGATCCATGACGGATGCTTTCATGTTGAAATGACTAGTTCGAAATGACTGGTTTGTCAAGCAGGAGGTCGTGCTTTAGAAATGACGTTCTTAGTGAAGACGGCGACCGATGATCGCCGCTACTACCCTTTTCCGATAATAAACGCTTCAAAGCCATGTTTGGCTAGGGCTTCGGCGGGGAGGATGGCGCGGCCGTCGAAGACGAAGGCGGGCTTTAACATGAGGGTGTGGAGGCGTGGGAGGTCGAGATCGCGGAACTCGTCCCATTCGGTGAGGGTGGCGAGGGCGTGGGCGTTCGTGGCGGCGGTGTAGGGATCGGCGACGATTTCGAGGTTGGCGTCAATGGTTTGTTGGGAAATGCCGACTTCTAACAGGTCGCGATGGATGGTTTCTTTGGAGACGCGAGGATCATAAACGGCGACGTGCGCGTTTTCTGTTAGGAGATCACGGACGATGTGGATGGCTGCGGATGCGCGAGTGTCGTTGGTGTCTTTTTTGAAAGCGAAGCCTAGGATGGCGATGCGTTTTCCGGAGACCGTGTTAAAAAGTGTACGGACAATTTTTTCGACGAAGCGGGATTTTTGATAATCGTTGATTTCGACGACGGAGCGCCAGTAGGCCGCGACTTGAGTGAGGTTATAAGACTCGCAGAGGTAGACGAGGTTGAGGATATCTTTTTGGAAACATGAGCCGCCGAATCCGACGGAGGCTTTGAGGAATTTGGGGCCGATTCTGGAATCGGAGCCGATAGCGCGCGCGACTTCATTGACATCGGCGCCGGTGGCTTCGCAGAGGGCGGAGATAGAATTGATGGAGGAGATGCGCTGTGCGAGGAAGGCGTTGGCGACGAGTTTGGAGAGTTCGGAGGACCAGAGGTTGGTGGTGATGATTTTTTCGCGAGGAATCCAATTTGCATAAACTTCAACGAGGGCTTCGATGGCGGCAAGGCCTGTGGGAGTTTGCTCGCCACCGATGAGGATGCGGTCGGGGTTTTCCATATCTGAGACCGCGGTGCCTTCGGCGAGGAATTCGGGGTTAGAGAGAACTTCGAAGGTTGCGTTGGTGGTGGAGTTCGCAGAGATGATCGTTTGGATCGCGGTGGCGGTTTTGACCGGGATGGTGGATTTCTCGACGATGATTTTGTGGCCGTGCGAAACTTCTGCAATAAGGCGGGCGGCGGATTCGATGTAGCGGAGGTCAGCAGCACGGCCGGCGCCGATGCCGTAGGATTTGGTTGGGGTGCCGACGCTTACGAAGATGAGATCGGCCGCTGCGATGGCGGGTTTGAGATCGCTGGTGAAGTGGAGGTTTTTACCACGACAAGCTTCGACGATTTCTCTGAGACCGGGTTCGTAGACAGGCAGGGTGTCGGAGTTCCAGGCATCGATGCGGGCTTGGTTCATGTCGCATACCGTGACTTGGATGTTCGGGCATTTTTTGGCGATCATGGCCATGGTAGGACCGCCGACGTAGCCGGCGCCGAGGCAGCAGATGGATTTGATTTTCATAAACTTTAAATTTTAAACTCTAAACTTCAAAGAAGAGCTTGAGGTGTGGAAAGTTGTGTTATGTGGCTTTTTTGTCAGGGAGGAGACGAGGAGTCAAAGGTCTTAAAGTCGAAGATCTAAAACACAATCGCTGGTGCGATTGGTTTGTAGGGAGCTGGAACATCGACTTTTGACTTTCGACTTTAAGATCTTCGACTCTTAGTTAGCTCGATGATCTCTGAGTGTGTAATAAAGAAATAGCGAGTTATAAGTAAAATAGCGTTTGAAGAGGCGGCGGGGTTCGGTGGTGAGGCGGAAGAGCCATTCGAGTCCGAGTTTTTGGAGAAAGGACGGGGCTTGTTTGACTTCTCCGGCGTGGAAGGCGAAGGCTGCGCCGATACCGAAGTAGACGGCTGGGGGGAGAAGGTGTTTGTTTTTTGCGATCCAATGTTCCTGTTTCGGGCAGCCGAGGCCGACCCAAACGAGGTTAGCGCGGGAGTTGCGGATCGATTGGATGATAGAGTGGGTTTCGTTATCCGGCCATTCTCCGAAAGGTGGTGAGTAGGTTCCGGCGATGTTTGTGTTAGGAAATTCTTTGGTAAAACGCGTGGTTAACTTATCGAGGGTATCGGATTTTCCGCCGAGCAGAAAATGGCGGTAGGGGGAGTGGGGAGTGTCGGTGGCCGCAATCGTTTTTAGCATCAGGGTGGGACCGTAGACGCGATCTGTTAGTTTTGCCTCGGGTGGGAGTTGGGCGTTAATTGACCAGATAAGCGGCATGCCATCCGGGGCAATGAGATCGAATTTTCTCATGGATGCGCCGAAATCAGCATCATGTCGAGCGAGTGCAGCGACGTGAGTGTTCGCGGCTTCGAGTGCGTAGGGTTTGTCTGCGAGTGAGGCTTTTTCCAAGATCCAAGATATGGCTCCGGCGTAGTCAGTGACAGCGATGGGTAAGCCGATGACGGGTTTAAATTTCAAATCTCAAAATTCAAAAAAGATAGATCCTACAGAGCTTATAATACTTATGATTCATGTGATTACTCTCTCGATACGCTTACCGTGTGCCCGTGTTTTTTAAGAAGCGCGTGTTGGCGGGCGGTGTCTAGGTCGGCGGCGACCATTTCTGCGCACATTTTCTCGACGCTGATTTCTGGGATCCAGCCGAGTTTTTGTTTGGCTTTGGTGGGGTCGCCGAGGAGGGTTTCGACTTCGGCGGGGCGGAAGTAGCGTGGATCGACACGGACGATGACATCGCCGACTTTTGCAGCAGGGGCTTTTGCGGGATCGGTGATGTTGGTGATGGTGGCGATTTCATCGATATCGGAGCCAGAGAAAGTGAGTTCGATGCCGGCCTCGCGGGCGGACATGATGACGAATTCTCTAACAGAGATTTGTTTGCCGGTGGCGATGACAAAGTCGTCCGGGGTGTCTTGTTGGAGCATCATCCATTGCATGCGGACGTAGTCTTTGGCGTGTCCCCAGTCGCGCAGAGCATCCATGTTTCCGAGGTAGAGGCATGATTCAAGGCCTTGGGCGATGTTGGCGATGGCGCGGGTGATTTTTCTTGTGACGAAGGTTTCGCCACGGCGTGGGGACTCGTGATTGAAGAGGATGCCGTTGCAGGCGTAGATGCCGTAAGCTTCACGGTAGTTAACGGTGATCCAATAGGCATACATTTTAGCGACTCCATACGGGGAGCGTGGGTGGAATGGCGTGGTCTCAGTTTGGGGTGTTTCACGAACGAGGCCATAGAGCTCGGAGGTGGAGGCTTGGTAGAAGCGGGTTTTCTTTTCGAGTCCGAGAAAGCGGATGGCTTCTAGCAAACGGAGCGCACCCATGGCATCGACGTCAGCGGTGTATTCCGGGGCCTCGAAAGAGACAGCGACGTGGGATTGGGCGCCGAGGTTGTAGATTTCATCTGGCTGAACCTCTGAGATGATGCGGGTGAGGTTTGATGAATCGGTTAGATCGCCGTAGTGGAGTTTGAATCGTGAGTTTTCGATGTGGGGATCCTCGTAGATGTGGTCGATCCGTTGGGTGTTGAAAAGAGAGGCACGGCGTTTGATGCCGTGAACCTCGTAGCCCTTTTCGAGTAGGAATTCTGCGAGGTAGGAGCCGTCTTGGCCAGTGATGCCGGTGATGAGTGCGCGTTTCATAGAGCGTGGAGCGTGGAGCGTGGAGCGTGGAGCGTGGAGCGGGGAGCGGGGAGCGGGGAGCGGGGAGCGGGGAGCGGGGAGCGTGGAGCGGGGAGCGGGGAGTTAGAGGAGGGTTTTGCGGAATGCGGAGATCATACGTGATATTTCTTCGAGTTCGGCCAGAAGATTATGGGCTTGCTCCGATACTTGAAATTCATTTTTGAGGATGATGAGCATGTTGGCGACTTCGTAGACAGAGCGACGGGAATAATTGAGAAATTGGGCGAATTCTGATTTGGAACTGCTTCCAGAACCTTCAGCGATGTTGTTTGTGATGCTGAGTGTGGCAGATCGTAACTGTTCCGCCCAACGATAGTGCTTTTGTTCCTCGATTTCTTCTGCGAGTTTAAAGAGTTCAATGCTGGCATGTGCGGCTCGTTGCCAAACTTGCAGGTTTTGGAATCGAAAGGTTTCGTTCATATTATTTCTTCGCTCTTCGCTCTTCGCTCCAAGCTCCAAGCTCCAAGCTCCAAGCTCCAAGCTCTAAGCTCTAAGCTCTAAGCTCTAAGCTCTAAGCTCTAAGCTCTAAGCTCTAAGCTCTAAGCTCTAAGCTCTCCGCTATCTAGGGATGTTAGGAAGTCTTTGTAAGCTTGCGCTAGGCCTTTTTCGAAGGGGATTTTTGGGGACCAGCCGGTGGATTGGATGAGTGAGATATCTAGGAGTTTTTTGGATGTGCCATCGGGTTTGGATGGATCTGTTAGAATTTTGCCAGAGTATCCGATAGTTTGAGCGATGAGTTTGGCGAGTGCGAGGATGGAGAGGTCGGTTCCAGTTCCGACGTTGACCCAGTCTGGAGGGTTATCGAGAGAGAGGAGGTGGAAGCAGGCTTCTGCTAGGTCGTCAGTATGGAGGAATTCGCGGCAAGGTGTGCCGGTTCCCCAGATAGTGACGGAGGGTGATTGGTTGATTTTTGCTTCGTGGAAGCGGCGGATGAGGGCGGGGATGACGTGTGAGTTTTCGGCGTGGTAGTTATCGCCTGGACCGTATAGGTTGGTTGGCATGGCGGAGTGGTAGAGTAGGCCGTGTTGTGCTCGGTAGTGTTGGCACATTTTGAGACCGGCGATTTTGGCAATGGCGTATGCCTCGTTGGTCGTTTCCAGCGGAGAAGTTAGAAGGCAGCTTTCCGGCATGGGTTGGGGGGCGTGTTTCGGGTAGATGCAGGAGGATCCGAGGAATAGGACGCGTGGGATTCCGGCACGACGCGAGCCCTCGATGAGGTTGGTTGCAATCGCGAGGTTTTCGTAGATGAAGTCCGCAGGGTAGGTGGAGTTGGCGTGGATACCGCCGACTTTTGCCGCTGCGATGATGACTGTATCCGGGGCATTTTGAGCGAGGAAATCAAAAACGTCCCGTTGAGCTGTTAGATCGAGCTGGGAGCGGGAGGCGGTGAGCGTATCGATATCGAGCGCTTTGGCACGGCGAACAAGGGCTGAGCCAACCATGCCGCGATGGCCTGTGATAAAAATTTTCATAAAAATTTTTTAAGTTTCAAAATTCAAATTTCAAGATTCAAGGAAGAGTGAAGGGTTCTTGGTTCTTGGTTAAGAATATGAAGAGAGCGGAGCGCTAACTAGGAACTAGGAACCAAGAACTAGGAACTTATAAAAAACGCTGCCGCCCTTGGTCGATTCTTTCAGTTTGAAAGAAAACCTTCGGTTTTGATTTTGGGTGATGGAGTTGCCCTTTGGGATGGGTGGGGCGGTTTTGTTAGAAAACTGGGATAGGCTTGTTAGGGAGGAGTATGGAAAAGAGATCGAGGTTGATGGGTTGGGTTTGGCCGAGGAATTCGAGGAGGATTTTGACCCGTTCTTTTGCGGGGGTGAGTTCCTGAATGGTGCCTCTCATGCCTTGGAAAGGACCGTTGGCGATTTCAACTTCATCGCCGATGGAGAGTGTGGGGGTGACTGTGATGAGTTCGGGTTCGCCATGGGATTGTTGAGAAACTTGATGAATGAGAGAGGTGACGAACGATACGGGGATGTGTGGAATTTCCGAACCGAAGCGGACGAGACCGCGAACTCCTTGGCAGAATGTGACGGCGCGTTCCATTTCGGAAAGATTGAATTTGGCAAGTAGGTAACCGGGGAATAGGGGTTCGAGCCACCAGATCTTGCCACGGCGGGTGGCTTTGCGGTATTTGATGCGTGGGCAGAAGACTTCGATGCCTTCGATTTCGCGGAGATGTTTCGCGGCGATGTGTTCGCGCTTGGTTTGGGTTCGGACGCAGAACCATTCGGGAGATGTCGGGGTTGGTGCGTTCATTGACCGAGAATTTTCTGAAGTAAGGGTAGGACGAGCTTGCCGCGTTTCATCCATGACTCGATGCGTTCGATGCGTTCTTCTAGAAAGGCGCGTTCGATGGGGTCGGTGCTGAGATCAGCGGTTTCCTGGAGTTGTTGAAGTTTTGATTTTCCGCTATCGAGATGGGGGCGGATTTGTTCGCGGATGAAGCCACCGACGAGGCGTTTGAGTTCGGTCGCTGGCTCGTAGTAAGTGCGGCGATCATTGATGCTATTCGCTTCACGGACGGCACCTAGGGTTTTCAAGGTTCGCAGGCCTTGGCTGGCGGAGCCTTTGGAGATGCCAAGTTTTTCGACGAGATCATCCAGAGAGAGGGGATCAGGCGTGATGAAAAGCAGGCCGTAGATTTCACCGATGGAACGAGGGAGTCCGAGAACACGGACGCCATCGACAAAAAAGTCCACGACCTGTTGCTGGATGGGGCTTAGGTTTTGGCTTTGAGTTTTGGAAGTGGGCGAATCCACAACCCATGGATAGGGGGAGCGTGGGATTTGTTCAAGTTTTTTTGAACAAGAAGCGCCGAAGGCGCTGTTCTTAGTTCTTGGTTCTTGGTTCGAAGAAATGCAGCGCGAAGCTCAACTAAGAACTAAGAACCAGGAACGACCTTTGCGCAGCCCAACCAAGAACTAGGAACTAGGAACCAAGAACCTTTAACGGTGATCGAAGTTCGCCGTTAAAGCATATCCCTAGTAACGATGTAGTTTGCGGCGCAGCGGGGGCATTGGACGGTTATTTCATGGGCGTCATGGAACAGTTCGTCGGGTTTATCGCGCCAGATACCGAGGATGGGTAGGATGCGTTCGAGGGTGCAGCCGCAGTGGAAACGGAAGGGGCGAGTTTCGAGGAGTTTGGTTTCCTCTGTGGTTTGGATTTTTTCGACGTCTGAGGTGGTCAGGTTGGCTAGCCATTCCAGATCGGCATCGGGTTGGGCGGTTATTAGAACGTAGTTTTCGTCATCTAGGCGAAAAGCGCGGGCGGGTCGTTGTTCGGATTGATCATAGAACTGGGAAATCCATGCGACGGGATCGCGGTCATCGACCTCGAGAGTGGAGGTGCGGGGTTCTTGGGAGTTATTGGTGGTGGTTTGGGAGTAGAAGAAATTGCGGTCGGGTTCGCGGATGTTTTCGGTGAAGATACGGCCGGTGATATTTGCTTCGTTAGATGAGCCAGTGACAAAGAGGTTGATCCTAGGTGCGCGTAGATTGACGGTCCATGCGATGGTTTCACTCCAAGGGCGGGCAGTGAGGTGAAGTGTTAGAACAGCGAGTGCGTCTTTCAACATGGCATCGAGTTCTTCTGGGTAGCGGATGGAATGCTCCATGAGGTGGAGGTAATAATCCGTGTAGATGTCGGTGAATTGCCCTCGAAGCATGAGGCAATTACGGTGTCGGACGAAAATGGATTCGATTTTTATGAAATCTTTGGGCTGCATGAGTTTTAAATTTCAAATCTCAAATTTGCCTGACGGCTATGAAGTTAGACTTCGTATGAATGATTCGTTTGCTGACGCTCACAGGTCATTCAATGAAGAGGGGGAAGAGGCAAAGCTAGAAGAGTTCTTGGTTCTTGGTTCTTGGTTCGAAGAAATGCAGTGCGAAGCTCAACCAAGAACTAGGAACCAAGAACTAAGAACAGACTGAAGGTGCCCCTCTTCCTTGGAGTTTAGAATTTAAGATTTAGAGTTTTACGCGCCTGGGAGTTCGATGAAGCCTTCGAGTTTGCGGATGCGGGTGGGGTGGCGCATTTTGCGGAGGGCTTTGGCCTCGATTTGGCGGATCCGTTCGCGTGTGACTTGGAATTGGCGTCCGACTTCTTCAAGGGTCCGGGAGTAGCCATCTTTGAGGCCGAAGCGTTGCTCTAGGACTTCGCGTTCGCGTTCTGTTAGAGTATCGAGGACGTCTTTGATTTTGTCTTTCAACATCGAGAAGCCGGCTTCTTCCATGGGGTTGTCAGCGGCCTTGTCTTCGATGAAATCTCCAAACGAAGTATCGTCGGAATCGCCGACGGGAGCTTGGAGAGAGATAGGCTGTTGTGCCATTTTGAGAACGGCGCGGACACGTTCAACGGGGAGATGAATTTCCTCAGCGATTTCCTCAGGGGAAGGTTCACGGCCGTATTCCTGAACGAGTTGTTTCTGAACGCGCATCAGTTTGTTGATCGTTTCGATCATGTGAACTGGGATGCGGATCGTGCGTGCTTGGTCCGCGATGGATCGAGTGATCGCTTGGCGAATCCACCAGGTGGCGTAGGTGGAGAATTTATAACCGCGGCGGTATTCGAATTTTTCCACGGCTTTCATGAGGCCCATGTTGCCTTCTTGGATGAGGTCTAGGAAGGAGAGCCCGCGGTTGGTGTATTTTTTAGCAATGGAAATGACGAGGCGAAGGTTGGCTTCGACCATTTCGGTTTTTGCTTTCAAGGCGGATTTCATCCATTGGCGAAGGCTTTTGTAAGCGGGTTCGAAAGTGTCGTCATTCAGCCAGCAGCGTTGTTGTACTTCACGCATTTTGGTGGTGAATTCTTTATCGGTCGGATGGGATTTGAGGCGGCGTTGGTATTTCCAGAAGTTCTGGACGTATTCTTCAACTTGCTCGCAGAAATCCTCGATGACTTTTTGTTTGTAGTAGAAGCGGATGTAGATGCGGTGCATCGAGGCGAGGTTTTTATCGAAGGTTTCCTCGAGCTTTTTCTTGCCGCGTGGGGCTTTGCCTGCGAGTTGGCGGAAGATGTTATCGTTTTCTTCGTGGAGTTGTTTGAGTTGCTCGCAAAGTTTTGTTAGGCTTTTCATGTAACGCTCGCGGGACTCGATTTTTTTATCGAGGATGACGCGGTCGAAGCGTTCTTTGCCTTTGTTGAGTTTGTCTGCAAGGTCGAGGTAATGTTCGGTGATGAAACCGAAGCGATGGAGATTTTTGGAAACTTCGATTTCTGCGTCCTCGATGCGCTTTGAGATTTCGACTTCTTGTTCGCGGGTGAGCAAGGGGACTTGTCCCATTTGTTTGAGATACATGCGGACAGGGTCATCGAGGATGTCGAGTTTCTGATCGGCTTTGACTTCTTCTTCCTCTTCGCCATCGCCTTCGTCGCGTTTTTTGTCTTTAAATCGATCGACCTCAGAGGCATCGATGATATCGAACTCCATGTTACGAAGGCGCTCCATGATTGCTTCGACGTCATCGGGATCGACGAGATCGTTGGGGAGGATTTCGTTGATATCGTCGTAGGTTAGATACTCTTGCTCTTTGGCAAGCTTGATGAGCTCGCGGATCTTTTCTTGGATTTCTGGAGTATCGATCCTGCGCTTGGGATCTTTTTTAGGGGGTTTGGCCTCTTTTATGGCACCTGGCTGCGAGGCTGCGAGGATTTCAGCGATGGATTGTTTGGCCTTTGAAGTGGATTTTTCAGTGGTCTTTTTCTCGTTAGCTTTGGCTGCGGGCGCGACAGGTTTTGCAGCAGCGGCTTTTTTCTCAGTAGCGGCGGATTTGTCGTTAGATTTTGCTGCTGGCTTAGCTGCGGGCTTGGCTGCGGGCTTGGCTGCGGGCTTGGCTGCGGGCTTGGCTGCGGGTTTAGCTGCGGGTTTAGCTGCGGGTTTAGCTGCGGGTTTAGCTGCTGGCTTAGCTGCTGGCTTAGCTGCGGGCTTAGCTGCGGGCTTGGCTGCGGGCTTGACTGTTGGCTTGGCTGTTGGCTTGGCTGTTGGCTTGGCTGTTGGCTTGGCTGCGGTTTTTTTGGTAGCGGATTTTTTTGCCTCTGCGGGTTTAGATGCCTTAGCCTTGGGGATGGATTTCGCGGCTGCCTTCGAGCTGGCTTTGGTTGGAGCTGCTTTTGAGACGGGTTTTGCAGTCTTTTTTGCGGCGGAATTTTTGGCTGAAGATTTGGATGGCATAGTGAGCTTTACGGCTGATGAACGAGATATATGGAGACAATCCACCCATTAGATGGGCACGCGCGAAAAATCGCTGGCGGGCGGAATGAAGATGGCAAAGGGCGTGGCGTCAAGTCCTTTATTTGCTTAAACTTAAAAAGAGAAATGGAAGCATAGATGGACGCAGATGAACGCAGATAAAGAATGAGTTCTGCCGATCAATTCTCACACCCATTCGATTGTAGGATGAATAAACAAATATGAACTAAGCTTTCGAGGCTTCTTGGAGTAGTATGAGTCGCTCGTATGCGGCTCCGGATTGGATGGATTCGCGGGCGACATCGATGGCATCGCCAAGGTGATCGGCAAGGCCGGCACAGGCGATTGCGGCGGCGGCATTGAGGAGGACGATATCGAGCTTGGGTCCGGTTTCTTTACCAGAGAGGATATTTTCGAGGATGATGGCGTTGTGTTTGGCGTCGCCACCTTTGAGATCTTCGATCAGGGCTTTGCGGAAACCAAAGTCTTCGGGGGTGATTTCTTCGTCTTCGAGCTCTTGGAAGGAGCCTGCTTTACAGATGCGGGTGGAACCCATGAGCGAAACTTCATCGACGCCCCGTCCGCAGGAGGCTTTTCCGCTGACGACCCATGCGCTTTCGCGACCAAGGCGTTGGAGGATATCTGCAAATGTGGAGCAGAGGGTTTCATCGCTGACTCCGACGAGTTGGCATTGGGGGCGAGCGGGGTTGAGGAGGGGACCGATGAGATTGAAAATCGTGCGGTGACCGGATGCTGCGAGTTTTTTACGAACGGGAGCGACTGCTTTGAAGGCGGGGTGGTAATTGGGTGCGAAGAGGAAGCCGACGCCTGCGGTTTCGATGCAGTGGCGAAAGTGTTCGGGAGGTAGATCAATGCGGATACCGAGAGCTTCGAGGACATCTGCGCCACCGCTTTTGGAGGTGATGCCGCGGTTGCCGTGTTTAACGACAATGGCACCGGCTGCTGCGGCGACGAACATGGAGGTTGTGGAAATGTTGAATAAATCTAACTGATCGCCACCTGTTCCGCAGACATCGAGGGTAGGGCCGTGGAGGTCGAGGGTGTTGATCATGGGATCGACCGCGTGTTCGAGAAATGCTTCGACAAAGCCGGCGATTTCTCCTGGGGACTCACCTTTTTTTGCGAGGGCGAGAAGTAAGGCTTCTTTTTTCGCGTCGTCGACTGATGGATCTAACAAGAGATTTGCGGCAACATCGATTTCGCGAGGAGCTAGGTCGTCGCCGTTTTCGAGATGGGTGATGAGAGCGTTCATGGTGAAGTTCTAAGTTCTAAGTTCTAAATTCTAAATTCTAAATCATTAAATTATGAAATTAGTTCTTAGTTCTTAGTTTGACTCCGCTTCGCTCCGTCCAAGCGGTCAGGACTTTGTCTTAGGGTGAAGGCTCGCTAGCGCTCGCTCTGCTTTGTAGTTCTGGACTCCATGCTCCATGCTCAAAGATTTAGGATCACCGTGGCGGTGGAGAAATAGATGAGCATGCCAGAGACATCGACGGTGGAGGCGAGGGAGGGAGAGGAGACGACAGCGGGGTCGAGATTGCAGGCGCGGGCGGCTATGGGGAGCATGGCACCGAGTAGGGTGGCGGAAAGAACTTGGAGTGTTAGAGCAGAGCCGACAGCGAGAGAGAGTTTGAAGAAAGAGAAATCAGGGTCAGCGGTGAGGTGGAGGTAGGGTAGAATGAAAGTAATAAACGCGGCCATACAGATGCCGAGGGTGACGCCTAAGAAGAGACCTGTTAGAATTTCTTTCCAAGCGATGCGTATGAGAGTTCCTTTATCGATTTCGCCGAGGGCGAGCGCGCGGATGACCATGGTTGCGGATTGTCCTCCCGAGTTTCCACCAGCAGCGACGACCATGGGCAGGAAGAGTGAGAGCACAAACGCCTTTTCGAGGGTTTCCGAGAAACGGAACATGACGTATCCGGATGCGATAGAGAGGAAAGCAAGGCCAACGAGCCAGTTGACGCGGCGGCGGAAATGGCTCGCAGAGCTGGTGTTGAGATAGGAAAGCTCATTTTGTTCACCACCGATACCAGCGAGTTTCTCGATATCCTCGGTGGATTCTTCTTGGAGGATTTCTAAAGCATCGTCGTAGGTGATGACGCCGAGGAGGTGATGGAATTCATCGACGACTGGAAGAACAATGAGGTCGTATTTAGAAAGAGTGCGTGCGGCGTCTTCTTGGTCGGCTGTAGCGAGAATGAATTCGTCAGCATCCTCCATGATGTCACGAATGGGCGTGTCCCAGGTTTCGAAGGCGAGATCGCGGAGTCGAACTTTTCCGACGAGACGACCTTGTTCGTCGACGACGAAAATGCGCGCTAAAGTTTCGGTATCTTCGCGGTCGCGACGAAGGACGGCGATGGCTTGTTTCACTGTCATATCGGCAGTGATGCGGCCAACCTGAGTGGTCATTCGTCCGCCGGCGGTGTCTTCTTCGTATTTGAGAAGGTTTTTGGTGAGTTCTTTATCACGAGGACCTAGCAGAGAGAAGAAGCGGACTTGTGCCTCTTCGGAAACCACTTGGAAAATATCGACGCGGTCATCGTCCGATAAATTACTGAGGAGGAAGCGGAGTTGTGCGGGTTTGAAGTGGTCAAGAGCTTCTTCGATCAGGGAGTCAGGCAGTTCCGCGACCACATCGGTGGCGAGTTCCGGGCCGATGGTTTTCATGAAGAAATCGCGCTCTGCGTCGTCGAGATCTTGGTAGAGTTCCGCAAGGTCGGCGTAGTGAATATCCTCGGCGGCTGCGAGGAGAGCGGAAGCATCCTCGGCATCGATGGCGAGTTTGATCGTATTGATCGGGTTCATGTCATCGTCGTCTGGCACGAGCGGAGCGTGGTGGAAGGAAATTGGGAGGTAAATGCTGAAATACGGAAGAATGTAATGTTGCAATAGGTGTTCATTTGATCCATAGTCTGGGGCGTGGCAGAAAATGTGTTAGGAAAAGGATTGTTAAAAACGCCGGGTGCGGCGTTGAAGGAGTATTTTGGATTTTCAAGATTTCTCGACGGTCAGGAGGAAGTGATTTCGGAAATTGTTGCGGGGCGAGATGGTTTGGTGGTGATGCCGACTGGCGGTGGTAAGTCCTTATGTTTTCAGATTCCCGCGTTGTGTTTTCCGGGGGTGACTTTGGTGGTTTCACCATTGATTGCGTTGATGAAGGATCAGGTGGATGCGTTGCAAGCGCGAGGGATTGGAGCGACGTTGATCAATTCGACCTTGTCGTGGCCGGAGCAGAAGGAGCGGTTAGATGGGATGCGGCAAGGTGAGTATAAATTAGTATATGTGGCGCCAGAGAGGTTCCGAGCGGAGAGTTTTTTGAGGGCCTTGGAAGGGGTGGAGGTTTCTTTATTTGCGATTGATGAAGCGCATTGCTTATCGCAATGGGGGCATGATTTTCGGCCAGATTATATGCGGCTTGGGAAGGCATTAGAGAAAATTGGTAGGCCGCAATGCGTGGCGTTGACAGCGACAGCGACTCCGATAGTGCGGCAGGATATTCTGACGGTATTGGGTTTGCGGGAGCCATTTGAACGAGTGAGTGGATTTTCCCGTCCGAATCTTTCTTTATCGATTACAGCGGTGGATAAGACGGCGCAGAAGGATGAGCGCATCAAAGCGGTAATTGGGGCGCACAAGACGGGGATTATTTATTGTGCGACGCGTAAAAAAGTGGATTTGGTATCGGAAACCTTGGCAAGTTGGGGGGTGAATTGTGTTTCGTATCACGGAGGGATGACGGATGAGGAGAGGGTCAAGGCACAAGAAATTTTCATTTCAAAAAAAGTGGATATCGCGGTTGCGACTAATGCGTTTGGGATGGGGATAGATCGAGGAGATGTTCGATTTGTGATTCATTATGAAATCCCGGGAAGTGTTGAGGCATACTATCAAGAAGCGGGGCGCGCGGGGCGAGATGGGGAGGCGGCGGTGTGTGAATTACTTTTCAATTATGCGGATACACGGACGCAGGAATTTTTTATTGATGGTGCGAATCCATCGCCGGTTACGGTCCGGCAAATCTATCAATATTTATTGAATGATGCGGATGGGAATCACGAGGTGTTTCGGACTCTGGAGGAAATTGCGGATCATGCGGATGTGAAGAACTCGATGGCGGTTGGGAGCGCGTTGGGGATTTTGGTGCGTGGCCGTTTTATCGAGCGATTTGATGTTAAAGGAAAAAGGATGCGCGGTACGCGTTTGTTACAGCCGAATCTTCTAACAAGAGATCTCGATTTGGATGAGGAAGCAATGGAGAAAAAGGATGCGCGTGATCGGGAGAAGCTGCGGGCGATGGTGGAGATGTGTTATGCGCGGACGTGTCGGCAACAGTGGATTTTAAATTATTTTGGTGAGGAAAATGCGGGGACTTGTGGAAACTGTGATGTTTGCCGAGAGCGCAGTGCGGGAGATTTCCGTAAGCCGACGGCTGAGGAAAAACTTGTGGTTCAGAAGGCGTTGGCGGGAGTTGCGCGGATGTCACAACGCAACAGCTCGGGTTGGGAGGGGCGTTATGGACGTGGGCGGATCATTCAGATGTTATCTGGGAGTAAATCGCAGGATATTTTGAACAATCGCTTAGATCAACTGACGACGTATGGGGTTTTATCTGATAAAACTCCGGGTTATTTAAATGCGTTATTTCGATCTATGGCGGAGGAATCTTTGGTGATTACTCAAACGGGGGAGTATCCATTGATGACGCTTTCAGAGAGAGGTGAAGCGGTGATGAAAGGTGAGGTGGAATTCGAGTTGCGTTGGCCGGATGAAGTTGCAAAGCCGCAGGGTTTGGAGGAAAGAGAATTTGATCCTCAACTGTTTTCGATGTTGAAAGATCTACGATTCAAAATTTCCAAGCGAGCTGGAGTGCCTCCTTACGTAGTTTTTTCTAACAAAATTTTAGAATCGCTTACGAAATATATGCCGACCAGTAATGAACAGGCGTTGGAAATTTCCGGCATCGGAGAGGGGAAGGCAGCGAGTTATTTGCCAGCTTTTTTAGAAATGATCAGAACGTATCGAGCGATGAGGTGATTTCTCCACGAGGGGCTCAACGATGACTGCGCGCTTGGTAGTTTCAAGATTGGAAGGCGGGATTTCTGTAGGAGTTTGTGGAATAACCTCTGTGATGGATGGTTCCGTTTTTTCAGTAATCTTGTATTTTTTGGTTTGAGTGTGTTCGGAATCCAGTTTTTCGTAAATTTTTACCCCAGCCCAGTTCACGGCGAGAGTGATGAGGGGAATCCAGATAGAACCGCAGATCACACTCTTGTTTCTTGTGGTTTCAGGGGAGGTAGGGTTTTCTCATGGGCACACAGAATTGCCCCAGATGGATTCGACATAATCAGAGTCGATCATTAAAGTGGGGATAAAAACAGCTCGCCAATCCTCGACATCCGCGCCGACGTTTCCCCCATATTATTTGAGGAAAAACGCTCACACAGCGGAATCTTAAAGAAGCCAAAATCTTCAGCTTCCAGAGCTCCGATGACGGGTCGGAGGATTTTGGTGCGAAAAGCCAAGTCTTTAATGGGTGAACCCGAAGCGGATCTGCTTTTTTATAGTATTTATCCGAGGCTCTATTGAATTTTTTAACTAATTACAGAAAACCTTATTTTCAGGATGTTTACAACACATGAGGTAATTTTATTTAGAACTTTCGGTTTAGCGTGCTATTGACCTTGACGGAGTTCGGTGGGTGTAGACCCTATTCCTCGACAATCCATACAATATGACAGCTCATACCTCTTTGCTAATTGGTGCAAAATCGCTCATCGGTCGGTTTTCTCTAATCACCTCTATCATCCTAACTTCTCTTTCGGGAGTCATGCTTGCCCAGGATTATGAAGGTAAAAAAATCAGTGAGGTGTCGATTCGCTATGTGGGATCGAAAACGGTTGATGAAGCAAGGTTGCGTAACTTGATGGTGACTAAAGCGGGTACCGTTTATCGCGCTGAAAATTTGGATAACGATATCAAGACCTTATTTGAATCCGGATTGATCGATGATGTGAAGTTTCTTGCTGAAGCGGCTGGAGAGGGTGTTCGCGTGATTGCTCAGGTGCAAACTCGTCCTGCGATCAATGGAGTCGGATTTGTTGGAAATACGATTTTTTCCGAGCAAAAATTAGCCAAGGAAACCAAGTTGAAATCTGGCGGCACGATGAGTGATGCGGAGATTCTTGAGGCTCGTCAAAATCTAGAGAAGTATTATCAAGGTCATGGTTATCCGGATGTGATCATTTCACATCGGACACAAGAGACAGGTCAGCAAGGTTTAGCGGATTTGATTTTTGTTATTGATGAGGGAGCAAAGAATGAAGTTCGCGATATTCGTTTTGAGGGTAACTCGGTCTTTACGTCTGCAGAGTTGAAGAAGGAAATGAAAACCAAGGAGAAGGGTTGGTTCTCATGGCTCACAAAATCCGGCCGTTTCGAATCGACTACCTTGGATGAAGATTTGGATGCGGTATTGGATTACTATCGTAGCAGAGGTTATCTACGTGTTAGTAGCCCGGGGGTTCGTCGTGATCCGGTGAAGGATGGACGTGTGGATTTGGTGATCGAAATTTCTGAGGGTGATAAATACAGCGTTTCTGGAATTAGTTTTGGAGAGATGTCAGTATTTAAATCTGAGGAGTTGTATCCTTCGATGACCTTGAATGGTGGCGATGCATACTCATCCACGAAAATGCGTGAGGATATCAAAACGATTCGTAGTTTTTATGGTTCAAGGGGTTATGCGGATGCGGTTGTCTCTCCAGATATTAAAGATGCGGGTCCGAATCAGGTTTCGATCAAGTATCAGATTACTGAGGGCTCTCGCTATCGTGTGGGCCGAGTAAACATTCAAGGTAACTCAAAGACTCAAGATAAGGTGATTCGTCGTGAACTTCCGTTGAATCCAGGTGATTGGTTCAATACCGTTGAACTAGAGACGACGAAAGCCCGTTTGAAAAACCTCCAGTATTTCAGTGATGTCCAAGCGAACGGTTCACCAGCCAGCAATGGTTATCGTGATATCAATGTTTTGGTTGAAGAGCGCAATACGGGTTCCGTTGGTGTGGGTGTGGGTTTCAGTTCCATTGATAACGTGGTGGGATTCCTTACGCTTGAGCAAACCAATTTCGATATCACGAATCCATGGAACTTTACCGGTGGAGGTCAACGCTTTGGAATGAATCTTCGGGCTGGTTCAGAGCGTAGTGAATTCACACTTTCATTGGTTGAACCATGGTTCATGGATCGCAAGCTTTCACTTGGTGGTGAGCTATTCTATCGTCAGTCATCCTATTTCAGTGATGAGTATGATCAGACTAACGTGGGTGCTTCGGTCTTCTTGCGTAAACCATTGAGTGAAAAATCATCGATCAAACTCGCATATTCGTTAGAAAATATCACTGTGGATGTGGACTCGGGTGCAAGCGCTGACTTTCAAGATGAGGATGGCGACTTTGTTCGTAGTGCATTGACTCTCAGTTATCTTTACGACAGTCGTGATAGCACGATCACCCCACGTAAAGGTGAGAAGTTAGATGTTTCTTTCGCTTTTGCTGGATTGGGTGGAGATGTAGAAACTATTACGTTATCGACCCAAGGGTCGAAATATTGGAATCTCAAATGGGATACCATTCTCTCGCTCAGTGGTGAGGTTGCATTTGTGGATGCAATTAACGGCGATGTGCCGATCTTTGAACGGATGTTCTTAGGAGGTGGCAGAACGTTGCGTGGTTTCGAATTCCGTGATATCGGTGGTGATCGCGATGATGGCGTTGGTGGTTCTGGTGAAGTTTTGGGTGGTCATTCATTGGCGTTCCTTAACACCGAATACACAGTGCCTATTGTTGAGAACATCCGTGCGGCTGTCTTCTATGATATGGGGTTTGTAAATTCAGGTTCATGGGACATAGGTCCACAGGATGTTTATAGCGATATTGGTATGGGTATCCGTATTCAGCTGCCTATCAGTCCTGTGCCGATTGCTCTGGATTATGCCGTGCCTGTAAGTTCGCCTGACAGTGCTGCCGACCAAGGTGGTCAGTTCAACTTCTACATGAGCTACGAATACTAAAATATTCTGTATGCCATCATTGATCGTTTTAGCAGCCGGAATGGGGAGTCGTTACGGCGGCTTGAAACAACTCGATCCCATGGGGCCGAATGGCGAGACGGTTCTAGATTACTCGGTCTATGATGCGATTCGTGCTGGGTTCAATCGTGTGATCTTTGTGATTCGCGAAGATTTTGCGGAGGCATTCAAGACGGGTATCGGTGAGCGATTTGCGAAGTTGATCCAAGTGGACTATGCCTACCAGCGCTTGGATGATTTGCCGGCGCCGTTTTCCCCTCCAGAGGGACGGACCAAACCCTGGGGAACAACGCATGCGATTCGTGCTGCGCGCGCTTTGGTTGATGGACCGTTTGCGGTGATCAACGCAGATGATTTTTACGGGGCGGATGCTTATTTGCAGGCGAGCCGATTTCTCAAGAGTAGCGATGAAGCGCGCTGTGGCTTGATTGCTTATCCTTTGGAAAACACGCTTTCCGAGCACGGCAGTGTTAACCGGGGGATATGTGAAGTGAGTCAGGTGCGGATGTTATTGTCTGTTGAGGAGGTGGTGAAAATATCTCGTGATCCATCTGGTGAAATTTCTGGGATAGGTTTGAATGGTGAGCGTCGCGTTATTGCAGCAAAAGCGTTGGCATCTATGAACTTTTGGGCATTTCCAAAACAGTTCATGGCTGATATCGAAACGGAGTTTTTCGATTTTCTCGTTCAGAACGGAGACAAGGAAACCAGTGAATTTTATATTCCTACGGTGGTGGATGCTCTGATTCACAAAGGGAAGACACAATGTGAAGTGATTGAGACTAGTGCATCGTGGTTTGGAGTGACTTTCCCAGAGGATAAGCCTTACGTTGTGCAATCGATCGCAGAACTTATTTCCAAAGGTGATTATCCGCAAAAGCTCAGTTAGGCTAAGTTCTTGGATTTTTATACCAGATCGATATTGAAGAAATCCTTCATCACGGCGCGATAGACCTCGTGTTTGAAATTGGGTAACCAATCGAGATCGAATTCTGTGGGGTGAATCCAGCGGTAGGATCGGAACTCGCGAGGTGTTTGGTTTACATTGACTTCTGGTGCGTCATTTCTGACTTTGCAGAGGAAATAAGTTTGTTCCTGGCCGTGGTTGCCGTGTTTTTGAATTTTCTTGGAACGGACATCGGCTGGGTAGAGATAGCGGTAACCATCTTTGCGGTTGAGAATGTCATAATGTTCTTTATTGAGTCCAATTTCTTCACGGATCTCGCGATAGAGGGCTTCCTCGATTTCCTCGCCTAGATCGACGCCGCCCTGAGGGAACTGCCAAGCGCCGGGAATGGTGCATCGCTCACAAATGAGGAGATTACCATGCTCGTTAATCATGAGAGCCGCGACATTGGGTCGGTATCGAACCATGCGCACAGAATGAGCAAAAATATGTATATGATCAATCATTAACTTTTCCTAAGTATTTTACAGGCTGGTCAAAAACGAGTTGGAGATGTAGCGTTAGAGCATGATGAAACTTCAGATTTTAGTTATTTCCTCGTTGATTGCCTTTTCTGAGATGGGTTTATCGCAAACACCCGATCCAAATGCTCCCAATCAGAATCAGCAGGGTGAGCAGGGTGAGCAGAAAGGAAGAAGAGGTTTTTGGGAGGCAAATTTAACAGGTGGAAATTTCGTGGTGGCATTGTCACGTATTACTTCGGTGAGCCGTCATCGCTATGTGTTAGATGCGGCTGTGATTGTGGATGAAGTGACGGTTGATACAGAGGGTCAGTCTCTCGCGCGATTTTATTTCATTACACCTGTCACCACTGCAGGTCCTGAATCCGGCACGGCTAAGCTCGCAGAGCGGGCTTTGGAGATCGCTAACAAGTCTGCGACCGATAAAGGCAGTAGTGCGCAAGATATGGTTCAAAAAAAATATCCCTTAACCACGCATTCCAAAACCGTCGAGTATCGTGTGATGACTGAGGCTCAGTTGACCGCTTTGTATCAAAGCGTGAAAACCGCCTGGCAGACTGGAGATGGTAGGGTTTATAAAGGTCAATAAGACATGCATCCTTACAGTCCTAGCGACGCGTATATTTGGCGTGTGGCGTAGGATTTGTTTAGGGTGTAGAAGTGGATGCCAGCGATGGAGTTATCGAGTAGTTCGGCGCATTGTTGAGCGGCGTAATGGATACCTGCGCGTTCGACGGCTTCTGGGATGGCGTTTGCTCGATCGAGGGCTTTAATGAGTTTTGCGGGATAGCGTGCGCCTGCAGCAAGTTCCGCCATGCGTTTCATGCTGGAGAGTGAAGTGACGGGCATGATTCCGGCGATGATGGGAATGTGAATACCTGCGAGTTGGCATCGCTCGCGATAGTCGAAGAAATCATGGTTATCGAAAAACAGTTGGGTGCAGATGTAATCCGCTCCAGCATCGACTTTGACCTTCATGTGCTCGAGTTCATCAACCCGATTTGGTGTGGCCGGATGTCCTTCAGGAAAGCCTGCGACGCCGATTCCAAATCCACGAGGGTCTGGGTGGCGTCCGGAGTTGTTGAAATTTTTGATGTGAGCGACAAGGTCAGCAGCGTAGCGGAAATCGCCCTGAGACCAATCGTAGTTGGGTTGGTCTTTTGGTGGGTCTCCGCGTAAGGCGAGGATATTTGAAACGCCAGCCTCAGCGTAGCGATTGAGGATATTGTCAATTTCTGCTTTTGAGTGTCCGACACAGGTCAGATGGGGGACGGGAGGGATATTGGTTGAGTCTTTGATGCGGAGGACGAGATCGTGAGTGAGTTCACGAGTGCTACCGCCAGCCCCATAGGTGACGGAGACGAAGGAGGGAGAGAGAGTTTCCAAGTTCTGTATGGTTTCATAGAGTTCATCCCAAGCGGCAGCGGCGCGTGGAGGGAAAAACTCGAAGGAGAGCGAGGGTTTTGGGGAGCTTAGAATGTCTAGAATGTGCATGTGAAAAAATGGAAATTGGGGCGAAACTTTTTCAGAAAACCAGGGTTGTAAGGCTGTCTGGCGAATCCTCGCGGTAAATTTATAAACTTTAAACGTTATTTTTCAATGAAGCTTCAGGTTCTAATCGGTGTTTATGCGTGTGCATTGCCTTTTCATGTTCAGGCGGAAGAGGGAAAACGTGAAAGATTTGTCAGACCATTTTCAGAGAAACGTAGTGAAAATAGCGAGAATAAGGGGGAAAGGAACGATAAAATGCGGTCTCATTCTGAGGGTATGGGGGATATGTTCGGGATGTTGGATAAGGACAGAGATGGAGTGATTACTCAGGAAGAGTTTTTTGCCGGACCACGCATGGCAAACTTGCCGCAGGAGCAGCGCGATAAGTTATTCTCTCGGATTGATTCGGATGGAAATGGAACCATTACGCCCGAGGAGGTTCGGAAAATGCGTCAGGAATCTGAGGAGATGCACAGGCGTCAAATGCGTGAACTGGATACGGATAAGAGTGGTGGTTTGAGTTACGAAGAGATGAGTAACGGGAAGTTTTTCAGTCAGTTGCCAGAAGAGAAGCGTATGCAAATTTTCAAGCGTATGGACACGAATCGTGATGGACAAATCACGCCTGAAGATAAGCCCAAAGGCCCACGTCCGCATCCCGAAGGAAGACCCGAAGGAAGACCCGAGGGAAGACCCGAGGGAAGACCTGAGGGAAGACCCGAAAGAAAGCCTGCTACCGATGAAGCGCCGAGCGCGTTTGAATAGCGGAGAACGGAGAAGTTTCTAACAAAAAAGCGTGATGCATTTTTAGTGCATCGCGCTTTTTTTAATCAGGAAATGAGAGATTACTCGGCTTTTGCTGCGTCAGCAGATTGAGCAGCGAGGGTGGTTGCGAGTACGTCTTTGCGGAGGTTTCCACCTTTGCGTTGTGACCACCAGAGAACGATCGGTGAGGCGATAAAGACCGAGGAATAAGTTCCAACCACAAGTCCGATGAGGATCATGATAGAGAAATCTCGGAGAGAAGATCCACCGAAAAGCGAAAGGATACTTACAGTGACGATCGTGGTTGCCGAGGTCAGGATGGTCCGTGAGAGGGTTGCATTGATCGCCTCGTTGATGACGTCTTTGATTGCACCTGAGCGTAGCAGGATGGTTTCACGGATACGGTCGAAGATAACGATGGTGTCGTTGATCGAGTATCCGGCAATCGTGAGGATGGCTCCTACATGGATAAGAGAAAGTTCACGTCCTAGAAGAACAACCACCCCGACGGCGATGATGACGTCGTGGACCAAAGCGGTGAATGCTCCGACTGCGAAGGAAAACTCGAAACGTATGGTGATGTAGATACCAATGCCGACGAGACCAAGAGCGAGGGCGATGAGCGATTCGACGAGGAATCCTTTACCAAGGGTTGCGGAGACATCCTCTCTGGATTCCGAGACGATGTATGATCCATCTTCCATTTCTCCAAGTGCAGGAATTCCGGAGCGAAGGGCGGAAACGATTCTTTCAGCGTCTTGTTTGTCTGTGCGTAGGGTGAGTAGGCTTCCAGTGGCTGGGTTGCTTTCAATTTGCGGAAACGCACTACGTGTCAAAGTGAGTGTGCTTAATACACTATCGACATCGTTAAGTTTAATATCTTTATCACCAAGTTGGAATTGGATGCGGGTGCCGCCTGTGAAGTCGATGCCAAGTGCTTTATCCCCACGGATGCCAAATCCAGAAAGTGAGACGATGATCACGATGCTAGAGACGATTGCGGTTTTTTTGGCTGCTGAGATGAAGTCGAAATTCGTTGCTTTGATGAGGTCGAGGAAGCTGAGTTTATTGAGTAGATTCAAATCGGTTCCCCAGCGGAAAAGGATGCGGGTGACAAGAATTGCTGAGAACATCGAGGCGACGATGCCGATGGTGAGTGTTACTGCGAAACCTTTGATGCTGCCGCTGGACATTGCGAAGAGGATAACGGCGGAGATGAGTGATGTGATGTTTGCATCGAAGATTGCGGAGAAGGCTTTGTCGTAAGATGCAGCGAGCGCCGATTTGAGAGATTTTCCGTTTTGTAGTTCTTCACGAAGGCGCTCGTAGATGAGTACGTTGGCGTCAACGGCGAGACCGATGGTGAGAATGATACCTGCGATTCCGGGGAGTGAGAAAGCAAAGCCGAACATCGCCATGGCACCGAAGAGCATGATGCCGTTAACTGCTAAGCCGACGAGGGCTACGATACCTGCGGTGCGGTAATAGATGAGAACGAAGATGGCCGTGATTCCGAGGCCAAGTAGGGCGGACCAGATACCTTGTGTGACGATGGCTGCGCCGAGAGTGGGTGAAACGGTGCGCTCTTCATCAACGATGAGCGGGTTTTCTAACGGATTCATCAGAGCGTTGGTGACTTTTTTAGGTTCGTCAACATCGTCTAGTCCGCTGATTTCGAAATTCTTGCGAAGGATGGCGTTGACGGTCGGTGCGCAAATCACGACGTCATCGAGAAGGATGGCGATGCGGTCTTGTCCCAAGCGCATGTACTTGGTTAGGTCGTACATTTTTTTCGCACCTTTTCCGTTCAATGTGACATCAACCGCATTGTTTTGACTCATGGACGGACTTGCGAATTCCACATCGGATCCACCTAGTGCAGAAATGCGCTTCAGCAAGATAGGGTTGGTGAATTCATTGCCCTCTGAGTCTTTGCTAGTTAGCATATAGGCTTTGTAACCTGGATCGACTTCTTCACCGTCAAAGACCCGTTGAGCGAGGCTTTTTCCGTTGGCTCCGATTTCGTTATTGCGAGGGGAAACTTCTTTGAGTTCGAGTTTTGCAACGGTTTCCAGAATATCACGGATCTCCGCGGATTCTTCGGGTTTGATGCCTGGCATTTGGACGATGATGCTGTCTTCGCCTTGTTGGACGGCGAGGAGATCTTTTTTACCATCGGGATCGAGACGGCTTTCGATCACGCGAATGGCTTCATTGACTTGCTCTTTTGTGATCGGCATCGGGTCTCCGTTGCCATTGAGTTTCTGTTGGATGCGGACGGTGAAAGCAGAGCCGCCACCGATATCGATACCCATTTTCAGATTTTTATCTGGAGGATAAATGGCGAAAGAGCACAGGGCGACGATGCCGACGAGAAGTATGGTTCCGATATTTCTTTTCCGTGTTTCGATCTCCGTAGCGAAATACCAAAAGAACAACCCCAAGAGACTGAGTCCGATGAGGAAGATGATGAGAGGATCGTTAAAAAAAGTGACGGCAAGCATGGGATTTCGTTGAGATATTGAGATGATACGGAAACGACGGGGGAGATTACTCGAGATTTGTTAGTCTTTTTTCGCCACGCTGGCGACAGCGGCTTTGTCGAATTCGAGATTGGTGCCTTCTGCGACTTTGATGACGACCGTGGTGTCTTTGACGCTGTGGACAATACCGTGGAGGCCAGCGGTGGTGATGACTTTATCGCCGTTTTTGAGGGCGGCGATGCGCGCGGCTTGTTCTTTGCGCTGACGTTGTTGAGGGCGGATGAGAAGGAAGTAGAACATCACAATCATGATGCCGAACATGAAGATGGTGTGCAGGGTGGACTGGGTATTTTGTGATGCTAGGGTATTGAGGAGTGAGATCATGGTTCGGTATGGTTGGTGTTATAGCGTTGGATGAATGTATTCTTGTAGATTTCGAAAGTTCCGTTGGCAATGGCTTCTCGCGCGTGCCGTGTGAGGGACAGGTAGAAATGCAGATTATGGAAGGAAAGCAATCGTAAAGCGAGCATTTCGCCAGCTCGGAAGAGGTGGCGGATGTAGGAACGGGAGAAGCGTGAGACGTGAGGATGGCTGGATTGGCAGATCGGGCGGGGGTCTGTGGCGTGGACGAGGTTCTTGATATGAATAGGGCCGTCGAGGGTGAAAGCGACCCCGTGGCGCGCCATACGGGTGGGCATGACGCAGTCGAACATGTCCACGCCTCGGGAAATCATCTCTAAAATCTGGGGTGGGGTGCCCAGGCCCATGGCGTAGCGGGGCTTGTCGGCAGGGAGAAAGGGGACGGCGTTATCGATGGCACGGAACATTTCTTCTTCTGGTTCGCCAACCGAGACCCCGCCGACCGCGTAGCCATCGAAATCGAGTTCGACGAGTTCGCGCGCGGATTGTTCGCGGAGGTTGGCGTAGATAGAGCCTTGGACGATTCCGAAGTGATTTTGGGGTAGGCCGGCGGTCAGGGGTTGGTTTTCTGTGATCCATTGTTTGCAGCGTTTTGCCCAGCGGGTGGTTAAAGCGAGCGAGGTGGCGGCGTATTTCTCATCGCAGGGGTAGGGCGGGCATTCGTCGAAAAGCATGGCGATGTCCGACCCGAGGGCGGCTTGGATGGCCATCGATTTTTCGGGGCTGAGCATCATTTTCGTCCCGTCGAGGTGGGATTGGAAGCGGACGCCTTCTTCGGTGATTTTGCGCATTTTGGCGAGCGACCAAACTTGGAAGCCGCCGGAATCGGTGAGGATGGGTTTTTGCCAAGTGGTGAAATCGTGGAGGCCGCCCATTTTCTGAATGAGTTCGTCGCCCGGGCGCAGCCAGAGATGATAGGTATTTCCGAGAATGATTTGGGCGCCGAGTTCGTCGAGTTCGGCAGGGTGGAGGGTTTTCACTGAACCCTGGGTTCCGACGGGCATGAAGATGGGCGTGCTGACTTCACCATGGGGAAGGGTGAGAGTTCCGGCACGGGCTGAGCCGTCGGTGTGTTCCAGCTTGAAAGCCATTTTACAGATCGAAGAAGCGTTTGGCCTTGGCTGTGAAACTTTGATGAACGGGTGAGTTTTGTTCGCCGATAGATTCAGAAAACACGCGGAGCTTGTCTTGTTGGTCTTTGCTAAGTTTGGTTGGAACTTCAACTTGGACAGTGACATTGAGATCGCCCTTTGTGCCGCCTGAGAGAGTGGGCATTCCTCGTTCGCGGACGCGGAAAGTGGTGCCACCTTGAGTTCCTGCGGGAATTTTAATGGATGACTGACCATCTAGGGTAGGGACTTTGAGTTCGCCTCCCAGAGCTGCGGTGCTGAAAGGTAGTGGAACCTCGCAGAACAAAGTGTTGCCTTCGCGTTCGAAGACATCGTGGTCTTCGACGTGGATGAAAGCGTAGAGGTCGCCAGCAGTTCCGCCGCGGACTCCGGCATCGCCGTTACCTGTGGAGCGCAATCTAACACCGGTATCAACGCCTGCGGGGATACGGAGCTTGATGCGGGTGACGCGTTCGACGCGACCTTGTCCTCGGCAGTCACCGCAGGGATCGGAAATGATTTCGCCAGCACCGCGACATTCTGGACAGGTCGATTGTTGGATGAAGATTCCCGATTGTCTGTCGATGACTCCACGGCCGCGGCAAGTGCTGCAAGTTTTTACCCCGCCAGAACCCTTTGATCCGGTAGAATTGCATGTTGAGCAGGGGATGTTGCGTTCGATCTCGAGTTCTTTTTCGACGCCGCGTGCAGCCTCTTCCAGAGTGATTTTGAGATCATAACGTAGATCCGAGCCACGTTGTTTTCCGGATTTTTTACGTGAGCTTGCGCCGCCAAAAAATTCTTCGAAGCCGCCGCCGAATGCGCCGCCGAAGACTTGAGAAAAGATATCAGCTGGATCGTGGAAGCCGCTGCGACCGCCGCCCATGCCGCCAGAGAAGGCATCATGTCCATAACGATCATAGGCAGCGCGTTTGTCTGGATCTGAGAGCGCTTCGTAGGCTTGTCCGAGTTCTTTGAATTTATCTTCAGCGGTTGGGTCGCCGGGATTTTTATCTGGATGAAATTTTACAGCAAGTTTGCGGTAAGCTTTTTTGATTTCAGCGGCATCTGCGTTACGGGAGACACCTAGAATTTCGTAATAGTCACGTTGAGCGGCCATGGAGAATGAAATTTTAAATTTTAAATTCTAAATCTGAAACTTTAGAATGCTGTTAGTTGGAATCTGGTGCGGAGACGACAACGCTGGCGGGGCGTAGGAGTCGGTCGCGGAGTTTGAAGCCACGCCGTGAGGTGCGGATGATGGTGCCTTCGGGTTGTTCCGAGGCTTCTTGGGATACGGCATCGTGAAGATTGGGGTCGAACTGGCCATCGGTGGCAATTTCAGTGACGCCTTGGCTGCTAAGAAACTCGTTGAGTTGTTTGCGCACCATGTCCATGCCGATATAGATCATGGATGTGGTATCTTGAGCGGCGGCGTGCATTCCCATTTCGAAGTTATCGATGACTGGTAGGAGGTCTTCGAGAAGGCGTTGGTTGGCGTAGCGGACAGCGTCTTCCCGCTCGCGAGCAGTGCGTTTGCGGAGGTTGTCCATTTCTGCGGCGGTGCGCAGCGAGAGTTCTTTCCATTTGGCTACATCAGCCTCCAGTTGCTCCCATGGATCGAGATCGGGAGTCGCTTGTGTTTCTGTAGAGGAAACAGGGGAATCTTGGGCTGGCTCCTCGGAATCAGGAATGTCTTGCGTTGGTTTCGAGTCGTCTTGCTGCATAGGGCGTATGTGTATTCAGGAATTGAACAAGGTCAACCCCGTTGCGGGCAGGAAAAACTTTAGAGTAAATCGCCTTCAGCGGGCTTGGGATCGGATTCCTCTGCTGCGGTGGGTTCAGGGGTTTCCTCTTGGACGATGGATTTTTGTGGTGAGAGTAGCTCCATGACCTCGAGTTGGAATTTTTCCACTTCGTCGAGAGGGATGTTTGGGTCTTTGACAATGAATATCTCGCCGGTTTTGCGGTGCTCGTAAATGCGCAGTATGCCAGTTGGTGTGGGTTGGGTGTCGGTTTCGCGCAGGATTTTCTGACGTTCTAACATAACTGCTAGGATGTAGCGGGTGTTTTCGGTGTGTTCTTGATCGTCCTCGACGAGTTGCTTGAGGAGTTCCTCCGCGCTTTGTTTGGTGACGACCGGTTGGGATTCGTTGGTTTGTGTCGCCTGAAATTTGGTGCGCCAATAGGAAAAGGGAGGTTCGTCTTCAGGAGATCGATCAGCCCATGCGGATTCGCAAAAATCTTTTCTAACATATCCTGAAGAATCGGGATCCGGAAAGATGGCGGTGACGATGGGTTGATCTTCTGTGAAGGGCGTTTGGGTGATACTGCATTCGCGGCTGCGATTGCGAAGATGCCATGATTCTTGGAGTGCCATGAGTTTTATTTATTGAAGTTGAGTAGTTTTTTAAGCGATTGATAAACGGATTTGCCAGTAATGCGTCTGTAATAGAAATAGAGTCCGACACAGGCGAATAGCGTGTTAGGGAGCCAAGCTGCGATTATTGGACTAACAGTCCCGGATTCGCCTAGAGCGAGAGTGATGGTTGATATAAAGAGCATGATGACGGAAAGGACGACAGCGAGAAAGATTCCGCTGCCTCCACCGTGACGAGAAAAACGGATTGAGAGAGGGACAGCCAGTATAACAGTTACAAGGCAGGTGATAGGTAAAGCCCAACGATAGTGCCAATGAGTTAGGTAGGACGGAAGGTTGGCGGTCATTTGTTTGGCGAGCGGGGATATGAGCCAAGATTTGATTTCGGGAATGCCGAGATATTCAACGCTGAGACCGGGTTTGATGATTTGAGAGGGAGTTTCTTTCCATGATTTAGTGACCCATGGCTCCTCGAGTTGTTGGTAAACAGGTGCCTGACCGAGTTCGAAGTGGCTTAGTAGCGGATTTTCGAATGTCCAAATACGGTTAGTTTTATCATAGCTCGCAGATTTTGATTCGAGGCGAGTTTTGATGGAATTATCAGGATGGATTGTGGTAATTTCGACGTTTTGAAGAGGTTCGCCTTTAAGGAAGTTTTCAGGAAAAGTTCCAACCATCCAAAGACGGTCAGAGTCTGGTGCTCGGAAAAGAACGTTTTTTGCTTCGATGATGGGTCGGCCTCGGGCTAGATCGATCAGTTCGCTGCGTTTCCCTTCGGCGTGAGGAGCCCATTGATAGTTCAGTCCGAGCAGGAGTAGGCTGCACCAGCAACCAACAAGAATGAGAGGTAGGGAGATCCTCAGAATTCCGGTGCCGCTTTGGATCATGGCGGCGATCTCATTACTTTTGGATAGTTTTCCGAGGCAGTAGATATTTGCTAGAAGAAGAGAGTATGGCAGTAGAGCGATTAGGATTGCCGGAGATCGCAGGATATAGAAATTTAATACGCTGGAGAATTTGTTAGAAGCGCCTGAAAAGTCGCTGAGGTTGTCGTTGAGATCGAGCAACATCCAGATGATGAATAATGCGCCGAGACAGATGCTGAAAATTTCAAGAAACTGTTTGGAAAGATATCTATCGAATGTATTTCCAAGGCTGTAGGTATAGCTTGCAATGGCTGGCATGAAGCAAATCGCCAAGAGAATGTATGGTCTAAGTTGGGTTGTGAGGAGGTGTGAATCTGGGAATCCGCTCAGATATTCCGCGACGATGCTTTTCTCCATCGGAAACAAAAAGGCGGCTGCTACCGTGCCAAGCAGGGTGAATATGAGAGGAAGTAGCCAGCGAGGAGCGTTCGACATGGTGCGTGAATGAGAAAGTGCGAGATGTGGAGTTGGGTGTCGAGTTTGGATGTCGGTAGAGCAGAAGCTTAATCCTCCCAGATCATGTGTTTCAGGCGCAGTTTGCGGGCGCGAGTAGCGGCTTCTTCTGCGCGCGGACCGCCGAAAGTGGCGATTTTTTCAGCAATAGATATGGCGGCCTGCCAGCGTTCAGCATTTTCCAGAACCTCCAGGGCTCGGAAGCCGCTGAGTTCAAACCATTTCCATTCAGGTGGTGCGGGATCGACTGGGCGATCAAGAACGGCAAAATAGGCAGCAAGGGCATCATTAAAACGGGTTTGGCCGGGGTTCTCTGGGTCGGGTAGTTTTTCAAGTGTGAGCCCACGAAGATATTGGATCTGGAAATATTGTGCGGGTTTGTTGGTAGAGATATCGATGAGTTGGTTGTAGATTTCTAGAGCTTTCAGGAGGGATTGGGGATTCGAATCGCCGCGCGCGTAGATGGCTTCGGATAGGAGTAGGCCGGTGGGAAAGCGTGAAGGATCGTCAGGAGAGATTTTTTGATATGTATCTGTTAGAGATTTGATGGCGATATCGATCTGATTGAGTTGAATATTCAAGCGAGCTTTTTCAAGGATTGCTAGAGAGCTGAGGGGTCCGTTGATGGAGATGGCTTGATCGAAGAGTTTTAGTGCTTCTTCGCGGGATTGGTTGGTTGCGCCTAGTGCAGCGGATCTCGCAGCCAATAGAAAGGCGGCTTGTGAGCGTTGGGTGCCGGGGTTTGTTTTTGCGATCTTTTCAAATATCAAGCGCGCATCGTTATAGCTTTTTGAACGGAAAAGAGATTTTCCGAGGATCATGAGGGCTTCGGATTCGTGGGGTGAGCCTGGGAATTTTTCAATGAGTTTCTTGGCGAAATTGATGGTTTCTTCGGGTTGATCCACTGAGTCAAGGAGGCGGAGTTCAGTGATAGCTAGACTGGATTTCTGTTGTTCTGTTAGAGTGATTCCGGAGTCACGAATGGTATCCAGTTGGGCGCGAGCCAGTGAGATATCGGGAGGAATTGAGTTAAGGGCTGCCTCGATGATGGCGATGCGTGCTTCGAAGGCGCGTGGGTGATCGGGGTGTTCTGCTAAAAATGAGTCTAACGCGAGTTTGGCTTTTGCAGGGTCGCGAAGGGTGAGGGCTTTTTCCAAGTTAAGCTCGATGTTGAGTTTGCCTGCGACCGCAGGATCATCGTGTTGGATGGTAAGCGCTTCGCGATTTGTTTCGTTCAGTCGCGCCAGCGCTGAGTTGAGTAAAGCACGGTCTCGGTTTTCTTGGGAAAGAAGGTTTGCGGCTTCGTCGAAGAGTGAGACAGCTAGTTCTATATTCCCTTGCTCATAAGCGATTTTCGCATCGATGAAAGTTGCTTCACCCTTGATTAATGATGAATGGGTGGTCTGACGGAGTGAGTCAAGAAGGGCGAATGCCTGCTGGGATTCGCCAGCTTCTATATGCCACTTTGCTAGTTCAAACAGTGATTTCGGAGCGAGGAAATGATGGGGTGCGAGCAGCAAGATGCGCTGCATGAGTAGGCGCGATTCGATATTTGCTTTGGGATTATTGATTCGGTGTAAGCCGATGGCTCGGGTGTGCATGGCGAAGACAGCGAGGTCGTCGATTTTGCTGGGTTCAGTAGGTAATACGGCAGCGGCTGAAGCGGGCTCAGTATTGATCAGGCCGCCTGAGGGTGGTAGAATTTTAGGTATCCATTCATCTAACTGAACGAGGGTTGGATGATCTGAGGTAATGATCTGTGTAGGTAGCCATTCAATGATCCTTCGGAACATTGGATCGAGTGCGGTGTTTTGCGGATGCAGTTTGATAAAGTTGAGTAGGGTTTGGGTGGCAATCGGTTGTTTGTTTTGAGCTGCAATAGCATCGGCTTTGCCGATAACAGCTAGGTTGTAACGAGTTGTGGATTGACCCTCGGGTTTATTGATTAGATCGGTGAAAATGGTTTCTGCGGCTGCAGCATTACCCTCTATTAGAGTTAGGGTGGCATCTAGAAATTTAGCGGTTGGGATAAGGTTTTTTGGTATGTCCTTGGCTTTCAGAAAATGGTTGCGAGCTTGATCAAACTCTCCGAGATCGATTAGGATTTCTGCTTGGTAAAACGCGGCATCGATGTGATCTGAATTTTTTGGAGACGCTTCTAGGAGTTTGAGGATTTTGAGTGATTTTTCGGGCAGGTTGAGAGAGAGGTAGAGGCTTGCAGATGTAAGAGCGGCTTCTCGAACGAAGGGATGGTTAGGTTGGCCGGCGATGATCGCGAGAGATTCGGCGGCTTCATTGAAACGCCCTGAACCAGCGAGAGCCAGTCCGCGCCAGAAAGGGGTTTCAGGTAGATTTGCAACACTAGGTTGCTCGAGAAGTGATAGGGCCTTGGTGGTTTGGTCGCTGCGGATGTAGCTTTCCGCGAGCATGATGAGAATTTCAGAGCGAGTATCTAGGGGGAGGTTAGGTAGCTCAGCGGTGGCTTGTAATTTTGAGGTCGCTACGTCCCAGAGATCATTTTCCATCGCGCGTTTGGCCGCTGCAATAGCCTGTTCGGCCTTCTGATCTGCGTTGGCGAGATGTGAGGCAAAGATGAGAAAAGTGATGATTAAACGAAATTTCACTAGGGGGAGAATGAATCACGGATTTCTGAGATGGAAGAAAGAAGATGCAAAAATGAGCAGATTCACCGGTGAGTAGTTTGTATTTTAAAAACTCGCCACTTGACGCTTCTACTGTTAATTATGGTTCTGCATCTAATCTGAATTATGAAATTCCTATATATCACCTTAGCTTTAGCGGGCTTATTGTGTTCTTTTAAGGTTAATCCTCCAATTGATCCTCAGATTTTTGTGTCATGCACAAAATTTTACCCCAATGGCCATTATTACAATTACTCCTCATCTTGTAATTCTTGTGAGGGTCATGTGACTACTAGCTCGAAATGAACTGTCGATTTCGGCCATGCATTGATTTGCATGAGGGTAAAGTGAAGCAGATAGTAGGTGGGAGTCTGCGTGATCAGGGTCCGGGACCGAGGGAGAATTTCGTTTCCGACAAGTCTTCTGCATGGTTTGCTGAAAAGTTTCGTGCGGATGGATTGCGTGGTGGTCATGTAATCATGTTGGGAAAAGGCAATGAGCAGGCTGCGAGAGAGGCACTGGCGGCTTGGCCGGGTGGGTTGCAGTTAGGTGGAGGGATTCGAGCGGATCATGCGAGTCAATGGCTAGAAGCAGGGGCGAGTCATGTGATTGTGACATCTGCGCTGTTTGATTCTGAAGGGCGCTTTTTACAAAGCGCATTGGATGAGCTTGTGGGAGAGGTTGGGAAAGAGCGACTGGTGATTGATTTGTCCTGCCGACGCACGATAGATGGTTGGAGGGTGGCGATGAATCGCTGGCAAACGCTTACAGAATTGGAAATTTCCGCGCAGACATTGGATATGCTGCTGCCGTATTGTGATGAATTTCTGGTGCATGCCGCCGATGTCGAAGGTTTATGTGGTGGGGTGGACAGGGATTTGGTGAGTTTACTCGGTGAGTGGGGAAAATGCCCACTAACGTATGCAGGTGGAGCCGCGACATTGGATGATGTATGCTTGGTGGATGAGTTGGGAAAAGGTAGGGTTGATGTGACGGTGGGCAGTGCACTGGATTTATTTGGTGGCAAGGGGGTATGTTATGCGGAACTGGTTGCCATGAGTGGAACTTGATCCATTCCTTGCGAAAATAACGATGATTGCTTGTCAAAAGGGCGCGAATTTCTAGGGTTTGCGCACTCCGCCGCCAAAAAAGCACGGTGACGACTCTAATTTTATGAATACGAAAGCACTTACCATCGCAGCAAACGAATCCCGCGGTCTCGCCATGGATGCCGTTCATGCCTGTAATTCCGGACACCTTGGTCTCCCGCTCGGCTGCGCTGAAATCGGCGCGGTTCTTTTTGGAGAAGCCATGAATTTCAATCCCGATGCACCGCGTTGGCTAAATCGTGATCGTTTCATCCTCTCCGCAGGACACGGCTCGATGTTTCTCTATAGTTGGTTACATCTTTCGGGTTATGCGGTTTCCAAAAACGACGTCGCTTCTTTCCGTAAACTTCATTCCATCACACCAGGACATCCTGAGTATCATGAAACCCCGGGTGTTGAGGCAACCACCGGTCCGCTCGGTCAAGGTATCGCCAATGCAGTTGGATTCGCGATTTCTGGAAAGCGCGCTGCTGCGATTTACAACACTTCTGAGCACAAACTTTTCAATCATCACATCATCGCTTTGCATGGTGATGGTTGCCTTCAAGAAGGTGTTGCGAAAGAGGCCATCGCTTTCGCAGGTCATAACGCGCTCGATAACCTCATTCTGATTTACGATAGCAACGACGTGACTCTCGATGCGATGGCTGATCAAAGTCAGAGCGAAAACGCCCAGCTCTATTTTGAATCGCAAGGTTGGGATGCTGTGGTGATCAATGGTCATGATTTCGCAGTTGTTCAGCAAGCGATCGCTAAGGCGAAATCCAATGATAATGGCAAACCTAAAGTCATTATTGCGAAGACCGAGATTGGTCGTGGTATTCCTGAAGTTGCTGGTTCTGCAAAAGCACACGGCGAAGGCGGAGCGAAATTCATCGAAGCTGCACGCGCTGGTCTGGGACTTCCTGCTGATGAGCACTTCTTCGTTTCTGCAGAAACCCAAGCATTTTTCGCACAGCGCAAACAAGAGCTCATTGCTCAGTTCAACGCATGGCAGGCAACTTACGACGCATGGTCGAAAGCGAATCCGGAACTTGCAAAACAACTCACCGAAGGTGTCGCGCTCGCGACTCCATCGAATCTCTCGGACAGCATCCCCGCTTTCCCGGCCGATTACAAAGACGCGACCCGTTCCGCTGGCGCGAAAGTCATCAACGATGTTGCGAAAGTCGTGCCACAATTTCTAACAGGTAGTGCCGATCTTTTTGGATCGACCAAAAACTACCTCGCCGGCGCAGGAGATTTCTCCGCCAAGAATCCTGCAGGACGCAACATCTGGTTCGGTATTCGCGAACATGCGATGGGCGCGATTTGTAATGGTATTGCTTACGACGGTCTTTTCCGTGCCAGCGGTGCAACATTCTGCGTATTTGCTGACTATGTTCGTCCTTCTATCCGTTTGGCGGCTCTCTCGAAACTTCCAACCGCGTTCATCTTCACTCACGATTCCGTCGGAGTCGGCGAGGATGGCCCGACCCACCAGCCAGTGGAAACGGTCAGCGGTTTGCGTGTGATTCCAGGTCTCGATGTGATTCGTCCGGGAGATCCGGAGGAAACTGCAGGCGCGTTCATCGCATCGATGATGCGCACAGATGGCCCGACCGCTCTTATCCTCACCCGTCAGGCGATCCCGACCATGAATCATCTTTCCGTCCAAGAGCGTCGTGATGGCGTGCTTCGCGGAGCGTATGTTGCTATGAAAGAAACTGGTGCATTGAAAACCATCCTTATCGGCACGGGTTCCGAGCTTCAACATTGCATTGAGGCCGCCAAGCAACTTGGTGATGGTGTGCGCGTGGTTTCCATGCCTTGCGTTGAGCGCTTTGAAAGACAATCCGCTGAATACAAAGAAAGCGTTTTACCGAAAGCTTGCACCAAGCGGGTTTCCATCGAAGCCGGTGTCACGGACATCTGGTGGAAATACGTCGGAACCGAAGGCAAGGCACTTGGAATCGATCGTTTCGGCATCAGTGCACCTGGCGATGTCGTCATGAAAGAACTCGGTATGACCGCCGCACATGTGGTTGCAGCCGTAAAATGATATCATCTTCATTCAATGATCCGCAGTTCCTGAGATGGGGCTGCGGATTTTTGGGTTAGAGACTCGGCCGTTTCGGTAAATATTTCTGGCAAACAGTCTAGATTCGTCACAATTTGGTTTATCGTGAAAGTTGGATTACTGCTTAACCCTAGAAAAGCTGGTGGTTTGAAAACACTGCTGGCCTTGAGAACTGCGCTTGAGCAGAGGGGATGTGAATGCATTTTGGAGCGGGAAACTGCAGGGATTGCAGGAGAGGTTTCTGATATTGAAGCCAGCAATTTTTCTGAACACGTCGATATCGCAGCCGTGCTCGGTGGTGATGGCACGATGATGCATGCCGTGGCACGACTTGGGGTTTTTGAAAAACCTGTCGCGGGAATCAATATCGGCACCCTTGGATTTTTAACCACCTGCACGGATGGAGAAATTGAATTCTTCGCCGATGCTGTGGCAAAGGGAAGTTATCGCACCAGCGTGCGAAAGTTGTTAGATGCACGCGTTATGCGAAAATCGGGTGCGGTTGAAACCTATCATGGCTTGAACGAAGTCACGATGGCACGCGGTGAAACCGGTAGATTGGTTACGCTCATCGCGAAAGTCGATGGCGAGTGGCTGAATCGTTATCGGGCTGACGGTTTGATTGTAGCAACACCAACAGGATCGACTGCCTATTCTCTCTCGGCCGGCGGTCCGTTGATAGCACCTCAAGCTTCTGTCCTAGCTATCACGCCGATTTGTCCGCATAGCTTGAGCCAACGTTCTTTGGTTTTATCGGATGATGTCGAAATTGAAATTTCACCCGAATACGATGATGATGGCACCATGATTTTCACTGTGGATGGACGCGATACCACACGCATCGATCCCGGTGATCGTGTGATCGTGAAAAAATCAACAAGATCATTTCATCTTCTCCAATTGGAGGGTGCATCATTTTACGAAGCCCTCCGCCAGAAACTGGGTTGGCAGGGGGTTTAGGAATATTCTAACGGATTTTCTTCACGATCTGTTTTCTAAACAGCGGCACGAATTCCTTTTCGATGTAAGCATGAGCCGCGGCGAGACCTTCGTTGCGATAGATATTTCCAATGATGGCTTCGACGCTGGTTGGGTTTCCGAATGCGCTTAAAAATTCATTGGAAGTCAGGTGAGTGAACCAAACACCATCCATGCACTTGCGTTCATCCAATACAAACTGTCTGGCATAGAGAGCTAATACGGCATCGCCTATCCATGCGGCTTCACGTTCAATTTTTAGCGCTTCGTTTCGGGTCACGAAACGATTCTGGACTCAAGGAGTGGCCGGCGCGAGTTTTTCCATCCGCTCACGCGAAATTCTTTGTCTTAATTCACGCTCGGAATCGGCATCCCAGTAACCGGGATGTAATTCAAGAAAGACCGAGGTGTAAGGCAGGGCGGTGGATGTGCGGATCACCAAGACATCAAAGCTACTCTGTGCGGATTCGATAAGAGTTAATAAGGATTGTTGGTCGATCTCGGTCGATTCGTGACCATGCAGGGCCTCTTTGATTTGAGTTTTCAAATCATCAATACCGGGTGCGACATCATTATCAACGGATCGCATTTCACGCGGTAGGTAGATGTTGGGTTTAACGTGTTGAGTTTTCTCCAAAGCATTCAATACGTAGTCCACGACCTCGGGAATCTCAGCATCAGCATTGACATGGTTGACCCCTGGTCGGCTGTGTGCGGGGAAAGAAGCTTCAGCAACAACAATCCAATTTCGGTATCCAAGCTGGCTGGTCTGATGATTTACAGAAGCTTTCCAATCGTTCCCAAAGAAGCCAACTCCACAACCTACGCATGTGGTTGCAATCAACATGATGATGGCTCGAATGAGAAATCTCATGGTTTTAGGCAGGCGGTGATTGTGAAAAATAAAACGTTGTAGATGTAATGGTTAGAAGAGAATCAAAGTTCGCGATGTGAACCATCGCAGAAAGGAGAGTTTTTTGAAGCCTTGCACTGGCAGAGGCTCACGGTGGTGACTTCATCGATGACGAATTTTTTCGGCTGAAGTCCTGTGCCTTTATGTGAACCGTCGCAGAATGGGCTATGGCTAGTCCTACCGCATGAACACCACCAGTAAGTTCCTGGTTGCAGCTCCAGTTTGATTGATTTTTTTTCAGTTGGGATTGGAGCTTCTGACATAATTTTAGTTTATTCGATTATAGATACAGCGGCGGTAGAGTCTTTATTAGATTCCTTAGGAGTGCTATCAACCGTGTCTGATGACAGACGTCCTTGTTTTGGATAACTTTCGTGTGAAACTCGTTGAAAATAGGTGACTCCAAGCCAAGTGAGTAGCACTGCGGAAGATATACCTATAAAGTAGGAAACGTTCATCTGGTTGAGAAATTTCTTAGGAGACGCGTGATTCTATTGCAGAATAAGGAGAAGATGCAAATGAAAATCGGAAATCTTGATTATTAAGTCAAGTTTACCATTTCACACTTGCAGGATGCGGTGGCTTTTCTCATCGAGGGGCATGCTTGCATCCGCTGTTCTTTTCGATTTTGACGGAATCCTAGTGGATACCGAGTGGGAGATCTATCAAGCGTGGTTAGAAACGTTTCAGGAACACGGGCAGGATTTACCACTCTCTCTCTATACACGATGCATCGGCTCCGATTTCGATGCTTGGTCACCCAAATTGCATCTTGAGGATCTAACTAAGTTCAAATTCGACTGGATCCAAATGGACGAGCGACGCCAAGTCAGGATACGTTCAGGGCTTTCAGAGCATGGTCCTATCGATGGTGTGGTGAATGTGCTGAAATCACTGAACGAACAAGGGATTCCAGCTGCTGTGGTTTCCAGTTCTTCACATCACTGGGTCGATGGATGGTTGGAAAAATTGGGATTGGTCGGTTATTTTCAAGAAATCGTCTGCAAAGGAGATGCGCCGAGAATCAAACCATCACCTGACTTATTTCTTGAGGCGGCGCGACGTTTAAAAATGGATCCTGCAGAATGTTTGGTGATTGAAGACTCGCTCAATGGACTCAACGCCGCCAAAGCTGCTGGTATGAGGGCGTGGATTGTGCCGAATCGTGTAACGGTTGGTTTGGATTTCAGTCAGGCTGAACGAGTTTTGTCAGGCTTTGCCGAAATGGAGCAGTCAATCCGATAGGATCAAAGCCCTCTTGGGTGGCGCACTGCGTAGCCCTTGCATTGACGTGTGGCAGGTTTCCACATGGGGCCCGTGCTGTCACTGGTGCCGCCCGTGTCGAGTCGGAGCCCAGCAACCGTCATGAATACGTGACCTTTTCGAATATAAATCGTGATCCATTTGCCTTCACCCTTCGACCCATACTTGAAATAGCCGTTCGACGTGAGCGAACCACGGAGCAGACCTGCCTCGCGCAAAACATAAGACGTCGTGCCTGAGCAATCGTATCCATTGTCATGATGACTTCCATGACCGCCACCCCATTTGTAAGGTTTGCCTTGGATTCTATTTCCGGCGGCAATGGCTTTTTTAACTGCAGTCGGAGCACTACGCGGAGCGTAGGCAATGCCGTCGCGGATCAACGCAGTTTTGCCATGCTCAAACCGATAGGATACCGGCCTTTTTGCGTAGACTTGATTTGAGCAAGAATTCAGTGACACACCAAGTGCGAGAAGCAATAGGGCGACAAGCGAACGTTTCATGCGGTCATTCTTCCTCAATTCATTAAGGAATTCAAATATTTTCTAAAGGTTAACTAAATCACCTGAGCTTACATTTAAAACAAACGATTGAATCGCTTTAGCTCTATGACTTAGCTGGCTTTTTATGCTCGGTCCAAGGTCGGCTAATGTTTGTGAATAACCTGTTGGTATAAATAAAGGATCGTAGCCAAAGCCGCCATTACCGGAGGGTTGGCGGGAAATTTCGCCTTCGACCTTGCCGTGGTAATTAGCGATTTCCATACCGTTTTTGGCGAGGACCAGGGTGCATAAGAAGCGGGCGCTGCGTTGGTCTTGATCGGCCATTTCGGTGATGAGGCGTTGGTTATTTTTTGCATGGTTGCCTTCTTCTCCGCCGAAGCTCGACGACCAGACACCTGGGGCGCCTCCGAGGGCATCGACCTCAAGACCTGAGTCGTCGGCGAGCACTAAGCCATCGATGTGGCGGCTGATGCCCAGAGCTTTGAGTCGGGCATTTTCGAGAAAAGTGGTTCCGATTTCCTGGATTTCGGGGAGATTGGGAAAATTTGTGACGTCTAGGATCTCGAAGCGTGTGCCTAGAATGTGGCGGATTTCGTCGGTTTTGTGGGAGTTTCGAGTGGCAATGACGAGGCGAGGGAGTTCAGGCATGAATAATGTTTGGGATTTTTTTTGTCATTCGCCAAGATTTTTAGAATAAATGGGTTTTGTAATGTATCCTTATGAGAATGAAAATTTTAATCAAGCTAGCGATGTATTCGGTTTGTGTTGCGACCATGGTGTCGAGTGCTTTTGCAAGTGCACCCAAAGGCTGGGAGACGGATTTGGATGCTGCGCTTGAAATCGCCAAGAAAGAAAAAAAGGCAATTATGTTAGAATTTACGGGATCCGATTGGTGTCCTCCGTGTATCATGATGGGCAAGAAAGTTTTCTCAAAAGAGGAGTTTTATAAAGAAGCATCCAAGAAATATGTTTTGGTGCATTTGGATTTTCCAAAAGCGGACGAGGAGTTGAAAAAGAAAAACCAACCGCATTTGGAGAAATATAATGTGGAAGGTTTTCCGACTGTGGTATTGTTAGATTCAGAGGGTAAAGAGTTTGGTCGCTTTATTGCCTCAAAATATCCTGAAATTAAATCATTCCTCGAACATCTCGCGCTCTCCCTTGAAAACAAAGATCTAGATTAAAAAATTATGAAAAAACTGATACTAACACTAATGGTCTCTCTTGCAGCCGTCTCCTTCTCAATGGGTGCTGAAGGTTTATGGATGCACGATTTTGAAGCAGCCAAAGCCAAGGCAGCAAAAGAAGGAAAACCTATCTTCATCAACTTCACCGGCACAGATTGGTGTGGATGGTGCATTAAACTTGAGAAAGAAGTTTTTAGCCAAAAAGCCTTTCAAGATTATGCGAAGGAAAACCTGGTTTTGGTCGAAGTCGATTTTCCCAAGAAAAAAGAGCAAACTGCCGAGCTTAAAGAGCAAAACAAAAAGCTGGATAAGGAATACGGTGTTGAGGGCTACCCGACCCTGTATTTATTGGACGCCAAGGGCAAAAAGCTCACGGAAGACATCGGCTACCGCGAGGGTGGACCTGAAGCGTATGTCGCTCATCTGAAGAGCTTGCTCAAAAAATAGATTTTAAGAACGCTTTTTGATTTTAAACCCTGCCCAATCAATGAATTGAGCAGGGTTTTTAGTAAGTAATCTCAGCGAAAAATCCTGAGCTAACCCAACTTTGTGGCCTCTGCCTTTGGGTTAATTTACTCGTGCCAACTTTTTTCTTCCCATACTGGTGATTCGGTATATTTTTCTTCCTGTTGGAAGGCTAACTGCATGCATTTTCGTGCTGCTGTATGGTTTTTCTGGCTGACCAAAACCCAAAAAACCCATGAATCATTTGTCGCTTTTGCGTCATTTTTACATTGCCTGTTGTCTGTCTGTGTTGGCTGTTGCTTCAGCTTCCGCAGCCACTATCTACTGGGATGGCACGACCGCATCGTGGAATACTGCTAGCAATTGGTCGACGGCTTCTGATGCGACTTCGCCAGATCCTTTGGTTATCCCAACCATACTGGATGACCTCATTTTTAATATTACCACAGCCAATGGCGCCGGGTCCATTACGCTGGATGCTGATCAGGCAGCTAAATCTCTCACTTTTAACAATACCGATACCACCACGCTTTTGGGTGGCGGATCGGCCCAAACGCTCACGCTCGGCATTGGCGGTATCACAGTCGGCGCCTCTTCTGGGCAGGTTACCCTAGGTGATGGTACAGCAGGTAACGATGTGCTAATTAGTCTCTCCCGTGGTGTGCAAACTTGGACGAACAACTCCGCAGCGAATTTCACTTTCAACAACACATCCAGTACTTTCAGTCGGGTCGCTGGATCGACGCTAAACTTCAACAAGGTCGGCGCTGGGAACTTCACTGTGACATCCGGCGTGGACAACGATGCCTCGGGTATCATTGGCAACTGGGCAATATTCGGCACGGGAGCTAACCTGAGATATGCTACAGTGTCCGCTGGCAACATCGTTGGCCTTACTGGCACCACGGCAAACACGGAGGGTGGCTGGATAAGCAGTACTGGCAATTATGAAGTCAATACCACAACCGCTCAGACGCTGACTGCAAGTCGCACGGCAAATACGCTCCGTTACAGTGGGACGGGTCTGTCTATCAGCGTAGGCGCGGCTGGCGCGAATACACTAACGCTCAACGGAATCATGGCCGTGGGAGCTAGCGGCGCACTTACCATCACCCGCTCCGGTACTAGCACCGGAACCGTTGTCATTGGTAGCTCAAACGAGTTGGTTATCACTGGTAATCAGAATGTCTCGATCAACGCTGTGCCAATCACTGGCACTGGCGGAGTCACCATGAGCGGCACAGGTTTTCTGACTCTTGGAGCTAACCCTGCAGCGGCCCACACCTACTCTGGCCCAACCATACTGAACCGTGGTGTCACGATGTTTGGCGGTAATCTCTCAAGCGCCAGCAATCTCATTCTCAACGGCGGTGTTTTCGAGGAATACTGGAACACCAACTTCACACGCACAGTCGGCACGGGTGCAGGACAGGTTCAGATTATCGGCGGTGCCAGCGGCTTCAGCTTGAACGGTGCGACTGGTCAGACCGTGCGTCTGAACAATAACGCTTCATTCGAGTTGGTGTGGGGTAGTGCAACCTTCAATCCAAGCACTCTGGTTCTCCAGTCCCAGTATGCGCAAAACGGATCCTCTCTGACTTTCGACAACAAGATTGATCTCAATGGAGTCGACCGTACTATCTCGCAAAATGCAACGAGCACGGCTTCGGCTACTATCGCCCAAGCCATACGCACATCCACTGGCACGGCCGGTATTATCAAGACCGGTCCTGGTAACTTAATTCTCAGCAACACGAACACCTACAACGGCAACACCACCGTGAATCAAGGCGTACTGACTGCTACTACCACCGGAGCCCTGCCCGGTTTCGGCACTGTGGGTCGTCTTACTGTCGCCTCAAATGCCACTATCGCCGTGCGCACCGGTGCCTGGACTGCTGCCAACATCGATTCCCTGCGTGGCGCCGCCACGTGGAGCGCCACCAGCTCGCGTTTAGGTATCGACACCACTGCCGCCAACTTCTCCTATGCCAGCAATATCACCGAGGCGCTCACTCTCAACAAGCTCGGTGCCAACACCCTGACCCTCACCGGCAACAACACCTACAGCGGCGGTACCTTACTCACAACAGGAACGCTTAGCGTGGGCAGTGACACGGCCATACCAAGCACCAGCACGATCTCCTTTAACGGCGGCACCATCCAAAGCAGCGATGCCACCGTGCGGACACTCCCCAACCTGATCGCGCTAAATGGGGATATTAACGTAGGAACCACCGGCAACCTCACCTTTTCTAACACTGGTTCCATGGCCTTGGGAGCCAGTCGGACTTTCAACATCAGTGGTGGCACCACCACCTTTGCCCAATCATTTACAGGAAGTGGTTTAGGTATTACCAAAGCAGGTGGCGGAATATTGACCCTTACTGGAAATAATACATTCACCGGGGGCACGACGATCAGTGCAGGTCGTCTCGTCCTCAATAACGATGGCGATGTGGCCAGCAGTACGGTAACGTTCTCAGGGAGCAACACCGGCTTGACGATCACAGGTGGCTCGGGAGTGAGCTCGATATGGAATAACAATAACGGGAATTTTGGAACCTCGAACAATTCATTTAACAATGTCCAAGTTCTGATTGATGGGGCTGGCACCGCAGGTAGCGCGCGTCTAACCAACGTTGCCATCTTGATTTGGGGCAAAACCGCCACTAACAGCACCCTATCGCTTACCAATGGTGGCCAGATGAACGTCAGTGGTGAGGTCCGGATTGGCGATCCCTATTACAGTACCAACGGCGGTGCTAACATCACGATCGGAGGCGGCACTGCGACCTCAACCTTCACCGGTAACGCAGCTCAGGCATTCTACATCGGCTTTGGTGACAGGGAAAACTCGAATAACAACGTCGTTACCGTCAACTCCGGTGGCGTGCTGACAAGTGTCGGGAACATGTTTGTCGGCGACGTAAACAATCAACAGGGCAACGACCTAGCATCAACGGCCAACAGGTTGACGGTCACTGGCACCGGCACCGCAAGCATGGTCAGCGTCACCGTCGGAAACGCCCGGGTAGCTGGAGCAGTCGTCGGCACCCCCGAAAAGGCTGATGCCAATGTGGTGCAGGTCACCAGCGGTGGTACGCTCACGACCAGTGGGGCCAACTATATCGGCCGCGCTACAGCTAACTTCACACAGGCCAACTCCAACACGATCACGGTCAGCGGAGCGGGTTCAACTTGGGCAGCCGGCAACCAGAATATCTTCGTCGGCTTTACGAGCAACGCCGGTGCCGCATCGAGTAACAACATTCTTACCGTGAGCTCCGGCGGCGCGGTGACTGGTATCAGCGGCTTGACCATTGGATCCGGTACAGGCACCGAGACCGGTAACAAAGTGGTAATCAACGGCGGTAGCGTCACCGCGACCACCGTCACGATGCAGGTCAACAACACCCTCGAGTTTGGTGTCGATGGTGGCACCCTGACTGGCAACATCGTAAACAACGGTTCCCTGAGCATCGGCTCTAACGTCGACGTTTCCTTAGCAGGTAACATCTCCGGTACGACGGGCACCATTACCCAGAGTGGTTCGGGTAGCACTACGCTCTCTGGCACTAACAGCTACACCGGCGCCACGACCGTGAATGCAGGCATACTGAAATTCACCAAGATGGAGGCGCTCAACAATAACGTGGACACGAACTGGACCGCCGCGAAAATCAACGTCAAGAGCGGGGCTATGCTTGCGTTGAATGTTGATTCCGCTGGAACCAACGGATTTACCGCTGCAAAAATGAACACTCTGCTAGGTAATATTTCCGTGGCCAATACCGCTGCTCAAGGTTTGCAGGCAGGAGCCATCCTCGGCTTTGACACCAGCACCGCGACTGGTGGCACATTTACTCAAGGCAATGCCATTGCCGACTCCACCGGTTCTGGAGCATTCCACGGTGCGATTGGTGTTACGAAATTCGGCACCGGCACCCTTAATCTTGACCAAATCAACACCTACACTGGAGCTACCAGTGTGAATGCTGGAACCCTGATCATCAATGGCACTACGTCGGCGTCCTCGGTAGTTACGGTGGCTAGCGGTGCAACTTTGGGAGGTAGCGGTACTGTCGGCGGTAATACCACAATTTCAGGAATTCACAGTGCAGGTAACAGCCCCGGACTTCTAACTCACTCGGGAAATCTGACCTATAATTCTGGAGCGAGCGTCGTGTGGGAATTGGTCGCCAATACGACCTCCGGTCGTGGTACGAACTTTGATGGAATTAATGTTAGCGGGGCTCTCGATTTTGTTGGTGCAACCAGCTTCAATCTGGTTTTCAACTTCAGCGGAAGCGCGGTGAATTGGCAGGATTCCTTTTGGAGCTCAAGTCGTACAGGTACCAACGGCTGGTTAGTGTATAGCGGTGCGACATCCCTCAGTAATTTTAACAATCTGACACTTACCACAGCCAACTGGCTGGATGGTTCAGGTCAGAACTTCGATACCTACTTGAACGGGAATAGCTTTAGTCTCTATCAAGATAACAACAACGTATACCTAAGCTATCAGGCGGTTCCAGAACCACGTGCTGTCTTGCTCAGTTGCCTAGGGCTCCTGTTCCTGCTGCTGCGGTTCAGACGTCATTGATAGGCAGTATGATGATCACTCGTCGGATGCGTGATACGGACGCAGGAAAATCCTCAGAGATTCCATATCTAACAGTAATCTATCTAGATTAAAGATTATGGAAGATATCGCGGCGCCACGTGTGGATCCAGCGGGTAGATATCCTTCCCATATCTTGGGATGGTAAGATACTGTTCTCGCCGCTGAGGGATTTCACCGATGGTGTAGTGCTAGATCAATTCATAAAAGAGGATAGACGGTGCATGCAAAATGCGAGGGGCGGGAAAGGGAGGGTGAGGGACACTCTGGAGTATCAGGGATTAGACTGGTTCTCAAAAGTCCGAGCAGCAAAGGGACGTTTTAATCTTTGGATTTCGTGCCGCTTCGCGGAAATTGTTCTCAGCGTTCCGGTCTGCGAACGCCGATTTTTGCGTTGTTCTTCGGTTGTGGATGTTCATCCACGCCCTCATCACGCCTTAAACTCGTGCGCCCGCAGACTCGGCCTTTCCCGCACGGACTTTTGAGAAACAGTCTAAGAGTTGTGGTTTGGTAATGGTTTAACGGGAGGATCCTTGGCGTAAGCTGGGATGTAGAGAATACGTTCTGCAACCAAATCTTGGCAAAGCTAGATATTCCTCTTTCTCTTGGAGCACGCATTACGCTTGGTCGGAGCGTAGACACATGAACATCCGTGACCGAGGAGTGACGACGAATGGAGTGGAGCGACATCGAGGGTCGCGAAGCAAGCGCCTACAGGGAGCAGCCGGAGGGCTAGATCAAATAAGGTTTTGCGGATCGGTACTCCTCAATCCTATACGGTGCATGCGGCATGCATCCAAAAATTTCCTGCCCTCTGTTTCGGGAAAGACTTTTGGCAACCAGTCTAAACTATTTTTCCTGCGGCGCAGGTGATGGGTTGAGTTTGAGAGCTTTGCGTATCGCCGCGACCACTGGAGGATGTAATTCGATGCCTTTTGCCTGGCTGTAGGGTTCACCGTTTTGCGGTTTGGTCTCCTTGATTTTTTCACTCAGCCAAGTGTGCATATCGACAATTTGAACTTGATTCGCGTTCATGATTTTTGCCGCAATCGCGTTGTATTCGACTTCGGATCCAGGCTTGAAAAGTCCTTTGGAGTCAGAGCGGATCGGAGGAATGTTTGCCCAAATGATTTGGGCACCGGTTTGCTTGAGGCGCTTGACGATGGCTTCAAGATTTTTTGCATAAGTCTCTGGCGAGGTGGTGCGGACACCGCCGACTTTTTCAGACAAGGCTCGGAAGGATTCCATTCCGGGAGCGCGATGAGTGAGGTCGACGAGGCCGAAGTTGAAGTAAATGAGATCCCATTTTTCACTTCCCAGCCAGGTATCGATTTTGGCTAGGGCGTTGATGGTGTGTGCCGCTTCCTCATGTGGTGTAGGTTGGAAAACGACGCTGACAGCTTTGTTTAGATCTGCGTTGATGGGAGCCATCATGCGGCGATGGAAATCATCGCCGAGGATGAGAACTTTTGGCGGAGTGCTCTCAGCGTAGCCGTTTCCCTGAAGGATCAGGAAGGCACAGGCGATGCCAAACAAGGAGCGTAAAGACATCGGATTAGGCGAGAATTTCGGTCATTTCTCCGGTGCTGTCGGCGAATTTTTCCGTTGGCACGTCGACGGTGTTGAGGAGGGTGGTGTAGAGGTTCGCTAAAGGAACTTTCTTGTCGCCCTCGAAGGCGTGGAGATTGCCGTGCTTGATGCCGAGCTTGCCGCCGCCGGCGATTTGGATGGGGTAGTTTTTGGTGCTGTGGGAACCGTGAGGGTGGGCGGAACCCCATACAACCGTGGTATAATCTAACATATTTCCATCTCCTTCGGGAGTGTCACGCAGGCGTTTGAGGAAATAGGCATGTTGCTCGGCGCGCCACTTGTCCCAATCGCCCGAGTATCCTTCAGGGCGTTTGTGGGCGATGTCGTGGGTGGCGCCCTTGTAACCGAGGACGTAGGTCGCGTAGTTCCAGAGTTCGCTGCCTTGGGACTGCTCGCTTTCTAACATAAGAGTCGCATAGCGAGTGGAATCGGTGCGGAATGCAAGATAGATCAGGTCATACATGCAGCGGATGTATTCCTGGGGATCCTTATGCGAGACTTCGATGTTGAGACCTTTGGTGTCGACCTGTGCAAGCGGCTTGTGAGTCCATTCGCTGGTGCGCTCGACGCGTTTCTCGAGTGTACGAATCGATTCGAGATACTCCTCTACTTTTTGTTGGTCTTCGTGACCGAGGCGGCGCTTGAAGCTGCTGCTTTGATCCATCATCAGATCGAGGACGCTGGCGTCGCGTTTGAGATTGGCGCGGACATTCTCGACGCCTTTTCCGGCGTAGGGATTAAAGAGGCCGTTGAAGATTTCCTGGGGTTTTGAGAGGGAAGGAATCGGTTGGCCGGGGCCGCGATGGGAAAGGGTCTTGGTGCGGCCGTAGGCACCTGTTCCGCCCTCGGTGCCGAGAACCAGGGAAGCGTAGCGGGTTTTGTGGCCGTGGTATTTCGCGGCGACCTGATCGATGGAAATGTTATTGGTTCTTTCCAAACCGACCATGTCCGCGCCAGTGGCGAAGACGTCTCCCGAGCTATGTCCGCCAAGTGCCCAGCCACCTTTGTGATCGAGGCCGCGGAGGTAGCTGATTTCATTTTTCAGATCGGCAAACGGTGCGGAGGATTTGTTGAAGGTGAGCGGTCCAGCATCTCTGCAGGGCCACCAATCCCATTCGTGATGGGGTTTTGTAAGTAGAGGAATGCCTTCAGGGCTGCTGGGCATGTAGGCACCATAGGCGAAGTAGCTGACCATCATGCGCTTAGGAATTTCTTTTCCGGCGGGAACGGTTGCGCCCATTGCGCGCCCCATGCAGTTCAGAAGAGGTAGTGCGAGCGCGATACCGCCGCCTTTGAGCATTTCGCGGCGGCTGAAGTGCCAGGATTTTTGTGAACTCATAGCTAATTTGGATTTTGTCTGGTTTCGTTAAAAGCAGCGCTTTGGCAAACTTTGATGATCATGTCGCGGAGAAGGTAACCGTCTTTTTCGGATTCGCTCAGGATTTTCTCGATTTCGAAGCGGTCTTTGTAAGTTAATTCACGGCCGATGGCGTAGGATGTGAAACGACGCAGCATGTTGCTGGCCACATCATTCAAACGGTCCTTGATAAGAAACTCTTTCAGTTCCTCCATGCCGTTCACCGATGGGCCGTGAGGCACTCGTGCTTCTGCTTCCACTTCCACCGTGTTGATGGATTCCAGATACTTGTTGTAGCCATTGAGGTCCTTATCCAAGGCGTCTGAAAACGGTCTGACCTTGACGCCTTCTTTGGGGGTTTTGGGCTGGAATTTTCCGACGGCGTTGTAATGTTCAAAAGGAATTCCCCATGGATCGAGGCGCACGTGGCAGTCGTTGCAGCTTTCCTGAGTCCGGTGCAGGGCGAGAAGATCCTTGATGGAAAGGGCTTTTTCAGCGGATTTTCCGGCGGTATCGGTGAGTGCTGGGACGTCGGCTGGTGGGGGTTTGACCTCGTCTCCGAGGACTGCTTCACGGAGCCAGACAGCGCGGTAGATCGGGTGCGGGGCGGTTCCCGTGCCATTGCCAACGAGGATGGAGCCGTGAGTGAGGAGTCCACCCAACTGGTGCTCGGGCTTGATGGAAACAGGGCGGAACTTCATGCCTTTTACTCCTTCGATCCCGTAGTGTGCGGCGAGAGGCTCGTTGAGGTAGGCGAAGTCGGAATTTACCAGATTGGACGCACCCGCGTTGCGTTTGATGAGTTCCGCAACGAACCCGACGGTTTCATCGACCATGTGATCGCGGATCGTAGGAAGGTATGGCATCTCAGTGCCCGCGCGCTCGCCGGCAGGCACGTAGTAGAGGAAACGCGGGAAGACATCCGAGTTGATGGGAATGGTTTTGAGTTTATCGAGACTCATCCATTGGCTGGTAAAATTTCTGATGAAATCCGAGGAGCGTGCATCGGCCAGAAGGCGGAGCGTTTGTTGTTCGATGACGGCCTTGTCTTTGAGTTTTCCATCGGCAGCGAGTTGGATGAGTTCCCTGTCGGGCATGGAGCCCCAGAGGAAATAGGAAAGCCTCGAGGCGATTTCGTAGTCGGGAGGGACGACTTTTTCGCCGGCCACCGTGTGATAGAGAAACTGTGGCGAGATCAGGACCATGGCCAAGGTTTCCCGCATGGCCGCTTCAAAGGATGGCGCGTCTTTTCGGATCAGCGCATAAATATTTTCAAATTGGGCGACCTCATCTTTTTCCGCCGGGCGTCGGTACGCGCGGGACATGAAGCGCCCAAGAACTTCTCTAACATATTTTTCGGGATTGGTCTCGCGATCGGGTGAGTCGAACAAGATGGCCGTGTGGTGCGCGGGTGGCCATACGTCTGTGATCGGTCCTTCAAACTCCATCCAGTTGATCACCGCACGCGGCATTTCCATTTGTCGTGGCCAATGATGGTAACGGTTGTTGTCGTTCAGTGTGCCATCATCGTGGAGATTCTGAGGAGTAATCGACAGATTGCTAGAAACTATCATTCCTTGCTTGTTCGGCTGCATTGTCTCGACTGGGAAATTTTCAATCCTGCCACGGAGCTCAAAGATTTCCGGATTGTCAGGCGAGTTGCTCAGGTAGACCGTGCCAACGGGTTCGACCTCAAGTGTCGAGCTATTCACCTGAAGATCGTATCCCATCACCAAGCGCAGAGGAATTTCTTTCACGCCTTCGGTAAGGATGGCTGAAGCTTGAAAACGAATGCGAAACTCTCCGGTAGCGGGGAATCCTTTGAGTCCCATTCCCTGTCCTGCCGTACCGCGCCCGTTGATCCAGATGCCCACTTCGTCATTCGCTTGGCCCATCGTGTTGCCGGTTGGTTTCCATTCCGTTCGGGTTTTGAAAACCTCGGGCTTCTCGGGATCGACGATGGCGCTGGCCATCGCGCGACGCGCGGTTTCAAGATAGCGATCCACTTGCTCCGGACCCATGAGCATGAAGTCCGCGGTGTTGTTGAATTTATAGGGTGCGATAGGATCTTCGGAGAGTCCGTCGATGAGTTTGAAGTCGATCCCTAACAAATCTCGCATCGTATTTTCATATTCGAAATTTGTCAGCCTGCGTGCGATGGGAGTGGCTTCATGTTTTTTCGCATTTTCGACATAATCGCGCAAACCACCTTTGATCCATTTCGCGACCGCTTGCCTCTCGGCGTCGTCAGGTTGGGGTTCGTCTTCCGGGGGCATTTCCTTGAGCTCCAGAACATCAAGAATGGTTTCCCAGCGCTCGAGTTCCTGGCCAGCGGTAAGATCGCCATCGAGAGTGTGGAGGGTGATCTTGCCCTTGCTCTTTTCAGGACCGTGACATTCGACACAGTGTTTTTCGAAGAAGGGTTTTACCTGAGCCTTGAAGCCACCTTCACCCAAGGGAATTTCAGCGAAGGTGGACCCGATGCTCATCAAGAATGAAAGCACGGTCAGAATCGGGTGATGACGATTAAAATACATGTAATAAATACTTAGATACGGAGTTTGCTTAGTCCTCTTTCAGGGGCGTTATTGATCCCAATTATGGTATCAGCAAAGAGCTTGGTTTGCTTGCTGAAAATAGACTAAGTTGCCGCTGATGTCCAAAATTCGTCTTTTCCATGGATTCTAACAAAATCGTCATCGCAATCCTCAAAATTCCATTGTTGGGCGGTGTTTAATGATCATTATTTGATTTTTTGATATTTCAATTATGGAAGGCAAAGTCGTTTATTCGTAGTTAATTTAATGGGTCTTAATCGGGGATGAACAGATATTTCTGTGCTTGAGGTCTTTTCGTGGCAAGCGAGCAGGGTTTTTCTTTTCATTGGGGCGAGGATTGAGCAAGTTTCCCGCCCAACGCAGACCATGTCCGAATCACGCAAACCATTTCCATTCAGCCAATTTGAACCCAAGTGGCAATCCCGCTGGGATGCAGAGAACACGTTCCGCACGCCAAATCCGGGCGAAGCAAGTTTTGATGTCACGAAGCCAAAGTATTATGTGCTCGATATGTTTCCATATCCGAGTGGCGCGGGCTTGCATGTCGGACATCCTGAAGGCTACACGGCGACGGATATCATCGGACGCTACAAGCGCATGCGTGGGTTCAATGTGTTGCACCCGATGGGTTATGATTCGTTTGGTTTGCCTGCGGAACAATACGCGATCAAGACCGGTCAGCATCCAGCGATCACGACTGCTACGAATATCGAAAATTTCCGCCGTCAGCTGAAATCGCTGGGCTTTGCCTACGATTGGGAGCGTGAGATCGCGACCACGGACCCAGAATATGTGCGCTGGACTCAATGGATTTTCTTGGAGATTTATAATTCCTATTTCTGTGAGGAAACGAATCGTGCTCGGCCGATTTCAGAGCTTGAGGCGAAGGGCTGGAGTCGGGAACAAATTGATGCCGAGCGTTTGGCCTTCGTTGCTGATACGCCAGTATGGTGGTCGCCAGATCTCGGAACGGTGTTGGCGAACGAAGAAGTGGAAGAATGGAAATCGAAAGGTCACACCGTGGAGCGCAGGCCTCTGCGTCAGTGGATGCTGCGGATCACGAAATACGCGCAACGCTTGATCGATGAGCTCGACACACTTGACTGGCCAGAAGGGATCAAGTTGTTGCAGAAAAACTGGATAGGTCGAAGCGAAGGGGCGGAGGTGAAATTTCAAATTTGCCATACGGCTATGAGAAATGACTCCGTTGATAAGGGTAGTTCGCTAACGCTCACAGGTCATTCAAATTTCAATTCTCAAATCGAGGTTTTCACGACGCGTCCTGATACGCTTTTTGGCGCGACCTATATGGTTCTCGCACCAGAGCATCCGTATGTTCCGTTGATTACAACTGAGGAAAATAAATCTGCGGTAGAAATCTATCAGAAATCCATTGCTTCGAAGTCTGACTTGGATCGGGGTGATTTAAATAAAGACAAATCCGGTGTGTTCACGGGTGCTTATGCGGTGAATCCCGTTAATGGTGAGCAGATTCCGATCTGGATCGCGGATTATGTCATGATGGGCTACGGCACCGGCGCGATCATGGCGGTGCCGGCGCATGATGATAGGGATTTTGAATTTGCTCAGCGATTTGAACTTCCGATCAAGCAAGTGGTTCAGCCATTGGATGATTCGAACTGGCAGGGATATACCGCTGCTGGAACTGCTGTGAATTCCGGTTTTCTTGATGGCTTATCTACAGCTGATTCTAAGAAAAAGATTATCGATTGGTTGGTTTCTAACAACCAAGGCAAGCGCAAGATTCAGTTCAAACTTCGCGACTGGTTGTTCTCCCGTCAGCGTTATTGGGGTGAGCCGTTTCCTATCATTTGGAAAGACGGTCAGCACTACGCGTTGCCAGATGATCAATTGCCCTTGTTGGCTCCACCGTTAGACGATTACAAACCATCAGGAACACCTGATCCATTGCTTTCCAAAGCAACCGAATGGGTGAACTTACCGGATGGCTTCACTCGTGAAACCAACACCATGCCGCAATGGGCGGGTTCGTGTTGGTATTATCTCCGTTATTGCGATAACAAAAATTCGGATCGATTCATTTCAAAAGAAGCCGAAGCCTATTGGACCAGTGACAAGCCAGGCATGGTCGATCTCTATGTCGGCGGAACCGAGCACGCGGTGTTGCATTTGTTGTATGCGCGCTTCTGGCACAAAGTGTTGTTTGATCTCGGTCATGTCAGCACGCCTGAGCCGTTTCAGAAGTTGGTGAACCAAGGACTGATTCTTGGAGAGGATGGTCAGAAGATGTCCAAATCACGTGGCAACGTGGTCAATCCCGATGATGTGGTAAAAGAATACGGTGCAGATTCCCTACGCCTTTATGAAATGTTCATGGGGCCGCTGGAGCAAGTGAAGCCATGGCAGATGAAGGGTGTGGAAGGGGTTTCTCGTTTCCTCGCTCGCGTCTGGCGCTTGGCGATCACTGAGGAAGGTGAAGTTTCCGATAAAGTGGTGAGCGAAGCTTGCACGGATAAAGAACTCAGCCGAGTGGTGCATGAAACGATCAAGAAAGTTGGCGAGGACATCGAGAAATTGAGTTTTAACACTGCGATTTCACAAATGATGATCTGCACCAATGCATTCACTCAGGCAGGAAAAGTTCCAGTGAAGGAATTCATTCAGTTTCTCACCGTGCTCAATCCATTCGCGCCGCATCTTTCCGAAGAGATCAACGAACATGTTACTAAAGCTTTCAATCTTCCAACCGCATCGCTCTCAGAATCGGTCTGGCCGGCGTATGATGAGCAGGCATTGATCCGCACCGAATGCGAACTTGTCGTTCAAGTGAATGGTAAATTGCGGGATCGTATCTGGATGGCGATGGATGCCTCGGAAGACGATGCGAAAGCATTGGCGTTTGCTTCTGAAAAAATCAAGGAACTCACGGAAGGAAAAGAACTCCGCAAGGTGATCTACGTTCCAGGCAAGATCATGAACTTGGTGGTGAGTTGATGGAATTACGTTATTGGTTATTGGTTATTGGGTAATTTATAATCCCTTCTAACTTTTAACCTATAACTCCCTAAAATCCGCAGTTTAAACTGCGGATTTTAGCATCAAGCGTGATGCAGCAGGATCGAGTTTGCGGCGAAGTGATCAGATAAGATATCGGAGACGATGACGATGGGGGTACCCTCACGAACCAGTCCCGCCTCGCGGAGTTGTTCAGTGGCGCGCTGGATGGTTTCTTCGATGCTTGAACAGAATGGCATTTGGAAGGCTTGGATTCCACGTGTAAGGGAAAGCTGTCGGCATACACGTTCTTTTGGGGTGAAGGCAAAAAACGCAGCCGTGCGGGGACGCATCAAAGCGATGTGATTGGCAAGCACACCACGACGGGTCAGGACCACAAGCCTTGCATCGACTAATGAATCGGCAAGTGTGACGGCAGCGCGTGCCGTTTTTTGACGTTCGTCGCGTAGGATCACATGTTGTCCGAAACCATGTCCACCCGAACGCTCGATGCGGGATGCGATGCGGACAATCGCTTCGACGCAACGCTCCGGATAACGACCAACCGAAGTTTCACCAGAAAGCATGAGAGAGTCTGCTTCTTCGTAAGCAGCATTCATCACATCGGTCACTTCGGCACGGGTGGGTGTGGGATTATTGATCATCGATTCCAGCAACTGAGTTGCAACGATGACCCGAGTTCCAAGTTCATGGCAGCGTTTGACGATACGACGCTGGAGGATAGGAAGGTCAGCAAAGTCTACTTCAATACCAAGATCGCCACGAGCAATCATGATGACGTCAGTTTCCTGAATGATCGCATCGATGTTCTTGATCGCTTCCTGATCCTCGATTTTTGCAACGATTTGGGCTTCGCCTTCGAGGGCTTTCATGGCGTCTCGTAGTTCACGAACATGAGCTGCATCGCGAACAAATGAACCTGCAATATAGTCAGCTCCGCATTCCACGGCGAGAGCGAGGTCTTTGTGATCTTTTTCTGTTAGGGCGGGAAGGTTGAGTCTTACACCTGGTAAGTTGATGTGCCTGCGAGATCCCATGCTGCCCGGAGTTCGGACATCACAGATGATTCTATCCTCTGCAACGCGTTCAATAAGCATTAGCAGCGCACCGTTATCGACGACGAGCGTGTTGCCTTCGGCAACATCGCTCATCAGGCCGGGGTAGTTGACGGTCGTGGAAAGGGGAATCGAAGCTTTAACATCGGCGCGCCTGAACTCAACCTTATCACCTTCTTTGAGGTCGTATGCTTTTTCCAAATCACCAGTGCGAATTGATGGACCTGTTAGATCGAAAAGAACGGCGATGTGGGCATGGCGTTTCTCGGATTCCTTGCGAACCTGTTTGGTCATCTTTGCAGCCCATTCATGTTTCGCATGGCTCATGTTGAGTCGGAACACATTGACTCCGCCATCGATGAGCTTGCCTATCATATCCGCTGACTCAGTGGCCGGGCCTAGCGTAACAATAAGTTTGGTTTTACGGGACATGATAAAAAAGTGTCATTCAGTTAAATCAAAGCAGTGAATATGCCTAAAGCGCTCAAATTAGCCCTGATCTATGGTTTTTTCAGTAGCTGCGTCGACGATCGCAAAGCGCTCACGATTCAATGTGGGATCGGAACGGAAAATGAGACGTCCAGCATGTGAACGCTCGAGTTCGACGAGAACTTTTGCGTCTTCTTTTCTGAAACGATTCAAGACATCCGAGTTCACGATCACAACAAGATCTCCGACTTGGTCGCGATGGGTTTGGATGATCGTGTTTAGTCGGCGTTGAATCTCGATGGACATGGTCATCGGAGTTTTGACGCGGCCGCGGCCTTGGCAATACGGACATGGCTCATACATCGAATCACGGAGAGATTCGTTGAGGCGTTGACGGGTCATTTCCATCAGACCGATGGCGGAAATCTGGAGGATCTGAGTTTTTGCTTTGTCGCGTTTGACGCGTTCTTTCATTGCTTTGTAAACCGCCATTTGGTCTTTGCGATGACGCATGTCGATGAAGTCGACGACCACTAGGCCACCGATGTTACGGAGACGGAGTTGGCGAGCAACTTCCTCAGCGGCTTCGATGTTGGTTTGGAGAATCATTTTATCGACGTCTTTGGAGCCACGGTTGCGACCCGTGTTGACGTCGACGGAGATCAAAGCCTCGGTTTCATCGATGACGATGTAGCCGCCGCATTTCAACCAGACTTGGCGGGAAAACGCCTCGTCGATTTGTTTCTGGATGTTGATTTTTTCGAAAATTGGTTGTGAAGCGCTAGGCATGTAGCGAATGCGACGTTTGGAGCGTCTTGAAATTTTCCCTGCGATCTCACGAATGAGTTCAGTGGTTTGTTCGTCGTCGCAGATGACTTGATCGACTTCTTCGGTGAGGAAATCGCGTGCAGTTTTTTCGATGAGTCCTGGTTCTTGGAACACACAGCATGGTGCAGGGTTGTTGGCACGGCGTTGGTCGATAGTGTCCCATTGTTCTAAAAGCATGGCGAGGTCTCGAACGAAATGACGTGCACGGGTTCCTTGCGCAACCGTGCGCATGATGATGCCCATGCCTTCTGGAACTGAGAGTTTTTGAACAATTTTTCTGAGACGTTGGCGTTCTTGTGGATCATCAATTTTCCGTGAGATACCGAATTGCTCGGTAAAGGGCATCAGCACGAGGTAACGACCCGCTAGCGAAATATTGGTGGTAACACGTGGGCCTTTCGTGCCGATAGGTCCTTTGGAAACTTGGATGACGATTTCCGATCCGACGGGATAAATGCTCGGAATGTCCTTGGATGTGATTTTCTTTTGGTTCTTTTTCGAGCCTTCGCGCTCGATTTCCTCTAGCCCTCCATCAAGTGCGGCTGGAATGGCGTCCCAGAAGTGTAGGAAAGCATTCTTATCGAGGCCGATGTCAACAAACATGGCTTTGAGGCCTTGCTCGATATTTTTAACGCGGCCTTTAAAAATACCTCCGACGATGTTTTGATCGCCTTCGCGTTCAACGGTGTATTCTTCGACGACGCCGTCTTCTAACAGTGCTACGCGTCGTTCGAGTTTTTCAACGTTAACGATGATGGTGTTGCCTTCGAGTGGATCGGTATTTCCGATGCCGAGTAGTCTTTTAATTTTTTTGATCACGAGTTGTGTTGGTTTAGATGGTTTATTTTTGGTAAATTCGTTTTCACTCTACGATGGGAGTGGCGCGCGGGATCACTTGTCCTTCGCGGTCGGTTTCAAGGGTTATGGTTGGTTTAGGAGAAATAACTGTGGTTGAGGTTGATGGTTTGGTTGTAGGTAAAATATCGCCAATTTCGTTGCCGGTTTCTCCGTCGTCTACAGCTGCGATGGCGGAAGAAATTGTATCTGTGCGAGGAACTTCGGTGGCTTGGATGGCAGCAAGAACGTCTTTGATCGGCTCTATTGCTTCGATGCGTTTCAAATGGCCCGGATATTCTGTTTGTGGTTTAAGCGGGAGGCGCATGCCATTTTCCTGAGCGAAGATACCTGTGTAGACCATGTTAACCAATGGACCACAAACGCCACCGCCTGAGCCAGCAGATTCTGCCATAATCACAACAGCATAGCGTGGCTGATCGTAGGGTGCGAATGAGATAACCCATGAGTTGTTAGACTTCTGACCATTATCTACGGATTGTGCCGTACCAGTTTTGGCAGCGATTTCGTAATCTGCCATGCGAACTTTGCCTGCAGTACCACCCGCCTCGTTCACGGCTTTCCACATTCCGAGGCGGATTAAAGCAAGATCGGTTTCTTTGATTCCAGAAGTAAGGAGATCGACCTCAAGCTTCGGAAAATCGGAAACTAGTATTGTGCCATTGGCCGCGGTGACTTTTTTGACAATCCTAGGTTGGTAATATTTTCCCCCATTGGCAATCGGCGCAAGCATGGCTGCAAGTTGTAAGGGGCTTGTCATCGTGTCACCTTGGCCAATGGATAACATTGCGGTGAGTGCTGGAGTCATGACGGCACCTGGTGCTGAGGCTCGCCATGCGCGAGAGCCAGGTAGAATCCCCGGATCTTCGTTTGGAAGTTCTATACCGGTTTTTTTGCCAAGTCCTACCATAGAGAATCCATCGACCATTGCTTTCCATCCGATAGCGTTAGCAAGTTTGTTGAAATATGGATTACAAGATTGTTGCAGAGCTCTGGGTAGAGTGAGAGATCCATGCCTGCCGCGGCTCTTATTCCAGAGCCAGCAGCCGATATTGTGATTTCCATAAGGGACAAAACCCTCACAGGAAAAAGAACGATTCGACATGCCGCTGAGAGATCCAGCAACTGCCGTCGGTACTTTCATGGTTGAGCCAGGTGTGAAAGACGTTATGGCGCGGTTGGTGAAAGGAGATAACTGAGGCTTAGATGTGTAGCTTTTGAATTTTTCACTGGAGATCGATGGTATGAACGCATTGGGATCGTAGTCAGGAACCGATGCCATGGCGATAACCTCGCCGGTTCGGACATCCAATACGACACCTGCTGCTCGTCCGGCGCGGCGCAGTGTATTTTCTAACAAATATTGAATTCTAGCATCAATAGTGAGTTCAACTTTTGCTCCTATACCGGGTCTGGTGTAATCTAGCATGCCAACGGTACGGCCTTTTTCGTCCTTGAGAACGGTTTTGATTCCCTCCGGTCCGCTAAGGTAAGAGTCCATGGTTGCCTCGACACCGGCGATGCCTTTTTCATTGCCTATATAGTGATCGAAAGTGCGTTTTTCGACTGAAGTGATATCGCCTTTTTCCCATTGTTTGAGATAGCCCAGTACGTGGGAAGCGAGGGTGCCGTATGGGTATTGGCGTTGCGGGCGTATGCCAAGCGTGAGTCCTGGAAATTCGATGTTTCTCTCTGCTAGGCGGGCGAACTCTTCATAGGTGAGATCGTCCCGATAAGTGAAGGGAACAAACCCGCGATGGGTAAGATAATGGGTGCGTAGGGCTGAGGCATTGTAGTTTTTTGCGAGACCGAGCTGCTGTAGGGGGGTGATGGTTGAAGCATTGACGATCTTTACGATGTCTTTTTCTTCAGTGGCGCGATCAAACCCATCTCGTTTGACGAGCCGTTCTACTTTCGGATTGTCATCGTATTGCTGAGAATACGCTTTAGCGATTTCATCGAGATTCAGTGTTGCGACGTAGTTGCGCAGGTTGCGTGCAAGAGGGATGCCTTTACGGTCGGTGATTTCACCGCGGATTCCTGGCTCACGAATGGTCACGGTGCGGTTGCCGGGAACGAGCGCTTGGAATTCGTTTTGACGTTTGATTTGGAATTCATGGAGCTTAGACAACAAAGTCCCAAAACCGGCCAGGATGATGGCGGTCAGGAGATAGAGTCTGAGTTTGTATTTGGGTTCCATGTTGTTAATGCCAACTATTAGATCTTCTCGCCTCGGGATAGAGTGAGTAATCAAAAATTTTAGCGATTTGATAGAGTAACCAGAAAACGATTGGAGAAATGATCATTGTCAGGACTGAGGTGTATATTAGCAGTCTAAAGATGGATCGAGTAATCGTGAAATCTCCTCTGATAAATGAGATGACTAAAAATTCCGCTGTTAGATATAGAAAGATCGCAATACCAGAGAGAAGGGCGGAGAAATGCCACTTGCCTTGGCGGAAAAACGGATTGAGTCCTTGCATGAGGAAGCCAGCAATGCCGAAAAGGATGATGGAGTAGCCAAAGCGCAGTGACTCGACAGGTTGCGTGTAGACCTCAGGGTCTGCGATAATGGGGGTAAGATAACAATGAGCATCCCATAAAAACCCGCCAATAAAAGCCAGCAGGAGCATAGTCGGTGTGGTTACCGTCACCGCACAGCAGAGGAAAACCAGGTGTACGATGAGAAAACGTGCGTGGCTAAGACCTGTGAACGCGGGCACAAACTGCTGCACCAGAAAGGCGATGAGCAGAAGGATTATTGTGCTGATATTGTAGCGGACCAAGGGGTTGAGAATTAAGGGGTTTCGGAAAGGACGACGAATACGGTTCCCAAGTCGCTGAGGTTTACAGCAGGTGTGACGAGGGCTTCCGAGTCGATCGGGCCTTTTTCAACCGAGAGTATCGTTCCAACGAGGATGTTGGGTTGAAAAATACCACCACGACCTGTGGTGAAAACGCGTTGACCGGTTTTAAGCGATACGTCTTTAGAGAGGAAACGAAGGCGAAGAGTCGGGTTGTTATCAAATTTGCCGCGTTGGCCGCTGAGAATGCCTACTTCCGGTGTGCCTTCGACGCGGACGGAAACTTGGCATTTCTCATCGGTAATAAGAAGAACGGATGAGCGGTTTTTGAATGGACGGTCAATGATTCCGACAAGGCCTTCATTGGAAAGAACCGAGAGTTGAATCCCAATGCCGCGTTCTTCACCCGCATCAATCTCCATGGTTTGCCACCATGTGGTTGGATGGCGGCGAATGATCTGTGCTGCGACTACATCGAAGTTCGTTGCCTTTTTGAAATCCAGGGCATGGCGCAGTTCCTTGTTTTCACGCTTCAATGCATCGAACTGAGATTCGATGATGCGAAGCCTTCCGATTTCGCCATCTACAGCGGCAAGTTTGGTTTCTAGTAATTTTGAATGCTCGGTTTCATCTAACAATTTTCGTGTTTTAGTTTCAAGTGATGAACCAGCTGTTAGAGTAGGGTTGATAATTTTGAAATAGGCAACTTGAATATCCCTGACAACAGCTTTGCTTCGTGTTAAAGCCCATGTTGCTCCTGCGAGGAATAGAAGCAGTGCGATAAGGTTTAGCGGTTTCATGACCGTTGGGTCGAAATCTGCAGGGATTAGAAAGACATAGCCTAGGGCTTAGCGATCTGTGTTGGTTACTCGCTTGAGGAAAGAGAGTTCCTGAAGTGCTTTTCCGGTTCCTTCTGCAACGGCGCTGAGTGGATCTTCTGCGACGTGGACTGGTAGACCAGTTTCTTCACGTAGCAAACGATCAAGGCCTTTGAGTAGCGCTCCACCACCTGCGAGAACGATACCGCGATCCACAAGATCTGCCGCGAGTTCTGGAGGGCAGCGCTCGAGGGTGGTGCGGACGGCATCAACAATGGTATTGAGAGGGTCAGACATCGCCTCGCGGATTTCCTGAGAGGTGATGGTGATGGTTTTTGGAAGCCCCGCAACGAGGTCGCGGCCTTTAACTTCCATGGTCATTTCTTTGGGAAGAGGATGTGCCGAGCCAATACGGATTTTGATATCTTCTGAAGTGCGCTCACCGATCATGAGGTTGTAGGCGCGTTTCATGTATTGGATGATGGACTCATCAATTTCATCTCCTGCCGTGCGAACCGAACGAGCGTAAACAATTCCTGAAAGAGAAATGAGGGCGACTTCTGTTGTGCCACCGCCGATATCAACGATCATGTTTCCTGAAGCCTCTTGAACAGGAAGGCCAACACCAATTGCGGCGGCCATAGGTTCTTCGATGAGATACACTTCGCGTGCACCAGCTTGCTCGGCAGACTCACGAACAGCGCGGCGTTCAACTTCGGTGATACCGGATGGAATGGCGATGAGAACGCGCGGGTTATTACGACGACCTTTGTTCACTTTCCGAATGAAGTGGCGGAGCATGGCTTGAGTCACTTCGAAGTCTGCAATGACACCATCTTTGAGAGGGCGGATTGCGACGATGTTTCCCGGAGTTCTGCCAAGCATGCGTTTTGCATCATCACCGACCGCGAGGACCTCATTGGTTCCTGCTTTGACTGCGACCACAGAAGGCTCGCGAAGAACAATGCCATGGTCTTTGACGTTGATCAGAGTGTTTGCGGTTCCTAGGTCGATTCCGATGTCACTGGAAAACATGTTTCCAAAAAGTTTTTTAAACATGAGATTATGAAAGAGATAAAGTTTTGAAGTTTAGAGAGTTGAATTTTAAAAAGTTGATAGCAATTAGCATGCTGTGGTGAAATATTGGTGATATTTTAAAAAAAACTTAATAATATTACCTCAGCGTTGCTGGGCGGAAAGTATTCAGCATCAGAGTAGAGGCAGGAAGCGTCAAGCCGGAATCGATGTTCCACGCAATTGTTTCCAATGTTCCACGCCTGTGGCTAGGAGTCGAAAACTACCGTCCTTCGGCAAGGCGCTCGGCCAGCATTTCGGGGAGGCCGGCATTGAGAATTTTCTCCTGGGTCGTCGCCATGTCGTAATCGATACGGCGGAAAACGATCATTTTGTTCTCGCTGTCGTAGATGGCGTAGCAGGCGCGAGGATCTCCATCACGAGGCTGGCCAACAGAACCAGCGTTGATGAAATATTTGGCGTTGGGCTCGATTTTAACGGAATCTGGGGTTACTTCGCGTACTTTATCCGTTTTTACATAAACTTTCGGGACATGGGTATGGCCATGGAAGCAAAGCTGCGTGAATTGATAGGCAAAGTTCGACATCGCATCGAAGCGATTGGTGACGTAGTTCCAGTTAACAGGTTGGTCGAGGGTGCTATGGACGATGGTGTAGTCGGCAACTTGACGCACCATGCGGAGCTGTTTGAGCCAGAGGCGTTGATCGTCATCGAGTTGTTCACGAGTCCACTGGAGCGCGAAAGCGGCGATGGGATTCATGTTTTCCAACGAGTGATTTTCCGATGCATCAGCGTCGTGATTTCCTTTAACTGTCGGGCATTTCATACCCCGAATGATGTTCAAGCAAGCAATCGGATCCGCGTTATATCCCACCACATCACCAAGACACACGTAGTCCGTGACACCTTGCAGTTTGGCGTCGGCCATGACAGCTTGAAGGGCTTCTAGATTTGCATGGATATCACCGAAAATTGCTGTCCGCATTATTGAGAAAGGTTATGAAAGAGGTTTGGATTTTTGTCAGGCGACTGGATACTGTCGAGAGGAAACCAGACAATGTGGGGAGAGGTTTTTAGGTGGCAGAGCCCGAAAGGCGAGCAGAAGTTTCAGAATCGACGGCATGGCAGAGGCGGTAGCCCTCACCTTGAGGGGGTAGAGCCATCACAAATGCGTCCCTTTCAAAGGATGAGGGGAAATCCAGTCCGATCAGGGCACGGCCGATGCGTTCGCCCGATTGGCGGTAGTTGAAATAGCTCAGATTTTCGTTGCCTGTGAGTTGTTTGGCTAGGAAATCGTGGAGTGCTCCGGGGCGCTCGTAGAAGTCGAGCCGGAGAAAAGCGGGGTGGGAGAGAAGGTCGCTGCGGAAGGGGATGGCGCGGAAATTGACATCTATAGCCCCAGAAATGTCCTGCCAAGTGTAACCATTCTCATCAAGTTTGTTGGAAATCGATTGGATGGTTTCGAGTTGATCTGCAGCGAGCGAGAAAACCGGCCACGCGATTTTTTGATCAATTTTACCGTATTGAAAATCTGTAATATCGACTTGTGAGAAACATTTATCTAACAATTTCAACATCGTCCCTGGGGTTTCTGGAATTTGAACACGGATGGTTCGGTTGAATTTGGACGATGCTCCTTCGGACTGAGCGATGCGACCGATTTGAAGGAAATCGATGTTCGCTCCGCATAAAATGACGACGACTTTTTTTCCGTGGAGAGAATCTTTTTCTTTGAGCGCAGCTGCAAGACCCATGGCGCCTGAAGGTTCGGAAATGGAACGTAATCCATCCCATAGCGTGCGAATCGCTTTGGTCACTTGGGCATTGCTAACCGTGATGAAGCGATCGATGGAATGTTTACAAATTTGAAAAGGAAGATCGCCAGGTTGTTTGACGGCGGTACCATCGCAGAAGAGATCGACCTGATCTAACATAACGGGTTTTCCTGCTTGAATGGAGGCGGTCATGGATGCCTGACCTTCGCCTTCGACTCCGACGATTTCGATGTTAGGCCAGTAGGCTTTGAGCCATGTGGAAACGCCAGCTGCCATGCCGCCGCCACCGATTTGGACATAAGCGACATCGAAAGGACCTTTGCCAGAGAGCACGATTTCATCGGCGAGGGTTCCTTGACCCGCCATCACTTGGAGATCGTCGTAGGCGTGGATGAATGTGGATTTGGTCGATGCTTCATCGGCGCGTGCGGCCTTGACCGCGTCGTCGTAACTGTCGCCGGCGAGGTGGACGGAAACGTATTCCTGACCGAGTTTGCTGACGGCTTCCTGTTTCACTTTCGGTGTGGACTTCGGCATGTAGATGCGCGCGCGGATGCCGAGTTGTTTGGCGGCGAGGGCGACACCTTGGGCGTGGTTTCCAGCGGAGGCAGTGACGACCCCGCGTTTGGCTTCGAGTTCACTAAGAGTTGCCATGCGGTTGGCGGCGCCGCGCCATTTATAGGCTTTGATTGGGGAAAGGTCTTCACGTTTCACCCAGAGTTCGAAATTGAGACCGGGAATATCGAGTTGCTCAAATGGAGTGGGTTTGGCGAAGTGATACACGCGTTCACGAGCAAACAGAATTTCCTGGCGGAGTCTCTGGTCGAGGTTCTGGCTGGCTTCGTCGCGTGTCATGGGCTTAATGAAAGCATGTTTTATAAAGGCCTGAAAGGATTTCGGAAATGTTTTTCAAAGTAGGGTTTGGAAGGTGGGCTAATTTGGATTATGGTTTTGAATATTCCATGATGAATCAGCAAACAAACCAAGAAAATCGAGGAAAGCAGGTCACTGTAGGCGGTTTGATTATTTTCTCACTGATGTTTACCGTGATCGGATTTCTTTTGTTTTGGAGATATATTCCAGGATGGATCGGGGAGAGCGTAGGGAAAATTGCGGGATTAATATCGACCCCTTTTATCTTGGAGGCTTCGTTTCTGATCATGGGGTTTGGGATTGTGATCATGCTAAACTCATGGCGTCGCAAAAAAGCTGGTGATGATTTTGTGGATTTTGATGCTCAGGAATTTCAGGTAGAAGACAAAGATCGTTGATTCATGGTGAGTGAACCAGAAAAGGAACTGAGGTTTACGCGATCGGGGCAAGCGGTGGGATTTGGTGTGTTGGGTGCGGTTTTGATCGGAGCAGCGGTGACTTTGGTAGCGACTGGGATTTATCGCGACGTGAACCCCGAGCTCCCACATCCACTTTGGGCGGTGCCTTGTCTGGTTGTCGCATTGGGTTGTTTCTGGCTGACTCGGCATCTAGCAAAACATGCCTATGTGATTTTAACTCCGCTTGGATTGGAGATTTTTCCGTTTTTCTTTCCAACGAAAAACCTTCGTTTGGTGATTTGGCAGGAAATAATTGCAGCTGAAATCAGTGATGATGAAAAGTGGCTGACCCTCCATTTCAATGAGGAGAAGAGCTCGGGCTTGCATCTTTCCCTCAAACCGATGGATAGAAAATTTCGGAGCTTGCTTGCCAAGGCCGTGCTTGGGCGAGTATCTCCTCGCAACGCATGAGACCCCATTCACGACAGATTTTATCCGTAGAGGAAGTTTTTGGTAAAAACGGCTGGCATACCGAGTTGGTCGAAGGTCGTGAGGTCTTGCGTGCTGGCTTTGAAGCGCATCATACCCGAGTGGATCTCATCGTGCAGGCCTTTCCTGAATTGAATGCGCTCAGTGTCGTTTCTGAAAGTCCGATGTTTGTGGCCGAGCCGCAGATGCCAGCACTGCTGGAACTTTTGATGCGAGCCAATAAGCAACTCACGCTCGGAGGCTTCGAATACGATCTCGATCGTGAAATGTTAGTGTTCCGCGTTACCAATCTTTTTGAACGCGAAAAATACGATGCGGATATCGTTTCATCCATGGTGCACTGCGCAATTGCAGAGTTGGATCGCATCGTTCCTTACGCATCGATTGTTAGAGGAACCCCTGCCGATCTCATTGCTGATCTCGATCTGGAAAGATTACTTCAACGCGAAGACGTCATTCCTCCCGTTCCTGGCGAGGAAGAAGAGGAGTATTGAAGATTGAAGAGTGAAGAGTGAAGAGTGAAAGCAGAGCGAGTTTTAACGAGCAGTCAGAAATATGGCGTAGCCGTGAAGGCTTGGACGGAGCGTTGCGGAGTCAATGGTTAAGAGTGAAGATTGAAGAGTGAAGAGTGAAGTAAGCGAAAGCTAACCAAGAACCAAGAACCAAGAACCAAGAACTAAGAACTAAGAACTAGGAACCACTCAAGGGATTAAAAAATCACTTACGCTTGGAAAGAACCGTGGCTTCGTATTTCTGGGTTTCTTTTACCCAGTTCATTCCGAGAGGAACGTTTTGCGTTTCGCAATATTGATCCCAAACATCGCCCCATGGCATGGATTTGAGTTCTTCCATGAGTGCGAGGCGGGTGGTGAGATCACCGGATTTCTCGGCTTCGCGCAGTGCGGCTGGTTCTAACAACGCGATAAGCAAGGATTTCAACGTGTTCCGTGTGCCTATGGTCCAGGCTGCGATGCGGTTGATGCTGGCGTCGAAGAAATCCAAACCGATGTGAGTGCGGGAAAGAAGATTGTCGCGAACGAGAGCAGAGGCGATGCCTTGAAGTGAGTCATCAAGTGTCACCACATGATCGCTGTCCCAACGCACGCCGCGGCTGACGTGAAGGAGAATTTCTGGAACGAACATCAGAGCGGATCCCAGTTTGTCAGCAATCGTTTCCGTGGGGTGGAAGTGGCCGGCATCAAGGCAGAGCAGTTTTTGGTTTTTCACCGCATAGCCCATGTAGAATTCATGGGAGCCGACCACATAGCTTTCACTGCCGATGCCGAATAATTTGCATTCGACCGCATCCAGCATGTGTTTTGGGTTTTTCTTTTCAGAGAAAATTTTATCCAGAGATTTTTCAAGGCGCTGACGTGGGCCAACGCGATCCACGGGAGAATCTTTATAACCATCAGGAATCCAGACATTCATGATACAAGGTGAGCCAAGTGCCTTACCCATCGCAGCGGAAATGTCGCGTGAGCGTTGGCAATGCTCGATCCAGAAATCGCGGATGCCTTTGTTAGAGTGTGAGAGGGTGAAACCGTCAGCGGATTTTGGATGGGCAAAGCAGGTTGGGTTAAAATCCATTCCCATTTTGTTAGATTTCGCCCAGTCGATCCAGTTTTTGAAATGTTTTGGCTCAATCTCGTCACGATCCACTTTTTTGCCGCCGAACTCACCGTAGAACGCGTGGAGGTTTAGGCGGTGCTTGCCGGGGATGAGTGAGAGTGCTTTGTCGAGATCTGCGCGGAGTTCATCAGGAGTGCGCGCTTTTCCTGGATAGTTTCCAGTCACTGCAATTCCGCCGCTAAGTCCATCGCTAGTGCTTTCAAATCCACCGACATCATCGCCCTGCCAGCAGTGAAGTGAAATTCGAATACTCGCGAGTTTCTTCATGACCGCATCCGTATCCACACCAAGATCAGCATAGCGTTGTTTGGCGACTGCGTAGCTTGGGGTGTTGGCCTTTGACTTAGCTTTAGTGGGTTTTGACATGATGAAGGGATGGATGGTTCGCGTCGGGGTGTGTAGTCTATTTCCGCACCTATTGAAAAAACAATCGTTTTGTTTATTGAGTGTTATCTTGCTGAAATGACACGATGAATCGCCTGAATCAGCTTTTTCCTCAGGTCACTGCCAAGCGCTGCGAGACGGCGTTGCTCAGTTTCGTAGGCTTTCCGACCATCTGGGGTTTCGATTTTAATAGGGACAACATTCCAAGCGGACAGATCGTAGGGGCTGGCGCGCATATCTAGATCTCGGAGTTGGGTGGCGAGTTGAAAAGTTTCTAACAAAATTTTAGATCCTATCCATGGCATAGATTTCGCAGCCCATTTATAAAGATCCATGTTGGCATGCACGCAACCAGGCTGCTCGTTTTCATGTCGGCTATCGAGGCTGAGGGAATGGCGATTCAGTGGCTTGGCTTGGGTTGCAAAAAAACGAAACGCATCGAAGTGCGTACAAGTGATGGGGCGGGAGTTTACCAATTCATCGATTTCTGCTTGAGGCAAACGTAGCGGAGCGATGGTGGCATGTCGGATTTCTTCAGCTCGATAAACCATTGCCCATTCATGCAAGCCATGACAGGCGTAATTTGGAACGTGGCGTTCGGTCGCTTCTAGGAGTTCGACGATCCATTGAAACCGCAGCCGTTCTTTTTCGTCGATTGTGGAGGGATCGACATAACAGCTATTCGCATCGATACGATATCGGCGGCCTTTCAGATGAGCGGGTAAAAGTTCCAGATCAGAAAATTCTAGAATGATACCCAAGCCAGGATGCCATTGTTCAAGCAGAGCGATGGGGTAGGGGTAATAATTAAACAGGAAATCCTCGACCGGGTGTTTTTCTCCATGGTCACGCCGCAGCCGCGGGCCGGCGGTGAAAGTGGTCGCAATCTCGAAGTGATCTTGTGCTATTTTCCGCCATTCGGCTTCTATGAGATTTTGATATTTATCTGCGGTCACGTCCATCTGCGGCGATATAGAAGCAAAAAATCACGCATAAGCAAAATTTTACCTTGCGTGGGATGATGAACGGCGGTTACTTCTTCTGTCCACCGCAATGCGGAACCATCCAAACGCGGGATGGAGAAGTCAGGTATCTCGTCAGGCTCATAACCTGAAGATCGTAGGTTCAAATCCTGCTCCCGCAACCAATGAAAGCCGTTAAGTATCAAAGACTTAGCGGCTTTCGCTTTTTAGAGTCCTTGCAGTCCGAACTGAAACGGATCGTCTGCATGGAAGATCAGGTTTGTTTCACCATTTACCCATGCTTGGCCGGTGATGTGAGGCAGAATTTTGCCGTCCTTAAGGATTTCGTAAGTCCCCTCAAAAACCTGATCGAGAATGCTCGCCTGCCGCCAAACCGCGCCGGGAGCGAGTTTGTCATCGGCTGCCAGGCACGCGAGTTTCGCACTGAAACCTGTGCCGCATGGCGAGCGATCGTATGCCCCACCCGAGCACAAGACGAAGTTGCGACTGTCCGAGTGAGTGGGAGTGGTGGGTTTTGCGAAAAGTTCAACATGATCGACCTCCGATCCATCATCGCCCGTGACTCCGGCTTGTTTGAGTGCCTCGCAGACCTTTGAGGAAAAATCGCACAGGGCGGGGATGTTATTTTCAGAAATTTCAGGACCTTGTCCATCAATGAGGAAAAACCAGTTTCCGCCCCATGCGACATCGCCGCGGATTTTTCCCCAGCCAGGTAATTCGACAGTGACTCCCGCTTTCAAACGATAGCAGGGGACATTGGTGACGGAAACTTTGCCATCGATATGTAGACTCGCATCGACCACGCCAACTGGAGTGTCGATGCGGCATTTATCGCCCGGACGAACACGGCCGAGGTGTGCGAGAGTCACCATAAGTCCGATGGTGCCGTGAATGCACATGCCCAAGGTGGTGGCGTTGTTGAAAAAGATGATACCGAAGTCGCAGCCCGGCTCGTGCGGCTCGCAAAGCAGACCGCCGACGACAGCGTCGTGTCCTCGTGGTTCGAGACAGATGGCGCGACGGATGCGATCGTGTTGCTCGCGGAACAGCCGCGCGCGTTCGGAGAGCGGCCCCGTGCCGAGATCCGGGCCACCAGAAATAATGATGCGGGTGGGTTCGCCGATGGTGTGGGACTCGATGAGTTTCATGATAAGTAGCTGAGGAAATTCAATTAGAGACTGTCTGGATAATTTGGTAAGTAGAATGGGAAGAGTATTTTAACGCAATGGGAGCGGAGCGGACATGGACGAACACGAAAATTAAATCTCTTCGTCAAATGAACGCGGATGTACGCAGATGGAGAGAATACAGATAGAGGCCACAAATATTTTATTCCTTGGTATTTAATGACTTTTTAAATCTGCGTTCATCCGTGTTCATCTGTGGTTGAATTTCTTAATTTTTTGGTTTTTTAGGCTGCCTCTTAGGAAAATCGATCCGGTGCGAGAGCTTCGATCCTGATGGAAGTGGGTCGTTTTGTTAGAATTTCTGTGACGAGCTTGCCCGTTATCGGCGCAAGGCTGAGTCCCATCATCGCATGGCCTGTTGCGATCACGAGGTTGTCCAAGCGCGGAACTTTCCCCAAATAAGGCATGCCATCTGGGGACACGGGGCGTAAACCGACCCATGGTTCGATCCCATCGAAATCACTGATCTTGAAATCAGGGAAATAGCGAGTGGCGGCCTTGATGATGCCACGCACGCGTGCGGGATTGATTTCGGTGCCGAGTCCGCCGATTTCCATCGTGCCAGCGAAACGCAGCGAGTTGCCCATCGGTGTCACTGCGACTTTTGCCTCAGCCAGAATCGAGCAGAGTTGCGGTAGCTGGGTTGGATTATGAAGGGTGAGTGAATAGCCCTTGCCTGATTGCATGGGTAGTCGCAGTCCGATCCTGCGAAGAAGGCCAGGGCTCCATGCTCCGCCGGCGATAACAAACTGTTGAGCCTCGAAAGTTTCGTTGGATCCGGATACTGAGCTAATCTTTCCGTTGTGGAAGGTGATTTCATCTATCGCAACGTTATGAAGCAATTGTCCGCCCATCTGCCCGATTCTTCTTTTGAGCGAAGTGACAAAGCGTGCGGGATCGAGATGGCAGTCCTCGGCGAAATGCACGGCACCAGCGATGTTCATGTTGATGTTTGGATCGAGCAGAGCTGCGGCTTTAGATTCTAACAGGTTAGCGCTCAAGCCAAGTTCGCGCGCTTGTTGCGCAACCTCAGCTTCTTCGTCTAGGGTTTTTTGGCTTTGGCAAAGCATCAGAAGGCCGCAGGATTGTAGTCCGAAATCTTCATCTTGAGAGAGTTCTTGAAATAGCCGACGGCTTTCTAAATTGAGTTCGCAGAGCAGATGTCTCACGGCATCGACATGGTCTTGATTGGCATGTTGGCAGAACAACCAACCCCAAAGTGCAAGTTCGAGTGAAATACGCGGACGGACATAAAACGGACTTTCTTTGTCGAGCAGCCAGCGCAGGCCTTTGCTAATAACTCCGGGAGCAGCGAGCGGAATGAAATGGCTGGGAACGATCATTCCTGCATTGGCTGATGAGCAATTCCCCGCGTCGGGACCGTTGCTATCCAGCACAGTAACCTGAAACCCCTGCTTCAACGCGTAGTAGGCAGTGCTGAGGCCGATGACCCCACCACCTATAATCACGAGTTTTTGTGAGCTATGCTGCATTGATTTCATGCCATAGGACATGATGCATTTGTATGATGTCAAGCGGCGTTGGGATTGAGTTGCACATTCTATGCAATACTTGATTTTTTCAGATAATCATTTCTCACTGAAATGCAAATAAATGAAAATTCACAGAGATAAAAGTTACTATTTCCCTGTAAATTAGCGGATTTGATTTATTTTGAGGACATGGAATAGGCGGAATGGAAAGCATTTCTCTTGCCATGGGGAAGGGTAGAAGCCACAACAAGCCCCGCCCGTTTCGGTGGTGCCTCATGAACTGTTGTGCACCGCTGAGGTCGTGCGCAAAAGTCCTGAAAATCAATATTAGCGCCCATCATGCACAGCATTTCATCACGAATCGATAAGGTTTCCCCATCACTCACTCTTAAAGTTACTGCGGATACCAAAGCACTCATCGCCAAAGGCGAGGAAGTTTACGCGCTCGCTGGCGGCGAGCCAGAAGTTGACACCCCGCTCCACATCAAAGAAGCGGCTGTTAAAGCACTTATGGAAGGTCGCACCAAATACACTCCGTCCGGTGGTATTCCCGAGCTCCGTCAGGCACTTTCCGAGAAATTCAAAAAGGACAACAACATTGATTACCCAGCGAATCAGATTTGTGTGACCTCCGGCGCGAAAATGGCATGTTTCAATGCGATTCTCGCCGTGATCCAAGAAGGCGATGAAGTGATCATCCCGACTCCTTACTGGGTGTCTTATCCTGAGATGGTCCGTATTGCGGGTGGTATTCCAGTGCTCGTTGAGACCAAAGAATCCACTGGTTGGAAAATGACTCCTGAGCAGTTTGAAGATGCGATGACACCTGCGACTAAGATGGTCATCATTAATTCTCCAGGCAATCCAACAGGTGCGATCTACACGAAAGACGAGCTACTTGCTCTTGGTGAAATCGCTGTTGCAGAGGACATCATGATTCTTTCCGATGAGATCTATGAGAAATTGGTCTACGGCGATAGCGAACACGTTTCGATTGCGTCACTCAGCGAGGATCTCTACAACCTCACCATCACCGTAAACGGATTTTCCAAAGCGTATTCGATGACCGGATGGCGTTTGGGTTACACCGCTGCTGCTAAGCCGGTTGCGGATGCGATTGATAAAGTTCAGAACCACAGCGTTTCGAATGCGACGACCTTTGCCCAATACGGCGCGCTTGCTGCTCTTCAAGGTGATCAAACCTTTATCGAAGACCTTCGCGGTGAATATGATGTGAAACGCCAGTTCGTTTTTTCACGTTTGAAAGCGATTCCTAACATTCGTGTGGTAGAGCCAAAAGGTGCGTTTTACTTCTTCGTTTATACAGGTCAGACGGGTCTTAAATCGATGAACCTTTGCGATAAACTTCTCTCCCGTTACAAAGTGGCGGCGGTTCCAGGTATCGCATTTGGTTATGACGATGCGATCCGCATCAGCTACTGCACCACGCTCGATGTCTTGAACGAAGGCCTTACCCGCTTCGAGCAGTTCTGCCGCGAGCATTGAGATTACACTTCATGAAAAAAGCGCATCGGATATTCCGATGCGCTTTTTTTTTAGAATAATTGGTGAGAAATTACTTCAGGCTAATACTGACATCCGGCTTCATTTCCATTTTGATGCCGTCGAGTTTACTGAAGGCATCTTTTGCTGCCGCTTCATCGGTCTTGGCTGTCTCGGATATTTTCTTGAGAGCTTCTTTATGGCCTAGCATTTTGCCGACTTGTAAATCCATTAGGGTAGCGGTGTTGCCTTCGACGTGTGTGGCGTTGGTTTTATCGATTCCACCTGGGAAATTGAGTTTCAAGGTCATGCGCATGTCTCCCATCATTTGTTTGGCCATGGCTTCTGCTTGAGGATTTTCTTCATCGCCCATGTCCATGTTCATTTCATCGAACTTCGTCGGAGGCATCATGAGTGAGAGTTTACCATCGGCATATTTGAACTTCAGGAGCTTTTTAGGATCTACTGCTTCTTCTCCTTCTTCTTCGTTCATAGCTTCGAGGCCACCAGCTGGGTTGATGTTGAGCTTGTTGATGTCGGCAAACTTGTAATGCACACGTCCACCTTTTTTTCCGCCTTCGTTGATCATTTCAACTTTCACGAATTCAACGCCTTCACCCATTTTAGGAATTTTGGCTTTCGATTTTTCTTCCGAGAACATTTCCTGAATCGGATCCGGGTCACCAGGTTGAGCAAACTGAGTCATCATTGCGAGCATCTGATCACCAAGGATGGTTTGTTCAACGATAGTCCCGCTACCGTCTTTGTTGAGGTTTACGTTAGTCTCTGTTTGCAAACATGAAGAAGCAAAGAGGGGGAGTATGAGCGCGAGGCCGATTTTCAAGTATTTACGGAATGAATATTTCATAACAATCGAGTTTCTGATGGAATAGAGATGTTCTGGCAAGAGGGAATTGGGTGCGGTTTTGGAAGTATTTGATTTCACGACCCAAGAATAAAATTGGAACCGCGGATGAATGTAGATGAATACAGATAATAAATGAGCTACGCCGATCGATTCTCTTAACCTTTAGACTACATGGAAAAAGGTCTAGATGAAAGTTGAATTCATCGTAACTCTTTGAAAATTCGGGTTTATAGAAGCCGTTTTTCGGGCCATACACGGCGACTGGAGCTCGTCGCTACTTTTTAGAGGTTTTTCACAAAAACCGATCCAAAATCTTGCGGCTGGTTTTATCAAGTGAGCCTCGATCCCTGATGAGAAATTGGATTCCGCGGCTGTCCACGATTAACAGGGCAGAGGAGGTCAGGCGCCTGATGTCCTCTTCCGTATTCAGGATGAGGCTGGTGCTGCCGCGATCAGTCTCTACTTGCCAAGTGCAAGGTGTGGCGTAGCCAGAGACTCCAGTCACTCGCTGGATTTCGGGCATGAACTCGCGCGATTTCAAAGCTTCTTCGACCAATTGGCGCGTTTCAGATGGGATTTCGTCTAATTTGTCTATCCATGCCAGTTCATGACCATCGCTACTGATGATGGAAATATTTTCACGTGGCGTATTGATCGGAAATGCGCTCGCAGGCTCGACATCTACGTAAGAATTTCCGTTCGCGGTGATAAGAATCAGTTGCCCAAAGGAGTTGCGCTGAAGTTGGAATTCGCTTGGCATATTTTGTTAGATTTCCTTGATCGATGTTAAATTTGTTAGATCTCCATCATCATCGGTTTTAGGAAGAGCAACGCCAGTGAATGATTCTGTCTGGGCGCGGTCGAGGCGGTAATAAGCACCTTTTTTAGCCAGTAGTTCTTCATGTTGTCCTTCTTCGACGACCTGACCTCGGTCGAGAACAATCAAGCGGTTCGCTCTACGTAAGGTTGAGAGACGGTGGGCAATGGCGAGCGTGGTGCGGCCACGAATCAAATTATCGAGCGCTGCCTGGATTTCCATTTCGGTTTCGGTATCGACCGATGAAGTGGCTTCATCGAGAATCAGAATCGGCGGGTCAATCAGTAGCGCGCGGGCAATGGAGATGCGCTGGCGTTCTCCACCGGATAGGGCTTGGCCGCGTTCGCCGACCAATGAGTCGTAGCCTTGCGGCAGGCGTAGGATAAATTGGTGGGCATTCGCAGCGCGGGCGGCAGCGATGATTTCCTCGCGGCTTGCTTCGGGTTTTCCGTAGGCGATGTTTTCAGCGATCGTCCCGAAGAAAAGGAAAGGTTCCTGCAATACTAAGCCGATGTTGCGTCGGTATTCGGATACAGGCAGCGAACGGATGTCCACGCCCTCGATACGGATAGAGCCCTCCGCTACATCATAGAAGCGGCAGATGAGATTGACGAGAGTGCTTTTGCCAGAGCCGCTATGTCCTACGAGACCGATCATTTCACCCGGGGCAATGGTTAGATTTACGTCTTGTAGGATGTTACGAGTGCCGTAGCGGAAACTGACGTTTTGAAGTTCGAGTGCACCGCTTACTTGATTGAGATGCACCGGATGGATTGGCTCAGGGACGCTTGAAACGTGGTCAAGAATGTCGAAGATGCGTTTGGCTCCGGCGGCTGCTTTTTGTGATACGGAAACAATGCGGCTCATTGAACCGAGGCGTGAATAGAACCGATTGATGTAGGCGAGAAACGCGACCAATACACCCACTGTGATCTTATCATTAGATATTTGCCAGATGCCAAATCCCCAGACGACTAATAATCCAACTTCTGTTAGGAAAGTTACCGTTGGGGTGAATAAAGACCATACCTTGTTGACGCGGTCATTGACAGCGAGGTTTCTAGCATTGGCATCACGAAATCGTTGTGCTTCACGCTTCTCCTGTGCGAAGGCTTTAACAACGCGTATTCCCGGAATGGTATCTGCCAAGACGCTTGTGACTTCTGACCAGATTCGATAAACTTGATCGAAGCCATTGTGGAGTTTGTTGCGTACGAGATGGATTAACCATGCAATGAAAGGTAGCGGAGTCAGTGTGACCAGGGCTAGCCATGGATTGATAGATATTAGAATAATGGAAGTCATCAGGATCATGAGCAGATCCGTCGCGAAATCCAATAGATGAGACGATAGGAAAACGCAGATACGATCACTACCCGAGGAAATGCGAGCCATGAGGTCGCCAGTGCGTTTGCCGCCGAAGTATTCGAGCGAAAGTCCTTGTAAATGATCATAAGTGGTAGTGCGGAGGTCCGAGCCAATGCGTTCACTAATTAGGGCGAGTATGTAGGTTCTTGCCCAGTCCAGCAACCAGGCAAGAAAAGCCGCACTGACCAAACCACTCAGCAACCAAGTGACCAGTTGGCTGTCGATGGGTTTTCCATTTTGGTAGGGAATCAATACCTTATCCATGAGTGGCATGGTTAGATAAGGAGGAACTAAGGTGGCGGCAGTCGCGAGTAAGGTGAGGATGAAGCCGCCAATGAGTTGGCGGGTGTAAGGTTTGGCAAATCGCCATAATCTGAATAGAGTCCAAGCCGAGGGTGGGGCGTGGATCGTTTTGGCGCAATTCGGGCATTCATCGTTTTCACTGGAAATCAAGTTTTCGCAGATTGGACAAACCGTGTCTTCTCGCGGTGTCACAGGACGATTTTCTGCCATCGCCGCGATGCGCTCCTGAAATTGTTCGGTGAGGCGACGGACTGCTGAATTCCGACTCAATGTATGGCGCCAGCGTGCGAGTAGGCCCACTTCATCCTTCAAATCCATGGCGCCTACACCTGAATGGTCACGATGTGAAAGCGTTAGACCAGGGCTTAACTCCCAGCGTTTCCACTCTTTTTCGCCAGGGTCCTTGGCTAGTAGGTGGCGGTCTGTCAGGACGATGATGCCTTGGTTGAAGGATAGCTGGAGATCGAGGTCCAGCTCCAAGCAGGCGATGACGGACTCGGATTGTGTTAAGTTGGCGGCGATTTCGCTACGCCACGGTTCGGGAGCGAACGCTGTTGTGGATTGCGAGTTTGGGAGGCCGTCAGGGAACATCGAGAAAAGACTAGGGTTTCAAACCGCTTATGCCAAGCGTGGTGATTGGCTGTGCGGGTTTTGCTCCTTTTTTTGCTTCTAGCAAACTTATTTTATTCGGCCGATGATTCAGGGAATCATATATTTTTCGATACGATGCTTGATTTACCTTTAATAATCGAGAAGAAAACCATCTGGCACAGCGATGATTTGATGCTGTTGCTATCGTTTTCATGAAATCCCGCGACATTCGTTTTCTTAAAATTCTGTCCATCCGAGGACCTAACATATGGACTTACAAACCCGTGTTGGAAGCTTGGGTGGATATTGGCGAATTTGAGGATTATCCATCCAACACTCTACCGGGTTTTGTGGATCGGCTTTGTGAATGGTTGCCGTCATTATCTGAGCATCGCTGCAGTTATGGTGAAGCAGGTGGTTTTGTGCGACGTTTGCAGGAAGGTACTTGGATAGGTCACATTCTCGAACATGTAACGTTGGAGCTCCAAAATATCGCGGGGATGCCAGGTGGATTCGGACGGGCTCGTGAGACAAGTGTTAGAGGTGTTTATAAAGTAGTCGTTCAAACATGGCATGAGGAAATGACTCGTGATTGCTTTGATGCTGCACGCAGTTTGTTATTAGCTGCTGTGGAGAATACGCCGTTTGATGTTGCGCTCACTCACGCGCGCTTGCGCGAGATGGCTCTTAAGTATTTATTAGGTTCTAACACGGCTTGCATTATTGATGCTGCCATCGCCAAAGATCGCGGTATACCGGCAATTCGTTTGTCCGATGATAATCTCATGCAGTTAGGTTATGGCTCACTCCAAAGGCGTATCTGGGCTGCTCAAACCGATCGCGCTAGCGCGATAGCACAAGGCATTGCCCGCGACTCTGAGTTGAGAGATAAGCTCTTGGGGTATTGTGGTTTGCCAATGTTAGATCCTGATGATGTTACGGAAGAGACGGAAAGCCGAAATCACTATCGTTTGCTTGTGGTTGGTGGTGAGTTGGTTGCTGCTGCTCGTATCGAGGCTAAGGACGAAAGCGTCGCGGTTGATATCACCGATGAGGTGCATCCAGCTACGGCTACCGCAGCATGTTTGGCTACGCGGGTAGTCGGTCTCGATATCGCAGGTGTGGATATTTTGGCAGATGATATTTCCTGCCAGTTAGATAAACAAAATGGAGTCATTACTGCTGTGGTGGAAACCCCTAACTTGATGGTGCATCAGCAACGCCAAGTCGGTCGTAGGATTGTCGATCATTTGTTCCCGAATGCTCAAACGGGGCGTATACCAGTGGTTGGTATTACTGGTGATGGCGGAGTTACCGAGACTGCGCATTGGGTTACAGAGTTTTTAAGGCTTAGTGGAAAATTCACCGGCCTTGCCTGCGGGGATGGTTTGTATTTCGATAACCGCAAGGTTGAGAGCGGGGATTGTGGAAACTGGAATTGTGGCACGAAAATTTTGATGAATCGCTCGGTGGATGCCGCAGTGATAGAAAATTCCGCGGAGGTAATTTTAGGACAGGGTCTGGCGTATGATCGATGCCAGATTGGCGTGGTCACCGGAGTTGATAGTGAAAAACAATACAGCGATTATGACATCGCGACCCCAGAGCATGTTTTCAAGGTATTCCGCAGTCAGGTGGACGTGGTTTTGCCCAGTGGAGTAGCGGTGTTAAATGCGGCCGATACGATGGTTGCGGAGATGGCTGCTTTATGTGATGGCGAGGTGATTTTCTTTGCGGAACAAGCGGATATCCCTGTCATGCTTGAACATCGCGCTAAGGGTGGGCGGCTTGTCTATATCCATGGTGGGGATTTAATCCTCGCAAATGCGAAAGAAGAAGTGGTCTTAATTTCATTGGCTAGTATTCCTTTTCTAAATAACGATCAATCTCCAGAGCGGTTGGACATCGTCCTGGCATCAGTGGCCACCGCATGGGCGCTCGGAATCGCCATCAACGTCATGCGCACGGGTGCTGAAACTTTCTCGATGAACTAGTTGATACCAGAATATCTAACGAAAAGATCATTATTTCCCTATCTCCGATATTTTTCTAACTCATGATTATTCTCAATAGCCGAGTTTTGCGTGGACCTAATCTTTGGGGGCGACACACCGCGATTCAATTGCTCATCAACTTTAGCGATCAGGAATTTTGTTTTGATAATCTGCCTGGATTCGAAGATCGCCTGCGCGAACGTTTCCCACAGATCGGCTCATTTCCTCCAAACGCCAACATGGCGAATGCCTTGGAATTAGCTGCGCTCGGATTACAGGCGCAGGCTGGGTGCTTCGTTACATTCAGTCGAACCGTCCCCACTCCTGATCCCGCTGTCTATCAAGTGATCGTCGAATATACCGAGGAAGCTGTCGGGCGCCTTGCTCTTGATCTGGCTTTCGAACTCTGCGTCACTGCACGTGGGCGCTTGCCATTTGACTTACAAGACGCCTTAAGTCGGTTGCGGGAGCTTGATGAGGAAATTCGTCTTGGACCCAGCACGGGTGCAATTGTGGCGGCTGCGGTTGCCCGAGGTATTCCATACCGCAGGCTCACCGATGGCAGTTTGGTGCAGTTTGGCTGGGGTAGTAAGCAACGCCGCATACAAGCAGCGGAATGTGATAGCACCAGTGCGATTGCGGAAACGATCGCGCAAGATAAAGAACTTACAAAACACCTGTTAGATGCAGCAGGGGTTCCAGTTCCTAAGGGGCGTCCAGTCATTGATGCTGATGATGCTTGGGCTGCCGCATGTGAACTAGGAGGTCCGGTGGTTATCAAGCCTCGTGATGGTCAACAGGGCAAAGGTGTGGCTGCTAATGTACAATCGAGGGAAGACGTGTTAGCTGCCTATGCAGCAGCTCATGAAATCAGCCCTAACATCATGGTGGAGCGATATCTGCCCGGTCAGGATTACCGCTTACTTGTGATCGGGGGACAACTCGTCGCCGCTGCTAGACGCGAGCCGCCACATGTCATCGGGGATGGCTTGCATACCATCCAAGAACTTGTCGATGAGATCAATAGCGACCCATTACGTGGTGAAGGACACGCGACAACTCTCACCAAGATCCGTCTGGATGATATTGCCATGGCAACTCTTCTGAATCAGGAACTCGATGTCAGCTCGATACCTCGCAAAGGCGCACGTGTGATCCTTCGTAATAATGCAAATCTTAGCACCGGTGGCACTGCGACCGATGTGACGGATGATGTTCATCAGGATGTTGCTGCTAGAGCTGTTGAGGCAGCGAAAATGGTAGGACTTGATTTGTGTGGAGTGGATGTGGTTTGTGATAGCGTGCTCGCGCCTCTGGAAAGTCAGTCAGGCGGAGTCATTGAAGTAAATGCAGCACCGGGTCTACGCATGCATTTGCAACCGTCTTTTGGTAAAGGTCGCCCCGTGGGTGAGGCAATCATTTCATCCATGTTTGATGAACGCGAAAATGGCAGGATACCAGTCGTAGCGGTATCAGGAACCAATGGAAAAACCACTACGGTGCGCCTGATTGCCCATATCATACAGTTGGGTGGCAAACGAGTAGGGATGACAAATTCCGATGGAGTTTATATCAATCGTGAACGCATCGATACAGGTGATTGCAGTGGTCCACGTAGCGCTCGTAATGTTTTATTTCACCCTGATGTGGATGCTGCTGTGTTAGAGACCGCACGCGGCGGAATTCTTAGAGAAGGTCTTGGTTTTGATTGCTGCGATGTTGCAGTCATCACCAATATCGGCATGGGAGATCACCTCGGCCTAAACCATATTTATAATGTCGAAGAGCTAGGTATCGTTAAGCGGGTTCTAGTTCACAGCGTTGCTCCTCATGGCAAGGCAGTACTGAATGCAGCTGATCCTATCGTTGTAAAAATGGCAGAAGTTTGTCCCGGATCGGTGATCTTTTTTGCTCGCGACTCTCACGAACGAGTCCTCGCAAACCATTTAGCTCAAGGTAAACAAGGAGTATTCATCGAAGGTGGTATGATTGTTGCGATGAATGGGAAAAAGCGTCACAGCTTTCCGATGCGTGACATCCCTATCACGCTCAACGGAACCATCATGTTCCAAATTGAAAACGCAATGGCAGCGATTGCCGCTGCGTGGGCATTAGGTCTTCCTTGGGAACAAATTCAAAACGGTTTAGCAACTTTTGTTAGCGATGTTTCGACCGTGCCGGGTCGTTTCAATATGTTTAGCTACCGCGGTGCGACACTCATCGCCGACTACGGCCATAATCCCGATGCTATCAAACTCTTGGTACAAGCTGTTGAAAGCATCCCTGCAAACCGTCGTGTCGTGGTGATCAGTGGTGCGGGTGACCGTCGTGACGAAGATCTCTCTCAGCAGACAGAAATTCTTGGCGAGGTATTTGATGAAGTCA
>Ga0315909_10000091_pt1 | contig 113133 bp, 174 predicted proteins | sample LakEriMetagenome_11_FD_203527 | JGI IMG/M metagenome (GOLD analysis project Ga0315909, IMG submission 203527) | Freshwater fungal communities from buoy surface, Lake Erie, Ohio, United States - Buoy 2 MA125 | ecosystem: Environmental > Aquatic > Freshwater > Lake | place: USA: Lake Erie, Ohio... | reverse complement strand
ATCTAGTATAGAAAACTTCAATACGATCTTTCGGAGTACCTGCACCATACTTAATAACCATTTGTGGATCTTTAGTAGCTTCGTGATATAAACTCCATCCACCTAGTAGTAATCGTTTAATACCAAAGATGTGAGGACTGTGTGGATCGCCTTCTACATCAGTTGATTGATGATGCTTGCGATGCACTGCTACCCATGCTTTAGTAGTCATTCCTGTGGTCATCCATAACCAAAATCTCATAAAATGACTTAGAATTGGATGAAACTCAATTCCTCTATGTGCCTGACTTCTATGCAAATACAGCGTAACACACACTATAGTAATGTGCGTCATTATTAGGATTGCTAAGATAATTTCCAAAATATTCTCCAAAAGATGTTGTGTCTGTGTAATAGTATATTTACCTGTTGACAGGTGAGCAAGAATATTGTATAATAGCATTATGAAACGTAAACTTATACTCACAGACGCAGACGGAGTTCTACTAGATTGGGAATGGGCATTCTCAGTTTGGATGCAAGAACGAGGTTATACACTAACAGCGGATAATAAGAAAAGCTATTATCTGCATCATCACTACAATGAATTAGAAGAAAAAGATGCTAAGAAAGTTGTTAAGACTTTTAATGAATCTGCAGCCATTGGCTTTCTTCCTGCACTTCGTGACAGTGCTTTCTATGTTAAACGACTGCACGAAGAACACGGATATCAATTCCGTGTTATTACAAGTTTGAGTCTAGATAAAAATGCACAGAAACTGCGTGAAATGAATTTACGCAAGATCTTTGGCAATGCTATTGAATCAGTTATTTGCTTAGACACAGGCGCAGATAAAGACAGTGCATTGGCTCCGTACAAGGATAGTGGTATGTGGTGGATTGAAGACAAGCCGCAAAACGCAGATGTTGGACATGCGTTGGGATTAAAAAGTATTCTTATTGAGCATGGACATAACATGCACCACGTTTGTGAATATAATATTGTTAAAAATTGGAAAGAGATTTACGAACTTGTTTTAGCTTAATAGTCTATTAACAAAATTTAATAATAATTGGTGATGTCGATTCTCGTGCCAGTGAGGCTGTAGATATTTTTTGTCGTACCACCACTGTTCACTTTCTGGATGGCATCCTATTACACCAATGCGTCCTTGTATAATAGCCATAGGATCACCGTTGCTATAGGTAGCCACAACATCCATATTATTACCAACAAATGCACAGCCGTCATAGAAATACATCCTTTCGTTAACACCTAACCAATTCACTGGCATAGCTTTAGGATGGGGGCGTCTTGTGTCAGTGTTAGGTTGTTTGATGTACTGTACTGCTCTAACACCATCTAAGACATTAAGGTAGTCTCGATCTGCCCAGTATGCTCCCATGCATATTCCAAGAAATTTGCCTCCACTCTTTACAAAGTTTCTAACAGCGTCACAGTTCCATTTCATTAGAGTATCATATCTATCGCTGTCACCGTAGCCTCCGGGAAAACATACGCAGTCTACATCATCAAAGAAGGTAGGTTCAACTTCGTCTCTAGAAAATAATTTAAAACTGTAGTGGGATGAAAGAGCTTTGATGATGCCGTTAGCAGAGTCCACGGCACAGATGGGTTGATGCAAAAATAATGCTATCTTTTTCAACTTTAATCTTTATAAAGCTCACTTTCGAAGTCTACGGTAGCGAATCGCTTTCTCCGCGCCAGCAGCCGGCGCACACTTTCGGTAACTTAATACCGGTCCTAAGGTGTGTTAGTTACACCAACTTTGTTTAGCATCGCCGTAATACTCTCTAGCTAAACCGTTGGCAATTAATCCTTGTCGAATACTTTGTCCATTTACCAAGATGTCTCCCAATATACGGCCACCAAACTTATCCCATCCATAGATAATAACCTGGTGCTTTGGGTGGGATTGTATGGCTTGAGTTGTAAATTTACTCGCCAGTTGCGCTCGCTGGTCTTCTTGTGGACATTGAGCTCTGTGTCCTTTTTCTGGGGTGTCAACGCCGTAGATTCTAACAGCAAGTTCAGGTTTGAGCGGGGCTGGTAGAAAGGGGGCGGCGATTACAATAGTATCGCCATCACTCACTCTAATAATTTGTGCATCATATGTTGCTGACTTAGTAGGCATTTTGCCTTGTGCAAAAGCCGGAACAGATAATACTGTTGCTAATAAAAATACAAATAAACTTTTCATAATTTTCCTTTGTTAAACAACTTGAAGTAGACCATACACACCTGTAACCAGCATGGCTTTTACAGCCATATCGTCTGCTTCATTGTCTAGTATATCTGTTCTGACTAAGTCTTGTAGTAATTCTTTATATTCATCAGGACTAATTTGTCCAGCGGAATACGCTTCTGATAGTTGCAATGCCATTTGAGCTCTTTGTTCTGCCCATGGACGACCACAACCAATTAGTGCTCTTAGTTCTTGCATTTAGAATCTCCCTAATACTGCACTTGCAGACTTTTCAGACTGAAGTATCATTATTTTCTTTTTAATTTCACAGTAGGCTTTGGTGCCCTGTTTGTCAATACTGCGTTTATAAAAATCGTCAACAGTTTCTTTCATCGGTCCGATCAACTTACGAACATCCTGTTGACGTGATCCCTTGCTTTCACTATAAAGATCAAACCATTCTAGATGATCTTTAATGCGTTTTACTTGTGGAGCATGATCTATATTGCAATCTAACTGTGCTACTGATTGACGTACATCAACGATTGCGCGGCTTTGATTATCATCCCAGAAGCTGGGTATCCAATTCTGTACAGTAGCACAGCCTGTTAATGATAAAGCAAGAACTGCGGCAGCTAAGATTCTCATTACTTGCTCTTCTTAGCGTCTTCGATCTTAGTTCCTTCGAACTTTTCACGAACTTTGACTGTAGTACAAGTTTGTTTTGGTTTATTAGTTTTAGGATCCATTACAGGTTTTCCGTCTTTACCTTGTACATCTAAGCAAACTTGTTTAGTTTTTGGAGCTTCTTTATTAGTATCCGCTGGAGCAGCCGGAGCAGTTGCGTTTGCTGTGGCTGCTGGTGTTGCTTGTGTTGCTTTTTTTGGTTCTTCTTTGGCGCAGGCTGCTGTACCAATAACCATCATACCTGCAAAAATTGCTGTTGTTAATAATTTCATTTTATTTTTCCTTTTTAGCTAACATGGCTTGAACTTTTTCTTGTACGGCTTTTGCCCAGAAAGGTTGTGGAAAATTCCATCCTACAAATGCACCTACTGCTACCCATAATAATATATCTAACATGTAAAATCTCCTTTATAATTCTGGCTCAGTTGGTTGCACAGGCTTACGTAGCCCTGTTGGTGTTACTACAGTCTGAGCTGGTACTGTCGTAGCATTCATTATTTTTTCTTGTCCTCTACTCCAAGCAGCAATGCCTAGTATAGCACCCATGGCCATGTGGAACAGGCCAGCGCCTTTAAGAGTAATAGGATCCCATTGTGTAGATACCGTGCCTGAATATGCTGCCTGCGTAATTGACCATAGTATAGGAAACACAGCAAAGTCTAGAATACAAATAAACATGTAGGTCCAGCCCATAGCAGGACGCCATTTTCTATTCATCCAATCTTCGTGTACAGTTGATCCTGACATTTTATTTTACTGCCTTGTCGTAAATTTCTTTTTGACGTTTGTGCCATTCAACCATAGCTTCAATTTTTACACGGCATTCGTAATAAGTTCCGTAGTTTTGAACTACACTGTCAAGAAGTTTACTTAATTCAGGCGACTTTTCTGCTTGTTTAAGTTCTGGGCAAGGATCTGCAATTTCTTGCGGTAGTTCAGGAAATGTTGGCGGCTTTGTTATGGACAAACATCCTGTTAATAAAACCGCAGGAAGCAACATTAGAAGTTTTTTCATTTCTTGCTCCCTGGTGGTTTCGCTGCTTCGTTAAGAATATCAATAGCTTCGGGTGCTACTTTACACTCTTGATTGATTATTTTTTCTATTTCTTTAATCTTATCTTGATAGATAACTACATTTTCTTTTACAACTTTAACACGGTCTTTGTAAACAGTAACAATTTCTTTGTTTACTTGTTTTCCCTGTTCTTCAGCGATTCTAGCACGTTCTTCAGCAACACGAAGTTTTTCGCGCCATTCCATTTCAACACCTACACCACCTTTGAAATATACACCTACAATCAATAATACAATACTGACTATTTGTAAAATTAAATGATATGGAGCTATTGCTGGAAGCCAACGAACTACTCTGTGTAGTATAAAAAATGTAAAGAAAGTACCAATTGCGCCAGCGATAAGGATAGTGTTAACTACCCAAAGTAAAAAACTATCTGGCACAAAGGATAGCATCCACATATTAATGTCCTACAAACAAGTGTAATGCGTGATTGTAATGCTTGATGCGGTCTTCTAAACCAATAGTACCACCGTTGATACGCTTAGTTAGTGTAAGGATGTCTTTCTTATCAGCCCATTGATTAAGATTGTTCTGCTCCCAGAACCAGCAAGCTGATTGTACAGCACCTTCAAACGTTTGTAGGTACTCTGGAATTTCTTCTAATGGAGTATCAATAGCAGCCGCAAATAATGTGTAATTATTTTTACCTGTCAACTGAATAAGTCCTCGACCTAGATAACGGAAACCGTCACCACTAGCTTCGTCTCCGTTGCCCATACGATTCGCATATACTTTATTGGCAATCTTTTCTGGCTTTTTCTCGTAGGCCCTAGCTTCATCTAAAGTTTTAAAATACTTAGAAAAAGTCTTTGTCAAACTTTCTGCTTTATAGTTTAAATTTTCTTTAAGGAATTTAAAGCCACCTGATTCGTGAGCGCACTGTGCAACAAATGCTGCCACACGCTCAGGAGTATGTATTTCGTATACTGGAAGGATTTCGCATAATGCACTGTACCAGTAATCTGTATATGGGTTCTTGCCAATTATTTCTGACAAATATTCTTTTTTAAATTCAAATGTAAAACTCATTGTAGTTCCTTATTTTATAAACGTTCGAGAACTAGTGTTCTGCCGTTATTTTCTAGTGTAAGTTTTTTACCATATTTTGTAATATTGTAATTACCTATATATTTACTGAGATATATCACTTCTCCGAAGTCGTTAAAATTCAAACTTTCAGTAATGTTATTTAGTATAAGATGTTTTTCACCAATATCTACAAATCTAAAATGCAATGGATCTGCATACATTTTTTTAATAGTAAGAATATCATCTAACATATCTATAGATTCAACAAAACTTTTACTAAAGAAATTTTTAAAATTATTCATGTTGCTTTCGTTAGCTACAATTCCATAGTTGTCAGGGTCGCTGGGTACAAATTGTTGTAAATTTTCTAACGTGGCTTCGTGGCTTCTAAAATCTTTATAATATCTAAATTTTAGTTTATCTTTATCTGCAAGTTTTTTGATACCGTCTACTATTTCAGCGATCTGTTCATGTGCTTCAGAATTTCTTTCTAACTCTACAAAAACTTTAAAAGTACCATCGCTTTGTTCTCCTGCTGTTGTGTCTGCATCAAGAATAAAATCGTACCCTTTTTCTAAAAAACTCACTAGATCGTCTGCAGGTTCTTTTGTTTTTACGCTGAAGCTTAGTGTGATAATGTTTTGATCATCGCCCATTTTAGAGGCAAATGAATCAATTTCAAATATCTCGTAGATCATATCTCGTAGGTCACCTATTCGTAGTCCCATTATGCTACACCTCCGGTTGGTTCGCTGCCGCTGGGTGCAGCCACTGCTCCGCCCGGTGCAGCTACTGGTGGAGCCATTGATTGATCAGCAGGTTGTGATTCTGATCCTGGAGAATTAGCAGCCACAGCAGGTTCAGTTTCAAAACTCTCCATTTCGTTATATCCTGTATAGATATCAACGATTAATTTCTTAGGCATTTGAATTTCAACAATCCATACTGGGTTTCTATCCAGCTTTCCTTTTTTAGTTCCTGGTCGAATATCATCAGGGTCTTTAATTTTTCTAGGAACAATGACGTAGTCTTTTTTATAGCCTATCTTACAATCATAGTCTACTAGACGCTTGCCTCCCATTGGATCCGGCATCTTGTTGCGTGGCCACATAAACGAGCATGTAACCCAATGGCGATCAATCACAGGGCCGCTTAAAAGTTCAGCATCTTCCCAATTAGCATATACATAAAGATCTAGTTCGTCTAGAACTCGTTCGAAGTCTTTCAACACCTGAAAAGCAGTGTCGTTTTCGTATATTCCTTCGATGTTTTTAATAACGTCATAAATGTCGTGCATTGTGCTGTCCTATAAATCTACTATACTTATTTATCGCATCAAAAAGATAACATTATGTTTTTACTTTTGGAGGTCTGAGCTAAATATCTTTGTAGGGTGTTCCAGCCCGGAACGCTGTACACAGTTACTCAATATCCGTAAGGAGGACTTAATGAGTGCAAAAAGAGCGTCTCGTACTAAAAAACAAAACTTTGAAAACGTTGTAGATATCAACAATTATAAACACAAGCGTCAAGTGCAAATTCTTCCACGCAATAAACACCAAGAAACTTACATGCTAAAATTACTAGATCCAAAGAAAGATATAGTCTTCGGAGTGGGTCCAGCAGGAACCGGCAAAACGCTTATTGCGGTGCAGGTGGCTGTAAAATTGTTTAAAGAAGGCGAAATTGACAAAATTATTGTTACAAGACCAGCAGTATCAGTAGATGAGGATATAGGATTTTTACCAGGCACACTAGAACAAAAGATGGCACCGTGGACAAGACCTATATTTGACGTCTTACGCGAATACTTTAATGCTAAGGAAATAGAAGGCATGATAGAAGAAGGCATCATTGAAATTGCACCCCTAGCCTATATGCGAGGCAGGACATTCAAAAATGCATTTATTCTAGCTGATGAAATGCAAAATGCAACTCAAAATCAAATGAAAATGCTCTTAACTAGATTAGGAGAAGGCTCAATGATGGCTGTAACAGGAGATTTAGCTCAAGCAGATCGTTTAAAAGATAACGGCTTGATAAGTTTTATCGAACAGCTTGAATCCAAACAATTAAAACATTTGGACATAGTCCGTTTCGAACAAGGAGACATCGAACGTCACGAGGCAGTTAAGGAAGTATTACAACTTTACGGAGATGAATAAGTAATATAGACTAAAAGGAAAAGGGCTTACGAGCCCTTTTCTACTTTAATAACATTGATATTTGACTTTTGTAAAAAGTCTAGACCATCGTTGAGTCTGTATGGATGGGCATAATAAACAGCTTTTATGCCACTTTGATAGATCAATTTAGCACATTCCATGCAAGGTTGGTGCGTTACAAATAACGTAGCACCATCTCCGCTCTCAGAACTGCGGGCTAATTTTGCTATGGCGTTTGACTCTGCGTGTAAAACCTCTGGTCTCGTTTTTAAACCTCTATTAACTAGAGATTGTGACTCTCCAAACACTGCATCACTAAATCCAATATCTTCGTGTTCGCAATTATTGTCCCACCCACTAGGCATACCGTTATAGCCAATACTGATAATCCTATCATCTTTAACAACAATAGCACCAACTTGCAGTCGTTTAGCAGAACTTAATTTGCTAAACCTGTCAGCAACATCCATGTATGCATCTACAAACTTTGCTTTCATAATTCATTCATCAACGGAAAGATCTTTCCAATGATTTCTGCACAAGCAATCGCAATAGCCATGTGTTCTTTCTGTGTGCCATTTGCACTGCGTAGTTCAATATAGTGTAACCAGCTACGCAAACTGCCTTGCATGTATAATCGTGTCTTGGTAATGCCTTCTGGCAAAACCTTACGTGCTTGTTCTTTAGCAATACCGTTTTTAATAGCCCAGTCGTATTCTTTCTTACAGTTATGTGCTACTCGCATCTGTGCATGCAACCAGTCTATGGCTAACTGACGGTCTTCAGTTTCAATACTGTTCTGACGATTCTTTTCATCTTGCAATCTTGCTTCTGAATATTCAAACATGTCGCCCATGTCTTCTGGGTTAGCATACCTCTGGCTAAACTCTTGAAAGGAAAAACTGCGATGACGCACAATTTGATGTGCAATATCACGAGTAGTATCAATTTCGAGAGTAGCATTAACCATCTCGAGTGGACTCCAGTGACTGTGTTTGATCAAATATTTGATAAGTTTAGCACTAGTTTCTTCATTCATTTGGTTAGCTGGGTTACTAACTCTTGCGCAAAACGCAATTAGATCTTGAATGTCTGCAAATTCTGGTTCTGTTTTACCCTTGGCCAGAGCTTCTGCTTTACATTCTTCTACAAATTCTGGGTCTGCTACAGTATAGCCTACAATACGAACTCTCATTTAATTTCCTTTACTTAATTATTACAGTCTTGCAAGTCTAATAAGAGTTGCGGCAAGATTTATTTCTGGATCTACTACAAGAGTATGATCAACTAATCCTTGTTTGATAGTAAGCACCGCAGAGTTTTGTTTTTCTTCGTCACCAAACAGTTCAATATTGTCATAAAGCCAGCGGAAAATATCTTCCATTTCTTCAGGTCGAACACTTCCGCACAGTAGTTTTCGTGCTTCGCTGATCTTACCAGCTTTAAATAGTTCTACCATATGAATCTTCCAGTCTGCTTCACCAGTGTCTGCCTCATTGGGTTTTACTAATTTACCTTCTTGACTGTTCATTTGAACAGTATTAATGCACTTACGGAGGTCTGGATATGTTGCTTTAACATATGTGTCAAGAGTATCAATGTCAAATTCTACTTCTTCAGTGATAAGGATCTCAGCTACTCTAGCAGTAAACTCAGTTTGATCTACTTTTGCAACGTGGAAGCCTTGACAGCGACTGTGAATCGCAGGAATGATCCTGTTAGGATAGTTACAAGTTAGAATAAATCTTGCTGTGGTATGATACTCTTCCATAACACCGCGCAAGATAGCCTGTGCATTTGGAGTTAAGTAATCTGCCTCATCCAGCAGTACAACCTTGAACGGGCCAAACGGAATCATTTGTACAAAGTTTGTGATTTTGTCACGAATAGTATCTGCATTGTTTTCACGACTTGCGTTAATCTCCATAATGTCTAGATCGTTAATATCTAATTCATTAAACAAAATCCGAGCAAGAGTGGTTTTACCAATACCTGCATTGCCACTAAACAGTAAGTGAGGAATACTTTGGTCTTTAATCCATTGCTGTATTTGTTTTCGTTGTGCGTCATCTCGGAACACATATCCGTTGACCTTTTTAGGACGATACTTTTCTACCCATAGTTCTTTCATTCTTCTGCCTTGTTAATAATATTTTGTGTTAGTATATTAATTGATGCATCGGTTCTTAAATATTGATGCAATCGATCTGCACAGGATCTAATGTCGTCGCTTAATTGACCTCGACCAATTCTTTTTTCAACAGTTCTAGCTGTGTCATGTAATGCTATTACAGCATCTTCTAATTCTAAGTTTCTCAAAATTTAAACCAGCCTTTAATAGTTTGTACTAAATTATAATATCGCATCTTGTAATTGTCAAGTACGATTTCGTTAAACATGGGATGGCGATGCGGGCAACGACCTTGTCGCCAGTCACATCCATAACCATTTTCTTTTAAATTTTCACCGCAAGTATCACATTTCATTTTGTGGCCTCTATTACACGTTGTCTTAATTCTGAAGTTGAAAAACTGTGTCTACGTTTATTAAAGTAAAATTCCATAGGAATGTCGTGTCCCGTAAATTCTTTACTTTGATACTCTTCACCTAAAATTCTAATATTGATAGGAAACGATAAAAGAATATCGCGTAACTCTCGCTCAGTGGAGTAAGGTACGATTTGATCTACAAATTTACAAGCCTTCAATTGTGCCCAACGTTCAAATACTCCTTGTACAGGTTTATTTTTAGTATCGGGCCTATCAAGTGTAGGGTCAGTCTGTAATCCTACAATTAAAAACTCACATTGTGTTTTTGCCTCTTCCAGCATCATTACATGCCCGGCATGAAACAAATCAAAAGTTGAACAAGTAAAACCTATTTTCATTGCTTAAAATCATCCTTAACTATATTGAGTAATATATCAAAGTTATCTTTGGCTTTTTTAAGTGCTGGATACTTCTCCATCATTTCCTGTAGTCGTTGTTCTTCCATACGTTTTTCTCTAGCCCAGTCTAACAAAGATTCAGTTTCACCTGTTAGTCCCACGCTGGCATAGCTCATACCTAAAGACTTCCAACTATTACCGTCACATACTTCCATACAATTCATGTTTGGGTTCCAGCGCATCATGCCTGCTCCTACTGCTCCGGGACTAATATACGGATTAGTACCTGAACCATCTGACACAGTAATATATCTACTGTTAGATGTAATGCCATTTATCATCTTGCTTTAACTCCAAAATGCTTGTAACTTTGTTGTACACACTTTGCTTGATAATAACAGTCAGCAAGCGCATTGTGTAAACTTTCTTGAATTGCTTTTCGAGGATCTTGAGGCATCATAGAAAACAGTGTTCGACTATCGCGAATCTGCCAATAGTGCCACGGTGCAGGCTTTCCCAGTTGCTTGTAAAGATTTTGTAAAATAGCATAGTCAAACAACGGACCTTGACACCATAATACATCTAATCCTACGCAAAACTTGTTGATTGCTCTTGTAACTTGATCCATTGACGCTCGTTTGTGTTCGCCAAATGCTTCTTCTTTGATAGCTTCGTCTTGTTTTGCCCACCAAGCTAGAGTATTGTCGTCAATAGTCCTGCCCATGGCCGTCTGTTCATCAACATCGCAACGCAAGTATAAACCGCTATGCGGTTCTGCATCAGTAAAAGGATCAAACTTAATAGCACCTATTGTCATTACGACACAATCAGGTTCTACACCAAGTGTTTCTAAGTCAATCATTCCGTGTGTGGCCAAAAGAAAACTCCTAATAGTTTATATACATTATACTGCATAATCTATTAGGAGTCAAGTAATTTAGGTTAAACGCAGTCTGTTACAAATCCATTAGGTGGTATTTTGGTTACAAACGGTTTTAAATCCGGAGCAGTCCATCCCACAGGTTTCAATACTTTGCCGTCCTCACGCTTTCGAACCTTGCCAGTGTCCTTATCAATCTTAGCAAAGTTAGTACGCATAACTTCTTTCCATGCACCTTCTGCATCAAATCCTGCACTGTGAATAGCTCCAATTGTTACAACTAAAATATCAATTAAAGCATCTAATGCTTCTACATTATCATTCATATCACAGGCATGTTTAAATTCTTTATACTCTTCTTCTATCAATTTTGTATACAGACCAAATTGATTTAAGTTACTCTCACCAACTGTTTGGTCACAGGCTCGCATAAATTTTTCTTGATCTCTGAAGGGATTTGTCATTTTATAAAATCTTCCGGTTTAATAGTAGTACTAGATCCGTTGGCATATTCTTGACCAACATAAACATCATTTGGTTTTTCATCTGCATAGGCAAGAACACTTTCAGATTCAACCATACGTAGCTCTTTTTCGCCTTCTCCGTCATCAACTTTGAACCCTCGAGTCCAGCGTCCGTGTTCAACTAGGATCCACTGTCCAATCTCATAAGGATCTTTATTATTTGGACCTTTACAGTAAACCTTTGCCCAGCGAGGATAAATTCCTCGAGTAGTTCCGTCGTCTGACGTTAGCACAATGCCGCTTGTAGTTTTTTGCTCACCAAAGTACATATCGGAGACTAGTACTCTATTACTAACTGCTCTTGGTTTGCCTTTGGTAACGTTAAGCTGAATACTCATTAACGCCCTCTTTTTGTAACTTTAACTTCGTCTGCCGGAACAAAATTACCTTCGTCGTCCTCAACCCATTCTTCTTCACTTGCTGTTTCTGTAACAGTTTTAGCTTTTCTTACTGGCGTTTGATCTGCTACACCTTGTGCTGTGTCGTAATATTCTTTAAGAACATCTTCCCGCTTACGAATAACTTTCCCGCCAGGACCTAATTCATCTCCTCTAGCATTTACGCGAGCATTACCTACAGCAGGTGTAAGTTCGTTGCGCTGCCTAAGCATGTCCATATCAACTATTTTGCCTTGGGCAGTTTTGTAAATCTTTTTTTGTGGTTGTTTCATTGGCATATTAATTCTCCTAATATTATATATGTACTTATCTCAAGAACTCTCGCCAGTCTAGGTTATACTGAATTGAATCAATTCTGTGTATACCAATTAGATATAAAATATAACTTGCTACACTAGAGCCTCTCCCAACTCCCCAAACTATGTTATTTTCTCTCATAAAGTCTACAAGATATACCATATATCGAAGCAAATCCTGCATATTATGCTCACCAAATGCATCTAATTCTTCGCATACTCTTTTGTATTCTTCTCGTTCTTGTATTTCGTAGGGTTCAATTGTGCCTAGTTTTTGCATCAACTTATGCATGATATAGGCACCTATATCTAGATTTTTATAATCTTCAGGCATGAACCATTCTGACTGTAAAGCGTTGTCAAAATCTTTCTGATCTACATCTAGTGCAATGTATTTGGTTAATGTTGGGAGTCCTTGTTCTTCCATAGTAGCATTAAATTTATCAATGTCATCGGAAGGCTCGCATAGTACTACGTGACATTTATCTACATGTCCGCTATAGATCATAGATATTAAGTCTTGGTTAGAAAATCTAGGCACCCCTAACTTGTCAGTTTTAATAAGCATCTAACTATATTAGCTGATATTGATTAAATTGTCAAGATCAGAATTGCCGTTTTGTTGTGATTGTAATTGTGTGCGAGCACGCCTTGCTTGCATTTCTTCCTTGTACATTCCTAGCAGTGCTGCTATCTGCATTTGTACTTCTGGATTTCTAGACATAAAATATTTTCGCCCTAGATCAGTAACCTTTGATTCTACTTCAAGGTCTGAAAGTTTTGAAAAATCGTCTACTAGAGGATTAAATGATACCATCGTCTTGAGCAATCGTTACATAGTTTCCGTAATAATGGCCGTAGAATGTTATACCGTCAGTTGTCCAAATATCAACTAGAACGGGTTGATTTGTCGTAACAGTAAATGGATTAGTTGGGTTTACTCTCTTAGGCCAGGTAGAATTAACCCTAAAAACATTGCTTGGAGATCCAGTAAGCCACTCAACTGTTCCGTTTCCATTAAACAAAATTTGAATTTTAAACTGAACTTGAGCACCGTTTGGTGGTCTAAAATCTTCTAAATCTATAATAGCAAAATTGTTGATATTTAATTGCTGGTAACTTCCGTCACTGAACAGTAAATTATGCGTATCGCCTTGGTTAATATTTTTATTAAAAAACACATATGGTGTGTTTCTAAGTTTAGCATTTGAAATTTCGTTTTGATTAAAGTTATTGTTAACGTTTAATTTTGCAGTATTATCTTGAAGATTTGTAATCTCAGTTTTAGCAGATGCTAAACTACTTTTAATTGTTGCAAAGTTATCTCGAAAACCCTGACTATCGTTGTCCTGTCCAGCTATTGGAAAACTTTCGTCGACATTTATATAATTTATATTACTAGCCATTTTAATTTATCTCCTAACAGTATTTATTTACTTTATATATTGTACTGATAATTTGCGAACAGTAAATACTGCGATTTACTGCTTATAAGAGTATTATCAATAATGTATCTGTCCATGTCTAAGTCAAATTGACTAAAGTCAAAATTGCTAGCTTTAATGGCACTTTGAATAATTTGACTAGTTCCTGGTTTACAATAGCACAACACCAACGATGGAGTATAACCTAGTTCGTCTACACTACTCTGTTGTGATGATCGCATCCAAAGCGGAACAAAAGATCTTTCAGTACGACCTAACGGTCGTATATTATCACGCATGTTTGTGATATTACTGATATATTTTATTGAATCAATTGTCTGTCCAGCAGTGTATATATTAGAATCCGCTTTAACTGTATTAGCTTCAGGTTCGGGTCTTAACACCATGTTTGGAGATAGTCCCTCTAGTATTGATAGAATTCTAGTTTCTGTTCTAGAATCTATTTCCAATCCATCTTCCCATTTTAACTTAAATTCTCCATCAGCTCTAGTTTCAACTACGAAATCTTCGCCTAGTGTAACAGTAATAGTTTTTCCTCTAGCCTGTACTGTAAAAGAAGGTTTTTCTTCGTAGTCGTAAAACATGTCTTTAGGCGTTGCACTAACAGAATTAACTTTAATCTTTTTAGAATTACGTACTGTAATACTTTTCTTAGTTCGACCTTCACTTGGATTATAAGGATCTATTACATCCAAATAAAGTACTTCATAAACTATATCATTAGTTCCAGGAACTTTTGCAATAGCACTCTTTAAATCGCCCACTCGATAGCGTTTTCTTCTATGATTTGTAGACATTGCTCTAACTACTTCTTGTAATTCTTTAGTTTCAATACCAGCATATGCAAGCATTTTAATTTCACGTTGTATACCAAAATTAGGATCGCTTGGTCGATAAATGTATTCTGGAATAAAAATTTCTGGATTAGAAATGAAAGCATTAAAGTTTCTTCTAACTTGTTCTTTAAGAAAAGGCTTCATGTATAAATTACTATACTTTTTACTATCAGGGTCTGATATTCTAATTACAAATTCTTTACTCACTACGCTATATTTGTAAAGATCTTGTGCAGTAACAGTGAAACGATATTCTCTATCTATTGTAGTCGAATTGGCATCAAGTCTAAATGTATCATTATCAAATACTGTCAGCCCGTTAGTTCTATATGCAAATCTTGCCCATAGCGCCTGATCAGTACTAAATGACCCAGTACTGGTACTCTGATGAGTACTCAGAGCTTGATAAAGCAACCCTTGATAACGTACAACATCGTTTAATGTATATTGTCGTTCGTTTTTCCAAGTGCTTTTATAAACATTTTCACCAAATGCATTTACTTTACCTACAACTTCACCATCAAAACTTAGTGCAAGTCCAGGCGGCAGTCTTCCTGATGATAAGTTATAAATTACGTTACTTCCGGGAACATTTGTAGTTGCTTCAACTTTTAGTACAGAAATAACATTTGATCCCAACAGTCCTAGATTACTATCAGTAATCCATTTTGTTTCAGAATTAATTTCCCCTAGTAATTTTACAGTAAATGTTTTACTACTTGCAACTAATTCTTGTGCTTGATCAGGGGTAAATCTTTGAGCCCGTATAGTAAATTTAAAAGTTTTTGTAACCTCTGCTTGATAGGGCACTTTACCTGCAATTTCTCCGGTGCTACTATCTAGTGTTAGTCCTGGAGGTAGTCTGCTAAGAGAACTATCGGGATTAGTAGCCTGTAAGAAATATGTAACAATACCTGTTAATGTATTTGAATCAATAACATCTAAGAACAAAGTAATATAATTGTTGGCTCGTCTAACACCTAAGTCGCTAGGTGTTAACCATATGGGAACTCTTATATTAGTGTTATCAGCAGTAAACGTACCTGTACCAACCTGCATAATAGTGTTGTCAGCACGTAAAAAGTCATCGCCTACTACATAAATTCTAAATGTTCGTCGAGATATAATATCTCCGTCAGATACACTTACAGTAAATTGATAATATCTATTTAATTTTTTAGGTGTTCGTTCTGGATAGTTAAAATCATAAATGTCAGTATCGTAGAAAAAACTATCAAAACCATTAGATGATCTTAAGCCAAAATCATATCCTGCAGAAGTAAAATCGTACGGCGCTGTATCATACGAGCCTGCATTATAAAGCAGTGTTCTTTCAATAGCAAGAATAGGATCAACTACTCCTACTAATCTGCCGTCTCTGGTTAATTGTATACCAGGCGGTAATTGTCCGTCTCCGGACGCTATATAAAAATCTAAACTTTCACCAATAGGTAAATCAACGTCAGTTGCCACTAATTGAAAATCAACTGGTGAATTGTCTAAAATATAAAATGTATTGTTATTACCTACTGGTAATAATCCAGGAGTTGTTTGCCATACAGGTGCATCAGCATCACCTACAGTAATTACAAATGTTCTATCTCTAGTTACATTGTTATAGCTAGCTCTTAGGACAAATCTGTAATCTGTAACACGCGGCACTTCGTAAGGAGTACCTACTATTTGAGAACCTTGGATTCGTATCCCACCAGGCAATTTTCCACTGATAAGAGAAACCGTAGATGAAGGATTAACCAACGGCAAATTTATGCTTGTTGTAACATTTTCTTCTAGCGTAGCTAATTTAGTATTAGACGGTTGCGTCCACAAGTCTGCCATATTTTATATCCTATATAGCGTATTTATCGGAAACAACGGATTCAAAAACCACCCAGGTCTACAGTATCTCCGCTAGGTGGGTCAAAAGGACCAAAGTCAACGTCTACTTTACGCATAATAAATTGAAGCGAATTAGTATAAACTGCTCTAAATTCACCAAAGTCAAAACCAGTTAAGTAAGGACCAAAATCTCGAACATCAAATCCGTATACGTTGCCTTGTAATTCTCCGCTGAATGTAGTTGCAGAAATTGTGTTGGCATTCTGTATGTTCTTGTTGTTAGCATTTAAGTTACCAGCTAGGGTAGGAGTTAAATCTTTAACTAGAATTCCATTATTGTCTAGGTCAACTATCAGCTGCTGACCATTAACTCTAGTGTTAATTCCTTGGCCACCTTGTATTGATAGTGTTTGTCCTCTTGAAATCGTAACAGTACCACTGTCTGATACAACAATTAATTGGTCTAAGCTGTCATTAGCATTGATTGTAATAGTGTTAGCGTTTTGATTTAAGTTTATATTAGAGCCAGCCAGGAGACGTTTAAATATATTTTCTCCATCAATTTTTCCAGCATATATACCTACACCTAAAACTCCTGCATTGTCTATAACAGTTTCTTCAACAATTCTTAAATCTAGTTCTTGAAAGTTATCGTTAACTTTTATAAATGCCTCACGGAGATCATCACCGGTGCCATCGTTAGCAACAATACCTACATCAATATAATTTATAGTCATTTTAAATTCCTTATCATGGCCAGAAAGTATCCATAATTGTTCTTGTCCAAATACCATCAATTCCATCAGTGTAATCTTTAACACAATAATAAATGTATGTAAATCCAGTACTACTGTCTATGCGAATTTCTCCTGCTGTGTCGCCAACCGCCCCAAACCTTGTTGTAGGCTTTGCTTTCAAAGGTTTAAAAATTATTGTATTACCTTCTAGCGTCAAATTAGTTTGCGCTTTTAATCGAACAAATGAACTAGTTGATGATATGTCAGTTTCAGTAAATGAAGTAACTTGAACTGGCCCAGCACTACTTTGAATACCAATTTCGGTAGAACCTGATAGTTGCATATCACCAGTACCACTCAATGAGATATCCGTAGCATTGGGTACGTTTAATACTCCCGCTGGGGATAATGTAATGCCTCCTACAGCAGTTACTAATAATTCTGAACCTGCTCTATTAATATTACCATCTAACGGGCCGTTGAAACTACCAAAAATTCGTTTAGTAGTTCCGTCTATAATTAAACTAGAATCGTCAGCTGTTAAGTTTCCTTCTAGTTTAATATCTTCGAATGTTGCAAGTGCCACTGAAAGTCTTACTGCACTCATTTGATTAAATGCACTATTTCCAACACTGTTAATATCTATGCCGGCAGTCCCAGATAGCACACTAGCTGGAATGATAGAATTTATGTGATCCACTAATAAAACATTCGAATCTGAAAACACACTACCTGTCAAATTACCAGTGTTAGTAACATCAATAGTTAATGCACCGCTTGTAAATTCGCTTCTAAGAATTACATCTGGTAAGTTATCTAAATCATTATAATCATTTGTAACAGCTACATCAGCTAGTCCAACTACATTTGAAGCAGGAACGGTAGCTGTAACACTTGTAACATATCCTGCATCGTTAGTTAGTTGTGACACTGCGGTAGGTATTACAGGCTTGTTAGTTAAATCAATATAACTGCCAGAGAAAATTACTGGACGATTATTAAGATCGTTATAGTCACCACTAAAAATATTAGGTTTATTAATTAGTGAATTATAATTTCCAGATAACGCTACACTAGCGAGATTGCTTCCACCTACGCTTATAGACTGCACTGACAAAGTATTTGCTTGCAAAGTGCCCGAAGCATTAACATTAACAACGTCAACAATACTACTGCCTTGAAGATTTAAATTATCACCGCTGGGTAACTCTTTAATCTTGTTGCCGTCAGTGGTGTCAAATATTAAGGGAAACTTATTAGCCATTTTTTTGTCCTGTTACATTATATTTATCGGTCATTATACTCTTCCTACTACAGCTTCAATAATACCTTTACCTTCACTGTCTTTATTTTCAAGAGCCTTACCTATTACAGTACCAACTGCTGGTGTCTGTCCAACCATAGCATATCCAGGAATTGCACTAGAAACTAACAAGTCACCTTTTCTTACCTTACCTAACACTTTGCATGGTACTCGGCCTTGCAGTGCCACTGAAACAACATTGGCTCCTTGTAGATTGCTGTTCATTAGATATGCTGGATTTGTAGAAACAATACCTGCTACTCTATGATCGTCTTTAATGGTAGTTATAGTAACTTCAGCATCACCGCCAAATATCAGCACAGTGCCTGGTTCGTATGCAGCATCTGCTTGATAGTTTTCAGCTAAGTCAGCATAACGAGCAGTTAATGCAGTACCGTCAAATGTAGTAGCATATACAGTATTCCATTTTAATAAACCGCTTCCTAGATTGTTTGCATTATTAGTACTTGGTACAAGATCACTTGCAGCCCTAGCAGTAAAAGTCACAGTATCAGTATTAGCATCACCAATAATAGTGTTACCATTAACAGTTAGATTTCCTGTTAATGTTGTGTTACTAGTTATACCCAAGGTGCCTGTAACACTTAGATTACCTGCAATTGCTGTATCACCACTAGCACTTGCTACAGTAAATTTAGTAGTAGCTACTGCAAAGTTTCCACCAACACCTAGAGTGCCTCCAACAGCAGTGTTTCCACTAGATGCTGTAATAACAAATCTATCTAGGCCTCCACTGGAAACTTTTACATTACCAAAGAACTGAGACTCTGTACTGTTAACTTTGATAGCTTCTGAACCGTTTGCAACCAATACTAGTGTGCTGAGTGCAGAACTTGTAAATCCAGATGTAGCACCAAGAGAAATGCCTGTAGTGTTTGCTGTTCCTTTATTATCTAATGCTTGGATAAAGTTACTGTACATCCACGGAGCACTTACAAAGCCTTTTCCAGTTAGTCCAGCAATGTTAGATTGTGCAGTTCCTTGTGTGGTGTTAACTAATCCACTAAACAGTTCAACTCCAACGTTTAATGAACCCGGCATTTGAACAACTGGATATGTAGGACTTCCACCGCCACTACCGCCTGCGGCTGTTAATATAACGCCTTGCACAGGAGTTTTAAATGATAATACACCGCCACTTTGACTTAGTATTTCTTGACTTGGCGTACCGCCAATAATAAATGCTTCAGCTTGTATTTTACCATCACCAGTTCTTCTTACAATACTATTGTTAGATGAACCTGTTGATATACTAGTAGTTCCATAAATGCCGTCGGCTATCTGTACCATTGCTTTACCAGCAAGACTTATTGATGCCGGAGTAGGAATTCCTACTGCTACTCCGCCAACAGTTACAATGCCACTGTTGTTGAACGCACCAGTAATGTTTACAACAATAAATGATGTTTCACTAAATGTTTGTCCTTGTACAGTACCAGTTGCACCGCTACCTGCTTGTGTTACAGAAGCGCCATCTGCTACGCTTAGTTCACTAGTAAACACAAGTCGCTGACCTGTTAGTTGAGTAATTTCACTGTTTGTAAAATCTTTATCCTGAACAGCGAAGCCTTGATCAACAATGGTATCAAATGGTACTAGTTCAACTGCTCCTGTTCCAGGAGTAAATCTTCCCAATACAGTATCAGTTGAAATTGGTTCGTGTTTATCAAGTCCAATACTTCTTTCTTTTAAACCTATATATGCACTACGATTAACGGCTGTTACATTGACCCCAGTTAATGTAGTAGGAGTTTGTTCTATACCGTTAGTGAATATTGCTTTGGTTAATACAGTTGGACTAGTAGCCCAAGTGTCCGAAGTTTTAATTATTACAGTAGTGTTATTAACAATCGTGTTTACTACTACACCTTTTGAAGTTCCTTGGTATAATATATCTCCAGCATTAGCAGAGACAGAATTTGCCAATGTTACTTGCAGCTCTTCTGTAAAGTTTTTAGCATCGTATGCTGATAAACCTCTGTCAGTTTGTCCAACTGCATTGTTCACACCATATAAACCAGTACTAGCTGATAATGGTCTTGCTCTTTCCATTAATAGTTTACTTTGCTGAATACTTGCATTAGCATTAATGTCAGCATTAACTATTGAATCATTTTCTATTTGAAGATTAAGTTGTGCGATTGGAACAGTTAAACCGTCTTGATATACTGCCGCTGTTCTTGATACAGTTATATTAATAACGCTGTTGGTTGATTCTCTTGCATTAGCAACTTCATCAATAGGACCGTCTACTATGTTAGCTGAAATAGCACCCTTAACAACGTCTTCACCTAGGTTAAAAGAATTAGTTACTGGTAGGTATGTAATTATAGTTAGATCGTACCCTGGCGCAGAACCTAAAATTTCGTCTGTAACTTCTTGTACATCAACTACTGTTCCAGATTTACTTGCAGAAATATCTGTAATAGTATCACCAGCAACAAAAACACCACCGCTTGGAGGTGTTACAAATATCTTTTTCAAACCAGTACCAACTAAAATATCACCAGATTCAATTCTGTTGAAGCTAATGTTTCGTTGATCTTCTAAGGTATCAAAACTAGATACCGCATCGTCAACGTAGGCTTTATTAACAGCCGCGGTAGGATCAACTCCTGGATCACCTAAGTTAGTAATTTTTTGGTTACCCATCAGCAAGTTTCCTTGCATTTCTGCGGTACCACTTAGCGGTAAGAATCCTGGACCAATTTTGTTAGATATGTTAGTGTCATTTCTATCTCTGCCTAATCGTCTGTTAATGTAACTAACGATAGCCTTTTCAACAGGTACTTTTGTATCTGACTCATCTGCCATTGTATCGTCAATGGAGAATTCATCAATAGTAACACCTTTCTTAAATCCTAATGCTGTTGCACCAGTAATACCAATGTCACCTGAGAACTTAATACTACCCTGGCCTTGATCAACTTCAAAGAACTTACCAACTCGGAAGAATCCAAATTGGTCAGTACTCATCCAAAATACACGACCTTTTCGTTTTTCGTAAACTTGTCCTGATGTGGCATTAGGAGAATCTACATAAGCAGGTGCAAGAGAGCCTAATGGATCACCTAAAATTACATTAGGATAGTTAGATGTATTAAATCCACCAGTACCAATTTGTGTAAAATCGTGACCTGTAGCGCGGCACAATGAAATAGCAATAGTTATCTCAGCAGTACTGCCTACAGGCAAACCAGCACGTAATACTTTATCGGTAGTAAACGCTTCAGCAATGCCTGTGCCTGCGCCTGCAAGATTATGTATGTTTGTACTGCTTATAGTAAGTATAGCTTCGTCTGTATCAACTGGGGTATAATTTATAATTTGATGTGTTCTACCTGCCCATGTAAACACCATACCACCACTATAGCCTGGAGCTCCAGGCAATCTACCAGCAACGTCTCTAGTAATTCTTGCAAGTTCATCTGCAAGTAATCCGAATCCTTCTTTATCTGGATTAATTTTAATTTGTGTATTACCAATAGTTCCACCAGTTGTACTGGTAACGTTCGCTGCTTCAACGTACAACTCAATATGATCGTAACTAACTTCAAAAGTTGTCTGAATAGAATTACTGTCTAAAGGTAAACCTAGTGAATTAAATGCACTGAAACCAATACTTCTGTAAGTAACATTGTCACTCTCGTCAAAGTTAATAGCTGTACTTGGTCTAGTAACTAATCTTGAAGTATCCTTAACGCTGTCAAATATATGAGTTCCGCCGTTACGATATTCAACTAGTACTCCGTTGGCTACATCAGCCTTAATTGCTGAGTAGAAATCTCCGTTAGTACCGTTAGGTTGTCCGCTTATTTGTAATCTATATACCTTATTATTATATACACTAGCAGGTAATGCTGTTACACCGTCGTTGCCGTAAATTGATGCAACCGTAAATGTAATTGCAGTTCCTGTACCTCCAAACTGTGTATTAGCAATAGTAATAGTATTACCAATAGCATATCCTTCACCACAGCCTTCAACGGTTACTGTAGTTGCTCCGCCAGGCACTATTACTATAGTATATGTTGCTTGTACAGTAGGTGTACCACCAGTACCTACTTTGCCAGTATATGTTCCAGGAGTTCTAGAAGCATTACCAGCTACAGAACTAACAGATTGTATACCTGTTAGAACTACGTCTCCAGATTGATTACCGTCTCCTAAATACCTAACAACAGAAACGTTATACTGTAAGGTTCCTACTGTACCGCCGTGATTAATTGTAACCACAGAACCAGTTAGTGGAGCATATGGTACATCTGTTACTACTATGCTATTTGCTGCTTCTACGTTTGTAAAATTAGTAGGTGCACCGAGATTGTCAACTCCTTGAGGGAATCGAAGCGTTCTAGCTGGAGCAGTCATAGGAAATTCTAATGTAACCTGATCAGGAATTTCGTTAGGATCTGCGCCTTCTGACACAAGACCAAAGTTACCATAACCGTTAGAACCGTTTAGTGAACGAATTTCTGATCCGTTCTTAGCATAGTAGGCTGCTTGACAATAATAGGTAAACATTGACACCATTTCAGAGAATGCGCCATTGTTAGTTACTAAGCCGTAACCAAGGTCATTAATCTGTGTAAAGTCATTGCCCAGCATCGAACGATTACCAGCAGTTTGTAAATATAACGGACGTTCTACTTGTCCAGTGTCTTCTTCAAATTGACTTTCTAGATATCCAACACCTGCGTTAGATGTAGCATCTAGATAGATAGTTGCAGTACCTTGTGCTTGGTCATAATCAGAAATTGCATTAACTTGATAGCGTCTGCCTTCTATGTAGAATGGACATGGTAACTGGGGTGGTCGAATTCTTAGACCTTGAGTTTCTTCGCTGCGAATTGTAAGAGTAAACGCATTAATTTTTCCAGTTATCTCAGCTGGTAAGTTACCTACATATGCATCAACAAACATACCGCCAGCAAAACGTTTGCGATTTAATGTTTGTGAGAATGAAGATCCTGTCTGTATGTAAGGTGACTTAGTTAATATTTGACCGTCTGGATCAAGAGTACACATAAATCCGCCGTGCCCCTGAACTGTCATGTTACGTAAAATTGTAGCATCGTTCATTAAAAACACATCTACTTCGTCATTTCGTTTTGGAGGATTATATCTAGGATCAAAAACAAAAACAATCTTTTCAATTAAATTGCTTATTATATTATCTGTATCATTTTCTGCTACTCCATATTCAAAGTCAGGAGCAACATAATTAACAGCTAGAGGATTTTGTTGGATAGCGCCGGCATCGTATGCACCGTCAAATAGTCTAGCAGCAATTTCTGAAATATATCTAATAGCGCCTTTGGTAACATTTTCTTGTCCACCAAATCCGTCGTTATTATACTTTTGAATATAGCTTCTAAAATATTCTCCTTGTACTTCTGTAGAAAACTCATCACCGCCTAGCTTTAAATCATCTGCTAGTGCATTAACGATTAATCCAACGTCTCGACGACACTTTGCCTGATTGTATGAGTATACAGCAATACCATCAAGTGTACTGATTACATCAGAAACAATAGTATTAGTACTGCCGTTGATTGCAGTTTTTACATCAAGTAAGGTTACGTTTGCACTTGTTAATGAAGGATACACGGCGCTAGGCAATGTTAGCAAATTATTATTATTAATTTGATTTTTAATAATATTAACTAAATTAGTTACTATTGTTGATTCTGTTGTACTAGCTGGGTTAGATCCTACGCCAGTCTGTGACAATACATTTCCTGAAGTTGGTACTATAGCAATACCACGAACTATGTCTGCTACTACTCCTGACAAATGCTCGTACGCATCAACAGTAAAAGATCTTTGATTTAATCCTAACTGACTTACTGCATTAACAAAGTAACTAATTGCAGATTGTCTAGTAGCAAAGTTACCTCCATACATCACATCATAGCTTAATGCATCAACTATATACTTAACATCCCTTGCACACTTAGTTGAATTGTATTCTAACCTAGGAAAGTTTACAGCTATGTATGCAGTAATCTCAGCAGCAATGAAGTTTCTATTTGCCTGCAATTGATTCTTTGCATCAATTTGATCTTGTAAGGTACTGTCAATAGGACTAAATGTTAATGCATTTGCCGCAGTCTCAGTACTAACAACACCGTTTTGAATAATATCAATTATTTCATTAAACGCTGTGTTTGATCTAGTAGTTGCAGTTGCACTACTAATAACTGCTGGTAATGCTGAAACAAGATTTCTAGCTCTAATTAATGCATCTACCCAAAGTTCTCTTAGATATGAATCTCTGTATATACTGCCTGCACGAGAAAATTTTAATCCTTCTAGTACTTGATTGTAATTTGTACCTAATACTATGTCATAGGTAATGCCGTCAAGTATTTCTCCAAAGTCGCTAGCAAACTGAATTTTGTCGTAGAGCAAATCTTGGAAGTTTTGATTGATATACGCAATTACTTCTTCTTGTATAAACTTTTTATTTTCTTGAAGAATGTTTGAGGCTGTTGAAAATTTTCCTGGGTTTACAACAGACGTGCCTGTGTTTTTAACTTTGGTTGGATTTTCTAAGTAATGATATCCAAATCTACCTTGTATTTCGCCTACTTGGTTATAGAATCTATTACCTCCTGTAACCAGCGGTATACCATCAAATTCTAAATCTCTGTAGAAGTAAGTACTTGCCCAAGGTGATTGAGATACTCGACGATTTGGTCTTATAATTACGCGACGAAATTCATCACCCACAACTGAAACGTTGGCAGCAACTTTAATAGGGTAGTCTTCTTCATAAATACCTGATTCAATAAAAATCGTAATCTGTTTGCGTTTAACAAAATTATCAAACTCTAGATCTTCACCTGGTATAAAATCAATAGGCTTTATTAAATGCACAAGAATTTTATCTTGGCCGCCTTCGGCTGGATCATTAGTTGTTAAGCTAACAATACGTCCTTGTGCGCCTGATATTTTACCAACTAGTATTTTTCCTGGTAATAAGTCTACGTTATTGCCTACACCTTGGTCAATTGCACTAAGACCGCCGTTATTAACAACAACTTTGTATGTACTACCATATACTACTAATGCACCAGCATTAATACCGTTCTGGATAATGTTGGTAACTAAATTAAACTTATCACTGATAGCAGTTCTTGATGTTGCGTCAGCATCATTACCAATATCAAAAAATTGACCTTCGTCGTCTTGATATCTAATACCAATTATACCGCCCGAACTATATGCTGTAAAAGATAATGAATTTACTGCGGTTAATAGTGTTCGATCAGTGAATAACTCAAATTGATTTGGGCTTACTACTCTTACATAATAAACGTTCTCGTTGACCTGTGTCATACCAGATACATTTTTAATAATCACCTGATTACCGCTTACTAGATTATGTGAAACGCTAGTAGTAACTCTTGCTATAGCTGCTTGTGTAATATTTGATATTGGTCTTTGTAAATATGGACGATTTAACAGAACTGCTGCAATCATATCTCTTGCAGTATTAATAGCATCAACAGTTTCTGTTAATTGTCTTGTAATTGCTACAATAGCACTTGCATTAGCATAATATCTTTCAGCAGCCAATCTTGTTAGGTAGTTAGCTGTAGCATCAACTGCGGGTCCTCTATTAATATCAAATGCAATAGAATCTAAAATCAAACCTAGATCACGTTCGCAAGTTTCAATATTATAATCAAAATTAGGATATTTAAATTGTAAGTAACCTGTAACTTCACTAACAACAAACGCTCTATTTTGTTCGATCAAATACCTTGCTTGATTAAACACAGGAGTAACAATGGCAGCTTCAAGTACTTCAGCTGGTGTTGTGCCGCCGTCTCGAGTAATAGTCTGCATGTACGGACCGGGTTCAGCTTCAGATGCTTGAATAATTTCTTCAGCTCGCCGAGCTGCTGCGTTAATAGTTCTATACGCATAACTCCAAGAAGTTCCTGCTTTACCAGCTGGCACTCCTGTCATTCTATCGTCGCCCTGCGTAGTTACATATAAGTTACTGATACTAGCATAACTGGTATTGTCAACATAAAATTTAGTTGCTGCTTGTAAATCTTCATCGCTGCTGGCTAGCCCTGCAAGTTCGCCTGGGCTGTCATGCAGTATCAACGGTCCAGTCATCTTATCACCCTGACGGCGAACTACTGATTTTCTAGGTATTGCTTGATTAGCTAGATAAAATCCTTGTAAGTTTGAGTCGTATGCAGCATCAACAAAAATATGCTCATCATCTACACCAATAGTACCCGTAATGAATATCTTATTTGTATTGGCATCGGACTGACTTAGAACAGTAGCATCGGCTCTGGTAGCATGTACACTTAATTGATTTGCTGTAGCATACCGTAAATAATAAGTTGTATCAGTTACTATTCCGGATGGATCAGTATCTTCTGCTCGAAATTTGTAAGGAGTTCCGTTAATGGTATTGTCAAATCCGTGACCAGTAACTACAATATTACCATTTGAATAAGATTCAATAACCAACGTATAATCACTTGCATTAGCAGGCTCGTCTGGAATTCTAATTGGTAAGGCACCCGCAATATATCTATTATCAGCGTAACCTTTGGTAATAACTAGATCGTCAATGGTTATTTGAGGATTAGGTTGTTCTGCGTTAAACTCGTCAACTGCTTCTTGTGATATTGCTATACGAGCAATAGCTTTATTTCTTCCATCTAAAGGACCGCCTAATTGCGGTGATAAATCTTGTGATAATGCTCTGAAAGATGTTGACAGTACAATTTTATTAGGAGTATCATAGCTAATTAAAATACTATCGTCGGCAGTAGGATCAGCAGCTGAATTAGAAGCTAAGGCTCTAAATTTAATTCCGTCAGCGTTTGAATCAACAAATAATACAGTATTAGGTTCATAGCCGTCAGGAGTATCACTTAGCGTAGTAAATCTAATAGTACCGCCTGCTCCAAAAATAGCATATAGTTCATTAAAGTTTTCGTTGGTCTTTCTAAACGACTCACGGATACTATCACCTGTGCCGTCATTGCCTTCTACGCCAATGTTAATCTCTTTTCTTGCCATACTTTACTCCGATATTAGATGTAGCAGGATTTCTTTCCTGCTCAATTATTTATCGTAAAATTTTATAATCTTAATGTAAATAGTATATGTTCATTGGCACTAGAATTGAAAAAACACAACACACTCGTAAAAGTAAACTGGGTGTTGAGCATCTGTATGACAGGGAACGAACTTATGCTCTATTTCGGTGCGATAGTTGTGATACGGAATTTTCAAGAGAAAAAGGAAGTATGGATCCAAAGAGGTTGAGCAACAACTATTTCCATGTTTGCTCAAAATGTGATGCTAAAAGATTTGCTCAGAAACGCGGAGTACAAAAAAAGCAGGTATGGGATTTACCTGCTAGCTCTAGTTTAGATATTAGTAAGTTATGATTTTTTAAGTCCGTCACTAGTGACGTTAGGGGTTATTTTCATACCTTTAGGTGATTCTTGAAGTTTAGTAGTATCTTTCTTAACAGGAACGTAAGTCATGTATTGACCTTTGTCGTGTCTAATTCCTGTTACACGATCCAATTTTAAACTTCCGCTGTATAGTCCTGCCATAATTTAATCTCCAGTTATTTGTATTTAGTTAAATAAAAGACCTTAAGGAGGTATTTTAACATGGAAATTATAATTGCAATTATAGTTGTAGTAGCTGGTACAGCGATTTGGTACGCAAATCGTAAAACTGGTATTGATGTCAATCAAGACGGAAAAGTTGATTTAGCTGATGCGAAAGCCGCAGTTGAAAAGACTGTTGAAGCTGTTGCAGAAGTTGCAGATGCTAACAAAGACGGTAAAGTTGATGTAGCTGATGTAAAAGTTGTAGCGACTAAAGCAAAAGCAGCCGTTAAGAAGACTGCAACCAAAGCAAAGGCAACCGTTAAAAAAGCAGCCACTAAGACTGCTTCAACACGTGGCCGTAAGCCGAAAACTAGTGCTTAATTACGCGAGCGCAACAAACTTTCTATAGTTTGAATTGCACTATCTTGGCGAGCTAGCTTTCGATCTAATACATCGATGGCTGCTCGCTGTTTTCTTATCTGCTCTTCCAGACTCTGCACATAAGCATGAGTAGGAATACGCTTTTCTATACCATCTTCTCCTAGCATAGTAAATGTGTCTACACCTTGACCACGAAGCCCGCCGGCAACTCGGTTAGGATTTTTGTCTGAAGTTTTAGGTACTACGCTTGATGTGCGACCGTACATTTTGGTTAAGTAGTTCATATTGTATTTACCGTTTCAATTCGTTGAGTAGAAATTCTTTAGGGTCACACCAATACGTTTCAAAAATAGATTCACCAGGGCCAGTTATCATACTAGTAATTACTTCACAGCGTTTAAGCCACAAAAACTTATTACTTAGATAACAGCGCCTAGGCAATAAGCACAGTTTCTGCTGATGCCCTATCCTGCGCTTGTTGAACATCCAAGAATCCGTACTCATTCTTAATACTTGCATTGGTATTGGCATAGTTATATAAGTCCAATGTTGCTAAATTCTTACATTTAGATTCAACCATAATATCTGCATATTCACGGAATGTAAGAGCCCAATCATTTACAGCGTCATTCCACATGTAATCGCTGTGTGCTCTAAGTTTAGCTTTCTTGTATCCGTTTTCTAGTAGCGTCCAAAGATCGGGGCGCTGGTGTTTGGAATGGCCAATAAGGCAGTCTTCCCGTGAAACACTATAATGTATAACAGGCCGAACACCACGCCAGCTATCAATAATCCTTTTAAAACGGTCGTCAGTAGCTTCAATATATTCTCCAGAATTAATCCAATGATGATGTATGTCTAGCACCAAAGCGAGATGCTTTGATAGTTCGAGAGAGGCGTCGATTCCCCAAGACATTTCGTCGTTTTCGATAGTAATACAGTTTCGCGCCTCTGGTGAGAGACGCCCAAGTGCGCTGATAATACCGGCTGGACCTCTGCGACCCGCGATGTGGACATTGATTTTAAAGTCCTGAAATTGTTTGCCGAACCCCATCCAACGGGCCATATCTGCATGATATTCAAACTCCTCTATTGATCGATTAACAATGTCATCTGACTCAGATGCCAACACAGTAAACTGGCCAGGATGCATAGACACACGCACATCAAGCCTACGAGCCGTTTCGCCCACCAAGGCAAACTCTCTTTCACAATATGCTCTAACGTCTGGTAACTTCCAATAGTACCCCCAAGTCGGCTCAGTGTACACAGGAAGGCAATCGCTACCCAGTCTAACCATTCTAAGATCTTGCGGCAAACGTCCAACATATTCTATAAGTCTCCTATACGAAGCAATATTGTGCTCCATAATTTCCCAAAGCCGCTGTTCTGCTACAGCCTTAGTTTGTCTGTTCAACCATTGTACAGTAGTTGACCGAGTATTTAGTGGTCTCTGAATTTCTTCCAAAAGTTTTTTCTTTTGAGTTCGATCAGGGTACATATATTTGCAAGCAAAGCCGATACGTTTTTTCATAAGTTATTATACTAGATTTAGCGCCAGTTGTCAACCACCCAAGGGTCTTCACAATTATGAGGATTTGGGTCTCCGTGAAATACTGTTACACAACATTCAATCCTTGGTTTTACATCTTCTATCTGTTTAAATTTTCGATTTCCTTTAGTGCTGCCATAATCAAATTCTTTAGTACGTCTAACTTCCCATTTCCAACTTAGTATCCAACTGTCCGGATACAGCATTGCTTGATTTTTTTGTGTAGCTTCAAATAACCAATCTTGATCGCCATGTAGTCTTCTTTGAATATCGTGTTGATTTTCTCGGAATCCTGTCCAGACATAATCTAGCTGGCCAGTTTTAAATCGAACTACACTGCTATTATATTTTTTCCAACTTGGGCGCATAGCTCTGGTAAAATCTCTAATAGTACACCAGTGATTAGGTTGGTAGGTAAAAAGTTTATCTATATTACTTGCTATTACTACATCTAAATCCATGTAAAGTATTGTGCCATTAATAGGCAACTCTTTACTGTACATATAAGGTTTACACCACCATCCTTGTAAGTTGGCGGGCAAAGGTATTGTTTTTATTCTTGGATCTAGTCCATTAGCGTTATCTGTTAAACAAACAAACTCGTAGTCTAAACTACAGTTTCTCTTAACCATGTTGTAGAGTTTGTTTACATATTCTGGACCGTATTTTGTGCCGTGTTTTAAACAAAGAAGATAATTTTTTAGACTATCTTCATGGGTAACTAAATTAGGCGTAATAATTTCTTGAGGCTTTTGTTTTTCTAAATGCCTCTGTTCTTTTATCTTACGCCATTCTTCTTTAGTATATTGACCTTTGTCAATCTTTGGCAATTTTAACCCTCATAAGTAGCAGAGTTACCAGCGTGTTCAAACACTTCAACTGAACGTAGACGAACACCAGCACCAACAGGATACCGTGCTTCAAATACTCTTCCGTCTGGATGAGTCCAAGCACGACCTTCTTTGTATGCTTCTAGTATTTCATTCATTGTGCGATATGCCAGTTCAGCAAATTTTTCGCATCCAACAGCTTCTACTAGACGCAAATCCAATACACCGCCTTCAGCTTGTTTACCCAACTTAGCAAGTTCCTTAAACTTTGGGAGATGAGGATCATCTAAAGCCATAACAGTAGTGTGATCAAATTGCCATTCACTCCACTCTTTGAATGCTTTGAGTCCACCAAAGTCCATAACCCAGTTGCGATCATCTAGTGTTTTTGATTCAAAGATTAATTTGATACCAATTGAGTATCCGTGTAGTAACGAACAGTGTGAATGTGTACTACGCCATTGTCTAAAGCAACATGACAGACCTCTGTCATTGCCATAAGTTTTTGTTGAAAGATATTTTGCCATCTCTAGTCTCCTTTTTGTAGGTAGCAAGTTTGATGACATGCAGAGTATTTAAAGTGGGGTGAACGTCATTAAAAGACCACTGTATAGTATACTATGTATTATAGTATATGTTACTTATCTTGTCAACCTCAACGTTAGATTTAATCCAGGCTTTGGGAGTCTCCCAATTAAGCGGACGATAGACTGTAAAATTTACTTTTGAAAAATGTTCAAAAACTTTGCCTATTTGGTGTATCCAATAGCGTGGATCGACTGCGGACTTTGATGCTTCATCATAGCCCTGTGTGTCTTTGTATAAATTATTTACAAGTTTATTGTCACTGTATAAATCAAAGCCTACTAGACTAACAGAACGTTCTTTAGATAATTTTGCCGCAAGTAACACAGCATAAGGGCCACTGCCCCATTGAAACGGCTCATCGGCTCGTATCACAGACTCGTATGGAATATCTGGAACTTCTCTAACATTTTTTAAATGTCGATAATCGCCATACCAGTCTTTTCTAGTATAAACTAATGTAGTCTCGTTTATATTATCTTTAATTGCTTCGTTGACCATACGTCTGTCAACACATACTAGATAGTCTACTTCATGGTCACGCATTATAGCGTTACACCCTATCTTATAACCTTTAAGACGATCTAGATCAATATGTTTACGACTTTCGCCGTTGCCAAAGACCCACATAAAATTGTTTGATTAAACAGAAATTTGACCAAATGGTTTCCACACACCTGGCGTGCCTTCACGTATACAGATCCAACCAGTATACCCTCCAGCTTGAGGATTTGCGTCCCATACTATATCACCTTTTTTGTAAGTACCTGCTGTAGGAATCTCTGTACCTACTTCAAACTTTTTATCTTGGAATCGCACAGGACCTGCTGTAGTGATATCAGCATCCTCAGCAAAGTTCTTAACACCTACACCTAGCTTATGCTTTAACACAACTTTTTCGTAAAAAGTTACAACACCATTGTGTGCAATATCAATCCTAGTAGAATCGTCTGTGATAATTTCTAGTGCAGTTGTAGTCCATGTGCCTATTTTAAATTTCTTATCTTCAGTAGGATCAATTACAAATTCGTGATCCCAACTCATAATACTAATAGCACCGTTAGGTGCATCTGTTCCTAAACCTAAACGTTGTGTGTCAGCATCCCAGAATAAAAATTCGTCCACTACCACGTTGCCTGCAACACGAAGCTCGTCTAATGTACCTATTTGTTTTAGATTACTTTTAACAACACTAGTGCCTAGCTCAGTTTGTGTTAACACTGGTAGACCTGATATAGAGTAGTATTTGTCTTTGAACAGGTCAATAGATTCTGAGCTAAAAAATCGATCCGGCTTTGGCTGTAGAACAAATTGTTTAGTGTAACTACCACCTGTCCAAATAAGTCCCTTACCATATGCTAATGAACCGTCTTCGCCTTTAAATTCTAGCGGACTTGTTCTTTCATATCTTATGTCCGCTGATACTTCGTCAACGTGTAGTTTACGGGCATGTATTTCGCCCTCAACTGTTAAGTTTCCTTTAACAGTTAACGGACAAGCAACAACATTTGTATGAACTACATCAACTCGAATACCGTCATCTGCTACTCGTAAAATTGCCTTTGTAGCAGTATCTTTAATACCGACACTTGCAAAGTTGGTAATCATACCACCGTTAATTTTGTCGCCGCTTAATTCTCTATCGAAAATTTTAGTCTTTTGGACTTCGCGTTTAGAAATCCCGTCGATAGCATCGCCGAGACTCTTTAGTATATCGTGAATGTTAGGATTGTTTGTGCTCATACATGTATTTATCAAGATACATGTATGAGCGGGTTTATGCTACTTTAAGTAGTATAGTATCACTATTAATACGTCCGTTCATGATCGTATCTGTAGTATTGATGTCTTCTAAAAACTTACGCAATACAACCTTACCGGCAGCTTTAAATGCTTTGATTTGTTCTTCTGGTTTACGCAAAGTTTTTTGGATACTCTTTACTGGATCAAATCCTTCAACAGTAGTACCTTTGACTGTAAGTCCACTCCCATTTCTGCCCATACCAGTTGGATCAATGCTAGACGCAATATATTTGCCCAACTTGCGAGTCTTTACATTGAACACCCAAAGTTCATTTGCACCCACAATATCTGTAGGGTTAATGGATGCCAAACTGTACTTTTGATCCACTTTCATATATTTGAGTTTAGCAACCAATTTATCAGCCGACTTAGGCTTTGCTGTACGAGGTTTGCGTGTAGCTTTGCTGGTGTCTACGATAAGCGTACAAGCGTCTACAAGCGTTTCTAGAGCCGCAATGTAGTTAGAGACATCCTTCTTAGCAAGGTGACTGTAGGCTTCTTTTAGTTGCTCTACATGATCTGCTTCTCTAGCATCCATTTTTTTGAGTTGTGCCGCTGTGGGTAAGTTTTGGAGCGAACGAAACTCTTCCAATTCCTTTTGATAAAAGCCAACCAATTTGCGAGCGTGTGCTTGTGTCACGCCCATTTTACTAAAGTGAGCCTTAAAATCAAAACCTTTTGGATTAAAGTTTTTGCGATCTTCAACAAATCCTTCAAGCCAATTATCGATATCTTCGGCAGCTTTTTGAGCTTGCTCTGTAATACGTTCTTGAATAGTAGGAGTATAGGTATTTGCTTTGACTTTTTCAGCCTTGGCTTCTTGGACCACAATCGATTTGCCTCCAACTATTGCTAGTTCAAGGGCAGTTTTAATATAATCAGTAACAGGTTTAATTGGACCCATAGTTCCAGAAAGGCCTTGCCAAAACTCGTCGTGTACTTTATTGTAGTCAGGCATACCATTACGAAGCAGTTTGCAGTAGATGCAAACGGTAATGTTTACACCAGCGGCTTTTACACTTTTGATTTCGTCAGCCTTGTAACCATTTTCTTTCATCCATGCTAGAACTTCTGGTAGCAAATCTGCAGGCTTGTAATTGTCGTAATAAAAGTCACGAGCAGAACGCACAGCACGGTGATACTGTTCACCTGGCCAAGTTTCCCAACCTTCAAAGCTAGGACCTTTGATTTTGGATCCTTGGCGTACAGTGGGCGCCAACCGAGCTTTCTTTTTTGGTACTTTGATTCCGACTTTGGTTGCCATGCTTTACTCCTAACAGTTGTGTAAGTCGTTAGTATATATGCTTATCCAAAAGAAGTCAACCTTTTTTGAGTAAAAAGTAGGTTAAATGTTTGCCCGAGAGAACACCTGTTATTACTACATTATAGCCCAATGAATGGTGATCTATGTTTGTGTGCCACTCTATGTCTGTGGCATTTTTCATACACCACTGACCAATTTCAGTTTTTTGCCATTCACTTATTGGAAACGCGGCATATAGCTGTGGGTCTTCTACATCGCCCATGCTAAACTGGTATAGAAGAACTTTACGCCGTTCTTCTATGTTATTGCCAACTATATGATAAGTAGGTTGTCCTAACCAAGTCACGTCGATTCTTTTAATGCTTGGAAAGTCAAATCTCGAGCATAGACATTAGCTATGGGTTTAATCCAGCCAGCATTAATTGCTGTAATAAAAATACTTTTATATTCAGCTGGACAATTTTGACTTATTTCAAAACCTGCTCTTGGTGCGACTACAAGTCCGTCAGTGAGCATAAAGCCCGGCTCACCTTGTTTAATTGTTTTTAATTGACTGTGTGTTGTATTAATTTTCATTTACTATTTCGCCGAAGCGTCCTACGAATGCTTCTTGGCGACAGTTATATTCTTGTAGTGTTTTAATGTTTTTATAATAGACCCATGGGTCTCCTTCTTTTTCTATTACGTCAATAACTATAAATGTGTTGTCAACTGTCTTCCATCTGCTGCCAATTTTTATCATAACTTTTCATCCTTTTCAAATCCTCTAAAAGTTTTGAACCTAGGAAAGCGAAGGCTATATGTACCGTCTTGATTTTGTGTTACGGCGTCTGCACGGACTTCCACCAAAGCACTAAGAAGATCATTACGACTAGTCCAAAAACTGGATCTTTGATCATCCGTAAAGCCACTGCCAACATTGACCCTAATATCACGCCCATCATCCGCGCCACTGCATACAAAAGCCCCAAGTCTTCCTTCATTTTTTCCGGTTCCTTCTTCTACGGCTGTAATACTTAATGTTACTTCTATAAATGGTTTAGCTTTGAGCCAACTGTGGCTCCGCTTGCACTCGTAGGGTGCATCAACATCCTTGATCATAACACCCTCATAACCACCGTCTACAGCACGTTTATTCAGGTCTACAAAGCGTTTTTGTCCGTCGGGGGTGTCTAAGTCCACAGTTTCCCAGTCTAAGCATTGGACGTGTGGCAGAAAAGCCACATGTTTTGAAACCCAAGCCTGAACCATTTGACTGCGGACACTCTGTGGCTTTTCCCATACACCTTTTTGGAAATCCTCTAATGGACACATGTCAAACAGATGCAGTACTGCATCGCTTGCGGCAACATTGTCCTTACGGTGAACCTGCTTCATTAGGTCCTGAAAGCTGGCGCTCATTACTTCGCCGTCTAGCACTAGGTCATAAGCTGGCGGATTAAATTTTACTACTTTAGAAATTTCGTCTGCGATGTGTCCAAAGTTATGAAACTCTTTACCATTGCGGCTAAACAGTTCGACTCTGCCGTCAACACGAACTACAGCAATGACTCGAACACCGTCTAGTTTAACTTCAATCTGTTTCTTGCCAGTCATCTTCTTTTCGTGATTAGCTGAGTCATGCGCAAGCTGACATTCAAAGATTGGAATTGTGTACTGCGGGAATTTTTTAGCAACCTTGTTTACAGTCTTTTCCGAAACACCGCAACGCAAATCCTTAATAAGGATGCGTCGATAGAATCGATTCCACTGTGATGCTGTAGCTGTGTCCATGCATAGTTTAATAGCATCACGTGCCGCATGACCGGTTAGTTCTCTACGATTAAGTTGATCTGCAAGTGTTTTAAAATTAGCCCAAGTAAGTCCTTGCCCGTCTACAGTAGCTTCTGGTACTTGCTTAACGCCAAATGTTACAAGAGGATCCAAGGCCATACGTACACCTTCAAAGAACTCGTCTAGTCCTTCTTCCATAGCCGACTCGAGGATACCTTCTTTATTAAGACGGCTAGGGTGATCTTCTAAAGCACCAATAATGTATTCGGGTTGTGTACGCATATGTCCTCAGCTAAAGTTAAAATGGAATTCTTGTGCAAAGTAAAGATTGCCAGGCTGATCCTCACTGTTAACTAATTTTAACACCATTTCAGGTAAAAGTCTACCAGATCTGGTTAAGAAGTCTTCCTTGCTCAAATTCTCTGCGAAATGAATATAGAAGTCTCCAAATCGTTCTTTGAATTCTCTAGCCGCAATAAATTTTTGACTATGCTTTAGTTTGCCTGGAACATACACCATTTTACCTGTTTCGTCTGTAACAAAATCTGGTTGTACTTCGTAGTCATCTTTTTTTGGATATGCTCGTGTGATTAGAACGCACATGGTGCGCCCTTCTCCAGTACCTGCATAGTCGCTAAATATATATTGATATAGTTCACTCATTTTGCAGTCTTTCAATTTCGTTAGCGGCTTCCTCTAAGAGATCCGCAATGCGATCATTGGCACCTTCTTGCACTGATTTACGATCTTTAATTTGCCTACGTATTTCTGCTCGCTTACGCAAACGAAAAACTAGACTCTGTTCTGCTACTGGTAAATGACTTTCGTCCTTCATTGTAATGGTACCTTGATGTTGCACTCAACTACCCAATCTTCAAATCGAGTATGCTTGGTTACTTCTACTCCTAGTCCAACTGCTTCATTTACAAAATGCTGTAGTAGTGCATTATACAATTCGTCGGGCATAGTTTCTTTATCAAATTTAATTTTCATATACGTTTACCTAAAATGAATCCCCGTGAGTAGATGATGAAAGCCTTGAGAGCTCTCATCATCTCTCGCCAATAGTACTGACGATATGTCATTTGCTGATATTCTTTCTAGCTTCAGCTAATAACACAGGATCGCCCTTAGTCATTACTTCTAACAACAATCTCTTTTCTTCTAAGTATGTTCTAGCAAACTTTTCATCGTGTGCCATAATACTACGAGTGTTAGAGATTAAGTCAGCTAACTTTACTGTTTGCGCCGCTGCCGGTGCCATAGCAGAGTGTGCCCTGTCAATAGCCTTGCGCACAGCTCGATTGCCTTGTTCAGGACGACTAACATCAGTTAACCATCCCACTAACTCTGCAACTTCGTCTCCGAATTCAGCACGGATCACTTCGTTAGTAACACCAGTGTCTTCTACAACATCATGTAACCAAGCCGCCGCTAACATTGCGTCAGTGTGAGTCACTGTACTAACAATGCGAACAACTTCAGCAGGGTGAACGATGTATGGTTCACCTGTGTACTTACGAAGTTGAGCTACAGCTGAATGTGCCGCTGTTGCAAATACCCTAGCTCTTTCTACGATTGTCATAATCACTCCTTACATAACAGTGGTGTGGTGTCCTTTAACCTTGCCAGTCATTGCATCAGCAATGGCTCGCTCCATAGTAACCGCAATCATTCCTGTTGCATCCATACCCATGTCTCTTGCACGATATTCTTCTAATCCACTCTTGCCACCGTGTAAGTGACCATGAAAGTGAACAGCACCTCTATGCATTTGATCCCATTCTGCAATAGGATAGTGAAACATTACTACACGAGTCTTTTCGTAGTTAATGCACAAATACGGATGTATTTCTACAAAACATCTACGAAACACTGGATCATTTAACAGTTTACGATCGTGATTTCCTTCAATCAAAATTTTTCTGCCATTCAATCGTTGCAAAATCTTTACAGCTTTGTCAGCTGGAAGAAATGCAACATCTCCTAGAATGTAAACGGTGTCATCTTGAGCAATAGTTTCATTCCATTCTTCTATCATTTTTTCGTTCATGTACGTTACATCATTATGAAATCTTGCTCTTGCTTGTGAACAAAAGTTCATAATGTTTGCGTGTCCAAAATGCAGGTCACTAGTCAACCAAGTTGTCATTTTTTTCTCTCTTATCTTTAGTAATGCATATATTATATAGTCAAGACAAAGCCCTGTCAACCAAATAGACTGACAGGGCATGTTGTAAAAAAAAGCCACAGTTAATCAGCGTACCAGATTTCTTTAAATCCTTCTGCTTCAGTCGGCATTTCAAAGTTATCAATCATACTTTTAACAACTTCTAATGGAACGATCTTGTTAGGACGATTGCTTAGTCTACGTTCTAATTCTGTCCAGTCCGGAGTCTTAAACACTACAGCAACATGCTCATAGTCTGGCAAGGCATTAAACTTACGTTTACGACTTGCCAAAGTTGTAGATGTTTGATCCCAAATAATGCGGCGACCTTCAGACTGCGCTTTTCGAACTCGACGCATCATTAAACGAATAGCTCTAGGCATTACCTTATCAAAAACTTCCGAATAGGTTGAACCCATTCGACGAGCAAATCGTTCTACAAAGTAATCTGTAGAAACTATTACGTAGTCACTTTTTGGAGTCCAGTAATTAATTCCAGTTTGACCAAATGAAACAAATCCTTTGATCCAGTCTTGATTGTCTAGCCAAGTAGATTTACCTGCACCAGGAACTCCAACTAGTTGATAACACACAGACATTACAATCCTCCACTCATAGAATCTTCCCTAAACCCAACCAAATCAATTGATCTAAATCTTGTTGATAGTCTTTGCCCAGTCTACGTTTTTCGTAGATAGCATTAAGAATATCTTTGCCATCACCGTAGTCGGTTACACCTGCGCCGCGGCTTTCCAATTCTTCAATTAAGTCGTCTGTGTCGAAGTCGCTGAGATCAACATCAACTTCAACTTCTTTGTACATAGTTTTATACATTACCAATTCTCCACGCCAGATATTTCAGTTTTAAACTCACCAGGGAGTCCGTTAATTGTGGTATGCACAATAAGCGCAGTAACACTACCAATGCCACTGTGGTTGTCTTGAATTAACTCAAAACTAGTAGCCTCCGGAAACTTGTCTATAGTGTCCAGAATCTTTTGAACTTCTTCTCTACATAGATACATTAATCAATACTCCTAAATGTACGCCAATCATCAATGTTTGGTTTTTCGTCAGCATCATATGTCCAACCCAAAGCCTTCATCATACGATGCTTGACTAGCAAGTTTGGACTACGGAAACGTTCTGTGTCATTGAAGCCCATCATGACTCCGACTTCGCACACAGCACCACTACGACATACGCCTGCATAACAATGCACAACAACATTCATACGGTTCTCTAATGCGTGTTGTAGCAGTCGAACAAGCTCTGCGGCCTGCTCGTGACTACACTTCATTGCTTCCTCTAACACTTCGTCTTTTTCTTCTACATCTAAAAATTCAAAGTTATGACGCTCTTTGAATTGGTGTTTAGCTTCAGGACGCCAGCTGGCAGGATCCACAATACTGATCAGCATACTGTTAGCGCCGGCGTCGTGATGGAATCCTGTTGGAATATCAGCGGCTGCTACATTTTCAATCCAAGGCATTATACTCGCTCCTTTAAGTATTTTATAGCAGATTCTAGTCTACTAATATCATCATTCATATTACCTAACCCTAAATTACATTTATGACAAAGCCAACCTCTAAATTTTCCAGTAGCATGATCGTGGTCTGCACACCAAACTCCTTTTTTATTAGGATTGTGTCCCTTTGCTTCTTCTTCGTTTCTGTTACAAATAGGGCATGTATAATCTTTAGGTCTAATAGGTGCAGTCGATTTTATCTTCTTCAATAAAGCAGATTGTTTCTTTGCACATGGTTTACATTCATATCTAAGATACTTTGCACCACCATCTGTACCAAACATTCCTAAAGGAAGATTCAATAAGCACATTCCGCAGGTTTTTGTTTTTTCATCAAGGCCTTCGAATAGTTCTTTTATCATGATGAACGTTCTTTTTTCACACGACCAATTCGGCTAGCCTTGTTCCAAGTGTAATCGTGACCACTTGGTAGTTTACCATTGCTCACTGTGTCAGCACCAAATATGCCAACGATTTCAAAATCTTTTCCAACGATAGTTACATATTCATTCATATGCTTTGCAACATTCATTGCTTCAGCAAGTGTAAGAACTTTGAGTGTTTCTTCTTTTCCTATTACGTTATACATATTGCTATTATATAGTCAAGTTGTAATGTTGTCAACTGGTGTGGTAAAATTAATCTTCTACCGATCCACATATAATTTTTAAAAAAAAACTACTACTAAATACTTTTTTAGGAGTTCAGAATGAACATAGGTGTGTATGGAGATAGTATTTCTAGATATGATCCTAACCAAGAATGGAATTTTGTAAGTTTATTAAAAAAAGAGTTTGATGCTAATATTGTCCATTCTGGAATCCCACATTGCAGTGAGGAAAGAATATTATTCAATTTAAAGAAAACTAAAAAACTAGATACAGCAATTATATTCCATGCCGCACCGTATCATATCTTTATGCCTAGCTGGAACAAAGATGTTTCGAACATAGACAAAACTACATTTGATAGAAAATACACTGCTCGAAATTGGGTAGAATCAATGTGGGGAACTGACTTTAAAGAACATGATTTTTATATTGATTTTTTTGAAAACGTCCCTAACGGAGCATGTTTACAATTATTAGAATATTATAACATTCATTTTGAAAACTATACTGATGCATTTATAAAATGGCAAGATGGGGATAGTAGTGAAATTAAACAAGCACTATTAGATCAGGTTCGAATAGCATCAGACGATGAAAAGTTTTACCAAGAACTTTGGACTGCTTTTGAACTAACTAGAAAATATATGTATCATCCAGATTTACAATTAAACAGATACTATGGGGCATTAATGCAAATTGATTCGTACTTGCATAATAAAAAAATACCCTGTGTACATTTTTTTAGTAAAGATCAATGGTACCCTTCTTGGTATACTATTACGTCTGGACCTGTAGATCTTTCTATGCGCGAGCTATATAAAGATAACAGCCAATATAACATTGGTTATCAACAATCTGCTAATGCAATGAACGCAGAAGGAAATAAGATAATTTTTGACAAAATAAAAGAACTGTTGGCAACTAGTAGCACAATACCTTAAATCAATATGCGACTCGTAGTAGAGTGGTCACTACACTTGGGACTGTAACCCAAGAAGCGGAGGTTCGAATCCCCCGGTCGCTCCATAATATAAAATCATACACAGTTAATGGTGCCGCCTCCCCGGATCGAACAGGGTTCCTCGGATTTTCAATCCGTTGCTATGACCACATCAGCTAAAGCGGCAAAAATAAAATGTAGTAGGTTGAGACAAAACTCAATTAGTTTGCGTCACGATCTTTAACGACAGCGAGCTTATCTCTATGAGACCTCTACTATCCGCAACACCTTTTACACAGCACCTAGCTGGTTACTACAAATTTGGGGTGAAGTCGGGAATCGAACCCTGGTCTACTGTTTCACAGACAGTCGTGTTACCACTACACTAACAACACCATTGATTGGCACCCCTGGATGGAATCGAACCACCGTCCCCACGTTCGTAGCATGGTATCCTATCCATTGAACGACAGGGGTATATATTTGGCCGGCCCTGAGAGGATCGAACTCCCACCGTCGGTTTCGAAGACCGAAATGATATCCATTTCACCAAGGGCCGTATTACCATAGAAAAACACACTCGGCTCCCCTTACAACCTTGTTCCTGTCAATTCAGGATGAAACTGGATGAACCCAGAGGCTCCCCTTGGTTGTTTGTATCTGTCAATTCAGATTGAAAGTGTGTTTATCTATGGTAGGAGCACCGGGACTCGAACCCGGAACTGGCAGATTAAAAGTCTGCTGTGATAACCATTTCACCATACTCCCGTATTGGTCCACCCGGTGAGATTCGAACTCACACCTCATTGATTAAGAGTCAAGTGCGCTACCGTTAACGCTACAAGTGGTTGGTCGTAATTAAATTGATTTAATGTGCCAACCAGGACCAATACGGGGTCAAGGTTGACACTAACGTTTACTTGAACGTTTCATGTCATTCTCCTATTTTAAATTTTTGTCAATAAAGTAAATTAAAGCTACTATCATAAGTAAAACTACGATCGCCCCATTTTGTTTTCTCCTTAATAAGATGCGTAATCACTAAACTTAGGAAACTCAAGACGATCACGCTCAACTACCTTTATTTCATATTCATCTATATTGTCATCATAGAATTTAATCTTAAATGTGTCTTCGTCTATTTTTTCTAATATTTCGCAGTCGACAAAATACGATCCGTACATACTAGTATCAAGATATCTAATCGTTGGCATATATTTCTCCTTTAAAGTTGGTAGTGATGGTCGGACTCGAACCGACGATAAACTCCGTATGAAGGAGGTACATTAGCCGCTATGCTACATCACTATGGCAGGGGTACTAGGGTTCGAACCTAGACTAACAGAGTCAAAGTCTGTGGTGCTACCATTACACTATACCCCAATAAATTTGGCACTTCGTTAGCCACACCGCTTTGGACACGGATCTAGACCCCTGCTTCCACAGGACTTATAGGCTTCAATACTACATTCCGCTACGAAGCCCGAGCGGATTGTTGCAGTAACTGGAGCACAGGGTGAGATTCGAACTCACGGTTTTGCGGATTTGCAATCCACTGCATTGGGCCTCTCTGCCACCTGTGCGTATTACTGGCCTCGCCTACAGGAATCGAACCCATATTCGTAGGGTAGAAGCCTACTGTATTATCCATTATACTAAAGCGAGTTATACTTGGCGTACCTCCAGGGACTCGAACCCCGACGAACAGTTTTGGAGACTGTGATGCTGCCATTACATTAGAGATACATTAATTTGGTAGCCACGGACAGTTTCGAAATGTCGACCTATCGCTTATCAAGCGAGTGCTCTTCCTCTGAGCTACGCGGCTATGTTTGGTGGAGATGACTGGAGTCGAACCAGTAGTGCCCGAAGGGCGGCGGATTTACAGTCCACTGGGGTTACCAATTTTCCTACATCTCCAAACTTAGTGACACTCTCCGCTATGCTTTTAGACGCCGTCGCAGGGCGAATGAAGAGTGTGTAGTTAAGAACACTAATAACGCCTTTTACAAAGTTCTGGGCTATGAGTCCAGTCGTCCCTATAGTGTTCTTAACTACTCTAGGATTTTAACATCTGTGTTGTCGCCACAGACTTCATCCCCTAGGCCGCCCATTTGCTAGTTTAAAGTGATAGCAGGATCTCGTTTCCTATAGCACTAAAAGAAAAACCCCCGGAGTATTTTACATTCCGAGGGTCTTTTTGTTTTTTGAGCTGTTACTGGTTATGCGTAACTTGCTCCTACAGAAAGGCCCTCGCCTGGTAGTCGATACCAGCGAATGCAAAACATCTGATGTTTTCTAATTTGCTTAAACATTTTGATCATCTTTCTTTCTGTTAGTTAATTTCTTACTATGTGTATAGTATACTGTATTTATTTATCTCTGTCAAGAGATTTTCTTTAAAAAGTGACAAAAATATTGTTGTATTTTTGCCACACTCTTGAATACGGAAACATTTCTGGTACCTGGTCACGGTTTCGAACCGCGGACCTTCGCCGTGTAAAGGCGTTGCTCTACCCCTGAGCTAACCAGGCAAATTCTTTAGTCCTTACGACCACCAAATAGTTGTAGTAACATTAAGAACAAGTTGATAAAGTCTAAGTACAAGCTAAGAGCGCCTGCAATTTCTGCCTTACCATCATTGTCGTAACTAACCATCTCACGAATCTTTTGTGTGTCGTATGCTGTTAAGCCTAAGAACACAATAATTCCGATAGCACTAATGACCATTTGAAAAACTGTACTACCAATAAAAATATTGATTATACTTGCAATAACAATCGCAATCAACCCAATGAACATAAATTGGCCAACTCCGTCCAAATTACGTTTAGTGAAGTAGCCATAGCCACTCATTGTAGCAAATAGAACGGCAGCTCCCATGAATGCGCTTACAATGCTTCCCATGTTATATACTACAAAGATTGTAGCAAAACTTAGACCCATTAATGCGGCAAATCCATGTAAAAATAGCTGTAACGCACTCTTACTCATTTTGTCCATTGCAAAGCTAACGCCAAGAATGGCTACAAGCGGCGCAAAGATTACAAGCCATTTCATTGCGCCTGTAAAGAAAAATTCCATCAGCGTTGTATTTGATCCTACAAGATAACTTACAATCATTGATGTGATAACTGCCAGTGCCATATGTCCGTAAACACGGCCCATTGCACTATTAATCTGCGATGCAGAACGAAAAACACCTGTTGCATACATAAGTTTGTCTCCTTTGTAAGATTACTTATAAAAAAACGAAAGTTAGCAAGTAAGTAATGAACTGTGCAAGGTGCAAACGGGCTGAGGTTACTCTAGGCCCTAAGCAAATTACAATATGCAAAGCACAGTGGCTTGCGTATTTCCGAACAGCAAATCACAAGTTCGATAGATTCGGGGCATACAAACACGATCAGTTTTCAAGACTGATTGCCAGTATTGGAGTCATCGCATGAAGCGATAACGGTGTTCATCCTCATCTCTCGCCTTCTTCCGGGTAGTTTACTGTTACCAGCATACTACCAAAACCTTATAGGTGCTCTCTGTTGGAATCGAACCAAACTGTTTAACTCCGTATCTTCCTTGCACGTTCAGCAGTTAGTCGACTTAGTACCTACTGGTGTTCTCAAGTGTAGTTAAACTTCAAAGAGCATTTATAAAGTGTCTAGCTACTCACACCACATGAGCCCTAGACTGAGCGGTTACTCTGTCCATAACATTTATTCTTTTGGAAAGGTGCTAAACCTCACCTAATGCGTCCCCGGATTCCCTACACGGGATCGGAAGGCCAATGCACTACACGCCTAGCACTCTTTATGGTGACTGCCCCACCCCCTGTGTATAACGGGCAAGGGAGCCCGGGTTTTCCTTAGATCAATTCTTCGTGCTTAAGAATGTCCACAGCCTTACCACTTAGGGCAATAGTTGTACGAACATTAAGCTCTAAGAGCTCGTCCTGCAATTTCTGCTTGGCCTTTTTGGCTTCTGCTACTTTTGCACGGAATGTATCTACATCTTTGCGAGTCAATACAGAAGTACTAACTTCATCACTGTGGCCGTACAAACTTGCACGAGTGTCTTCTTTGCGGTTCCGAATTTTATTCAACTTGCCCTCAATGACTTGAGCAGACTCACGAACGTCATGAGCTGTTAGACCTGAAAAGAATTGGATATCTTTCTCAAGCTGAGCCAAGTCTGCCAACTTTTCATTGACACCTGCTTGTGCATTTGCACGGCTCACTGCCTTGCGAATTTCGTACAGCACATCTGTCAGTGCTACACGACGAAACACATTGCTGTTAAATTCCTGAGCAGCCTTAGATATTTCAGCTTCAGCCTCTTGGAACTCGTTGATGCGAATTGTTTGTGTCAACGTGATACTTTTAACAGTATCGTTGATGCTGTTCTGAAGTGCGCTTGCTTTACGAAGTGTAAGTTCCATGTTTGTGTCCTTTTCTCTATGTGTTAATTGTATATGATTTGTGTCTACTTGTCAAGTATTTTTTAATGTCTGGCGGAAGCGGTGAGATTCGAACTCACGGACCCTTTCGAGTCTTTAGTTTTCAAGACTAACGCAATAAGCCGGGCTCTGCCACGCTTCCTTTGAAAATAAAACTGGTTGCGGAGGCAGGATTCGCACCTGCGATCTCTAGCTTATGAGACTAGCGAGGACGACTGGACTCCTCTACTCCGCTTCAAAATATTATACAGCTGACAACTCATTAGTACTTCCATCGTTATAAGCACCATTCACCCGAATTAACAAGCTCGAGCGGGACTCGGTACGTCACTTGGGATACTAGTCCAGTTAGCAACCAATCTGCGCCGATCTTCCGATCAGCCGGGAGTTGAACCCGTCCCCTTCTACTATATCAGTCCTTCGAAGAAACCTTTATAGCGTGACATTCTCTTGCTGACAACGAATTGTCATGTGCATAACATTTCTGCTATTCTGAAACACACTACGACATTGTTATACAACCAGCTCTAATTGCTGTTTGTGGTAATGTGTTTTAGAATAGTGTTAAGACTGAGATTACATCTTAACCATAAGCACCTCTAGCATTACCGTACACCTTGCGAGTATACGTTCTCTAGACATCCACTAAGTCCATATCACTATGTAACCTAGTCTGCTTACAGTATCGCCGTTTTAAGTCAGGCAGTAGACTTGACGCCATATGCTATTCTACACCATCTATTCCGTTAACCTTGCGAGCTATTCGAGTGCGCTAACACCCTACGAAACTTCCAGTATAAACTAATGTTACCTTGCGAGCTTCATTAGACTTGATTGTGTTACCACTCAAGTATTAGATACTTTTCACATACGACCGAGGCAGTCTTTGCATTTTTGTTTAAATGATCGGATTTGAACCGACAGCATTCTTCTTAACAGGAAGATGATCTACCATTGATCTACATTAACCTACCGCGATGAGCTGCCTCAGTTGCTTCATACTCTTTTGGAATACAAAATACAACTCACCACATACCTTTTGCCTCGCGAGCTACTCAGTGATGTTTCACGATCGGTGTACTGTATTACTACAGCCCACTAACCATTTACATTGTATACGAGCTCTTAGGTGCGACCCCTCGAACAAGTACACTACCCTTTCTCATACCAACTAACTGATTGGTTTTATATGGAAGTCAGCACCACCTGTTACTTTTCACTGCCCCGTGTTCCTTGCGGCACGTCGAACAATGTTCTTTCCCATACATCAGCTTTGCTGTTACATCCACCGGTCTTATGAGTGAACGCTACCTCGCGGTAGTGAGCAGGCTTGTTTACGTGAACCATTGCTGGCGCTAGTATGTAGGCATTCTAGCTTTGGGTGTGTCGCCACACTTATTCTTTGTAAACGGCAAGCCGCCTACAGGATGATAAACCACCCTTAAATTCTTAACATGTGTCTATTTTAGCAAATTTTTACTGTCTTGTCAACATCTTTTTAAAAATATTTCTAAAACATTTGGAGCGGGTAGCGAGAATCGAACTCGCGAATAAACCTTGGCAAGGTTTCAGGTTACCATTACATCATACCCGCATATTTGGTGGACCGTCGGGGGATCGAACCCCGACCTAAGCCTTGCAAAGGCCCCGTGCTCCCATTATCACTAACAGCCCAAAAAATGGTCGGAGTACAAGGATTCGAACCTTGGACCCCCTGGTCCCAAACCAGGTGCGCTAGCCAGACTGCGCCACACTCCGATTATACTTTTCTTAGATACTCTCTACCAATTTTGCCTTCTTGAATTTCAAGCAGTGCAGAAACTGGCGCATTAACTTGGGTAGACATTTCGTCGTTCCTGTGTTTCCTTGCTATTTCTCTAGCTCTAACTGAAGCAATTAATACTAGATCAAATCTACCACCAACATTTTCAACACATTTATTAGTATCAATAGTTGGACCACGACTTAAAGTTTTTGCTTTCATATCTACCTTTTAAAATTGGAGCGGGATATCAGAATCGAACTGATGACCGAAGATTGGAAATCTGCTGTTTTACCATTAAACTAATCCCGCTTACTAACATTGGTGCCCCAGGTCGGACTCGAACCGACACGCCTTGCGGCACTGGCTTCTAAGACCAGCGTGGCTACCATTACACCACCGGGGCAAAAACTAACACTTTGGTGCCCCTACACAGAATCGAACTGCAAACTACGGATTACAAAACCGTCGTTATACCATTTAACTATAAGGGCAAAAACTTTCTATATTTTAATTGTACACTCTTTACAATCAAAGTCAACTAATATGGCGCACCGTAGGGGACTCGAACCCCTGGCCTCTTGCGTGACAGGCAAGCGATCTAACCAACTGAGCTAACGGTGCAAAATCTTTAATAAATTGTTTGAGGAAGTTCTTGACACGCATCACCAACTTGCGTCAAGACCTCATTACAGGCCTAGTAGTTCCGCCGCCTTCCTGGAGTTTGGAATAGTTCTTGCCCTTTGACTCGATGGTGTCTCGTCATACTCTAGAACCCTCCTGCTTCATGGGTATCAAGGCCGAGCATTTCTGCTACGCAATCACCTTTTCGTTCACCCCTAGCGGACTAGGTAACCTTAAACAACTTACTAAAAAACTTGGTACACGATACGAGAATCGAACTCGTCTTTCCGCCTTGAAAGGGCAGCGTCCTAACCGATAGACGAATCGTGCATTTAATTTGGCGGAGCGTCAGGGAGTCGAACCCTGTGACCCTTTTTACGTGATCTACGGTTTAGCAAACCGCTGCCTTACCATCCGGCCCACGCTCCTAAATTGGCTCCTCAGCGTGGGATCGAACCACGGACACCTTGATTAACAGTCAAGTGCAACTACCGCTGTGCTACTGAGGAATAAATCTGCTTTCAACTGTACACTTTTGTACACAGATGAAAACAGATTAATCTGTTTCCGTATTCAACTTTTTAAAGAACGTTTGTAAACTTGTTACAGTTTACGTAGTATAACACCGAAAAAGTTCTGTGTCAACTACTTTTTAAAATCTTTTTACTTGAACAACTCTGCAGCCGCTTTGTTGTTTAAGTAAGTGTCTATTGTATTGCCTTATTGCTTGCCTGTCAACTGTTTTTTTGTTGTTTTTACGCAACAAAAAACCCTGGGTGTTTAGTCCAGGGTTTTTAAAGTTTGTTAGTGCTTACTTACAACTTCATAACCCTAGTCATGGTGGCGTCACTGCCTGGATTCTCTGATCCAAGTGTTGTTGACGCTACGGGGGATAGTGTTACGAATAGCATTGAAAGCATTTCCTTTTTCATATATTTTATTTATCCCAGTTCTAAAAAACTACCTTATAATAGGCTCAAAACGGAGATTTGTCAACCAACCTCTTGTATGTTTGAAATGTTAAGTTCAACTGCTTGAACTCGATCATATCGAAAACTACGCCAGTTGTCAGCGTCTATGTCCCAAACATTGATTGTGCCAGGCTTGCTTGGCTTTGAACTGTTGGATGGACGTGACTTTTCTGGAATATAATTCAAACTTTTTGTACAGGTCATAATTCTTTGATCACCGTCTAGTTTGAGGAACGTCACTCTTAGGATCTGTTCTTTGAGCATCTGGGTCAGGGCTTCCTCTGTTGGGATCCCTTTTAGTGCCGCCATTGTATCTTGTACCGTAGATTCGGTCCCATCCACTGCTGTATTTTGCATCATCTGCGCCTTTTCTTCTTGCACTGCCTTTTCCTCCGTCACTCATTATCGTTTCTCTACAACTTTATCTGCTAAACCGTAATCAACCGCTTCTTGTGCATTTAAGAAAGTATCAAATTTCATTGTTTCAAAAAGCTCATCGTATTGTTTGCCTTTGGTGTTGTGTTTGACATACAGCTCGGTTAATCGCTTGTTGAGTTTTTTACTTTCTTCCATTGAACGAATAGCATCTTCAAATTGAAGTTCTTGTACATGAACTGAACCACGTGTTCCAGGAGTACCTGAACTAACTCGATGTATCATAGTACGGCTTTCAGGCAGTACTACTCGCTTACCTGCCGTGCCTGCTTGTGCTAGGAACGAGCCCATTGAACATGCCTGACCCATGACAATAGTACGAATATCACATTTGATGTACTGCATTGTGTCGTAGATAGCTAGTCCTGCGGTAACTGCACCGCCAGGCGAATTAATATATAGGTTAATGTCTTTGTCTGGATTCTCTGCTTCTAAAAATAATAACTGTGCTACAATTACATTAGCCATATTATCTTCTACAGGGCCGTTGAGCATAACAATTCGATCTTTGAGCAAGCGGCTGTAAATATCATATGAACGCTCGCCGCGAGTCTCTTGTTCAACAACCATTGGGATTAGTGGCATTATCTTCTTCCTTCGTAAGTAATAGTTTCTTTTGGGCCAGCAGTAGTAAACTCAAGACCTGCCATCGAGCCAACATAGTTATTGCCTCGATGATTAAATTTAAGTATCATTTTAATTTTTCTTTGTATACTTACACTAATAAGCATGCCTGGGCGAAATTCTAGGATTTCAGCTGGCACTATTTCATTTTTATCCGTGCAGTGCAGATCAACAGTATCTGCGTATGTTTTTTTAACTGTCATTATCTTAATTCCATTAGTTTGAGATTTAGTACAAAATTCTCTACTAGTAGTTTAACAATAATAGCCTTGTTTGTCAAGTTATCATTATTCATCTCAAGTACATGGGAAGCCATAAGTTCATAAGCATCATGTTCACTAATAGCTAACATGCCCCAGTCAATAGGATCTTCCATTTCAACTTCCATAGCAAGATCTACTAGAGTTCTTACATCTCGATTCATAACAATTTCCAGTCACCTTCAACACTGAAGAAACTAAGATCAGTTCCTCGCACAGTCTGAACAGGATAATTTGCCTCAATGGTTACAGGTTTATCTAGAAACTTTTCAAGAATATGACTTAGTTTGTTTTTGCCGTCTACGCTCAAACGATGCAGTACATTTTGTTCATTTACAAACCAGTACCAATTTAGATCTTGATTTTTAGTTTTGCGATGAATCTTATCTACAAATGTCAATGTCCTAGATTCCTTTTCGGGTCGAGCACGATTATGCATGGGCACTACTGTAGTTTTCTTTAGATTATCTATTATAGTATCTTCTTTATAAAAAGAAGGCAAGCGAATCATCATAGGCAAAAACTTTAATTTTAATTTTGTTGGATCCATGCTTAACAGCTCTTGCAGATCTACTCTAAAGTTACTCATACTCTGCGACTTCAATGCTAGAATAGTAAGTTTATTCCTGTAATACTTGCGAATCTGATTTGCTCGCTGAATTTGAAAATCGTTAGGAGCAGTTACCTTTAGGCCATCGAATCCTTTCGAATACTTAAGAGATTTCCAAGCTTCTCCAATTTCCCAAAGTGGTGCGTCTGCGTCAATAGCAGAAATAATAGAGGCTAACACATCGAATGGTGCATCAAACGTCTTTTCTTGATCTTCAGTCTTAACTTCAAAATCATCTAACCAGGTGTATTGCGCTGGTTTAATTTGTGCTAGTATCTGTCCAAGCTGTGTTACTGATGTCATATTCATGTCCAAAGTGATTGACGGATTTTAATTAGACGAATCATCATAGCTTCGTCTTCCTTTTCATAAGCCTTTTCGATCTTAGTAAGTAACTTGTGTGCTTTGTCGCTGGCCTTGCGATCTTCTGGGTCTTTTGAATTAAGACTTGAGAACATGCTACCAGGGTACTTTACACGCATAGCATCACAGTGAGCACTCCAGCCACTTGCTTCGTATGGGTCTGGACGAGTGCGATAGGTAACAGTCCACCAGGTGTAAAGTTCGATAATTTCTTTAGCAGCCGTAGCTTGGTATGTAGGCTCTGCTTTGTGCTTTTCACCTTCGTCTAACCATTCTTCGTTAGTTAGAGTTGATGCCCATTTTAAGTATTCCATACCAGCTTCTGGACAACGCCAAGTTCTCCAACGCAGCCATCCCTTGCGCCACCAAGGAGTTTCAAATTTAGTTTTAGCTTCGTCACTCCATATGCAGTGATGCCAGGCTTGCTCTATCTCAACAAAATCCACCAGCTCGTTAAAAAGGCAAGGAAGAAACCGATTGCCCACATCGCACCAATCCCCAGGCTTAATATCGCGAGCATGAGCAGTAAGGCTATGGCTGCGACTGACCCAACGATTATTAATATAATATCTAATGTCATTTAATTTCCTTTCAGGCCATGTGACAAAGTCTTGGATGTGTCCAAGTGCTTCTTCGGCTAACCAGTAGCGAAAGTTGTGTTTCATTTGTGCTTGAGTAGTCCACTCATCCCATTCTTCGGCTGTGCCGGCGCCGAGCTTTTTGGTGCCGCGAATCCAATCTGCAAACTTTGAGCAACTCCAATAATTACCGTGTTGAGCCATTTTGTACTTCCTTTAAACTTTCATCTCTAAACAGTTTAACATCTTTGACTGCACTTGTCAATGTATGTGCATAATTGATTGCCTGCTGTTCACTCATTAAAACAGTAGTTTCTGCACGAACATAACCTTTAGTCCAAACGTCCCATGTTAAGCGCAGCCTAGTAACAACACCGTTTACTAGATCTTTCCAAAACCAATCCCACTCTTGCAACCAAGGACTATTGATATCGTAACGCTTTTTAACTGCTTCAGTCCAGTAGTCAGTTTTAACTGTAGCATATGTGTTCACACTAACACCCATTTCGTCTGCTTCTACTTCTACAGTTAAAGCATGATCTGGTTGTCCGCATCCGCATACTACGTGATACCATTTTGAATTTCCAAAGTCGTTAGTTTTTAAAATACCTTCTGCTGGTGCTTGTGGCTTCATATTTTCTCTCCGCAATGTGGGCAATGCCTAGCTGTAGCATTACGCATTTCTTTTAGTGTCCGGTTGAGCTTTCTAGCATCAGCAGTAATCCTACGTATGCTTTTACGATCTCTGTCGCTTTTGGCCTTATCTAGTTCTTCTTTAAGGTGTAGCTTCATTTTAGCTAGCCTACCTTCAAAGATTTCAATGAAACCTGTTATACCAGGACTCTTGTCTGCTGGCGTGCCGCTCATTCTTCAAATCCTGACATTTTCATTTCTTGACTGCGTAATCGTTCTTGATGTTCATTCTCATGCAGATCACACAATGTTCTAATCCATCCGCCATTACGCTGTGTACCAGGAGCACCACACTCTTCGCAACTTGCATCTGCCCAGGCTTCTGCCATACGTACCATGCCTGCAATAGTGTCGTCGCCGCCTTGGTAGTAGAAGCGTAGTCCGCCAAACTTTTCTTTAATCTGTTCCACAGTTACTTGCGGAACTGCTTCGGGTATTGGATGAACATACTTGTTATTTTCTAACAGCCGTTTTCGTTGATCGTTTCGCCAATCTGCGTGACTTTGAATGTTAGCACACAATGCTTCGATAATAGGATACCAACCCGCACCTACAGCAAAGCCACCATATCTGCCTTCGAACATTTTTGGAAAACGTTCTTCCATGCGTTTAGCAAATTCTTCATACTCGTTGGTATCTTCCATTATATCTCCAAATATTCGTAATTAACACTTTCTGGGTTTTCTTGTAAAACTATTGCTCCGTTGGCTAAGTGAAACTTTCTAGCCATTTCTGTCTTAGGGCTTAATGTTACATACCGACTAACTTTTCTAGTTTGTTTGATATGTCTCGCAACACCAAATACTATGTCTCGACCTGCACCTTTGGTATAACTCCATACTGTATAAAACACAACAATATCACCATCGTTGTCGCAGAAGTTCATTAACTCTTGTTCTGTGGTAGGTACAGTGTGTGTATATGCAACACAGATTACGCCATGTACACTACCGCTAAAATCATCTTCTAATAACCAAACTTGATTGGGTTTTCTAATCCTAAACTCTACGGGTATGTGCGGACGTACAGGGTCATCTTTTAAATACGCTAAGTGAGAATCATGTGTTACATTAACCAGCATCAGCTTAGACCTGCTAGAAGTTTATATTTTTCCCAAGCGAGTTGTACTGAGGGGTTAGATGCAACTTCTGTTTCAGGAGCAAACGTTTCTAACCAGTAGTAGGGCAATCGTCGAGGGTGAGACCCAAACTTGCGAGGTTGGTGCAGTTTACCAGTTTCCCAAAGTTCAATGCTTACGCTACGAAATCGATCTTCATCCTCTGCAGGATAGTCCATCCATTCTGGATTACTAAGTGGGTTACCAAAAGTTTGGCCGCCCCCGTATCCTTCCCAGATACCTTTCCATTGATCAGCATCTCTCGGATCAAAATCAGTGCGAGTGATCAACACCAACACATCGTCAATGTCTACTTTTCCGTCAACAATATCACGCACACATCGGCTGTAACTCAGTCCAATCTTCATTTCGTACTCTCTTCGCAATAAGTTTATGAATGCCTGGGTTTACTTTTAATACATGCGGCATCATCTCATGTCTAATATAGTTACGAGTATAACAGATATTTGCATTACTGTCATCCTCTATATACTCAATGTTATTTAAATTTGTCCACAGTTCGAAGTCCCTCTTTCTGGTTAAGCGAAACGGTCGTACTACATTTTGCCGAGTGTACGGAATAATTTTTGCTGTACCATGCATACTACTCCAAATCCAAGTCTCTACACAATCATCCAAATGGTGTGCAGTTACTACAGTATGGCCTTTCCAAGCTTCACCATTGAACCAAGCATAGCGTTCATTACGCCACCATTCTTCTTTGCTCATATTTTTTGGACATTCGCCTTCAATAGTGTGTTCTCTGTATCGAACATCAGTATACTTGGTACGGCATTGTTCTCTAAGCCAAGCACCAGCTTTTTGTCCATGCTCAGTTTTATGATTAAAGTAGGCCACAGTTACACGATGATTTCTACGCAAGAAATCTAGTGCAGCCATTGAGTCTACACCGCCTGAACAGGCCAGTACAATATCACGAGGGAGTTTGCCCTGTAGCTTAATCATGTAATAACTTGTTTCTGCGGTGTGTTACGATAAAGACTAGTACCTCGCTCGCGAATTAGGTCCACAAGATACTGCGGATTGTCTCGAGCAATATCCATTAACTCTTCTTGCCTAATTGTATCAGTAGCAGTAAACAACCAAATCTCAGGACTACGTTGTGGATTGTATCTAGCTCTCAGCATCATAGCGTTAAGATTAACCGGAGCAGTTACCGTAGTATTCTTAAGATCAGCTAGAAGCTTTTGGCGCTCGTAGGTAGTGATGTCCCAGATTCCTTCAAATCCAAGACAGTCCCAATAGGCAAGAAATTTACGCTCTTTAATCATAATGGCTATCTACTAATCTTAACAATGTTTGATATTTTTCCCAAGCAATTCTTACACTTGGATTTTCATGTCGTATGCGAGTTTCTCGTTCAGCTTGTACTACTAGATTTGATACTCGACTTACGTTGTTATTGAAGAAATTGTTGTCATGTAACCCTGCTTTTGATAACCATTCGTCATGTTCTAATAGAGCACGGAATCGATCCTCAGGCAGGTGAATTTCTACGCACTTAACTTCATCGTAAGGAATAGCTTGATATATGTTAGGGTCGCTTTCACTCCACATCTTATAATCAATACGGCGACTTCTACGATGCATGCGCTTGCTTTCTTGTACATATGCATCATACTTGTGACAGAATTCTTTTATATCATTCATTTTTACAACCACCTTAATACGAACCAAACCATATCTTGCTCGTCAGCAAAGCAGAACCTATATTTTTTAGGAGCATCACGGCCGGCCCAAAAGAGACACCAGCGTCCAGATCGATTACCTATAGCTTCCCATCGAGCTCCAAACTGATCAATGCACCATTTACTGGCAGGTCCGTGTTTATGAGCATCAATTAGAACTTCATGATCAAGATGACGATATTCTATCACATCTGTCCGCCCCATCGAAGCATAAAAAATGTTACATCTTTTTCATCGATAAAATAGTATGCGTGAATTTCGTCAGTGATATAACTTGCATCACTTACGTCAGTAACATCATACCAAAAGAAAGTTTTGCAGTTGGCTTGAGCCCATCTTTTAATATCAAGTCCTCGAACACCGTGATGATCTTTGGGATCGCTAATAAGAACTCGTATAGCCTTGCTCATTAAATCCTCAGGCGGTTTAATTGAGCTTGGATCCCAAAAGAACACTAGTTCATCCTCGCTGGCTAGATAGTCTTCAACTGTGATAGGACGCTGTCTTTTCATCCCAGTGTCTTGAATCGTAGATCGTCGCTTGTATTTCATATCCGAGTAATGCGGTACTAATTCTAATACCAGCATGGTCCTGTCTGTGTGTTAATGAAAATGTAAAAGCAATTAGATCTGCACTTTGTATGACTTCAACTTCCCAGTGCTTGCGATCCCAAGGAGTATTACCATGCCAACAGCGAATGTTGCGCCATTTTTTGCTCCACGGATTCCTAATGCTAAAGTGTAAGTCAATCATTTTGTAGTTCGCCGCAAACTCTTTTAATAGTTTCTAAACATATATCGTCAAAGCCTGCGCCTTCCTCAACATCAGTGATAACGCCTAGCAGTTCATATGCTAGGTGTTTACGCTTTACTTTTTCTTTTTTTTTTGATTTCATCATTGCAGGTTTAGCATTATGAAACTCGCTAAAACTTTCCTTAAATGCATCTGGATCTTTTTTTGCATTATCAACAGCATTGCGAATAACATCTTCCATCAGTTCATTAAGTGTAATGTCACGCTCATGTGCCTGCTTCATAAGATCAAACAGCATATCATCGGGCAAGTCCAACGGAACGCTTACACGAGTGTCGTAATCTTCGCCATCACGAATAGCAAGTCCTTTTTGGATAAAGTCGTCGTCAGCTTCCAAATCAATCCAATTAACATCATCCCAGGCTTGATTGCCTAGTACACCACGATCCTCAGATTCACTGTCGTGGATGGTTTTAAACAAAGGGTTGATAATACGATATGCACGTTCGTTTTTATAATCGCATACTTCTACAGTATATACTGTTTGAGTTCTAGTGTCAAAAACAATATTAAAACTGTAGCCGTCATGATCACCATTCCAAGAACTTAAACTATAAGCGTCTGGGCCAAAACACATCCAACCGTAATCCCCGCCTTCGGTGATACGATAATCAACTAATTCCATCCATTCTTTTACTGTAAGCATTTTTGTTCCTTATTGTTTACTGATGTTTCATTATAAATGATGTTATCTCTTTTGTCAAACATCTGTTCGTTCATTCTTTTTTACTAATTCTTGTTCGCATTGTGCAATGGAGGCGTCAAGCATAGCAGTTGTGATTTCTTTGGGATTCATTCCAAAATGTAGTTTAATCATGTCTACTCCCTGCCCGCGACTGATCATATCACGCAACATGGGATTCAATGCTAGACAACATTCTCGCACAATCAATTCGGCGAACTTTTCTGGGTCAAACCCTATCAACTTCATTGCGGCTTTGTTAATTTCATCGTAGCCAGCGACTTTGGCTAGGGTCTTAATTCGTTCATTCATTCTTCAACTCCAAAATGCTGTTTAATCTGTGCCCTAGCATCGTCATACCCATGTAGATATAAATTAGACATACATTCCCGAACAATCAACTCGGCGAACTTTGTTGAGTTAAACCAAGCAGGTCCATACTGACGAGGCTCCCAACATTGGATTTCAAGTTCTTGAATTCGTTCGTTCATTCTTCAATCGCCCTACGAAAAATAATTTCTTGCCGAGCAAATGCATCCTGTTCCCAGGGCATATCTAAATATTTTGTTTTGTTGCTATAACGCTTGCCGGCCCACGTATAACCATTTTTGACACTTTTTAGTATGCCCTTGGCCATTTGACGGACATGCACCATTTCATGTGCTAGTGTAAACCCAATTTCTTTAAGATTACGATGTGGCTTAACTACAACAATATAAGAGTCTAACACGTCAACAGGAATAGTTGATCCCATATTAGCTGTTCCGTCATCTTCAATTTGGATTATAACAGCCTTACGACTTGAATCCAAACCAAGTTGTGTAATCAAACTAGGAAGAATAGCTTCTACAAACTTTTTATTTCGTTTACTACCGCTGACTTTGAATTCCATAGGATTCTTTCTGTGTTGCTATTTGTGTATTATAGCACAAAAGAAAAGGGTCGTCAAGACCCTTTTCTTTATACAGACATTACGTAGTTTTATTTTCGTCTTTCTGCTGTATCATAACGCTGGGGGGATATGATTCAAATGTCCATATCTTTACTGGTTTCCAATATTTATGGATCATATTGTTTATAGCGATGGTTCCTGCTACAACAATAACAAATCCTAACATTATTAAAATACTTCCTGCTAAAAATACAGCCGCTTGATTCATATCCATAATTATTTGTTCATCATTAATGCATTAAAGTTACTGGGCACAACAATGGTCTGTACCTGTCCGTTCTTAATACCTTCACTGATGTTCAACATGGCCTGTGCCTGCATGAACTGAATACTTGCACCTGAGTTGTTGGCTAGTGCTGCCATTCTACGGCTTTCGGCTTCAGCAGTCTTAACTTCAACTTCCTTCTGCTTCAATTCGTTCTTGCTTCGAACCAATGCGTTAGCACTTTCAACAACACTGTCTGCTGGCACAACGTTACGAATCAGCACTTGGCTAATCATAATACTGCCGTCCAACTTTTCGTCTGCTAGGTTTCGAACAATTTCTTCCTGGATGAACTTTTCCATTTCACCGCGGTTGTCTGCCATATCCAGTGCTTCGTACTTACGTGCGGCCTTGTAGATAGCATTACGAGCATTCTGAACAATGTAGTTGTACATCACATAGGTGTCGCCTTTGAACTCTGCGTGAAATGCTCTATTCTTTGTAGCGTACAGTTCAGACACTTGTTGTGGATTGATGTTGTAAACAACCACAGCATCCAAGTCTTTCATTGTTGAGTTGTCTTTGGCCACTGGAGTCATATTCTCTAGTGTAACATTAACATCCTTGATTGGAAATGTTAGCACATCACCAATCAACACTTGATTGAACGAGCCGGGCAACAGCTCACCTGGCTGTACCTGTTTGTCAAATCCAACTCGTACACCAACTTCACCAGTTTCGATACGAGTACATCCAGTAGCAAGAACTGCGGCGGCAAGAACTGCAAGAGTAAAAATACGTTTCATTGTGTTTCCTTAGAATAAAATTACGATTACCATCATCACTAGAACAGCTAGTAATGCGACAATTGTACTGTATGCTACAGTTTTTGTCAAGGCCCATTTCTCTTTTCCTGACATTGATCTTACAGCAGTAATGCCAAAATAGAAAATAAAAGATAAGATGATAAATGATAGAACAATTTTTGCCATTAGTGATTTTCCTTTGTTAAATTTGCAACCAATAAAAATTTTTCAAATGCCTTGCGCACAGCATGATTTGTCATTAATTTGTCTGCCTCTTCCTGCATGGCTTTGACCCCAGCTTCGGCAGCATCTCGAGCAGAACCATGTGAAAACATGAAACGAAATTCTTCCGGCACGTCAGAAATAAATTCTTTCCATTTGCGTTGAGTGTGTTCGTCTATCTCTCTGCTCATTGGGCGTAGTTCTGTAGCTTCCTGTATCTTACGACAGATAGCATCTTCAGCAACACGCCCAGCGGCAATCATAGCCGCATAGTTTGGATCAATGTTAAAACGTCTACTGCCACCGCCTGGGTAAACGGACACTAAATGATCACCTTTGGGAAACGCATCTAATAGTTCGTTGTCGTATTCTGATACAGCTTCGTACTTGCGTCCAATTTTTTTATAGAAAATAACTTTCATTTAAGAGACCCACCGTAAAATAAACATTGTAGCATCTTTAGAATCTTGAAACAACCACACTAAGCCCATTGTCTCAAAAGGTCCTTTGACATTTTTCTCAACCCAAGTGTCAAGAACTTGCCCTGTTTCTTGTGTCATTGGTTTGAGCACAATTTTAGTCCAACCTAATTCAATCAACATTTCGGATAAGATATGAAAGTCTATCTCGTCGGACATTCGCTTACCAGCCCGATTAATGATATCTTGTTCTATGTTCATGTCCACTTTAATATAAAATGCGTTAGAGTTTTGTCATCTGATATTTCAACTGTCATACCCTGCGTTTGTGCTTTTGGATTATGTCTGCACCATTCTACAAGAGCATCAGCATGTTCTATCCAGTATGCTAAATCAGTTAAAACTATTATGTGTTTTTCTGTACCGGTAAGAGAAGAATCGGCCACTATGAACCGATTCTTCTTCCAGTCAGCAAAGATATCTTCGCTCACGTTAGACTTCAATTATGATGTTTGGATTCCAACCTGTGTCTTCGCTGTAACCATCGTTTTCATAACCACGTGGGTTACACACAATTCGTGTTTCGCCAATCATATAATCAAACGGATGATGAGTATGTCCGTGTGTCCACAGTTTGACTTGTGGATGATCCAAAATGAACTCACTCAAATCACTGTGATATGCACCGTTCATCAAAAACTCACTTGCATATGTAGGGTGTATGCTTTGCAAACTAGGACTATGATGTCCAACTACTACACAGCGTTTGTCTTTGTGTTCGCTAAGAATATGCTTAACATACTGAAGCGTTTCACGGTGACGAATAACTGTGTCAGCAGGTTTTAACGGAGTGAATCCTCTTTCATCGTTTTTAATGATGCGGAAATCGTTCATCATATCACGCACAGCATGCAGAGTCAACGGATCATGCTTGTTCATGTCAGTCCACAAAGTTCCGCCGACAAACACAACATCGTCAATAACTTTAACATCACGCTCTAAGAAGTAGACATTAGGAAACTTAGCACACTCATCTCTGAGGTACTGAATACCTTTAACCCACTTGCCATGATAGAACTCATGATTACCTGCAATATAGATTACATGTGGAAACAAGTTGCTCATCCGCTTTAAGAAATCACGGAAGGTGGCTACTCGTTGTTGCTTGCGACCAAGGTCAGCAAACGCACCATGACTATAAGGATTGAAATCAAAGTTTGGATGGTCGTGCAGATCCTCAGCAACCATAATGTCGCCTGAGAGAATCAGAACATCAGCATTGTCTGCGTTCTTAATATCGTAGCAATCAGAAAACTCTAAATGCAGATCTGATACAACTGTAATTTTCATTGTTATACTTTATATAATTTAACGTGATTAAGCCTAGTCTCAGGAACTTCAAAAGTTCTATTTTTTCCGTGTCCTTTAACTTTGGCTTTAAACTTCTTTCTTTCGTCAACTGCGTGTTCGTACTTGTTCATAAAGCTAACTAGGTTACCCATATAGTCAGCAACATAGTTATAGCTCTGCCATTGCTCTGAATAGAATCGGCTAAGAATCTTCATTACACCTTCAATGGAATCGCCTTCTTTGCCTATGTCTTGACTAGCATGATATTCTGTACGCAACAGCTTCTTAAATTTATTTTCTTCAACTTCGCGCTTTACCAATTCTGGAACATAGGATAAGACACCTAGTTTTCCGCCGTCCACTTCGTCCAAATTAACTGCATCAAATACATCTTTCTGGAAGCCAGTGAGTTGATTGCCAATAACACCTAGAGTATAGCGTCTAAAATGTTTAAGAGCAATGTCTACATTTTCATAGTCATCTTCTGTTACTGTTAACGGAATATGGTCTGGTGGAATCCACTGCGAAGGTTCAGCGTAATGAAATTTTACCAGTTCTTTATTTGCAAAACGAGTCTTGTTCTCAGGTTCGTTAAAACGTTCAGTAACTTTAACATAGCCACTGTTTCTAGCCTGAGCCGCAAATGCCACAGCTAGTACTTCCTGAGTTTTGAACATTTTTTTCTTTAGGGGCTGTACTCGAGTCTTAGGCCTAGTAAGAGCTTCGTCTTCTTCGTCAGCAAGCTCGTAAGCCATTTCCATATACTTGAATTGTTTTTTGCTCATTGCGCCCCAATCAAGATCGTTTGGGTCAGGAAGTTTGCTCATAGTATGCCTCTCAATGCCTAAGTAATGTGTATATTATATACTCAAATATGTTAGCTGTCAAGTTATTTTTTGAAAAGATTGCCCACTGTTGGACTTACTGCTTCCCACATGTTTTTGGTAAAGTTTCTTTTCATAAAATTTTGGATAGCACTAATGTACTGCAAATTATTTGGATGATTAATTTGTTCATCAGTCCAGCCCAATTGTTTAGCTTCGTCTCGACTAACAATATGATCATGCTGAGGTTCGTGAAACAGTTTATCAATGCCATCTTCTTTAACTACTTTGTTTTCACCTTTACCAAAGTCAAACAATCTGTAAACACCAACTCCGTCCGTCCAACCGTCTAGAGTTTTAGCATACATCAGCTGAGCCTCTGCATCTGACCAACGATACTTGAGTCTAAGATCTTGAACTTTGACCCATTTAAGATCTTTGCGTTTTGCAAATTCAGAATAAATTCTGTCGCTGATGTATGTAGCTTCACACAACCCTTTGAAGGGATTCTGCTTGCGTTCCTCAATCAGAGCATTGACTTTTGTATAGTCATTGCACATTAAACAAGGTCCAATTCAAACTCAAACTTTTCTTCAGTCCACTGTGGCTCATTCCAGTTCCAGGTTACAGGGCCACCGTAGGCTTCGCAGAGCTGTCGAATACCTTCAGCAATCACCATAGGCTCAAAACGGATAGAATTGATTTCGTTATCTTCTTTGCACTTCTTTTTAATTTGATCGTGCAGTTTGTTACCATGATTGTCTTTGGGCAACCAAGTTTTAATTGCCTGCTGAATAGCATAGTCCATTAGCATAGGATTAATAGTGTTATCCTGCGCTTTAAGAAACTCCATCAGCCCCCAGCTATTAGCAGTTTGAAATGTGCTGGTAGGGAACATCACAGCATTTAGCTCAATAGCACGAGTAGAAATGCTAGGGCCGTAGTCTTTCCAGTACTTGACCATGTTACCAATACCTGTTAGCACCTTGCTGTTAATGCTTACTTCTTTGTCACCCTTTTCAACTACAATAATATCGTTGCGTTGAAACACATCATTCATGTCCATGCATAGTTGGTCTTCAGGATCAACAGAGAACTTAGCCTGTACGCTTGCTTCGCCTCGTTGCACACGAATACGAAACTTGTCAAAGTCAGAACATTGCAGACTATTAATATTGATAGCCGCATATTGTTGAACGTCCCAGTATTCGTCGTCACTTAGGATGTAGTTAAGAGGAACTTCTTCAATTCCAAAAAACATACATGCTAGTGTACGGTGTTGGGCATCATTAACAAAGATGCGTCCTTGCGAATCTTTTCGCCCCACACCTGGAAATACTAGTCCGGGTTCAAATTGAAACACTAGATCAACAAGAATGTGTTTCAGAAAAATATCTCTTTGTTTTTCTGCGTTCTTGTATAGTTCTTCAACTTTAGTTAGCCCGCCAAAGTAATTTAATGGTGGAGTATTATGAATACTGCTTGCATTCAGTAGACTGTTTAATTCGGGCAAGTCAATTCCACGCAACGGATTGTTTGATCCAAGATTTGATAGCACACGGAAGCACTCCACTAACATGTCTTCAAAGCTAGGAGTTTTACCTAGTCTACGAGTACTAATATAAACGGGGATGTGTTTGATACGCTCTTCTTTTTCTTTGAAAGAGAGCGAGTTCCATTGAACGCGATCTTTTTTGGGACCAAGTAGTTTGAAAAGATCTTGTCCAAAAAGATCAGTTACTTTTTTTGGGTAAGCCATGTGTTGCCTTTAGTAGTTGCCTATAACAGTACATATTATAGTATCAATCTAAACGGCAGTCAACCTTTAATATATTCTATCTCTTCAGAAGTTATATCGTCGTCTACGTGACGTGTGTCAAAAATGATGTTTTTGGTATGACCTCTAGAATCGATCCATCTGGTATACAATCCGGGTTCACGTCCAAATGCTTCAATTTCCCACGGACTATCCCAATAGTCAAATTCGTCTGGGTAAAGTGTGCCTTGGAATTTGGTAAAACGGGCAGGACGGCTCATGTATTTCATTTCACCTGTTGCATACTGTTTTACATGTACCATTTCATGGCATATGGTTCTAAGTTTTTTGCTTAATTTTAATGAGTTGTTAACTCTAATAAGGAACTCTTTTGGGCGGGATTCTTCATCAACATACTCGCAATCGCCATCATACTGATTGTCAAGATCTTTAATAAATTCTATACGGATCAACAAACCGTCTGCAAGGCGCTTGCTCATGAGCATTTCTGCGCAGAAGCGAGTCAAATCCTTAACGATTTTTTGGGTTTTTCGTGTACTTCCTTTGGTGTAGATCTGCATGGTACTTCTCCAAAACAGTAGAACTATTCACTACTGTATTTACACTTTACACGAAAAAAATTAACAGTCAAGTTTATCGGAGTTAAAACCCAATATTATATACGGAATGAAATACGTCCTTTGGATAGATCGTATGAGCTCATTTCTACTTTTACACGATCTCCTGCTACTAATCGGATTTTGTTTTGACGCATACGTCCGCTGGTGTAGCAGACAATCATGCTTTTGTTCACATCTAATAGTACGTTAAATGTTTGATTTGGTAAAACCTCTACTATTTCGCCCTCAACTTCTAGTAGATCGTCATTCTTTGGCATCTGTTTCTTTTGCCTTTTCTATAATAATAGTGCCCTGATCACCCCATAAAACTTTTACTCGATCGCCAGGTGCTAGCCCTATAGCATTAGATACTTCTTCAGGAATTTTCATTAGACAGTTCTCAGGATCTGTGGGAATGTCCTCAAAAATATCCTCTGCTTTAAATACCCAGCGTTTAGCTTCTTTTTCTTCCATTTTTTTCTCCATGATTAAGTACTTATATTAAAACTCTAAATCAGCCGCAACAATAAAGCGATCTTCTTGACTCTGCAGAATTCCTGGACGATGCCAAGTTTTTCCGGGCCAAATGATCCAATGCCCTATTCGAGCTTCAGCGAAGTGATGTCCAGGGTTTTCTGGCCCTTGCGGAGCGAACTCGGTTCCAGCAGTTGACATATCAACACCTGATGGTAATTGAAGATAGTATACTCCGCTTATAACTTTAGAATCTTGTCTAAGATGCTGATGCCAATAAGTATTTCTATCTTCTACGGTGTAGGACAGTGATGTCATATACCCCCAGCTTTTAATTGTTTTAATTGGAACGTCTCTTTTTAGATAAGCAAAACAACTCCAAATAAAACTCATTTTTAGATTAGTCCATTCTTCTCCAGGTAATCCAAAAATATTTACATTTGTTTGATATCGAGGACTATTTGTCCAATATTGTCCGTCAGCTACCAACCGTCGGATGTTGGTGACATATTTTTCTCGTTGGTTTGGACCAATGAGATTATTCCAGTCGTAATATTCGTATTCAATCATAAGATAACTATAACATTATTTAAACATTAAGTCAAAAAGAACCCCACCGAAGTGGGGCAGCTTTCTAGAACATTTTTACTATTAACGATTCATCACGTACATTGTGATTTCGAAACCAAAACGCATATCAGTTGCTGTTGGTGTTGTCCACATAATAGTTCTCCTTGTTAATGAAATAAGTACTGTCTTGCATTAGTACTTATAAACATTATACTGACAAAACTACCTAAAGTACATAGTGAAAATCATTAATTCACTATCGTGAAATTAGCTATTCAAAACCTTAGCAACTGAGTTCATCACACTAGCAATACGACCAATGTCACGAAGCTGTTCAACAGTGTATCCTTCTGTCTTCAATGTCTCGTAATGTGCCTTAACACAGAAGTGACACTTGCCCACAATACTAGCAGCCAAACTAAATGCTTCAAAGTTTGCTTTAGTTGTTCCGCCGTGACTTGCAATAGCGTTCATACGTAACTGAGCAGGCAATCCTTTGAGTGCAGGATCATCAGCCATCTCAACGAATGGGTACCACACGTTGTTCTGTGCCATAATGCTTGCGGCTGTCATTGCTGACTCTGCATGTACAGGAGCATCTGCTAACAGGATGCTTAGTACCTTGCCGTTACCTGTTGCGGCTAGTGCAGCCACAGCACAACCCAAGGCTACATCTGCGTCTAGTGTACTGCGTACTAAAACAGCATCAAGATTTAACTTGGTATCCTTTGCATAGTCTGGTAGTGCGCCTTTTATTGTTTCAATAAAACTCATCGTGTTTGATCTCCTAAGATTTTATATCCACGTCCAGTAGGATGGATTCCGTCTGCACTCATATGGCTTTTTGGTCTAGGCAATATCACATCACCGTATTCTTTGGCAATGCGTACAATAGCATCGTGCGGAATAGGTTTACGATCTTGTCCAGGGTCAATCCAAAATACTCGATCGCCCTTAACAGCTTCTCGCATTTTACGAAGTTCTGCTTCTGTCTTGACGCCTTTGTGATCATTGGCTCCTAGACTAATAATAATAGTTTTAGCAGGTTGTGAGGAGGCTTTAGACAAATAATCTTTGTTCCATTGCCAACTGTTCCATCCACCTTTTGAATAACTTACGCACTCTGGTCTAGCCATTGCTGTACCAACTGCAATGCTATCACCTACTATTAGGCAGTCTAACATTATAGAGTCTCTCCCCCGACTGTGCGATTACAAGCGCAAAGTTCGCCAGTTTGTAGCGCATCCAATACACGAAGTGTTTCTTCTGGGCTACGACCAACGTTTAAGTTGTTAACAGTAACGTGTTGGATTTCATTGTTTGGATCAACGATGAATGTTGCACGAAGTGCGGCACCTGCTGGTGCGTAGAACACGCCCAACTGTTCAATCAAGCTCAACTCGCCACGCTGTGTATCAGCAAATTGTGTATGAGTAATTTTCTTTAGATCTGCGTGAGCATTTTGCCAGCTAACTTTGCAGAACTCATTGTCTGTGCTACCTGTGAGCAATACTGCATCGCGATCAGCAAAGTCTTGTGCCAATTTGTCGTAGGCTACAATTTCTGTAGGGCAAACAAATGTAAAATCTTTTGGATAGTAAACGATTACTTTCCATTTTCCTGCAAAACTCTCGTCTGTAATTTCAAAGAACGCATCTTCTGGTTGTCCTGGCTTAACACCTGTGACTGCAAATTTTTCTAGTTTATCACCAACTGTTTTCATATACTTCTCCTTAGTGTGTGTCATGAAATAATAATTATCAGTTTAAAATTACCTCAGTGTAAATACTGAGTTTTCTACCTGAACAAGTTTATTATACATGTATTTACAATAGAAATCAACTACTATCCAGCAGTTTTTCATTGTATTTTTTAATAACGATCATTGAAGGAATCAATAAAGAAAAATAGCAGTCATTAAAAAAGGCCCCTTCGGGCCTTTTTTTTGAACTAATAAGTTTACAGTTCTGGTTCTGGATCTTGTACTGGCATCGGTTTGCCTGTAGCACTCATCATAGGTGTTGAAGTTGGAATAGTCCCCCAACTTGGTACAGCACTCATTGGAGTACCACCTAATGGCTGTGCGCCAAAACTTGGGGCTGCTGGCTTATTGAAACTAGCAGTTGCTCCGCCAAAACTTGCACTAGCACTAAATCCGCTAGGTGCAGGTGTTGTTGGTGCTGGGCTTACTGTAGGTGCTTTATTAGCTGCATCTAATGCTTTGGCTCTTAGATCTTTATCACCACCTGCTAACATAATACCACTTAGTGTACCTGTTAAGAATGTAGCAATTGGAATAATTAATTCAAAGAATTTTTGATCAATTGGACTAATTGCGTTTAAAGGCTGTGTTACAAATATTAATGAATACAGCACAACAAATACAATACCGAATAGTGTCAGTGATAGACAAATACCGATAAAGAATTTTAAGCGAGCCATTAATTGCTCTTCAGTATAGATAAAGTGTTCTCCTGTATCTTCATCTTTTTTAGTGAATTTTTTTAGTAGTTCCATTATTTGCATTCCTTAATATCAATTTTTGAAGTAGCTGGTTTACTCATTGCTGGAGTATCCCCGTCCTTTGGTGGTCCTAGTCTAGGATCTCTACCGCCTTTGAATATATGCTCCGGGCATGTTCGTGTTACATCACATCTCGGTAGCTGACATTCTGCTTTCTCCCAATTGTCTGGGTTTTGGCATGGGTAACGGAATCTATCACCATCGCTGAAATATGCTAATCCTAACGGTAACGCTAGAAGTAGTATTATCCATTTAAATAGTTTTAAGTCACTGTTCATTCCCTCTCCTTTGAACTAAAAGTGTCATTGTATTTACCAAATTCTAATTTTTGGAGTGGCTACAGCTAAATACAATAGCAGAGCGTAGGGGGCTTTTTTTATGGATTTTCTAACATTAGTAGGAGATGTTGGATTTCCGATCGCAGGGGCACTAGCGGCCGGAATCTTTGTGTTTATCTCGCTGAAGTTTATTCTAGCGGGCGTTACTGGATCAGTAAAAACACTAAAAAACATTATTGCACAGCTTGATAATCGTGTACAAACTATGAACAACGATCTAGTAAAGATCGATGCTCTCATGAGCTATGCACTAAAAGTAAAACCTAACGTAGACCGAATTGCGGCTAACGAAGGTAAGAACGATGCAAGGAGAGACTAATGTTAGATGATATTGCAAAAGCAATTAATGAGTATGGATTTCCTATTATTGCCGCAATGGGCATGGGATATTTTATCTACTTTATATGGAAGTGGGTAACTGAGGAAATAGATCCTATCATAGGTGAAACAATGGGTACGCTGATTAAGTTAGTAGATCGTGTACGAATGTTAGACAACGACATGATTCGCATGAACACAAAACTAGCAATGGTGCTAGAACACAAAACAATGCTTGATCAACAACTTAATAACGATGATCGAGCAGAATTAGATTTTATTATTAACAAATATCAAAGCCAAAGTCAGAAATTTGACAGTACAGGTAAGTAAATTATTTACTTGTCGCTATAAAAACGCCGTTCCAATCTTTAGGTAGAGTTTGAGTCTGCTGGAACTCACAACGCTCTATCCACATGTCGTAATACTTGTCCATTTTGCCGTCAAACTGACCTTTTAGTTGTTTACACATGCTAATAGCCGTACTAAACTTTTGTCCTCTGTATGCACCGTGCATTGATTCGTGTATTTTTTTAGCAACATGATACGTATCAGTGATATCATCTAATACTGTATAGATAGCAATTCCTACACTCTTACCTTTTACAGCAAGATCATCAATCTTAAGGAAGAAGAAGTCATCTCCACAGCGATCAACTGTTGCGCCGCCAACTAGCAACAAGCATCCATACTCTTTACATTTACTTTCAATACGGGCAGCAGTACTAACAGCATCACCTAGTACATCGTAGCTGTGTCTTGCAGTTGATCCCATCTCTCCAATATATCCCAACCCTGTATTAATACCAGCACCCATGCCAACGGCAGGTCTTCCTTGAGGTATAATGATTTCTTCATTAAATTTCTCCACTGCTTTAAGCATCTTCAATCCTGTGCGTACTGCTGTAGCAGGATGGTTCAAATCTTCAATAGGTGCATTATGTATATGCATACTAGCATCACCAATGTACTTAATAATCATACCGTCTGCATCTAGTACAGGTTGTGTAATGGCATCCATGTAGCCGTTCATTATTTTTGTAAGACCTGCAACGTCATCTCCAAAACTTTCACCTAAGGGTGTAAAGCCGCGTAAGTCTGAGAACAGTATACTGACTTCTTTCTTAACACCCTTCTTAATTAAGTCTGGATTTTCTTGTAACAGTCTAACTACTGTAGGGCTAGCATAGCCTGCAAATTGTTTCTTGATTGCTTGTTTCTGTAAGAACTCGCTTATAAACTTAATGCCATAAGCATGAAGCATAACCAGAACAAGCCCGACCACAATACCAGTTGAATCGAAGAGCCAACTAAACTGTGCATAAGCATAGGAGCCAGCGAATACACTAGTCCCAATAATAACAACACCTGAAATAATACCAACATAAGTCCACCTTGTTAAGAATAATAATAGTATACCTGCTAATACTAGTGTTAAGATTTCTACACCGTTGGCATAATCTGGTCTCTGTATAACTATACCGTTAATCATTGTAGCAATAACACTAGCCTGCACAGCATGTGGGAATACAGCACCCATACTGGTTGGTACAGGATTACTGATACCAGCTGCGGTTGGACCAACAATAACAATAGCACCATCTAGGTTTTTAGGCAACTCAAGTAAACTAACATTTTTACTTTGTTGACTCCAATCAATCCATACCCGACCTAAGTTATCTGTAGTAACAGGACCAAACTTAGGTATACGCATTTTTTCAACACCGCCTTCAAAAAGTTTGATTTGAAAGGTTGAATCGCCAGCTGCTACTCGCAGTGTTTCCATAGCTATGCTAGGATAAAGTTTATCGCCAACTGCAACGATAAGAGGTAATCGACGATTCACTCCGTCAACTTCAGGCATAGTTGATACAATACCAATTCCTGCTGCTGAATTTTCTAACTGCGGTACGTTAGCAATAAGGCCCGGGTATTGTACAATTTGATCTAACCACTCTGGCCCTAGTACAGCACTGCCTGGGTTGCGTGGTATATTTTTAGTTTTATCAGCAGGCACTGATCCTAGTACTACAGGATATTGTTTAAGAGCTGAGGCAAGAGTTGAGTCGCCACCAGTGCGATCAGGCTCAGCCATAAGCACATTGAGAACGACAAGGCCAGCACCACGATCATACAAATCTTTAATAATTTTAGCATATTCTGCCCTGGGTAATGGCCATTGGCCGTATTTGTCTAAAGCAGCTTCGTCTATGTTAACTGTATAGATGTTATTTTCTGTAGGTGCTTTAGAAGTAATTAATGTATCAAAGTAGCGTAGTCTTACACTTTCAACGAATGTAGGATCTGCTATTCGTATGCCTACTACTAACGCTAGAGTTAATAGAGCAGTCCATGGACTTAAAAGTATTTTTTTAATCATTATATTGACGTACCTAGTTTAATTTTAGATTCTGTGCCTACTCCTAGTATGCAACTAGTTTCAGGAGTCATTTTAAGTAATGTCCAAGATCCTTCTTTTTCATTGATCCATAAACTGTAGGCACTATTATCACTAGAATGCTTTCCGCCCCAGGTTAATATTTCTTTATAATTTTCCCCAAGGCTTTTTATGATCTTTTCAGTACTGTCACACAACAAGGGATAATCATATCTAAATTGTGCATTGACTGTGCTAGACAAACAAACTAATAAAATTAATAATATTTTTCTCATGGTCTTTTTACCTCCACATCGTGTAGTGAGCCATCTTCTTGTGTCCAATTTGGCAACAGCTTATTAAAAATACGACCATATACTCCTGCCCTACCGCTAGACCCTTGTACATCATATTCTATCACTTGAATCTTATCGTCGTATGTTATTAAGAAATCTTTTATTATAGCAGTGATAGCTGATATAACTTGTGCGGAGTTACCAGTTCCGGTCATGCTAGTTTTGCCGTCACCGTTAAAACTAATTTCCCAGTAACCACGGTAGTCAACTTCTTCATTTTCTTCTTCATCATCGTAGCCTACTACATCACGGTCTGCATCTACATGATCGTATTCTGAATTCTTTGCTTTGAATTCATACAGCACATTGCCCACAGTAAATTCAGCAGTGGCCTGACGCTCACTGCGATAAGTCCATTTCCACGGCACTGAAGTTGCCGCCATTAGTTCATTTATTTTCATTTTCTTTTGTCCGATGTTGGACCTTTAGGCATGTAATCCTTACCATAACTAATACGACTGCCTGTGATAGTTTCTAGTGCAACGTGTAATGCTGTGCCGCTTAGATGTTTACGTAACCACTTCTCTGCTAGATTATTAATAATCTTTTCATTAGCATAAACACGCCCGCTACCTTTTGTACGATCGTGTACATAAGCATGACATGCTTCGTGAGCTGCAATCGCAACATCACGAGCAGCCTTGCTTTCTAAATTTGGAATATTAATACTGCCGCCAGGGCCAGATTCTTCGGTATCTTTAAACATTGGTGTTTCGTTACTGGGGTAGACATAATACATGCCGGGCTCTAAGTCATCATCGTCGTCTGTTACTCGACTTCTACCTAATATATCTTGAATAGCTTCGTATGCAGTCCATAGCGTCGGTGCCGGCGCTCCACCAACTTTAGTAGTAGGCAACATTGGCTTATCTTCTGGATCAAAGTCACCGTACCGCTGACGCAATTCATCGTCGCTAGCTTCTGCTTCTTGGATTATTTCAAGTATTTTCATATGAAGTATTTACCATAAAAAACCCGCCAGGCGGGTTTTTTATTTCTAAACCTACTAGTTAATTTTGTGTTACAATAAGAGTGCTGGTACTACCTTTATTCACGTTTTGAATAATAGTCTGCCCATCTTGAATTAAGGTAAATGTAATGTTCTTTGTTGTATCAAATGTTGCTGTGGTATTGTGTGTACCTGCCTTGTATAATGTAACCTTAGTTTGATCATCATTAAAATAATACAACAAGCCTAATGGTTTGTTTGCTGAGTATCCTGGTAATATTGGATTGTCTAATTCATTGCTCAACAAACTAGCATTTTGTCTATCAAGTTCATTTAATTCATTAAATGCTAATAGGTCTGCATTTAAATCATTTCTATCTAACTCATTTTTTTTATCTAAAGAATTTTCATCTAATGCACTAAACTTTAACAAATCGATATCTAGTTCGTTAAAATCTAAAATAGATTTTTCTTTCTTAGCTAGGCCAGCCTGTTCTGTATCTGCAACTTCTTTAGGTTTGCTAATGATCAACATGTTGTTAATGTTTGCTTGGTCTAATTTTACAATTGTAGGTTCTGTAGGTACTGTGTAAGCACTGTTAACTAATGTAGCTTGATATGGTACATCTAATATCACAACACCTGCTAGATTTCTAACTTCGATAGCACCAGTAACACAGCCTCCGTTTGGAGAACAACTAGGAAGTAGTACTACAAGACTGCGTCCTAATTCATCTACTGTCATAGAAAAATCAGTGCCTCGCACAGCAATAGTAGCGGTAGGTGTTTTGATAGCAACCTGTTGCGGATTATTTTTTGCTATTTGTCCGCTTGCATAACGAGCTGTGCCTAAGGCCATATTGATGGCTAATTTACCAGAACCTTTTTTTGGATCATAGACAAAATCATCTATGATCATTTTACTGTGTTCTGTAAGTTTAACTGTAGTTTTATCTTCAAAGGTTAATTCAGCTTTGGCTTTAGCTGTGGAGATGGTGTCATTCATCTCCACACCCGTGTTTAGACTAGAAGGAATACTTTTCTTATTCCTTACAATTTCTGTAGGCCCAGTCTGTTCAGTAACTTTACCAACACCGGCAAAGCTATTAATCGGACTGAGTAACAATAACGTTATTATTAGAACCGTTGCTGGTAATAACTGCATTTTTAGCGAATACTCCACTCTGTGTTAGTGTCACTGCATTGGCAAGTTGATTAGTGCCACTGCCTGAAACTGTTATTTCTCCATTATGTAAACCTACACCTGATGCTGTATGTGTTACATTGTTGTAATCGCCATTAATATTAATTTTACTCTGCACAACGCCACCACTTAACGTCTGTATAGTATTGTTGCTATTACCTGTAATTTCAGATCTAATAATACTAGCATTACAACTTGAACTTAATGCAGTACCACAACCGATAGTTTGATTGTTGTTGCTACCATCTGCTGAAACTACTATGGTAGATCCTGTTCCATTAGATTCATTGTTAACAATCATACTAAGTGTATTGCTAGCACCAATTTGACTTATAGTTACATTATTGAGATCGCCACGAATTATAGCAGCATCATCAACGTTGCCGTTGCCACCAACATTACCGTTTACTGTGTTGCCTGCTCCTGTTTGTGTAATAGATACAGATGTATTATCACCGATCTGATCAACATAAACATCGTTGGCCCACGCCCCCGATGACAGCATTCCAGCCATCATTAGAATTGTAAGTACTTTTCTCGACAACTTACCACCGCCTGTGATTCTTTTTTTCATTTTTCGCTCCAGATGCAAGTTATGTTTGTTAATGCATCTAATTTTAAGTTTAATAAAGACTTTCTCCTATGCTTAACTCTCATTTTGGTCTGTGTTCTGAAAGCACGTCAGCTCGCACATACCCCTTACGCTTCTCTGCGTCTACTACATAATGCCACCCCTCCGGACCTGGAGAAATGATATTAAATTCTGTTCCCTTTTTCAATTGCCATGTTCGTTGACTTTTTTCATTTGGTTCTTTGTATACAAACGAATCTTCTTTAAGATATCTAGAACTCCACAATTGAGCGGGTGGCTTAACTACTGGAGCAGTATTTGTATTTGTTTCTACTTTTTCTACAACTACTAAATGTTCTGGTTGTATAGGAACTATCCTTGTTATTTTTTCTGCTTTGGGCTCGACTGTTTGGCTTGCTCCATTGCTTTCTTGCTTGACGGGCTCGATCGGTGCGGGTGGTAAGGGCTCTGGGGCTCCTTGGGGTGCTTGTGAGGTTTGTGGTTGAACCAGCTCATCTTTCTTTTCCTCCTTTACTACAGGCACTTCTTGTGTTACAGATTTTTTAAATCTCCACATTCCTTTCTTTTCGCCTTCAATGATCATGTCATATACTGCTTGTTCTATAGCAACACGAACAGCATATGTTGTAGGTTCATTTAGAGCCTGCCCGTTTTCTAATTCTAGTGCTTTGGTTCCAGCATCAACAAATCTTAATACGCCAACGTTATGTTGTGTGCTATAGATAGTTTTGCTCACAGCATTAGAAATTAATACTTCCCCACTGTTTACACTTACTAGTCTAAGACTAATTACAATTTCATCTACACGATATTGTTGACTTCCGCCAATACCTAAGAATCGTGCGCCGTTGCCGCCACTGCGTATGTTGCTGTCGTAGCCAATGATACCACCTTCGATCATAATTCCTGCCACAGTCATTGGCTTTAATGGTCTAGCATCTTTACCTTCATAAACCTCGCGTTGATTACGTATCAACTGTCGCTCTTTAATAAGGTTATCTAATCCCACACGCTCTACAACTTTAAACCAATTTTTTGAGTCTTGAAGTGCTTTGATTAAAAATACTTCAGATCCTTGTGTCACTGCCTTTGAAAACACAGCTAACCTATCATTAGGTTTCATTTGTCCTGTCTTGTCTGTGAATCCGTAAACTGCAATGGTCATTGGAGGACCGTCTAACTGTGGTATTTTATTAGTAAGACTCTCTCTTGGTGTTAGAGCCACAGCATCTTCCCTAGCCGCATCCATGTGTATGGTGGCGCATCCTGAAAGAACAGTGACAAGTAACAATGATAATATTAATTTCATTAAAATGCAAAGCTCGCTATAGGTACAGTAATTTCTGTTCGGCTACCGTTGGCCTCAATAATAGTTAGAGTTACTTCTGTGGCCGATTTAACCCAACTGATATTAGTTCCTTGAAAGTCCATAGTTCCGCTTGTTCCTGTACCTTCAGCAAACATTTGATCTGCTAATTGTTTAGACAATTGTGCGTAGATACGTGCTTCTACGTTAACAAGGAATTTACTTAGATTTGTTTGTTTTGCAGCAGCTTCTGCCTTAGCTATAGCAGCCAGTTCTTCGCTCTTAATTTCTTTCTTTTTAGATTCTTCTAATTGATGGATTGACAAGACGTGCTGACTGAATCCATTGCCTGGTATAAAGGCTGGACTTTGAAAATTATGTATTAGCTCTGTAGCGAATGCACTACCTGCAAACACTAGCATTGCCCCCAATGCTGTGATGTATTTCATGACCCTCTCCTCGGTTACCCCTTATACTATTTAACGAGAGGTGAGGAAATATTCTATGCTTAGTTAATAATAATTAATTAACTTAGGTCAATAATAGGCTGAAAGAAATTTATTTTTACGACTTAGCTGCCATATAACCTGGAGTTGGAGTTTGTTGATCGTCATTCCAGTTAAATCCTGCACCCATTGTTACAGTCTTTCCTAATTTCTTAACTAGGTCATTACCGTCTTTAATAATACTATAATCTAAAGTATCTGTTCTTAAAAACATAATTGTTGTTATGCCGTCTGCTAGGTGATAGCTTTCGTATGCTATTTTAGTATAGGCTCTATTCATTTTCATCCAATCTACAGTGCCGTCTTGCTCAACAGCTGAAGCAATTAATTTATCAGCATTTTTAATAGAATCAAAGTTTAACACTAGTGATTTGATAGTAGTATGAAATAGTTCAAATGTTTTATCAAAATTACTGTATGGCTCGAGTACTTCTTCGTTCAGTGCCTGAAACCCTTTTGGATTCCAATTGTACTTATTGCCTAATTTTGCTTTGCCGTTTGTAATGTTGTATTGATCGCCATTAAATTTGTTAACTGCAACTTTTACCCTAGCGCCTTTTTTGTCAGTAGTAAAAATAGATGCGTTCTTAGGAGCAGTTGCTACAATATTAGCAATACCTTTCCTCCAAAGATCCCATCCCGCAGTTGCTTTTGCAATACTCTTACTGTTTAATCTACCGCCTGTAGATGCACTGGCCTTAATTTCTACTTCAACATCGCCTACTTTTAAGTCACCTTTTTTAGCTTTCTCAGCTGGGTTTCCCATCATTGATAAGGCCATTTCTCCTGGGCCAATTGCCCCAGATGTTTTACCTGGCGAATAACTAAAAATATTCTGTTCTACAAATATATCAAACAATTTTTTATATTTAGGATTTACATAGTTTTTAATATTTCCGCGATCGGTACCGATAACTGATAACATGTTAATTACATCGCCTTTTACGCAGGCTGCTAAGAACTGTTTAATCTCAATTGGTGATGCGTTGGCCTCTTCTTGAATATCTACAATTTTTCCAAACAAGGCTTGTTTTAATGTTTTTGTAAATTCAGCTGCGTTTACTGCTTTTTTCTTTGCCTGTGTTTTTTCTTTAGAAGACATTTTTTCTAAATTTTCTTCTTGATAACCTTGTACTTTGTTTCCTAAAGCTACAAGGTAAACACTTACTTCTTTAACAAAACTTTCAGCTTCTTGTTGTTTTTGTACAGCATCGTCTTTTGCTAACTGGAGTTCTTCCACTTGTTTAGTTAAAGCGTCTAATTGTTGTCTAAACGGTTTAATAAAATTTTTCTTTATTTTCTCATCAATATCTGAAGCTTCAACCGCCTTTATTTGTTGCTTTAGTGTATCGATAGTAGAAATAATTGCGCTGCTAGCACCTTCTGCTTCTAAAATACTCTCTGTAGACATTCTAGCAGGTGCAGGTGCAGGTTGTGCAGGTGCAGGTTGTGCAGGTGCAGGTTGTGCAGGTGCAGGTTGTGCAGGTGCAGGTTGTGCAGGTTGTGCAGTTTGTATCTTAGCTTTGGCTAAAAATGCACTTATTGATGATGACAAATTTTTTAATTTTGTCGCAACAGATGCTTTTACATTTTCTTTTTCTGGAGGAAGATTTCCAAGAAAAACGCCAATTGTATCTAGATCGTGTATAGCTTTTTGTGCTTCAAGATCAGATTCAACTGCTTCATGTACAATAGTTTTTCCAAAGTCGTAAAATCGCATAATAAATCCTTATTGTATATTTATACGATGTTAGGGAACAGCATGTCTGTGCAAAACTTATCAACGTCTGCTTCATTTAAACCTAAACTTTTCATTACGTTAGGAGTATGGGGATTCTGTCGCTGATTGTGACAGTACCAATTCTGTGCTTTGATGGTTTCATCAACACCGCATGTATTTTGGAATCCGCTGATTTCATCAAAATATGCATGAAGATTGTTAAGTGCTATGTTTATAATTGCAACTGCTTCTTCTTCGGTGTTTACGTTGCCGGCAGCTAACATTTTGTCTGTAAAGATATTCTTAGCCCACTGAGGCAACTCTCTTTGTTTTTTTGGAATAAAATTTTCTACACTATCTTTGTAGCCTAATATCATAGGATGATCTGCACCACCGCTTGACGGACTAAAATCGTGGAATGCTCCAGTCATCTTATTTTTGCCGGCAATAACATCAAAGCCGTATATAGGTCCACCGTTGGTTAGTTCTGGAAACACGCATACATGCATCATCCATAGACCTTTAGTGACTCTAGCATCAACTACATCTATGTGAGCTCTGCGTACATACTGATTAGACCATACCCTATTAATCCATCCTGAATCGGGTTGATTAAAGTGTTCCATTCCATCTTCGTGTACTTCATTAGCCTGTTGGTCAAAAACTGCTATGATGTCGTCTTTACACTTGATCAGATGATTCCAAATAATGCTCAATGTCTAACTCCATTAGTTCTTGAAATAATTTAGTGCTTGACTCAAATACATACTTTGCTTCTTCGGCCATGCTGTCTTTTGTCTTAGCTCTAATTAGTTCTTTGAGCTTATCTTTGTCTGTATTGAACTGATACATTCGACCTTGACCAGGAACCATCTTTGCAATCATTTGGCCGCCGCTTAAATCTCCCATGTGTAGTACATAGATATGTGCCATAAGTGCGTCAGCATCAATCATTATGTTTCGCATGTGATTGATGTATTCTATAGTACTAGGTACTATAACTGGCTGAACATCTTTTGTCCAAAGTTCTGCAAAATCTTCTTCAATTTTCAGTTTACGTCTGATATCTGGTAAATCACTGAGTAGGCCTTGTGCGCCTGCAAGTGCTTCTAATAGATCATATTTTTTATGTTGATTCCACAAGTATGTGGCATATAGTTCGGGATTAATTTTACCGCTTACGATAACTTTTACAAATGCTTGGCGTTCAGCATTTGTATGTTGTTCTTTTGTAAGTTCTTTTAAATTGCTCATTCTTTTTCTAACCTAATCTGCAAGGGAAATCCCTTGTCTCTTGAAGCTACAGTAGTTTCTACACTTTTTTGTTCTGCAATTTCGTATGAGTATATACCAACTACTGCACTACCTTCGCTGTGAATTTGAAGTGTAAGTGCTTCTGCACTAGTTTGGCTATGTTTAAAAGTTTTCACTAAAACTTCTATTACCCATTCAATTGGGGTAACATCATCGTTAATAAAAATAACTTTGTATTTGGCCGGCTCTTGAGTGATCTGTTTAATTTTTTCGTCAATTTGGATATCTGCTAAAGTACTCATTTATGTCTCCTAGGTTAAAATAGGGGGAGGGTTAACTCCCCCTAGACTGTTACTCGCTGTCTATAGTTAGTGCTTCAACTTTAGAAGGTGCTTGAATAGCAATCTTCTTAGGTTGTAGTGCTTCTGGAACTTCACGCTTCAAACTAATGTTGAGCATGCCTAGTTCTAGTGTAGCACCTTCTACTTCAACATGGTCAGCAAGAGTAAATTCTCTACGGAAATTGCGAGCACCAATTCCTTTGTGTAGATAATTTACTGTGTCATCTCCCTTCGGAGAGGTCCCCTCAATGCGTAGGATATTTTTGTCCTTGGTAATTTCCAAGTCATCCATACTGAACCCAGCGACTGCGATACTAATTGTATAGTCGTCTTCGCTTAGTTGTGCAATGTTGTATGGAGGATATCCCTGCGATGCTGAGTTAGCAAATTGTCTTTCTAACTCATTGAACATTCTATCGAATCCGATAGTAGCTCTGTGAAATGAGGGTAAGTCTAGAGTTGTAAGTCTTGTCATAATTTTCTCCTTATAATAAGCAAGATTTAATATTGAGCCCGATTATCGGCGCTCAAGTTTATTTACCATTGCTTGCATAAACAGCATTAAATTGCTGAGTTACACGAACAAAGGTTGTGCATTTGCTAAGTTGCTTTAGCGTCTTAGCGCCTGCATACGTACAGGTACTACGCAAACCGCCTAGTATGTCCTGTACAGTATTTAGTACCTTACCTTTATAAGGTACTAAAACTTCTCGCCCTTCGGCGCTACGGTATTCTTTTAAACCACCAAAATGTTTTAGGTTGGCTGCTTCAGAACTCATACCATAAAATTCTACAAATTTCTTTTCTTCTATTTTGCAGCCAGTCCATGTCCACTCTGACTGCCCGTCTTCTAGGATACGCTGTCGGGCCTGTAACTCGTTAGTTTCGTAGAGTCTTGTAATGACTTCTCCGCCGCCTTCATCGTGTCCAGCCAGCATCCCTCCGAGCATAACAAAATCCGCTCCTGCGGCAAATGCCTTGGCGACATCTCCTGGACAGGTACAACCCCCGTCTGCAATAATATGTCCCCCCAAACCATGAGCAGCATCAGCACACTCCATAACAGCACTAAGCTGAGGATAGCCAACGCCAGTTTGAATACGAGTTGTGCAAACGCTCCCAGGACCAATGCCCACTTTAATAATATCTGCTCCACTTAAAATTAACTCCTCAGTCATTTCGCCTGTCACTACATTGCCAGCAATGATTACGATTTCTGGATATGCTTCACGAAGCTTTCTAATAAAAGTTGCAAACCGCTCGGAATAGCCGTTAGCAACATCCACACAAACGTATTTAATGTTTGTTAGTGTTTCGCTGTACACATTAGCAAACTTATCGTAGTCAGCTTGTGTAATTCCCATTGAGTATGCTACTCGATGAGTTCTATAATATTCATCTGCATTAAAGAAGTCAATTAATTCTTCTGCACTATATGTCTTAACTAGACATGTAAACATGCCTTCATGTGCAAGAATGTCTGCCATAGCAAACGTACCAACTCCGTCCATATTAGCAGCCATGATTGGAACACCAGTGTATTGATATTCTTCCCAATTTTCGTGCTCAAAAGCAGGACTGTAATTTCTAAATTTAAACTTACGGAATAAGTCTACTTCCTGCCGAGAGCCTAATGTACTACGCTTAGGACGAATTAACACATCTTTGTAGTCTAACTTTATATCTTGTTCAATTCTCATTGTTTTTCGCCGTAGTTAAATGATATACTGATTCTATCTGAGTTTGATTTATTACTCTGTACGCTGTGTTTGAGCCAACCTGGAAATATATACAGAGCACCTGATTTAGAGGCATAGGTAGCCCTAGTACTTGTGTAATAGGTTCCTTTTTCTACTTGAGTAGGAATATGGTATTCGCCGTTGTCTGATCGTTCAAACTGAATATTACCTTGTCCCTCTTGAGCATCAACATAGTAAACTCCACTTAATACGCTATTAGTATGATTGTGGAGATGATTGTAGGCATTTGGTGGATTAATATTAATCCATATATTATATAATTCTAATTGCGGCAGACCAACTTGTCTTGCACATCCTGAAATTTCTAATCCAATAGCTTCTACTAGCGCATCAACATCAGCGTTATCACCTGATTTAATATCGCTACTTTGATAACCCCCAAAGTTGCTAATAACTCTACCTGGATCAGTTTTTTGTCTTTCATACGCAAACCGTTTTAATTCAGCGTTGTTACCAAAGTGTGTCATAGACGACCATATGACACTAGGAAACCACAATTCTGTGTGCATTGCCATATGTTACTTTCTTGGCTTTATATTAAAAGGATCTTGTGATAGTTTTTTAAGCCAGCGCGATCTTGCCGCCGCTTTTGCTTTTTTTCTAGCTGTAGTTGGTTTTTCGTAGAACTCTTTATCTCTAAGATCTTGCAAGAGACCGCTGTCTTCTACTTTCCTTTTGAACCTTCGTAGAGCTCCGTTAACATCATCATTACGAACTTCAACTCGAAGTCCTTTAAGTTCTGATTTTTGATACCTCAAACTAATCTCCTAATTTACCAGATAAAAAGTCTAGATTAAAAATTCTATTCTTACTGATTATATTATATAAGTTATCGCTACCATTTGTCAACCAATAGGTTTTATCTTTGGCTATAAAGTAAGCTACTAGATCTCTAATCTTTGTATCGCAATTGTCAATGTCTAATATGACACAGTCTGCTTTGTAAAAACAATCAAATAACCATTCAGGTTCGTGATCGTCTTCTTTTTCGTAAAGGTAAACTATAACGGGTTTATCAAAACTTTCTATTAGGTCTTGGAACTGAGATTTGATTACTGCACTAGGGTATACTAGCAAAAAACTATATTCCTGGCTGTAGTATTTGTCTGGTGGTGTAACTAAAGTAATATCACTCATCTTTGGATCTTATGCTTTTCCAGATTGCTGTTTGTTTTTTTTGTTCTTCATTCTGTATGTATCCCACAGTAGGATTTTGCTCAACATCGTTTGATTCAACTGTTTCCAAAGTCACTTGCTGATCTTTATCCTTCATCATATAGGTTTTTTTAGCTTGTGCTCTACCTACATAATCTTCCCAGGGAAGTTTGTTTATCTTGCCATCGAGATAAAGTTGTTTAAAAAATTTAAGACTTAGATTTGGATTATCTTCTTTCCAATCATGCTTGGCTTGATTCCATTCTTCTAAATTATCTAAAGCATCTAACTGCTCTTTAGTTAGGCGAAATTCTTCCGATGATTCTATAAGTTTTTTTTTAGACAGATCTTCAGGCTGATCTACATTGGTAGCTTCAACCTTAGGTTGAGGATCTTCTTTAGTTTCTTCTTGTTCTATCTTAGTTATTGTTTCTACTTTTGGTTCAGATTCTTGCTTGTCAAAATCAATAAATTCTAGTTCTTCTTTTTCAATCTCTGCTATTAATCGATTGCCTTCTTCTATGTCAGGCTGAGAAACTATAGGTTCTGTAACAGTAGGAAGCTCTTCATCTTCTTTTAGTATCGGCCCTCTGATACCGTCTGAGAAATCATATTCATCTCTTAACTTATCTTTATTTTCTCTATACCACTGCCAAGTCATCTGTGCGCCTAATAACATTAATATTGCCAGTGGGTCAAACACAAATACAATTATTATAATAACCCATGTTACTGCACGTTCTAGCAAATTAGCATCAGGATTATCTCCGTACAGTAGGGCCGCTATGTATTTGATTGGGCCTACTTCTGCTTCAACTTTGCGTACCTCGGCAGCAATAGGCGCTCTTTCTTCGCTAAGGGCGGCAATAGTTTTCTGTTCGGCCGCAATCTCAGATTGAAGGCGGACACGTTCTTTTTGTTGTGCTCTTCGGATTGCAACAGCTTTGTCGGCACCTTTTTCATCATTGCTTCGACCCATAACTTGGTCCACAGCTTCATCCATCTGTCTAAGCGCCTTCCGGTTCGCATCTATATTGTCCTTTGCCGTTTTGATTTTTTCATCGTAAATAGCTATCTTGCTTTGGACATCGCCACTTACAATATTTTGATCCAAATGTGCTTTGCTTAAGAAACCAAATATTCCCATGCTAGTAATGACCATGAGTACTATTACTGCGGCACTCATGTACACTTTCATTCCTAAAGGTATCTTAGTCCAATATGCTTTGAGCCAACTTGCGGCAACTAACTTAGATATTTCTAATGTAGTGCCCATAACAACAATGGGCCAAAATGCCGCGGCAAATACTGCGGTAAGACCTATAACGCTGTAGTATATGGCCACTGCTGATAGAGTTAGGCCGGATAGTGCAAGTAAGATAGCAAATATCATAAGTAGTATTTATCGCTTATCCATGCACGAATTTCCAAGTCTTACCTTGTAGGCAGGCCTCTTCTCTAAAACTTTTTGGATTGCCTTTGTACCAGATAGTAGAATGTAATACTGTACATGTGTTTGGTTTTATAATGGATACTCGAACTTCACCTCTTGCCGAACTAGTCTTGCTAAACCATTTGCAAGATTCGCCCACAGAAATTTCATCAAGTGCGAAATATACGCAACGTTCATGTTCTGCTCGATCTTCTGTTGGGACAGAATAAGCTGTGTACTTGCCCCAGTTATAAAGAATGTTAATAGAGCTTCCTGGATTTGAATAAGTCCGAGCTGTACTAACATCTCCGTAATACGGAGTTGATGAACAGGCTGTTAAACTAATTAAACTCAGGATGCCAAGAACCATCCGGATGTTGGCAAAGGATGCCTTGAACATTTTTATCTCGTCCTTTAATGTTAACTACAGTTTGGTAAGGGCGGCATTGTTTTGCAACACCTGCTTGTTTACGCCAATGCCCTGGCTTGTCAGAACATTCGACCTGTGTCTGGCTTTCTACTCGCTCACCATTCTTTGTTTGAATGTTCTGAGTAGTATAACAGTACTGAGGTCCTTGATCAGCAACTTTGGTTGCTGAGGAGCAGCCAGATAGTATTACAATTGCTCCTAGTAGGACTAGAGTTTTCATTACTGCTTCCTAGCACTAGCTTCAGCTATGAGTTGATCGAATACGTTCTTTTTCATTTCAAGTCGAACAAATGTATAGTGACGACCGTTCATTGTAAAATGACCTTTTTCGCTTTTTACATGCCTGCGAATTGCTGTGTCAGTAACCTTGTAAGAAATCATAGTACGAGTAGTCTTTACATCGTCTTTGATATCAATCACAGTTTCTGAATTAACAGAACCATTGATACGTTTGGCAAAGTTATTCATAGCGATTGCATCCATTTGTTCTTCAGATGCTTGAGAGTATTTTGACTCGCCTGCACCGCAAGCATAAACATAATCCTCTTTCCACCAGAACCAACCCTTAACACCTTCTTGCACACATTCCTGATACCAGGTTGGTTGTGCGTAAGTCTTGCGTTCTGGAACGTCCTTCATTGAAGAACAAGCAGAAAGAACTGCAATAATTGGTAAAACTAAAAATGCCTTTTTCATGTGTGCCTCTGTGGGTTGTTAATACAGTCTATAGTATAACAGGACCCGTAGGTCCTGTCAAGATTGAATTTTACCAAATTACTTAAAGAATATTAAAGCCATCATCATAGCTTGGACAATAAATCCAATACCAATAGTGACTAAATTTAACATGTCTTTCTGTACTGCGGCTTTAATAAACATCAGTACCAATCCAGTCCAAACTAACAGTACTAGATCCACAGGTGGTAAACTGTCTGTTAATCCACTCATCACAGCCAGTAAACTAGGAATAGTTGAAGCATGTAATATTACAATACCTAGCCACCCAAAAGTTTCTGCTGATACTTTAGAGATTGAAGCAGAGATTGTTTCTTTAAATTGTTCAATATTAAAATTTTGCATATATTCTTTCAATCGTTCTAGGTTTTTCGTTATAAAAGATGTGAGTTCCAATTTTTCCAATTTTTTCTAACTTCCATTGTGGGTTAACATAATCTGCATGATAATACAGGGCTGTTTTTAATACGTCAAGTTTAAAATTTTCCAATAATACTTTTTTGGCTACAGCATAGCTTTCTTTGTAAGCTTCTGAGTTTATTGGTCTGTTACGATGTGTTGAATCACAATACCATGAGAACTGGCATATGGTTCTTATTGTTGTAGTCTTTTGATAAACTACACCGCAAACGTCTTTTGGAAACGCTGGGTGCGCAACACGGTTTAGGGTAACTTGTGCTACGGCTACCTTTCCTTCAAAAGGCTCATAACCTGCTTCTCGATAAATGTTAAGTGCTAAACATTCGAGTTCTTTTTCTCTAGTCTTAATTGTTACAACATCTGGGAAACTTACTCCCGCTGACATTTTGAGAGCTTGAAACTTATTGCTTGTGATGTGTTGCAGAATAACTACTGCAAACAACAAACCTACTGCAAGGGCTAATGCCCTGATTGTCTTTTCCATAAGTCCTCCTTTGACTTGGTGTGATACAAAATTCATATCACATTACATAAAGGGAGTTAACTTCACGAGGCTCTGAAAGAACCCTACTTTCGTGTAGTTGTCTCCATTGGACGCACAATCTCATAACTTGTGTGCCTTTGGCGACCCTTGGCGTCCCGAAAATACGGGTTTCTCATTGGCCAAGACCCGCGGAACCATTTCAGCTTGTGACATACTTTGGTTCTACTATCTCAGTTTCTGTGCGAAACGTTTAATATATATCCTATTGTACGACATTCCATAAAGAAATGCAAGGTTTTTGACATCTTTTGACAAAATTACTTGTTAATCAAACAATTTGGGTTATGTTAGCCTGTCCAAATCGGAGGCGGCGTCTCCAAAATACTCTCTCAACAAATTGAGCATCGCTCATAGTAGATTCGTTAAAGTCAAACTTTAGCGTAGTAGGTACTTTGTGTAACTCACTGGAGTGATCGTTTAAATATTGCCAAACATTGTGTTGGTATTGTTGAGTTCGTGGATAAGAATTGCGTTCTTTGAGTGGCACGGTAAGATGTCGTTGTAGATCCATAAGGTCCTGATGCAACTCTTGCCCAAGTTCAAATTCTTTTACAAATTCATCTAACAAGTCATACCATTTGGCAACAACCTCAGGTTGAAGTGTTAGTATCATGCGAGTATGAAATATAATACTGTTGCCATAAAGTTTGATTCCAGGTATTCCGCTGTCAAGTGTGCAACGCCCGTGTTTGAACCAATCACATAGTACATCAATCTGTTGTTGTTTCAGTATACGATACCATTCATGCTGTTGTGCCTGTTTAAATAATTTGGTATACATTTCCTCATAGGAAACATTTTTGTAACGATTTAAGAATCTAGTAACTAAGTTGCTGTAACCGCCCACGTGCCAAGTAAACAAATTCCAGTTGAATATACTAGCTTCAATGATGTCATCAAAAGACATATGGGCAGTACTAATTACAACATCTATGCTCTCAGCTGTAACCCCAGTATTTTCATGAGCCGACGGACTAAAATAATCATAAATTTTTGTAGTCTTGATGTCGTAGACTTCTTTTTGGACTCGATTTAATTCTGCATTTTCTAGTACTTGGCAGTAGTAGATATCGATATCGTTGTGCATACCTAGGTCTAACAGTTTCCAAAGATTGTTTTGCCAAGACTCAAGTGTTTCTCGCGGCAACCCCATGATCAATTCGGTACCAATGGGTACACCTTTTGCTCGTCCAATTTCTAGTATTTCAGCAATGTTGTTGCTTTTAAGATTTTTGCGTTTGATAGCATCAAGAGTATTATCGTCAAAAGTTTGTAAGCTAATCTTAAGACCTGTTGTAGGTCGTAGAGTTTTTTTGACCAGCAGTTCTACAATGTCAATTACTTCTTGATTTTGATTTTTAGCAAACGATTGAGAGATACCAGTTGGAGCACCATACTGACGCTGTAGTTCAATAAATCGCTCTACAATTGATCGATCTCGCTCAGGAAAAATACCAAAATTAGCATCAGCAACGTGTACAAAATCTATGCGGTTACGACTCATCCATTCAAGTTCAGCATATACACGCTCTATAGTAAACTTTTTAATTTTGCTTAGTGTTAAACTACCCCAGTCACAAAATGTACACTGATACGGACAACCACGATTGGTTTCCAGTGTAGCTGACCAGTTAACCTTGGGATTATCTATTAACAGTTGATCAAAGGTGCCTGTTAGATAAGGACTGGATAAAATTGATAAATCATCAACTCGTGCTGCCTGACCAGTATCTAGTACGCTACCATTTTGATTTATTAGCACACCTGGCACATGATCAAAGTTCTCAATGTTACGCAGGATTTCAGTAAAAGTAATTTCACCTTCGTTTTTAATAATAGCATCAATCCAAGGATACTTAGAAAATATTGCAGGGTCTGACACAGCCGGCTCTGGTCCTCCAAAAATAATTAAACAATTAGGATTGCGTAATTTAAGAGCCTCAGCTAAGTGTAAATTATATTGTAGATTCCAAACGTAGGTACTAAAGCCAACTACTGAATCGTTTTTTAATTGTTCAACTACTTGCTCTATTGGGTCACGTCGCCAGATTAATTGATTTAATTCAAACTGCGAATCAATGTCTGGTTGAGATTGAGCGTGTGCCCAAAGACATCCAACTGTGTATGGTAAATGAAACGAATTGAGTTCTTCTGGACCTACTTGGAAATTTACTTGTACAAAACTAACTTTATGTTTTTCATTCATAGAGAGTATTTACCTACGCATACTAGAGATGTCCACTGCTTCTTGATCACTGAAGACAGGAACCGCATTACTCTTGTGCATAGTGGCAATACCTTTTACCATAGTGCCAGTATACACTTTGGCTGGCTTAAGAGTAGCAGTGCCCAATCCGCTGTTCAAACTTTTGATATGTGCAGTTGTATTGCGACCTTCTGGAATTTTTAAACTGTATGTCGAGCTTAGGCTAGACGCCTTTGGTAAAGGCTTGCTGGGAGATTGGATTTCCCATTTCTTTTGAAAAGCCTTCCAACTTTCTTCTTGCTCACGTGCTTTTCTAGCATGTTCTGCCGAAGCGAATTTCTTCTTACCTTTTTTCTTACCGGTGGTACTGAGCCACGGGCCTTCCAAATGCATAGACATAATAACCCTTGCAAAGTTGAATACAAATATAACTATAACAGATATCAAAAAATAAATCAAATAAAATGGTAACACTCAAATAAAAAGCACCCAAAGGTGCTTTCTATCTGTGATTGTCTAAGTTTAGAACTTGTAACGAACACCGGCAGTAACACGATTACCGTCGAATGTATTAACACGGTCTTGACCATATTGACGTGCAAGATCGAGACCAACACTAACTTGTTTAGTAACTGGCAAACTTGCGCCAATACCAACAGTCATTGCATAACCGTCAGACCCAGTCTGGTTGTCCAAATATGCGACACCAACTTTAGGAGTTACAGTTACAACACCTAGGTTAGCAACATCGTAGCCAGTAACAATGCTGTAACGATTTTGATCGTTAGTACCAGAAGTGAAACGATCAAACCCGGCTGTGACACCAACCTTGCCAAAAGATTGACCAACAGTCAAACCATAACCATCACGGTCAGTACCTGCATAATCACGAGTACCTGTTACACCTACTTCTAAAGCAGATACCGACATTGCGGTTACTGCTAAGATTGTTGCTATTGCAATTTTCTTCATTTTTAATTCCTTTAAATGTATGACTAATCTAGTCATGTGCAATTATATAGTATCTTTACTTAGAAGTCAAGCACAAAAAAGGCATAAATATATTTGAGACTTCTTAAAGCAATTCTTTCGCTGTTAAGCCTTATATGCCAATATTATATTGGGAGTAAGTTGATCTAAGTAGTTTCCAAATAAAATCATTTATAAGGAAACTATTATGAGAAAAACTATTCTCGCAGGCGCCATCGGTGTCTTATTACTAACTGGCTGTGCATCTGACAACTATCAACAATACGCCCGAACTCAAGAAAACATTGCTCTTGCAAGGGCAGAAGCAGAAATTGCTCGATACAAAGCATTAGAAGCTATTGCCAATTCAGGTGATACTACAGCTCGAGTAGCCGCGGTAATTGCACTACAACAAGGTTCTCCACAAAACAACAGTCCTAGAGTTGAACAACCCACTAGCACCGGTGACACGGCTTTACGTTGGGCTAGTGTAATTGTGCCCAGCCTTACTCAAATTTACGGTATTGGAAAAAGCACTGATCTTGCCATAGTCAACAGTAACAATAATAAAGACATTTCTATTAACACTAACCAAACTATGTTAGGGTTTGGTAAACTTATTGTTGATCCAATTGTTGGCACAGGCGACGACGTCCTTCTGTACCCACAATAAAGAAAAGCACCCGAGGGTGCTTTCTGGTAATTTCTGTTACGAGGTATTTCCTACCCTAAGCAGTGTTTAGGCTGCTAATGCGTATTCGCTTGAATTTGCGTTTACTTGATTTGCTTGATTTACGGTCATCGCCTACCGTGTTGCCGTCTCCATTATCTCACCCTGTCGAAACCATGTCAGGCCCATCATAAGAATACTATTTTTCAATTTTGTGATAAACACGAACATTATTATTGTACATATAAACAACCCAGCATACGCTTACAATTATCGTTATAGTAGCAAAAATTAATCCTTTAATCATTTTAATTTCCTTATGGTGGACCTGGCGGGAGTCGAACCCGCGTCCAGAATGCCTTCACTTTGAAGGGATTACAACAATTCCTTAAGCAGGCTGAATATTGCTAGCCTGTTGTCCTTTCATACCCATTGTGACTTCAAATCTTACGCTCTGACCTTCTTGTAGACTTTTGAAGCCACCTGAATTAATCTGAGAGAAATGAGCAAAAAGGTCTGCTCCGCCGCTATCCGGTGTAATGAATCCAAAACCTTTGGCGTCGTTAAACCATTTTACTTTTCCTGTTACCATTGTTACTTTTTCCTAATTTAAAATACCTCATTTACGTTGAGGTGTTAACGGGTTGAATACAACCATTTACATAAGAAAGTGTATAGCTAAAAGAATAGTAACAAGAATTACTACAATTACGTCACACACTTTCATTAATTATTTCTTACGTGTTGAAGCCCGTTTAGCCATAGCTTTAACTGTCTTTGGCTTTGGTGGCTTTTTGCCTTTTAAGATTTGACTAACTCGTCTAGGGCTTGGCATATCTTACTTGCGCTTTTTAATAATTCTACGTGCAGTAGCTTTGATACTGCGTGGATGATGAGCTCTAAATTTAGCCATTATTTGCTCCTTTTAAGGGCACGTTTTGCCGCACGAACTGCACGGACTTTTTGAGAGTATTGTCTTGCCATTTTAATTCCTTTATTAAAAGTTGCTTACATATCTATATTTATAACAGATCTAAGCAAAGATGTCAACCTCTGATTTGCTTGTTTCTTTGGTTTTTTCTGGGCGAATTGGTTCTAACCAAGTATCGGGTATGTAGGCCTGCGGAGATACACCAAGCAATGTAGATAAGTCTTCTGCTTCTATCCACCAATAATGATCTGTTACTGCACACTTACAGGGCATAGTTCTAAATTCAAACAGTTCACCTTGCTCAAACTTTCCAATATATTCTTTTACCTTAACAACACGCCCTATGTTTTCAGGCCGTATAGAATATATAATACGAGCTAGATCACCTTGCTTACATTTCATCTTTTGCCTTGTTCATTTCGTATTTCATTACCAGAGCAGTAACATCTTCTACTTTGCACAACCAACCATTTGCGTTTACAATAAACACATCCCCTGGTTTGTATAAGTGACTGCTCTTAGGCGTGCCGTCACGGCTTACACCCATAACTTCACCTTCCCATTCACCTTCGACTCTAAAGTTGTCGCCTACTTGATTTATGTTATATTCAACCCAAAGCATTTATTCCGTCCAATATGTTATTAATGTTCCAGTACAGTGACTTTTCTATGTTAATGTTTAATCCGCTGTGCATCTTATAATATATAGCAAGTTTGTTCTGATACTCTAATTTATTCTTATCGTATCTATCTTTGTTATAAAAATGAACTCCGGGTATCAAGGATCCACCCCATGCTCTATAATTTATTACAGCAGCATGACCAAATTGTGTTTCAATGTCGTTTAGTGATTTAAAAGTCTTAGTCCATTCGATATTTTCAGAACACTGTTCTGTTTTAAATCGTATAACTTGTAGCGTAGGTTTATGGTGAAATAATCTTAAGGGTGCTATCCTAGCATTGCCCACAACTACTTCCCAAGTATTGTAGTATCTGTTCCATGCTTGTGTTAACGGAAACTCTATAGTTCCGTTATTTCTTAAATGGTCACTTAACCAAAATATCTTTGCAACTGCATCAATAAACGGATAAGAGGATTGTGCCTCTGTCCAATCACTTTCTGAATATACATTTGAAAAACGTTGTTCCCAATCGTGTAACCTTGCAAGCTCAAACTCGTCACAGCTTCTAACATTAATAGATTGACTTATTTGTTCTACTACTGTAGATCTATCTGCTTCTACTAGTCCTAAAATTTCATTTTGATTTAATGACTGAAAAAAGATATCAGCCATCCTAATCTTATCAACATCATGCCCGTGTCTAAGATAGGGTAACGGTTTTACTGAATTGATAAGTTTAATATCTTCAGTACGATATAAAAAAGACATTAGACTCCGCTGGCTAATACAATTTTACAAATGTGTTCTAAACGCTCAATATGTTCGTAAGCACGCCATGGAGTACTGTCAATAGCAACTACACCATGTCCTTTAATACCTACAATGTCGTAAGCAATATTTCCATCTTTGTCTAATTTTAAATTGCGATGACAAGCGTCACCTAGTTCCTGACTGATAGGAGGCACATCACCAACATTAGGTGCTACCTTTGTATATCTGCTAAGTTCTGGAAAGTCATCTACAATAGTGCTTAAATCAATTCCGGCATGCATGGCAGCAACACAATAAGTAGGATGAACGTGTACAACAACTCTAACATCGTTTTTATGCTGTCCTAGTTCTTTTTGCAGTCCAAAATGTAAAGGCATCTCGCCGCTAGGTTCAAGATTGCCGCTTAGGTCAGTTTGCTCAATAACTTCCCAATTATAATTAAAAACAGCAGAACCTACTCCACTGTTAATTGTGCGCCAGATTTTAATTTTTTTAAACATTTCTGGCTGCATGTTTTGTTTGCGTACACCACTAGGTGTGACATAAAAATGATCACGATCGTGATGACGAATAGAAATGTTACCATCTCTACTGGTAATCCAATTACGCTTGTAAGCGTCTACTAAAATATCGCAACAAGTTTCTAACATGTTTTTCCTTTACCAATGTCTTACAACACCTGCTATAATAAATGCGTTAGTGATAAGATAGGCAAGTACGATTAAAGTTCGTATGACAGCAATTCTGTCTGCTTCTTTATCGCTCTTGCCTGTTTTCTCACCTAGAGCTTTTGCCCAAAGACGCCACATATTACATTGCGTTTTTCTTCTCTTGTATTTCCATACGTCGAGACTTAGTTAGTTTACCTAATTCGCCAAGTGCTTTACGAGCCCGTGCTGCCGCAGCTTTTACATTTTTATTTTCAAAAGCTTCTGCTTCTTTAATGTATACGTTAAATGCTAATACAATTTCGTCATGAATTGTGTTTGTTACTTCTGTCATGGCCTTTTCTCCTTATATATGAATGCCTGTTGTTTGTGCTGTGTATTGTTTTGCAATATCGTCTTGAGTTTTTGCAACACAGCTTACTGAACCTTTGCGAAGTGTGAACTTTGCATCAGGTGATACTGAGAACATAAATGGTGCTAGTCCCAGTCCTTGTTGTCCCATGATAAGAACCATTGGTTTTAGTACTGTGAAAGTTTTGTCACCTTCGGCCTCTAGTCTACCAAGAATTTCTTCTCCTGAGCTTAATTTAAAACTTACAATGTCGCCTGTTCTGTAGGGTATTTCTATTAACATGTTTATCCTTTAAGTACCTGTTTTAATTCTGTAAATCCGCCTATTAATTTTTCGTCTAAAAAAATCTGTGGAACTGTTCTAGCTGTTGGAACAGCTTCAAGCAAATCTTCTTTTGTGAAGCCATACCCAATTTTTTTCTCTTCAAACTCAATGCCTTTCATCTTGAGCAAGTTTTTAGCTTGATCACAAAATGGACAATGGTCTTTACTCCATACTATCGCTTTCATATTACGCTCTTTCTATTTCTACTAATGTACCTGCACCTGCAAGCTCTTCTACTACTGATTCAAGACTATGCAATATATCGTTGCTGATAATCTCTGTTATGTTCTCACTGTCTTTTAATAGTTTACTAACTTTAATTACTAATACTTCTTCTTGTAGCTTTGCCATAGTGTCTCCTTATATCGCGGGTAGCTCATCATAGTTAATAGAATCGCCCATTATCCCAATAACATAATTAGTTGATTCACTTTCTTGTAGTGCTGTCTGTTTCTTACTAGTATCACTGTGTTTGTTAAACCACGGGATAGGAGTAGATCTAGGAGCAGGATTCCAATACTTGATCCCAACATTCTTTAGTGCATCAGTTGCAGTGAAGTCTACAAAGTCTTTAAGGATATTTGCATTAAGACCAATCACAGGCCCTAACTTAAACAAGTAATCTGCCCATTCTTTTTCTTCTCTAATAACATCTTTATATATCTGTATCACTTCTGATTCACAATCTTTAGCGGCTTGGGCAAAGCGACTGTCTTCTTTAACTACTTGATTAATCAAGTAAGCAGTCCAACCTTTGTGTAATAACTCGTCTTGTAAAATCAAACTAATAATATTACCATTACCAATAAAGATCTTATTCTCTACCATTGCTAGACTTGTAGCAAAGCTAACCATAAAGCGAAACGCCTCTAAACCATAGCTTGCATGTAGGGCTAGATAGATTGCTTTAACATGTTCGTACTCATCAACTGCTTCGCCTAATTCTTTGCGACAGTTAATAATATGGAGCCTATCATAATATAGACCAATACTTGATGCCATTTCTACAATTTCTTTAGTGTCATGGATTGTGTTGAACACATCCTTGGGCACGTTGTAGATGTTGCGAATAATATGACTATAGCTCTTGCTATGAATATTAGTTTCAAAGAAACCCCAGTTGTACATTAATGCTTCTACTTCTGGAAGACTGCATACAGGCGTAAATACCTGTGTTGGGCCTCTACCCTGCAAGCTATCCAAAGCAGTTTGACGAAGTAGGTTACTAGTAAAAATATGCTTGACAGCATCGCTGGCTTCCTTAAAATCATTAGAGTCTTTACTTAAACTGATCTCTTCAGGTTGCCAAAAGAATCCTCGTGCTGTCGCATCGTAGTCGGCAATTTTTTTATACTTTACTTCTTCAAACCGTTGAATAGTTACTGGGCCTGCAGGATCAAGAAACATTTTACGACCAAGGTAATCTGTTTTTGTATTTAGGTTATACTGTGCTTTACTCATAATTTACATGCCTCGCAATCATCGTCATTCATTAGTTCCATTTCAAATTTAGTTTCTTCTATGTGGAAACCATTTATCTTTTCTTCTACTTGTTTTGATCCCGCTTTGTTAATTAAACTATAGTAGAATGTTTTGATTCCCCACATCTGTGCCTGCATTAAGTTTTTAGCAATTAATGTAGTTGGCACCTTTCGGTCTTGAAAATGTGCAGGATTATAAAAAGTATTTGTTGAAATACTTTGGTCCACATATGCTTGTAGCACAGCCGCTGTTTTCAAATAATTAATGCAGTCTTTTTGTTCCCACATCATTTGATACTTGTTTTTTAACTTAGCATACTCTGGAACAACTTGTGTAAATGATCCTGCTTTTGATTCTTTGGTACTAATCAAACTCATTGGCATTTCGATACCATTAGTACTGTTAATAACAACACTAGAACTTTCTACAGGTGCAATAGCCATTTGTGTTGCATTACGCACACCATGCTCTTTCATTTGAACACGTAGGCTTTCCCAGTCAAGCTCAGGAGCAAAATCAGCTAATTCGTTAACACCGTTAGCACGTAGTTCCCATGGAAACTTACCTTGTCCATAACGTGTTTTGTCGCTGTGAGCACATGGTCCACGTTCCTTAGCCAACTCCACAGTAGCTTCTGTAAGATAGTATGACTGATGTTCCATCCATGTCTTAACTTCTTGCAGTGCATCTTTGTCTCCGTACTTAAGACTGCGCTTGGCGTGCCAGTAAGCTAGATTAGTAACTCCAATACCTAATGGACGGATTTCGTCATTGCTTAGTTTACTTTGAATACTTAGAAAGTCTTGGTAATCCAGAATGTTGTTAAGACTGCGATGTAAAATCCGGCAAGCACGGCGCATATCTTCTGGGTTACGGAATGCTCCCCAGTTGATACTGCCCAACGTACATAAAGCAATACGACCATCAGCGTCATCGAGACGCTTAAAAGATTTAGTAGGTAATAAAATTTCACAACATAAATTTGACTGATAGATAGTGTGGTATTCAGGATCGAACGGGCCTTGATTCATCACGTTATCGATAAAGACTAGATAGATTCGTCCTGTATCAGTTCTCTCCTTTAAAATACCACTTTTGAATACTTCCTCGGCACTCATAGTCTTCTTACGAAGGCCTTTTTGTTTTTCGTATTTAACATATAATTCTTCAAACAACTTTGTATTAGAGTAAAACGCTTCGTACAAATCAGGTACTTCATTGGGATCAAAAAATGTTATGTTTTCTTTGTTCTTGAATCGTCTCCAGAAGAAACTACTAAGCACAACCCCATAATCCATATGACGGACTCGGGTTTCCTCTGTTCCTTGGTTGTTCTTAAGTACAATAAGATCATCAAACTGATGATGCCAAATAGGATAAAATACAGTAGCACTTGCATTGCGGATACCTCCTTGTGAACATGATCGCAAATCTCCAAACCACTTCTTTAAGAAAGGTATCATGCCAGTGTGCATGATTTCGCCACCGCGAATAGGACTGCCTAGCGGACGCAACCTACCAATCTCTAAACCAATACCAGCACGTTTGCTGGCATACTTGGCCATCATCTCCCCACTAGCAAATATGCTATCCAAATCATCGTCACTGCGGATAAGAACACAACTACTAAACTGTTTAGTAGGAGTCCCAAGCCCTGCCAACACAGGAGTAGCAAGAGTAAACAAACCATCTGAAGCACAGTTGTAGTACTCTTTGATGTAACGCATACGGGCCGTGTTAGGTTCTTCTTTATGAAATACAGTCGCGGCCGCAACCATATAACGAACTTGTGGTGTTTCATAGATTTCCTTTGTCGCACGATTGCGTACCAAATACTTTTCAATTAACTGTTCAATGGCAGCATAACTGTATTGTTCATCTTTGTCATGATCTAGCATATCATTCATTTTATTCCAATCTTCTTCAGTGTACCACTCAAGAAGTTCTGGAGTATATAGACCAGTAGCTACATTAGTCTTTACAATCTCATAAAGGTGGGGAGGCGTGTAATCACCATACACATCTTTTCTCAACATGCTAAGTCGTTGCTTACCTGCAACGTGTTGATAGTTAGTGTGTCCTAAATCTGGATTTGATTCAACGTCAATAAGATCTACAATGGCTCTTAGAGTTACTTCGTCAATCTCTCTAGTTGTCATGCCGTCGTAAAAATGTGGCTGAGCTTTGATCTCTATCATACTCTGACTTACATCAGCTATGCCCGAACAAACCTTAGCTACTTGTGCCTGCCACTTTTCTACAGCTAGTGGCTCCCTGTTACCCGATCTTTTTATTACCGTAATTTTTGTCATTTATTTTGCTCGTTGAATTATTTGTATTCGATATTTAGTGAAGCGGATGCATCACATATATTCTTTGTGATACCAGATAGTCTGGTAAGGAATTTTGCTTAACTGGGTTATCCTCATCGTAACCAATTACATAATCGTTAACGCAGAGTAGGTAGTGTGTTTGAGATTTAGAATGATCCATAGCAATATGTATCTCAAACATTTTATCTTTAAAACGTTCAGTTAATTGTAATGAATAGCACATTCCTAGTACACGAGAAAACTCACAATATTGATTTTCATAAAGAAGTTCCCAAGGTCCTAACCAGCTAGATTTATCCCAAGGATCTGTTAATATGCTTACATAGGGTGCTAATTTATAAAATACAATAACATCCTTTAGCGGAGATAGCGACAGTTCTAATTGGTCTCTAAAATTTCGCCAGGTGGCAAGGCGCTCTTCATAAATTTGATCAAACATTAAGATAGGTCAGTTTGTTTCGTTTCGACTCTAAACTTAAATTGTGTTCTGTCATCGCTGATCATTAAACTATTGCTTCTAATTACTAATGTATCAAAATTACCGTCAGTGTTAATATCTCTTAGTATAGCATCTAAATAGATACTGTCAAGATATGTTGAGTCGCCAACGTAGTGGTAGTCATCCGAAACCTCTACTCGAGGAGTTCCGGCGCTGACATCAGTCCTACCATTTAACATTATAGTTAATTTTCCAGTCCTCATTGCATTGTATGTTTCACTTACCATTGAATAAGATATTTCAAATGCTTGATTAATTGCTTGGGGTAGGCGAAACAATGTAAGCTGTTGTCCACTTAAAATTGTGAGCTGATGCTCAAAACCCCAACTGTAGTTTGTTGGTCCTTGTACTTCGGCTATGTATGGTACATTGCCTAAGATGTTTGGAGTCACTAAAGGATTAATTGTCTGTGTGTAAGATAATACTCGTGTACGTGTAAAAAAGTCATTAACGGATGTATTGCCTAGTCTTGAATATTTAATGATACTGTATACTGGCTGATCGTCTGACCCACCGTCATTACCGCAGGTTATGAACTTGTTATTTCGACTTACGTTGTAAGTACCTTCATTAATTAAAATTGCCTGACGTTCTATGTTGGTAAACACACAGTCAGACCAAATATTGTTTGTAGGACCTGTAGCTGTACCATTAGCAACTGAGCCGTCAATGGTCATATCTTTACCAAATACAGCACCAAATCCACTTTCAGAAAAATTACAAATACTAAACACATTATCGTTAATGTCCCAGTTTGAAACAATATCATATGCCCAATTTTTAATTGAGCAATTTATAAATTTATTTCGAACAGTTTCAACACCGCCATTCTTACTGTTTAAGGTTAACCCAATATTTGAAGTTATGTTAGTTGAGTTAACACCGTTCTCAAGAGAGTCAGTGCCAAGAGGCAAAATAGTTCCTAGAGACCATGTACCAACTATTTCAACATCTTCAAATATGCTGTCTCTACAACTTTGTAAAACTAAACCTTTGCTAGTACCTACTGCTTTTAATGTTAGACCATACAAGGTAATGTTTCTTGCTTGGTTATTAAATGTGCTAGTTGAGTCAGCAGCAGGTGTACCTGCTGTACTAGAATCGTTTACTGTTTGGAAAACTGCTTTATTATTTCCTATTTGTCTAATTACGGTTTTGCCAGATCCAGCGCCTCGTATCGTAGCGTGTGGCGGGATATAAATCGTGTTACTGATAGTGTATACTCCAGGCTCCATTTCAAGGACTACTCTGTTACTTGTAGTAACTTCTAGTCCACCGTTTAGAAACAACTGATCAATAGCTCTTTGTAGAGCTACAGTACAATCAACTGCTTCAATTCCTTGTACACCAAATGCTTTAACGCTGACTTCGTCATCTAGTCTTTCTTGCAGTGTTCTTCTAACAGGATTTGAAGCATCTACACCAGTAACAACTACGCCGCTGTTTTCTTTGTAGATATAACTATCTGCTAGGGTAAAAAGATCATCGTGTTCGGTAATGATCTTAGTATTACCTACTGTAGGAGCACCTTCCGCTACACTACCGTTGCCTATGTATAGTGCTTGTGTGTCAATTGCCCAGCCTAATTCGCCGCTGGCCAGCTGTGGGAGTCCGGAACCTTGATTCTCCTGCCCTCTTCTAATTTGTATCTTGCTTATTTGTACGACAGCCACTAGATTCTCCTACACAGTTATTTTATATATTTATGCGTAGGACTCGTAATACTTGTAGACTCTATCGTACCATTCTTTGCGCCATTCTTCGTATTCAGCAGGCCATATGTCAAACTGCTGATATTCACAATCTCTAGTACAAATAAACACATGCCCTTCACAAATATTTGTACCGTGCATTTCATTATGTGCTTCTGCATAAGCTACGAGCTGTAGAAAATAATCTTCAATCCACTCAACTTTCTTAGGTTTATTGCTTTGTTTAAAATCCATAATAGATGGATTGCCTTTGTAAACTCCTACTAGATCAGTAGTTCCAGCGTACATTTGTGGCACATATAAGTTTACTTCGCTGCCCCATATTTCGTCAACGTTTGAAAGAGCATGTTGTTTAATCTGTTCTGCCATCTTATGTGCTTGTTGTGCGTAGGGATTTGAACCCGGACTAGGCCATACGGCAGTGTCTATGTAATCTTCAAGATATTTGTGCATGCGGGTTCCAACACCTGCTGCTTCTGTGGTAATTTCAGTAGCTTTTTGTTCGCCTATTCTTTTCCGCCAGGCGTGTAGATGTGTTTTATCTTTGGTAGCATCTAGTATTGTAGTTACTGAGGCTACAGCAAATCCGTCGGGCGTCAAATATTTTCTTTTTCCCTCTACTGACGTTCTTTCTATTTTTTCATACTTGTAACGCTCAACAATTAAAGTCATTATAATTATACTCCTAGTTAACTATACTACACTAGAAATAACTTTTTGTCAAGCAATTAAAATGCTTTTTCAAGAGATTCTGATTTAGACCAGCCTATCAAAAAGTTAGCCTTCCAATGGTTTTGTTCAAAGCCTTTTAGATCTTTCCATTGATCACGTTTGTTCCAAACACGTTGCGCCGCATCTTTCCAGTCCATGTGTCTAATTGTGTATTCTATACATATGAGTTGATTTTTAAACATTTCATAATTAACATTGTCGTGTTCTATGTGTAATACTTCAAACACTTCTCCACTAGGTGCTGTTGCATTTAGATCAAAGTCATAGCCCCATTTCTGTTTTGCTTGCAGTAGCATACGTGCTTGTGGAATTTCTTTAGAAATTTTAGTTAGTTGTTCAAATGCATATTCTGCATAAGAGCACCGATGTAGTATTAGTGAATGATCTAAAAATAAATTATCATCTTCTAATTCAAACCAAGGTTCTTGCCAACACACATGATTTAATATAGGATGATTGATAGGATATTGCATAGCGGAATAAAATTTGCGCTCTGCTTGATTTAACTCAAACCCGTCTTTGTCAAAATACTGAAAATCTTCTTTGTCTAGATTTTCAACTGCTCTAAGACACAACGGATTTGAAATTAACAAATAGTCCTGTCTGGCTAGTCGCATGTTACAATTTGTCGTCTAAGTTAGTTGCTCGTTTAGCCATAGCGCCTACAGATGCTCCAGCATTTGATCTGTCACCTTGAGGTACATCTGATGGTGCTTTTTTAGTCTTAGGTTCTATTCCTCGTTCACTGAAGTTTGCTATTAGAGCTTTTATTCTAGGATCTGTGTCATAGGCTGCTTTGAAAGTATCGTAATGAAACTCTTCAGAATCTACATTCTGCATTAATTTATTAAGATCAAGATTCATCGCACCTGATTTAATTTCATTTGGTCTGGGCTTATTAAAATGCAAATAGGCAGTAGTACCTTTACGGTCTGCACTGCCTATTACTGTTCTTAAAACTTGTATTAGTTTTGTTGAGTCAATTGATGTTTCAGCTTCAGTTACTTTTTTTTTGAACTTAGTAATGTGCCTAATCTGCGGGAAAACTGTATTGATTCGCGCTTTGCACGACCAGCTTCTTCAGCACCACCTGCTGCTGGAGCGGCTGTTGCAAATTCATCTTCATCATCTAGAGTTGGTTCCATGTCATCGCCTATATCTCCGCCCATGTCTGGCAATGGCTCTTCATCGCCTACGTCTGCGCCCATTGTGTCTGTCGGCTCAGCTTCACCTGTTAGTTGTCCAACACCTTGTGTTAGTGCAACACGAGTAGTTTCCATTGCAGCATACAATGATTCTAGTGCAGGCTTAACTGAGTTAACAAATGCGTCTGCCTGTTCTTGGCCCATTTCATCACGCACTGCGTCAGCTAGGTCAAGCATAGATTCTGTCTGCATTTCTGCTGTGTCTTCCATCCAACCAGTAAGACGATCAACCATATCTTTAGCTGCCATTACTAGCTCTGCATGATCTTCTGCGCCTTCAACTATTCTAGAATCTTCGTCTACAATTTTAGCAATTTTCTTTTTCTTTTCTTCTTTTTTACGCTTTTCATCAGCAGTCTTTTTAGGATCAGCTACATCTTCGCGCTCTAAAATAGCAGCATTTAAAACGTCTAGGAATAGTTTTGATTTTTGGTAGCTTTCGTTCTTAAGTACAGAACCAAAACTTTCATTTGTTTCTACTTGCGAAATCTTTGTGCGCAGTCTGTTTCGAGCATCCTGTAGTTGCTCAAGCGTAAAAGCACCGATATCGATTCTAGTGCCGAATCTTTTAGCTAAACTTTCGTTTAGGCTTTTAGCTGTCATTGGTTTAGATATTTCTCTAATATTCATATTAACTCTTCCTAGTTTGAATAGCGTACACTTTATTTAGTCTTTTCATCCTAAGATGATTCGATCTAGCTGTTGTTTAGCTTCTGCAGTTCTGGATCTTGCTATGTCGTAACGCATTTCAAGTATGTCTTTCCTGTTATAATCTTTGGTAGTTTTAATGTTGTGCTTGTAAAATACACAATCATTATACCATTTTTGTATGTCTTGATCAAGGCTCATTATTCGTGTTTTATGATCAGTCCCAGAAGCCATTGATTTTGCTAGGGCTATTGCTGAAGTTTTGCAAAAAGTTTCAGCAATCTGCGCATTGTACTCGCAATCAAAAATCCTAAAAAAACCTCGTTTGTTTTCTCTAACAACATATTTTCCTATGCGGATACTGTTTCCTTTTTGATATGGAAACTTAGCAGGATCAATCTTTACATCCAACAGTTCTTCTAGGTCTTGTATTAGTTTAATTTTGTTAATCATTTTTAATCACCATAACAGAACCGTCGCTCCTTACTTTACTTATAAGACTTTTGCGCACTAGGTTTTCTATTATGAAACGATCACGTTCGTTGAATTCGTGTAGATAGGTTGCAGCTTGGATGCTGTTGTATACACGAGCTTCGTCGTTGCTCATATGTATTGTAAACGAACTGATCAGTTGGTTGATTTTCATATTTCGTCGTCAAGCTCTACTTTATCGCCCGGTTTAATTGTTGTGTTTGGTTTAGACATAGTTGCTTGCCCGGGCTTCTGCTGTGCATTTGTACTTAATTTAACTTTTCCAGTAGCAGGATCTTTAGCTAGAGCTTGCGGATTTTTCTTTAGATCAATCACAGTTTTAGTACCGTCGCCATTATCAATTTCTGCACTTTGATTAGGCATCACTTTAGTAACTTTTGAGGGCTGCATTACTTCTGAAATTTTCATTATATTTTCCTTGCTCTGTTTGTTGAATGTCTTGGTTTATTTAACTTCTTAAGTCTAAGAGATGCAGAATTTGATCGTTTTGTAAGTTTAGATTTAACCTTCATCGATCCGCCCTTTTTCTGTTTTGTTTGTTTTAGGGTAACACTCTTTTGTATGTCTATGGGCTTGTTGCATGCTGCTGGAGAACTCATAACTCTGCCCTTGCGAGGACCATATGTGCAGCGATACTTACGAACAGTTTTATTTCCCTTGCGGCCCCAAGTGTTTCCACCAGCTTCAAATAGTTCTCTAATAAACATATCAGTGTTTCCTAGTTGATTTATTAAGCTGTTGAACTCTCTTGCTAGCTGAATTTACTCGCTTAGTTCTATTTGACTTTCTTGACAATCTAGCACCCATACGTGCTTTTGTAACTTTTAATCTTTTGCTTTTCTTAAGATCCGGTGGTGCAAAACATTGACTCATGTTGGCTACAATACGCCCGTGCCGACGACCGCCCATGCATCTATATTTGCGAACGACCTTTTTTCCGCTACGTGCCCAGACTTGTTTCTCGTCAAGGCTTATGGTAAGTTCTCTTAATAACATGCAGTTATTTATCGGGATAGGTCCCGACTAAAGATTTCAGATTCCGAAGAATTTAAAAACAGTTTGAATAGTGAGATTGCCGGTCCATCCAAGACCTGCGATGAATGCTAGAGATACCAAGCCGTATTTTAACAACTTGTCTTTGGCTTTTTCCATCTCTGCTATTTTAGCGGATAACTGTTTGTGTTGTTGGCAGCTGTCTTCATGCATACTGTGAAGCTGTGCTTTGAGCTCATCGCCTGTTCTGTCTAGACAATCGTGAATGTCCCTAACATCGATCTTGAGATCATCTATTTTTTCGTCTAAGTTTATTACCTTAGTTTCTACTATACCAAGTCGTTCTACTGTTGTAGCCATTTTAGGCGTTCTCCGTGTATATTAAGTCAAGGTCCTTTCGGACATGTGTTTAAGTTGAAATCGCCTGTTGTGTGCCTTGTGTATTATTTATCTAGTTGTTCAAAAATAATGTTTGTGTGATTAGGGTCTTGCGTTCTAAATACGTTGGAGTCAAACTTTGCATCTTCTGTAAGGTCTGCAATAAATGGTACTAAATCAAAATCGTTAAGCATCATGTCTACTGATAAACTAGCTTCAGCTTCTACATAAAACTCCGCAGTCCACACAGTTTTTTTGCCCTTAAAACTAGATCCAAATATCTTTGCATCTTCTTTAGAAACTTTTATATAAAAGTCAGTAGCGTTGGTGCGTAACCCTATGGTATTATAAAGGGTCATAAAGTTTGCTTGTTGTCTAGTAAGCTGGGGATCATCACCTTTTCTAGCTCGTGTTTCTGTTATATCAACAAGTGTCTTGATTTTAAATTTCATCTAGTATTTAACAGCCGTAAAAAAGCCCACTGTAAAAGTGGGCTTAGTCTTCCCATCCCGGGGAATATTACATTGCGTACAATGAACTTGGCTCTGTTACAGTTAGTGTACCACCTGCTGTGAATGTCCAAACACCGCTTGATGTTAGGGAACCAGCACCAATGATACGACCAGCACGGATTGCTAGTGCATCAACATCCAATGCATGACGATCACCAAATGCAAGGATAGCAAGGCCATCACTCTTAACTTGGAATACTGCTGAAGTTGTACCAATTTCGTCGGTTACTGGTGTTGCTGAAGTTGCTGTTAGAGCAACTGCGCCATCGGAACCGCTCAATACATATTTGTATACGGTTTGTTGGAATGTACGTTGTACTGTACCTAATGCTACTGCTGTTGGGTTAACTCTTGTTACTGAAGGCATTTTATTTCTCCTTTATCAAAAATGCACATCTTCTCGCTCCGAGAAGTTGTTATAATTATTTAGCACTTTGATTAAAAAGAGGCGAATTAGCTCTTGTTTTTGGCTCTTTTATGCAGTAACTTGAGCTGTTGAATGTAGGCTGTACCAGAATTTACTATGTCTTCTACCATTTCAATGATAGGCATGTATCCTTCTACGAATGTACTAGGTACACTTTTACCTTCTTCTGCAAGCTCAACAAACTTTGTAGCTTTCATAGCGTTTTCTAATCCAACTAGGTAACCATAAAGAGCAACACGGCGTTGTTTAGAGAGACGCTCAACACGCCTACCTCGTATTCTGTCTAGGGCGTCTTCGTCAAGGTGTTGTTCAACAAGTCCTTCTTCGTACAGACCCTTAATGAAATTCATGTCTTTCATATTATAGATATTTCTTTACAAACAATGCTGGAATTTCGTGATAGTCTTTGATGTCAAGAAAATCAGTTAAACCATTTGATGTTTGAATATCCTTAGTAAACTGCATTCTTACCTGCGGTTTTACTTTGTCAGTGGTTGCTAGCATACGTAATATTTGAGCTTGGTCTGCTGTAACTTTAAAAGTTTTGCCGTCGTCGGTAGTAACAGTGTTTAGAGGCTTAGGATTTTCTTGACTATCTAATACTTTTCCTAGTTGATTAAACATTGTTTCATTTTTAAAGCCGGGTGCATCTGCACCATCATCTTCTGGTCTAGCATCAAAGTCATCTAGTACTTCTGCTGTGATTTGATTTAGGTGATTTTCAAATTCTTTTAGATAACTATTCATTAATCTCTCTCCACTGCTCTGTTAGCTTTTGTAAAAAATTCCCTTGGAACAAGTTTGATATCGCCTTCAGGATGAGCTAGAACGTAACCTTCACCGCCGGCTTGTCCGTTAATACTTGCTTCTATGTCAGCACCGTGTTGATCTAGCTGTCCAATGATATCATCTTTAACACGCATAATTCCATCAACTACTTGCCATAGAGCATTAAAGCCTGATACATTCTTGTTGATCCACTCAATCACTTTACGTTTCTTTGCTTCGCTAACTTTGCTAGATGCAAGCCAGCCTGCAAAGTCTTGTGCTAGATTGTTAATGCCTGTATCTACTTTTGAGTTTAGGTATGTGTAAAAGATTGTTGGTAAGTCGGTAAGCTGTCCTGCTTTGAGTTGTTCTGCATTTAACAGAGTATCCATAGCTTTAGCGTTTTTATTGATTAATTGTCTTAGCTGTTTTAAACTAGAGTCGTCAACTTCTGGAGGACGTTGTGCTGTTACAGAAGGTACTACTAATACTTCAGGACCGTTAACTATACTGTCAATCTCGCCCGGCTTTAATGCACGTTCATTACCAATCTCATCAACGAATCTATGTACTACAATTCCTGTAGTACTTGCGCCAATGCGCTTGCCTATATCAGAATTCTTATCTACAGCATATTGTACAACGTTAGGTTTGAATACATAGCGGCCGTCTTGTTCTGGAGGTGTTGTAAAATACAACAGGTCTCCTTTAAAGTAGCCTCTAAAGTTTTCGTCTGTAGCTCTTTCAAACTTATCAAATATATTTTTCATGTTACCTGCAAACTTTACGTATCCAGGATTTTCTCTGTTCTTGCCGCCTGAACGATTCAAGAACATGTCTTCTAATTCTTCTGCACTCTTTGATTTTCCGTCGTAACCTTTAGCAGTGAAACCACTCTTGTCCGTAAGGATAAAATTACCTTCTTCATCACGTCCAAAAATAACTGCCGGACTACCATCCCACTTAATGGTAACATTCTTATGACCTCCGGTCTCTAATTTCTTTAGACTTTCTAATGCGCGAACTGCGCCTGCACTACCTTCCCAAAATATTAAATCTTCTGCGTGTTGTATGCGAGCACCTTCATCTAATTGCAACGACTCGTTGGTCTTTTCACCTACAAGTTTTCCATGCAAGGGATGATCAGTACGCCCCGCTTTGGCTTTTGGCATTTTATCTTTGCCTTTGGCCTGACCCTTAGAGCCAGTAGCATATTCTTTAAATTCGTAGAATCTCATTAGCGCATCCTAATGCCGTTGCCTAGCATAACAGTACTGTTTAGATTGATGCCAGCTAATTGTTTTAGCCGTGCAATGTCTGTACTTTCAGGCAATGTTAAATTATCTCTAGCAAATGTTTCTTTTGCATCTGCTACTAATTGTTCGTAGTTAGGCAAGCTCTTAGCCTTGCCAATAATAGTTTCAACACTGTCAAGGTCTTCGACATGTGCTGTGGGACCTAACAGCTTAACAGCAATCTCAGCAGGGACTTTAGAAATAAGTTCATTAGTGTCTCTGTCAAGTAGTCCTACATTAGCACTCCATTTGAATCCGTTTGCTTTTGCAATACTTGCCATCAGTATCTGTTTATGTACACCCTTGTAAGGACTCTGCTCATCACTGGATCCACGTAGACTCCAGGTCATCCATTGTGGGTCACCAAACATTAGATCTGTTTGTACAAATCCGCTTGCTTCATTGCCACTAATAGGTGTTAGGAAGTGTACAGAGATACCGCTTTTCTTGATGTATACTTTAGGATCTTTACCGTTGGCCTTACACCAAGCTGCTAATTTTTGTACTAGTTCTTCTTTGGTTACTTCTTCTTGATTAACTGCAATGTCTAGGTCTCCAGAAGTTTCTTTGCGACCAGTGCTACCTAATTTAAAATCCTTGTGTGGAATGCCTGTAATTTTTTCAAGCCAAGCTAGAGTAGGATCAACATCGGCTCTGTTGATGCGCTGTGTTAAAGGTTCCTTAGTCTGTGGATCCTTAAAGATGTTACCGCCTTCATTCAATCTCATTTTGTTTACTCTCAATAACTTTTTGAATGCCACGCTTAAATTTACGAGGGTCGCCGCTCTTAATTGCATTAATGAATCGACGTTCTAGTTCTCCAGCAGTTTCAGCTTCGTAGGTGTTTGATATGCGATTAAGTAAGTTAATAGCACTTTCTATGATATTGCTGCCTGATGTTTCTATTAGAAGATCGTTATCCTTGGTACGACCAAGATTATTAAGTTCTTCTAATATGCTTCTAGTTCGCTTTCTCATTTGTTACACTCCAGTGTATTATTTAGTGTAACATGCACAGAAAGAATATGTACATATGACAGACTCAAACTCCTGTAATAACATTTTCGGACCCTGTTGCAATTATGTGTCCACAGGATGCAGCATCACCTTGACGTGCAACTGGTCGATCTTCTGCTATAACTGTAGGCTCGTATCCTACTATCACAGCACCGTTATGCGGGCCTCCGGGTATGTGCGGAGTAATTACATCACCCAGAGTTACTACAGGTGTATCGTTAACAATAACAGTTAACCGTCCAGAAATAATAGTTGATCCAGCGACATCTTTGCCTCGTCTTGCGGTCTTTGGCATTAAAATATTCCGTCTTCGCCTGTTTGTACTGTAGCCTCAGGCGGAGTTCCGCCTGCTTTTTGTATAGCATTAGCTGACACTGCAACGCTAAAGTCGTCCAGCACATTTTTAAGAATTAGCGCACCTGCTACCGCATCAATAGAGTTTCTTAAAAGAGATGTTATGTACTGCAACGCAATGGTTTTCATAGTTATTGCGGCACTCATTATATTTAAGGGTAATGAATAGCTAGGAAAAGCACCAGCTACTTCTGTTAAAATTGGCAAACCTACTCCTCCGCTAAAGGTTATGCCGCCAAGGCCTGGCCCACCTGGAGGTAACAAAGACAATTGTGGAGTAAATTTTAAAAAATCTGAAAAGAATCCCGCGGTGCGCATAGCTTGCGCTCCACTAACAATAGCAGACAGCGCACCAGTTTCTACAATAGCGCCGCCTAGATCAGATAATATTGTTGCTCCAGGATTGGCTGGTGTTGGGACTGGTTCTTTATTTTCTATTAGAGCATTTCTTACAATATTGTAATGATAAGGATCGAGTGCATCTTTAATTTTTATTCCGCCTTCGGGGTCCGTTATAGTTTGTAGTGCAACAGCAAGTTCAATTGTTACAAGTGCTTCTTGCGCCATCTGTATTGCAAGGTCACCAAACTCTGCAGAATGATTAGGAATATTAAGAAAAAATCCGCCGGTATGATTTGCAGGGCCTGTGGAACCTATGCCATTGTTTAGTTCTGGAACTTGCAGACCAACATATATTGGAGCTGGAGGGACTAACGGTATATTACCAGTTAAAAAATTGAAACCTAACTTATTAGCAACACCTGATAATCCGGAAACGGCACCTTCAAAAATAGACATAGTAATTTCTCCTGTACACTATTTATTCAGGAGTTTTCCGTACTTTGTTGTTGTATTCTACTGCTTGTTTGAGTACACTTAAATCTACATTATCGCGTTCAGCTGAATGAATAATTGCAGATGTATCTTTAGGGAAACAATGTCCGCCCCAACCACGTTCATCTGTGATCGCTGTGTGACTTCCACCAATCCTTGGGTCAACTCCCACCAGCTGTGCTACTAGATTATAGTCTATATCTTTTGCTTTACAAAAATCAAATATTTGATTAAAGAAACTAACCTTTGTAGCAAGGAATGCATTTCTAAAATATTTTCCTGCTATTAAAAGTTTTGGATCCATACGGCCCACACTAAGATTTAGAATTGCTTTGGAATATACATCATGCCAAAACTCGACTCCACTGCCGCCCATAAAAAGTACGTTCTCGCTCCACATGTCTTTTTCAGCATGATCGGATCTTAAAAACTCTGGACAAAATGTTAAGTTATGCTCAGGAAATGATTCTGTTAGCATTTCCCAACCTTCTATCGAAATAGTGCTGCGAATGATAATTGGTGTAGATTTGTTTGTTTGACTTATTACATCATAAACATTGGCCATTTCACATGCACCATTGTGTCTTGCAGGAGTAGACACGCAACAAATTACTCCGTCTGTGTCGTCTGCAAAGTCCTGTACAGTCTTTCCTAACACCAATGGGTCAGCTAGTCTGAGTTCGTGTTTGTGGCCTAATATAGCTTTGTGTGCTTGGCCAAGCACACCGTAACCTGCGATTGTGATTTTCATACGCTTATTTTACTACCTTTTTGTATAATGTCAACAGAATTATCTGCCAAATAATTATACTGAGAAACTACTTCCGCAACCGCAAGATGTTTGTGCATTAGGATTTTGTATACTGAATGAAGCACCCATTATATCTTCTTTGTAGTCTATGACAGCACCAGACAGGTACTGCATGCTCATTGCATCAACTAGCACTTTGAATTCTCCTACTGGAATTTCAAAGTCGTCTTCGTTTTTTTCTTCGTCAAATGTAAATCCGTATTGGAAGCCCGAACAGCCCCCGCCTTGAACAAACGTTCTCAAAGATAGTTTATCGTTGTTTTCTTCTAATAGAAGATCTGTTATTTTGTGTTGTGCTGATTCTGTTATTGTTATCATACTCTAAAACTTTCTCCACATCCGCAACGATCTCGTTCGTTGGGGTTAATAAAATCAAAGCCTTCATTTAGGCCGTTGCGAACCCAATCCATAGTTAGTCCGTTTAGGTAAGCTAGACTTTTAGCATCTACCAAAACAACAAATCCATCATGAGCAAAATTAGTTACTCCAACTTCAGCTTCGTAGTTGTCCACGTATTCTAACACATAAGCAAGTCCACTGCAACCTGTGGTCTTAACGCCTATACGAATGCCTACACCTTTACCTCGGCGTTCTAAGGTTTGCTTAATACGCTTACTTGCTGTTTCGGTTACGGTAATCATTTACGGCCGCCTTAATAGCATCTTCTGCTAGAATTGAACAATGGATCTTTACTGGGGGTAATGCTAGTTCTGTGGCGATTTCGGAGTTTTTGATTGCTCCTGCTTCGTCGAGGGTTTTACCTTTGAGCCATTCTGTAACGAGGCTCGAACTTGCGATAGCCGATCCGCAGCCATACGTTTTAAATTTTGCATCTGTAATAATACCTGTATCATGATCCACCTTTATCTGTAGTTTCATAACATCACCGCAAGCAGGTGCGCCAACCATGCCTGTACCAATGTCAGCATCGTTCTTATCAAAGCTACCTACGTTGCGAGGATTTTCGTAATGATCAATAACTTTGTTACTGTAAGCCATGTGTTTCTCCTTGAGCATATATTTATGCCCTAATATTTTACTCAAAATATTTCTAATATATATTATGGTTTCTACTGAGCATGCTAAATAATTATGTTGCAAAGCAACACTACACACTTACAGAGGAAAGAAAATGAAAACCTTATCAAAAACTATGTTAGCCCTAGTGGAACGGCTAGCAGAAATGTTTCCCGATTCCACGTATCAAGATCGCTTAGATACATATCTAAGCACCAAAGGCATTACCGATGCCGCACAATTGGAAATTTACATTCAACAATTTACTTCTCAAAAGGAAAAATATCTATGAAAAAATTACTCAACTTTCTATATGAAGTTGGTATCAGTATTGGGCAAGCCCGTGCTGCCGCTGCTTTAGCTAGACAAGGACTTCACCAAGAAGCTAGAGATCTAATGTTAGCCAAATAAATACTGCATGAACCTAGTATATATTCACGGTGCTAATGCAACTAGCGAAAGTTTTAATTATATTAGAAAGAAGCTAGGACCAGGCATAAACATTGATTATGACAGTCGTAATGGATTTGAAAATAATCTAAAAGATATGTTGCTCAAATTGTCAACTACCGAAAACATGGCATTTGTAGCGCATAGTTTGGGTGGTATATATGCACTGCATATTGCCAATGCTATGCCTGATCAAGTACTGGGTGCTGTTACGTTGAGTACTCCGTATGGAGGAGCAGCCGTAGCAGACTATGCCCAATATTTTTTGCCGTTCAGTAGACTCATGCGTGATATAGGACCTAGTTCATGGGTAATGAAACAAGCCAATTCTATTAAGATTCAACATCCTTGGACCAACATTGTTACTGTGAAAGGCCAAAGTCCTTTCTTACTAGAACGCAATGATGGTGTTGTTACTATTGCTAGTCAACGACATCACGATGACATGGAATTGATTGAGGCGGAGTGCAATCATTACGAAGTGGTTCTCAATAATCAAGTGCTAGAGATTATCAAAGAACGAGTAAAAAAGTTCAAAAAATAGTTGCTTTTTTATTGAAAGGCATATATAATAGCATATAGGAAAAACATACCTATATGTAAGACATACACACACAAGGAGAAATGAAATGTCAGATTTAACTAAACAAGCGGAACAGATGGCAGAGCAGTTTAAGGCAGCGATGCCCAAAGTAACATTCAACAAGAACGGTTACGAAATTAGAACACAAGTTCTTGATATGGCAAAACAAATGGCAGAGTTTGAATATTCTGCAAAGTTTGCACAAGTAGAAATGACTGCAAAGCGTGATCCAAAGACCAACGAAGTTATTAGTACAGTTGCGTTTCCTGAGATCCCAGGAACTGAAAAAGTATTAGAAGCCGCACAAAAGTTTTACAACTTTGTGAACCAAGGCGTGCATAAGTAAAAATATAAAATATACTAAGGGCGTAGCCCAATATAATAAAATATTATAGAAAAGAAACCCCGGTTAGTAGAAATACTTTCCGGGGTTAATCTTTTAATGTTGACTGTATGGATTTTGTTTTGAATCAGAGCCGTCGTCTTCAGGATTAACTACATACTGCTCTGGTTGAGGTTGTTGATTTTTGTTCTCTTGTTTTTCAAAAGTTCTTTTGATGTAATCTGCTAGAGTTTTATCTTGCATTTTAATTGTACCCTCTTTCAATTTGTTCCTGTTCTGCTTGACAATGTACGCAAGCACATTCTGGGCAGTGATCGCAGGCTTCGTCTGAGCATCCATGTCCGCAATGTGCAGGATGTCTACAGTGGTTGCACAAAAATTCATTCTGTTCTGTCTTTGTCATCTATCGCTCCTCCTGTTACCCACGCTGTACAGCTACGTGTGCCAGCGCATTTAAAATGTAAGAAATTACAGTAGCCTAGATCTGCTTTGTGTATAGTAGCCATAGTATCAGCACTGGGCTCATCGCCCTTAGCACCATCTTCAATACACTTCCACATCTTGTCTGATACATCAAATGCAGCACAGTTACCACACAGCATTGTCTTGGCAGTTTTCTCTGTGATGTTCCAACGCCGGGCAGCTTGTTTCCAATAACTTTCAGGCTCGTCTGGATTAGCAGGACCATAGTGATACTCATCTATAGCTTTCTGACGATTCTTTAGATTAACATCTATGTCATAAGTCGCTATAGGACAGCCCTTGTTGGCTGCTTCTACTATGTTTATGTATTTTCTATACATTTCAATTCCCTACCAATAATAAATCAAAGGCTGCGGTGTATCTGCCGTTGTTGGTTCTACCTGATACTCGCACATCAATATCCGACTTTTCTGGGATGGGTGGCGGGAATGCAAAGTCATAAGTGTATTGACCACCGGTGCCGCCCACTTCAAAGGTGTGCTGTGTTCTAAAACTTTCTTCGCCAAAATATCTCACAAACATATTGCCTGTGGCATCAGACCCGCTTTGTGCTGAAGCAGTGCCTTTGTAAAGATAGCCAGTATATCCAGCAGGTACAGTGTACACAGCCATTAGTGTCTGTCCTTTGGTAGCAGTGATACGAGCCACTGTGGTTGAATTTCGTTGTATGTCAATGTTGCCTACATTTGTAGTGCCGTCTGCTACGAACGCTCTAAACACTCGCTTGAACACCACAGTAC